>Ga0157371_10000076_pt1 | contig 161805 bp, 94 predicted proteins | sample C45metaG_FD_113462 | JGI IMG/M metagenome (GOLD analysis project Ga0157371, IMG submission 113462) | Corn rhizosphere microbial communities from Kellogg Biological Station, Michigan, USA - C4-5 metaG | ecosystem: Host-associated > Plants > Roots > Rhizosphere > Soil | place: USA: Michigan...
CTTTACTATTTTAATACTGATGGTAGTTTTAGTAATGGTTCACTTTATGCCAACGGTCAAATTGCCAGGCGTACAGCTAATTTAAATTTGTTAAATGAATCCTTAAGAAATATAAAACTACAGCGCTCGGATATAAAAAAATTAAGCCTAAGCATAAAAGATAAAATAATTGCTGTAAAATCGCCCTGTGCTGATGGGATTGACATACCAATTTGGGGACAATCTTGTGTGGGTGTAGAAGGATATGAGGTTTGTTCTCCTTATATATCTGGTTTTGCTCATTTGCCAGGAAGTTGCGATGGTGATTATGGTGATAATGAAGGCTATGGTGGTACGCATGGGGGGTATGCGGGTGGGAGTAATAATAATTCAAATAGAGATATTCATAATAAAACCACTGATCCATGTATTTCAAAAACGGTTGAAGCTGCTTTGGATGCAAATAAAGATGTAATTGGTATGATAGGAGGTATTATTTCCCTGTTTGACTCTAGTAAGAAAGTTAGCTTAAATATTTATGAAGGTGTTACTGACCACGGTGCTCCCGGTCAATATAAAAATGGGGGTTTTGTTGGTAATACATTTCAGGCAAATATTACTTTGCAAACGTCATACTTTAAAAATACTTCGAAAGAGAGTGTTATCACAACATTAATTCACGAGGCCGTTCATGCATATATACATACTTCGGGAAGTCAAATTTTAGAAGATGATCATGAAGCCATTTCAAAAAAATATATTGATCCCATGGCAGCTTATTTACAAGATTATTTTGGTATGGGAGTAAAGGAAGCATACTCTATGGCTTGGAGCGGTGTTCCAGATTCACAAGTTTATAAAAGTGCTATCGGTACGTCTACATTCAAAATGAGTGACGGTAATTTTATAACTAAAGATGAAATAGATAACTTAGCATTACCATACAAAGATAGTGGAGATCAGCCTGAATTTAAAAAAGGAACACCAATTTGTAACTAATATGAAAATACATATTAAATATTTTTTATTGTTGATTTTTAGTCAGATGGCAATAAATGTTTTTGCTCAAAAAATTAGCATCGTGCCTCAGGTAAATATTACTCCGATGCATAAGTATTTACAAGAAAATGCAGATACCACCATTCTCATGGAAAGAATGAATTACCGTATCAATAGGCCTATTTATTTTATAGTGAGTAAAGTGGGAGATACAATATCTATTTATCAATATAAGCAGCTTAAGGAACTAGATAAAAGAATTATGCTGCCAAAAGCTATAGCATATAAGTTGTATAAAAGAAATAGATTAAATTACTTAAATGAACCTGCTGATATAAATATTTACTTTAATCCCATTTATTTAAATAGGGATAGCAGCATTTTTTTTTGGCAGTCCCTGTTAAAACAAGAACCTTGGCAAATTAATGATGATTCTGTTGATGGTGAAAGTTGCCCGAATGCCAAAAATGGATATGATAAAAATGTTTATGATGGAGGCGGGATCAGCCTTTATTTAATTACAAAGAATAATATTAAACGCTTGTATTTTTACGCACCTCAATATTATGAAAAAGAAGTATGTCCAGGCAGAAAAGGTAGGCAGGCAATTATAAAAATTGAGAATCTTTTTAAAATCTATTTCAAAGATGAATGGTAAATAAAAATGCTGATTTTTTTTCGCAGGTATATGCATGTCGCATGTGACAATCTTAAATATTTTTAAAAATATTTAAGATTTTATGTAAGCATAAAAGATAAAATAATTGCTGTAAAATCGCCCTGTGCTGATGGGATTGACATACCAATATGGGGACAATCTTGTGTGGGTGTAGAAGGATATGAGGTTTGTTCTCCTTATATATCTGGTTTTGCTCATTTGCCAGGAAGTTGCGATGGTGATTACGGCGATAATGAAGGATATGCCGGTACGCATGGGGGTTATTCAGGCAGTGGGAGTAACGGAGGAAACCCCATATCCAATAAAGAGATAATAGATAGCTTACAGGGATATCCATGTGCCCTAGCTTTGATAAAGGAAATGAAAACAAATATATGTACTGATATAGCCACATTGATCAAAAATACTTTTGCCAAAAACGACCTAGTTAATATAAAATTTAAGGCGGACAATAGTTTGAAAGGAACAACGGTAGATGGTAAAGAAAAAGGTGGTGGGTTTTCAATATATACTGCTGACATCACTATTGGTTTAAATCCTGATGTATTAAATAATTCAACGCAGGAGTATATCTTAGTTACAATGTATCACGAAGCACTTCATGCATTTTTCGATAGACAGCTTCAATATTGGGACCAACTGAATTTCAAAGAAAATATGAAGGTGTTCAAGTCAATGGCGGTCGATTATTGGGAGTAGTCAATGATAGCCATCTGCCTATGTCATATCATAACTACGTGAAAGGTCTTAAGGATGTGATCATGAAATTCAATACGAGTTTCAGTGAAGACCGTGCTTGGGCGCTTGCTAAGGCTGGTATAATTCTGTCCTTATCAGAAGAGAAGGCAATCAATGATCAGGAGAGAGATACAACTAAATCAGGATTCACAGGAACTAAATGTCCTTAATAACAAAAATATGAAGAATAGCTTTAAAATAATCATTCTTTTATGTACCTGGTATATAATTAATACTGGTGCTATCCATGCTCAAAGTTCTAAAACGATTGCTACCAATACAGAAACACCCAAAATGACGGCTTTAGAAAAGTCTTTTATCAAAATTTTTTCTAAGAGTGATCCAAGCAGAATTCTAAAAGACAGTGTTTCAATGTACGCCATAAATTTCACAATTGATGTTGTAAAAGATAAAAACAATAAAACACTGGTATCAAAAATTACTGCAAACGATAGTCTTGGCTATATTTTATGCCCTCATTATTCAGAATTGAAAAAGCTTGATTACAGAGAGCTGTTTTTATTGGGAGAAAAAAAAATCAGTATAATTATGCCGATACTGATTTATGGACATACTGAAAAAGAAATAAAATATAAAGATGCAGATGGAAACCCACTGATTAGTTTAAGATCGGCTGTAAATACAGCGTTCCATCTTTATACAGATTTACCCTATAATAATTTAAAAGATGGACCAACTACTTATCCCCGATACCCACCTGAATATAATGAGAGGCATAAAAGCACATTTATTAGAAGAATTATGCTCGAACCATATGTTTTCAATTTAACTACGATTTCTAATTGATTACCGGTTCTATAAGCTTTAGAGGCGCCGCAAACAAACAAGCCCTAGACATGGCTAGGGTTTGTTTGTTTTTAAAATTCTAATACCGCATCCAGAGCCTCGTCTGCTTTTTCATGGGAGAAATTACTTTGGTAATTCATCTGAATTCACTGTTGGACTAAATCCTGATGTTTTAAATAATGGAACTCAGGAATATATCTTGGTTACAATGTATTACGAAGCACTTCACGCATTTTTTGATAGGCAGCGCCAGTTATTGGGAGCTACTGAATTTCAAAGAAGATATGAGGGAGTTAACGTCAACGGCGGACGATTGTTAGGGGTTCCCAATGACAGTCACATACCTATGGGCTATCAAAATTTTGTGAAGGGCCTGAAAGATGTAATCATGAAATTCAATACAAGTTTCAATGAAGACCGTGCTTGGGCACTCGCTAGGTGCGGTATAATTCAGCTATTACCTGCTGAAAAAACGCTCAATGACCAAGAGAGAGATACGACAAAACCGGGATTTACAGGTACAAAATGCCCTTAAAATGAAAGATATGAAAAGCAAATACAAAATAATCATTTTCTTATGCATATGGTTTATGACCTTTGCCATGCCAATTTATGCTCAACAGTTAAAAACGACCCCTGAAAATACTGTTCCCCCAAAAATGACGCCATTGGAAAAGGCTTTTATCAAGATTTTTTTAAAAAGTCGTCCAAGCAAAATTTTAAAAGATAGTGTTTCAATGTATGCCATAAATTTTACAATTGATGTTGTAAAAGATAAAAAGAATAAAACGTCGGTCACAAAAATTACTGCAAATGATAGTTTAGGTTACGTTTTATTCCCGCAATATTTAGAATTAAAAACACTTGACTATAAAGAGCTGTTTTTACTTGGAGAAAAGCAGATCAGCATAATTATGCCGATTTTGATCTATGGGCACACCGAAAAAGAAATAAAATATAGAGATGCAGACGGAAATCCACTGATTAGTTTAAGATCGGCTGCAAATACAGCGTTTCATCTTTATACAGACTTACCGTATAACAATTTGAAAGAGGGTACAACCGATTACCCGAGATATCCGCCTGAATATAATATACGGCATAAAAGTACGTTCATTAGAAGAATTATGCTAGAGCCAATGATTTCTGATTTAACTAAAGTATTTTAGTAAGCGTTAAGGAAATTACCAGCAAATTGTCCCTAATTAAATAGCTATGAAGAAGATTGTTTTATTCAGCTTGTTTTTCCTTTAATTAATAATGTCTACTCTCAAGATTTTAATAAAAAAAATATTTCCTTGCAGATACGGTATCTACCTCCAAAGGAAGTAAGTTTTTGCAAATAAAATGGGTTGATGTTTTTGAACAATATTTTATTTTCTTTTGTAAGTGCGCACCTCCGTATAAAAGCTATGTTACTTTTTCGTATATAAACAAAAAGGGAGATAAGAAAGCCGAGATTGTTTCTACTAAGCCTGATTATAATTATATCAGCTTTAAGGAGTTGATGGATATGTCGGGCGAATGGTACAATAATTTTGATAACAAATATGATCTATATATTACGGAGATCCTGCCTGGAAATAAGTATCGCACAAATAAAGTGAAGTTTGTGCCTTACAGGCCACCTGTTAATGACGGGGTTATTTTGAACGACAAACAGTAAATGATTAATGGAAATGGAGTGAAGACTTTTTAATCACTAACCATAAACTCACCAGGTGTTTTTCCGAAATGTTTTTTAATTCTAAACTAAAATATTTACGATTTACAATAAAGATAAATCCATTGTTTTATTTGAAAATGAAAGTTTATTATTTCATCGGCAACAGCAGCCCCGTTATTCGCTTTATCCCGATAGAAAAAATCGGGATGCACGCTACTACCGGGTTTATGAACAGGGGTTTGTGCAAAAATATAGCTCGCCCAATTGGGGAAAATAGAAGCAGTTCACTGGCCTTCTAGACCCGATTGGAGTGAGCACGAGCCCGATATTTCATCGGGTGAAGTAAAACGGAAAGCGGGACGAAACCTGAATAATTGTACAGAATTTGCGCTCTAAATAATTGGAAAAAAACTCGCCTTAGCTATTATTAGCTATTAAACGTGCATATTAAAGAAAATAAAATATAAACTTTTTTTCTGCCTTCATGATCTGTTCGCAGTTCATTTCGCTTTTTAACCCTAGGACTGCCTGCCGATCATAAATTCTGAACAGATGCACCCGTACCCTGAACCAGTTTAAAAGACTGGAGGGGACAAACCATAAAAAAGGATTATAAAGTTGAGTATTCATACCAATAATAAATATCGTATAAATATATTTGCGATAGGATCTGATCTGAGTTCAGGTCCTGATCTCAAAACTCAATTTTTAACCAATGAATAAATTTGAAAGCCGTTACGCTCAAAGCCCTAAAGAAGTTAAACAAATGGATACCGCAGCTTTGCGGGAAAATTTCTTAATTGAAAATGTATTTGAGGCCGACCAGGTAAACCTGACCTTATCTCATTTTGACAGGTATATTGTTGGTGGTGCAATGCCTGTTGATCAGAAAATAGCACTTCCAAACCCTGATGATTTAAAAGCGACCTACTTTTTAGAACGGAGGGAACTGGGGATTATCAATGTTGGCGGAAAAGCCATTGTTACTGCTGATGGCGAAAAATACGAACTGGATTATAAAGAAGCTTTATACATTGGAAAGGGTACAAAAGAAGTTTTTTTTGAATCTGCCACACCAGGTGAGGCGGCTAAATTATACATCAATTCTGCCCCTGCGCACCATACTTATCCTACTAAAAAGGTAAGCAAAGCCGAAGCGGAGATTGTAGAGTTGGGTACACCTGAAACAGCCAATCATAGAATAATCAATAAGTTGTTGGTGAACAGTGTTTTGCCAACCTGCCAGTTACAAATGGGTATGACCGAGTTAAAATCGGGTAGTGTCTGGAATACCATGCCTGCGCATACACATGATAGAAGGATGGAAGCCTATTTCTATTTCGAAGTTCCGGAAGGGCAGAGTGTTTGTCACTTTATGGGCCAGCCACAAGAAACCCGTCATATCTGGATGCAGAGCGATCAGGCGGTAATTTCGCCAAACTGGTCTATCCATTCCGGAGCGGGTACAAGCAACTATACTTTTATTTGGGGGATGGCCGGCGAAAACTTAGATTATGGCGATATGGATCACTGTGCCATTAACGAACTGAAATAATAATTTCTTACCGTCATCTCGATCCGATAGCTATCGGATGAAGCTTAGCGAAATGGAGCAATCTTTAAATAGAACTTTAGAAAAAACATGTCTGACATATTTAATTTAGCAGGTAAAACTGCATTAGTTACGGGTTGTAAACGAGGAATAGGGAAAGCTATGGCTTTAGCTTTGGCCGAAGCAGGTGCTGATATTATCGGTGTTTCTGCAAGTCTCGAACTTCAGGGCAGTACCGTTGAGAAAGAAATTTTAGCGCTGGGTAGAAAATTTTATGCTTACCAATGCGATTTTGGTAAACGCGAAAATACCCTGGCTTTTGCGGCCCAGGTAAAAGCAGACCATCCTGTTATTGATATTTTGGTAAATAACGCCGGAACGATTTTACGGCAACCAATTGCTGAGCATTCAGATGAATACTGGGATGAAGTAATTGCCGTAAACCAAACGGCACCGTTTATTTTAACACGCGAAATTGGCAGAGAAATGATTGCCAGAGGTAGCGGAAAAGTAATTTTCACGGCATCATTGCTGTCATTCCAGGGCGGTATTACCGTTCCTGGTTATGCCGCCAGTAAAGGTGCAATTGCCTCTTTAACCAAGGCTTTTGCAAATGAGTGGGCCTCAAAGGGTGTAAATGTAAATGCGATTGCACCAGGATATATTGCAACCGATAATACTTCTGCTTTACGAGAAGATCAGGATAGAAGCACTTCTATATTATCCCGTATACCTGCCGGAAGATGGGGAACACCAGAAGATTTTAAAGGACCTACATTATTCCTGGCCTCACCGGCCAGCGATTATGTTCACGGCACAATTTTGACCGTTGATGGCGGTTGGATGGGACGTTAGTCAGTCAAGAGTCTTGAGTCCTTAGTCTTGAGTCGACAGTTCGGGATTTATATTTAAAGAAGTCAAGTTTTTTAAAACTTGACTTCTTTTCTTATTTCGAAAGCCTGGATGGTTTCTATGCGTTTCGAACGCCAAACGCTCAACGCCCAAACGCAAACTAATAAAGATTATAAATCTCCTTAATATCCTTCAAAATGGCTTCGAAATCAATTTTAAGGTCGATTAATTTACCTGTATGGATATCGAAAACCCAGCCATGTACCGTTATTCCCCGGTTGGTAATTGCTTCCTGCACTGCTGCGGTTTTTAATAAGTTAACGCATTGTTCCTGAACATTCAGTTCCACCAGTCTGTTGTAACGTGCGCCTTCATCCTCAATGGCATTTAACTCATCTCTATGGATGCGGTAAACGTCACGGATATTTCTTAACCATGGATTGAGTATGCCCATATCTGCAGGTTGCATTGCTGCTTTAACACCCCCGCAGTTGTAGTGGCCGCAAACCACAATATGGTTCACTTTCAAATGACGCACGGCATAGTTTAGCACCGTCATCACGTTTAAATCCACGTTGTTTACCAGGTTGGCCACATTCCGGTGTACAAAAGCCTGACCTGGTTGTATGCCCATTAAATCTTCTGCCGTAACACGGCTATCTGAACATCCGATATATAAAAACTCCGGACTCTGTCCTTTTGATAGTTCAGTAAAGTAATCAGGATTGATAGCCAATTTATCGGCGATCCATTTTTCGTTGTTCTTAAAAACGTCTTCTACATTCATATTTGTGCTTTAAATAGCCTTTTTTGGATATATAAATTATATTAAGCTGTTGTTTATGCGGATATAAAATTAACAAAGATTTTCTGATTCCGGCAGCATTCTTCGTCTGTAATTGTTTATTCAGATTGAAATAAATATGTGCCATGCAGATTTTCTTTTATAGACTGTTTTAACAAATTTTATCCTGAAATGTTTGCTGATTTGTGAGCCATTGAGGAAGGAAATTCAATGTAGGAATTATTGAGTGGTGTGGTTGAGGTTTAATGTTAGCGCCATCACGCTGACCTGTAGCGATAGGAAAGCTGGAATTGAATTAATTTCAGGTTTTATATTGCAGGCAAGAATTATTTCCGGCAAACAGGCCTATTGTGTTTAGCCCCTCTCTAAGGCGATCGTCCTGCTGAATTTATTTTAGCATATTTCCTGGCTAACTCTAACGCAAATATTGAAATTTTCCGCTCTATGCCGCGGTGGCATGGTACTTTGGAGCGCCAAAGTACCCAAAGCTCTTTGTCAATCCAGCAATGGGCCTTTTACACAACCCTATACGCATCAAAAAAACGGTGGCACTTCGTTTTGTGTTCAATATTTTTTAAAATTAAATCATCGTTATGAACACAAAACCACTACGTTTTAGGTTTGGCAATGCTATTTGTTCTTTCCTGCAACCGTTTTTTTGATTTCTCCGGCCCTTGGGATTGACGGCGTTCTTCGGTAAAACCTGTGTTGTATTAAAGTTGCTTAGCAAAAGGAATAAAAAGCCCAAACCAGAAGATGTGTGTACACGATAGGCAAAAAGTTGGAAAATTTCAATGACTTAAACGGATCATGAAAACACACGGTTGATTTTAAAATAACTTTTGAGCCATAATAATAGATTATCTTAATCTTTCCAGCAGTTTTTTCATACTTGTTAGCTGCAGGATGTTTTTAAATTCAGGGGTATCAAAACCACCTTTAGCGATTACCTGCTTCAGGCTTCTGTTAAAGCTTCTTACAGAGATACCCAGATAGGCCGCCATGTCTTCTTTAGAGATGGAAATATGTTCATCAGCCTGCAATTTAAGCAATTTTAAAAGTGCATATTCTAAAGTGTATAGCTGTTGAAATGATGCCCGCGTGCTGGTTTGGATAATTCTGGTAGACAATTCCTGGAGTAAGATGGTAGTGAACTCAGTACTTTTATTAATCAACGAAAGGAAAAGATGATCAGGTATAACATAGGCGGTAACCTCACTTATTGCGGCTACATTACACAAACAATTGATCTTTTTTATAGCTTCTAATTCGCCAACGACTTCGCCCTTACCTAAAAATTCTATAATAAAATCTTTACCGTTTTCTTCAGAAATAAAACATTTGCTAATCCCATCTTTAATGATGTAAATGTTGCTGATTTTTTCGCCCTGCTCAATAAATCTATACCCTGCTTTAAAGTTTTTAAGCGTAATGGCCTCTTCTTTATTTTCGGCACAAAAACGTTCAATAAATGACAAGAAAGTAAGGTTGGTACGTAGCATATTTATTTAGTCGAGACAAATGTCCTTTTTTAAAGGTAATGGTTGCTTTACTTTTGTGGTGCTAAAGTAAGCATAACCATGAAAAATCAAATTACTGTAATTGCTTTTGATGCCGACGACACCCTTTGGGTAAATGAACCCTATTTCCGCGAAACCGAAGAGCAGTTTGCAGGCCTTTTAGAAGACTTTATGCCGCGGCACAGCATCCTGGCAGAGCTTTACAAAACAGAAATGGCCAATTTGCCACTTTATGGTTATGGAATTAAAGGTTTTGTATTGAGTATGATCGAAACTGTTTTAAGGATAACAGCAGGTAAAATAGATCCTGTTGTGATTAGCAGAGCAATAGCACTCGGGCAGGAAATGCTCAATAAACCGGTAGAACTGCTTGATGGGGTAGAAGAAGTACTGAAAGCCTTACATGGAAAATATAAACTGGTAGTGGCTACCAAAGGCGATTTGCTTGATCAGCAACGAAAATTGACCAAATCAGGACTGGATCATTATTTTCACCATATCGAAATTATGAGTGATAAACAGGAAAGCGATTATCAAAAACTGCTCAAACACCTGGATTGTAAACCTGAAGCGTTTTTAATGCTGGGTAATTCCTTAAAATCGGATGTTTTACCTGTCCTGAATATTGGCGGACATGCTGTTCACATCCCTTTTCACACTACATGGGTGCATGAGCACATTGACCATACCATTGAGCATGTGAATTTTTACCAGATGGAAAGTCTATCTGAAGTTTTACCAAAATTAATTGAATGAAAGAAAAAATAGATATCAATACCTGGATCAGAAAAGATCATTTTAAATTTTTTAGCGCCTTTGAAGAACCTTTTTTCGGCGTAACCGTAGAGGTAGATTGTACTGCTACCTACGAAGAAGCAAAAGAAAATCATGTTTCTTTTTTCCTGCTTTACCTGCACAAATCGCTGGTAGCCGCCAATCAGATAGAGCCTTTTAGCTACCGCATTATAGATGGCGAAGTTTGGAAATACGATACCGTAAATGCTGCGGCTACCATTAACCGGCCAAACGGCACTTTTGGGTTTGGTTATATGGATTTCTATGAGGATTTTGAAGATTTTAGAACATCAGCCAACCAAGAGATTGAAAAAGTACAGGCCAGCACAGGTTTAATCCCTTCCTTATCAGGCGAAAATGTAATTCATTATTCGGCACTGCCCTGGTTAAATTTCACTTCTTTATCACATGCCCGAAATTATGCTTATCAAGATAGCTGTCCTAAAATATCTTTTGGCAAGCTTAGGGATGAAAACGGCAAAAAAATAATGTCGGTTTCTATACATGTAAACCATGCTTTGATGGATGGATTTAATGTTGCGCAGTTTGTAGACCGCTATCAGGCGCTATTAAACAGGAAAGAAGTCAATGCATATAGCTAATCTAGACCTTGAAGAAATAAAATCTAAGAGCGATATAATATTCGGTTAATATTAGAAATTTATTTTCGGTAATGTTTATAATTGCCGTTACTGTTCCGTTTTATCTTTTGGCTATCGTAGCCATCTGTTATATGGATACTGCTTTTAAGGCCGTTATGTTTTTTGTAATGTTACTAATTGCCACATTTGTACTCTTTCTATTCATCAATTATCCTATGCAATCGGCTTTTACGGTAATCTGTTTAATGTCATTGTTTGCAGTTAAAATTAAAGATTAATTAAAAAGATGAATTATCATTTGCATTCGGGAAAGTATTTGCTATTTTTGCTGCTCAAGCCGGAAGCTTGTTTTCAATAATTGATTTGGTCATTCTCATTTTGGTTATTTAATATTCAAATTTTGGGGGATTAGCTCATTTGGCTAGAGCGCTTCGCTGGCAGTGAAGAGGTGATCGGTTCGAATCCGATATTCTCCACCATTAAAAGCCGATTTATTAACTTAGATCGGCTTTTTTGTTTCTAAAAAACGAGCTTTATTGTATAAACTCACAATCTTGTTTTACAAATGTTTTTTCTATAGCAACTGTTAAGACAGTAATTTTCGATCATCATAAGAAAAACCATACCTGGAATTTTAAATCAGGGCTATCCACAATAGGATAGTAGGCCGAATAAAAGGCATTTAGGTAACCGTTTTGTAGGATAAGTGAAAGTGTTTTTAGTATAATGCAATAAGTAACAAATATTTATTCCTCATTCGGCACATCGTTTGAGGTCTTATTATAAGTCTGGATAAATCACAATTTGCACAATATGAAAAAAAGCATAACTCTTTGTATACTTTTTGCACTGTTTCTTTTCTCTTCTTGTCGTTCTCAAAGTGATAAGCTTGTAGATTTAGGTCAAATCTCAAAAGACTTTGATGTGTCAGAGTTTTATCGTAGCCGGATAGAAAAAACGAAGGAAATCATTTCCAAAGATCCTAAAAGTATGGATAAAAAATCTGCCTTGAAGTTGTTAGATAATCCGTTTTTCGTAAAAGATACGCTGGGCTATTACAAGACGGATGGAAGGTTTCCAACCGAATTATCCTTAGAGTCAACTAGTGACTGGATGGTAAGGGCCAAAAAGCCGACAGATATTTTTGGCTATGGCTATAAAACGGTAGCCTACAATTCCGACAAAGATACCCTCGCCATTCTTAATAGAGTGCCTTTCCCAAAAATGGATATGGTTGAAGATCTCAACGGAAACCTGATGTATCTTAAGGTAGATAAAACTTCAAAAAATGAGAGCGATTTGAATAAGATTAAAGATTACATCACTAAGAATTGCAAGAAGCTTACTGTGGAAGACGACGATGGGCAGGCTTCTTATTGGGAAGGTAAATTTTTCTATTATTATCTGTCAGCGAATGAACATAAAGAGGAGGAGATATTATCCTATGATGCAGAGGGGAATAAAAAAACACGGTCTATAAACGTGACTGAAATTAGCCTGGCCATGTTCGAGAAATCTTACATCAAGAAGATGGAAGAACTGCATATCTACTCGCCTGGAAGGAAATTTTGGAAAAAGTCAGGTTAGAATAATACTTTTGGCGATTAGCTAATCTGTTCGATATAGAATTCCCCAGTATCCGCGCTTGAAAGATCCGTTAAAGAAAGTTCCAGCCTTGTATAATTTTTCGACCTTCAAATCGGTTTTTTTACCTCGTTTATCTTCCAGAACTACGTAAAAGGACCCATGTCCGTGATAAACACTTCTATAAGACCAGGTGACCCTTGCGTTCAGAAAAACAGTTTTTGAGCCGAGGTATTCATTACTAATCAGTATCAGTGAATTAAGAAAGAAAGTCAGAAAAATACAGCTGGATAAACTATACATCAAAGTACGACGAATGACTTTCATTGTTTTTTTAATCCAGGTTCAATATAATCTAAATCAGGTAGTACTATAGCACGGTAAAAAATATAACAAATAGGCGTAATGATAACAAAAAGTGGAATAAGACCATATTTTGCTGAATAAATAATCACCTTAGTATCCTCAAATATCTTGTATCTTGAATAGGTGTGATTCATGATGCAGATGCATAAAACTACAAAAACCACAAGTGCGATTTTGATCTTCATTGTTATCCGTTTTAAATTCGCATCACTTTTTTGATTTAACAAAAAAAAATAAAAGATTTGTGCTCATAGTGGAAAATTGATTTTATTAGCGCCATCGAATCTAAACTTTGGATATGGAAGGTATAAATAAACCCGAAAAACCCTAAAACGTCGTATAAATAATACGGATATAATGAATATCTGTATTTTTGTTACAATTCTAAAAATGCCAACCAGCCATTTCAGAGCACTTTGTTGATAATTATCAAAGTCTCATTTATCATTAAGTAAACGTTAAGAAATAATTAATCATACCTTCGGTCCCCATGAACAACGCTCTAAAAACCATGGTGTTATCATTGTTAATGATTAGCGCTAAAGCTCAATCTGTTAAGCCATTGTCCGCCGATGTGTTATCAGCTGCCCGTGCAGATTTTAACAAAAAATTATTGAAATTGGATTCGGTTGATATTGATAATCTACCTGCTTCTGTTTATTTGTTCTCCAGAGATGGTAAACACGAAATAAACGTTGACGGAGTTACGGTACTGACTGATCAAAAAGTCATTACTGGTATTAAAGACATGGATCTGTCGGCAGAGTCATTGAAAAATATCAGTGACAGGCTAAAAGTTCTCGATAAACTTCAGAAAGCCTATAGCGAGGCATCCAATGATGAATATAGGTCTAACAAAAGAAATAAGAATAACATCGTTTTCTATGATCGTAGATTTTTTGTAATTCTACGCGCAATGAAAGCAACTTTAAAAGACTTTAAAAAGATGTATGCTGCAAATCAGAATGATAAGACTAAAACGATATCATTGGCAACAATGAGAAGCCCCAATATTGACAGGAGGTTTTACCATCATTTGATAGAAGTTGAGCAAGAAAAGATAATAACACTAACCAAATAATTGTTGTCCAAGTTAAAACCAGCCATCTGTAGCGAAAGTTGTAGGTGGTTTTTGGTTTTACGGGGATGTGTGGCTATGTAATTTATTAGAGTATAGTAACACAATTCGCTCGTTTAATTTTTGTTTTTATAATCGAACCAACTAAAATTAAACCATTTATTTGCTTATTTTAACCTTGTTCTTTCCTGATGTTGGTAAGCACTGTTTTAACATTTAGATTTGAGGATGAGTGCAATTAAAACATCATTATATCGTGGTTTATCCATTTTATTGTTAGCTGTGCTATTTTGTGGAGCAGTACATGGTCAGGGCAGGACAGAATATCTGTTAGAAAAAAACTGGAAGTTTAGCAAAGGTGATTTTCCTGAATCTAAAAACCCTGCTTTTGATGATACAAAATGGGAAACGGTAAGTATACCTCATGATTGGGCAATAAAAGGACCTTTTGACGGGAATAACGATAGCCAAAATGTACAGATTGTACAGAATGGTGAGAAAACAGCATCATTAAAAACAGGAAGAACAGGCGGCTTGCCTTTTGTTGGCAAAGCCTGGTACCGGAATACTTTTGTAGCGCCTGCCTTTACAAAAGGAAAAAAAGCCGTCATATTAATTGATGGCGCCATGAGCTATCCCAAAGTGTTCCTAAATGGAGAGGCTGTTGGCCAATGGGCCTACGGCTACAATGCTTTCTCTATTGACGTAACCGACAAAATGAACGTAGGCAAAAATACACTCGCCATCGGCCTGGAAAATTTACCTGAAGCCTCACGCTGGTATCCTGGAGCTGGTTTGTACAGGAACGTGCATATTATTATTACGGATGAGGTAAGTATTCCGGTTTGGGGCACTTATATTACCACTCCTGTAATCAACAAAGATTTTGCACGGGTAAAGATAAGAACTCAGGTAAACTCACTGAGTGGAAATTATACTTCTTTGAGCCTGCAGACGACCATTGTAAATGCAAAAGGTGAAACGGTAGCTTCAGCAACCAAGACTTTGAATGAGGGTGATTTGAACGAGTTTGAGCAGGATTTATTGGTCAGAAGTCCTGAGCTGTGGTCTCCTGAAACACCAAATTTGTATTCAGCCGTAACAAAGTTATATGCAGGGAACACCTTAAAAGATGAATATACCACTACTTTTGGAATCCGTTCCATTAAATATGAGTCCCAAAAGGGCTTTTCACTAAACGGGATTTACCGCAAGTTTAAAGGAGTTTGCAACCACCATGATCTGGGACCGCTTGGAGCCGCCATAAATGTTGCCGCCCTGCGCAGGCAACTTACATTATTGAAAGATATGGGTTGTGATGCCATCAGAACCTCGCACAATATGCCCGCACCCGAGCTGGTAAAACTGTGCGATGAAATGGGATTTATGCTCATGGTCGAATCTTTTGATGAATGGAAGGCACCTAAAGTTTCAAACGGCTATAGCCACCTTTTTGATGAGTGGGCAGAAAAAGATATTGTAAATATGATCCGTGCCAACAGGAACAATCCTTCTGTGGTAATGTGGAGTATTGGAAACGAAGTGCCCGATCAATCTACTAAAGAAGGTGGTAAGATCGTAAAGTTTTTGCAGGATATATGCCACCGGGAAGATCCAACCAGGCCGGTAACTGCTGGTATGGACAGGATCAAAGATGCCCTGGACAATAACTTTGCTTCGGTATTGGATATCCCCGGGTTTAATTATAAACCATTTTGGTACGGAAATGCATACAGCCGCCTACCTCAAGGTATGATCCTGGGCTCGGAAACGGCTTCTACCGTTAGCTCAAGAGGTGTGTATAAGTTCCCTGTTGTGCCTCAGAAGATGAAAATGTACGATGACAATCAAAGTTCATCATACGATCTTGAATATTGTAACTGGTCGCAAATTCCGGATGATGAATTTGTAATGCAGGATTCACTGAAATATGTGATCGGGGAATTTGTTTGGACAGGTTTTGATTATCTGGGCGAACCTACACCTTACGATGAAAAATGGCCGTCACATAGCTCTTATTTTGGGATTATTGATCTTGCAGGCATCCCTAAAGATCGTTTTTACCTCTACCGAAGCAAATGGAATTCCGAAAAACCCACCCTGCATATTGTTCCCCACTGGACTTTTCCTGGTCGTGAGGGACAGGTTACGCCAGTATTTGTGTACACCAATTACGCATCGGCTGAGTTGTTTATCAATAACAAAAGCCAGGGCAGACAAAGCAAAAATATAACTGCTAATACAAGCAGGTACCGGCTGATGTGGAACGATGTAAAATACGAACCCGGAGAAATAAAGGTAGTTGCCTATGATGAGAACGGTAAGCCTGTTGCCGAACAAACGGTTAAAACGGCAGGCAAACCTCACCATATCCTGTTAGAATCAGATCGTAAAACATTAATGGCCGACGGGAAAGATCTTGCCTACGTTACTGCGAGCGTGGTAGATGCTAACGGTACCTTATGTCCTGATGCAGAGAATAGCTTATCTTTTAAAGTTACCGGAAATGGAACCTATAAAGTAGTGGCCAATGGTGATGCGACCAGTCTTGAATTGTTTCACCTGCCAAAGATGAAGGCCTTTAATGGCAAACTGGTTATTACTGTGCAATCAACAGAACGGGCAGGTAACTTAAATCTGAGTGTTTCTTCTAAAGGTTTAAAAACAGCTATACTGCCAATTCAGACCCAATAACAATAAGATCGGAAGGTATTATTAGGAATGCTTTATTTTATAAAAATCAATGTGAATGACAGATATGCAAAGAAGGTGAATGATCTCGAAGTATCGAAGATCCCTCCATTTCGCTGCGCTAATGTCGAGATGACGATCATTCTATGGAGTCCGTCATTGATAGCGTAGTCAAAGGGCATTTATTTGCGATTTGTCAATCTCAAGAAGTCTTCGATTACGTTCATACTGACGACTGTGGTACTTAACTTAATGACATTGCTTGCCGGGACTTTTATGCTACATCCATAATTACTAAAGAAAAATTAATCCTTAACTTTCTCGTACTTATAAATTTGTGTTCTTCCACTGGCATTATAGATACTATCTTGTTGTATATTTTTGCGGTGTTCAGTTAAATTAACGTAGCTTGAACTTAAAAAGATGGCATCTTTATTCATTGAAACATTTGGATCTTTTGAATAGAAGACTGCAGGACCTTCGCTTTGAACCCTCGCTCTGTAAAGAGCTCTCTTCCAACGGTAAGTGGTAATATCATCATCACCATTTTTTTTACAGCCCAATGTGATAACTAGTAGCATTACAGCCAAAAAGTTTTTTGCCATATCTTTTTTTATTGAAAATGAAGAAAAAAAAGGATTTTACAAAATTTTCAGGGTGGTATTCTAGTGAAATCATCAAGTAGGTATGATTATCCTTCATACACTTCCTGTAGCGCCAGCGATTTGTGAAAATATACTGAAAAGTGATCACGTGATTTACCCTGTAAACCATTGAAACGTGATTTTAAAAACAATAATTAGGAAATCGTTTTATCAAGTGCATAAACTGCCCCTAACTCTGCTCAATGTTTCATTACGCATTCCTAAGTAGCTGGCGAGATAGTGAAGAGGCATCCGGTTAAAAATCTTTGGATAATTTTTCATGAGTATTTCGTAACGGTCTGAAGCTTTTGGGATTCTGGCCAGATTTGCCCTTTCTGATGCTTTAAAGGATTCTATTGCCATTAATTTCCGCCCAATGATGTTGCTTTCAGGGAATCTATCGTAAAGGCTGTCTAGCAACACATAGGGAATGGCAATCAGGATACAGTTTTCCATAGCCTGAATATATTCTACCGAATATTTTTCCTGTTTAGCCGGATTGCTTATTGCACAAACAAACTCATCCTCAAGACTGATCCGCGTGGTGATATCCTTTCCTCTGTGCCTGATAAAGCTCCTTAATAAGCCTTTAACGATAAAATACATACATTCATTGGCATGAAGAGGTGACAGTACAAACTTAGTTTTTTTGATGGTTAACTCATGCGCTGATCCGATGTAAGCATCCATATATTCTTGTGATATTGGATAGTATTGTTGGAAGTAATTAAAGAGGGGAGTGAGATCTGACTGAGGTTGTATGATGGACATTGACTATTGTTTATTCGACAGAATTATCTGTAGTTCTTATTATCGTCAGCTAACAACATTTTTTTTACAAAAAAATCTATGTCTTTTCTTGATACGCATATCTCCAAAAACCTATAACATTGTGTCGCTGAAAAAATGATGCGTTATAAAAAATAAAAAAATCAACATAAACAAGTGCCATTTTTCCCCGTTGGTTTTATAGGAATTGTTGCCATATTTTGTAAATTATTTTTGTTTCTTATCTGTAAGAAATTCCGACAAAATTTGTCGATGTTGTATACGAGCACTTACTTATAGAGACTGAATCTAATTTCTGCGAAAGTAACGGGTTATTTACGTTGGCTGAAGTGTTTTTGATAAATATCAAAGCTTTTTGTTTCGAAACGATATAATCTACTAATATTATACGTGAAAGGTAGGGTAAGGTTTTACAAATCTTGATTAAAATATCAAATACAGGTTTTGAAATTGTTTTTTAGCTTCAAAAGATGTTTTACAGTAGCCTGTTACTATTTTTAATAGTGGTATTTTTCAGGTAAGTAGGTAAAGAGCGGAGATGACCAGGTTAATTGTATGCTAAGACAATGTAAATAATAAGGTCATACAGGAAATGTAGTTGAAACCTGCAGAATCTCCTGGCTAAAGATGGTCGTCGAAAATTTCTTTCATTAGGGCTTAGACACAATTAATTGCTGTTGAGGTAGTGGTGGAGAAGGGATATTATACAAGCCTGGCCAGATCGCCAGGCTTGTATATTCAAAATCAATTTTATCAGTGCGTTGGCTGCCTATCTAGATTTTATGAGCGCATTAACAAAGGATAGGCCGCTGTCATATAAATGCTATCTACCATGCAAATTTGAGTCTATAGTTTTAAAGTTTAATGGAGTCTGTACCGAGTCTGTCGAAGTATCGAAAGACTTACATGTTATTACGTTGCATACTCCGAGAGGCTCAGAATGAAATTCTCTACGCTATAGCTTCAATTCTTACTGGATTAGCCTGCTCTCCTGGGCTGAATATAAGGTGTCAATAACGGTAGGTACCGGCAAATAAATTGTCTTGTAGCTAAAGGTAGTGTTTGGCTTGTAATTTGAAAGCATTGCAGCGCTTTCGCCAATTGCCGAAAATACAGTCGTACGCTTTTCAGTAGTTGTGGTATACGTAATCCATGTTCCCTTTGCACCTGTTGATGTATCAAAAGTATCCCAATCAATTTTCGCACTGCCATTATCTAATATTTCGGCATTGAGAATTGGGCGATTGAAAAGGTTGCTTTCATATTTTGGCCCATACACCATGCCCGTAGCAGTTACGATTAGTGAAGCATTACCACTCGCATCAAACGTCTGCACATTAAAATTCTTCACACCTTCATCTACGCTGAAAATTTTGTTGATAGTTTCAGGTCTTCCTGTTTTCGATATACCGAAAATTAAAGAGTCTTTTTTATCATTCCAGGTGATCTTGATCTTTTCAATTTTGGCATCTGCTGAGAGCAGGCCTTTTAACTGCACGCGAAGTCTTCCTGGCATTATTTTTAAAGAATCAACCTTGCCACTATAAATCGTTTCTCCATCAGCGGTATATTTTTTAAAATCGTCCCATTTGGAGCAGGAAACCATAGCAAGCATTAACGTTGCCATGGTTGTAATCATTATTAATTTTCTGTGTTCCATTTTATAATATTTTTATTCCCTTTTTACATTCAGCACATGGTTCGGCATGAGTGAGATTTGTTGCTTATTTTTATCGGGTATCACCATATACGGTTAGCTCATCAATATTCAAACCTGTTCCTCCTACCCAATTCTCGAGGCAACGCACCCGTAGATACCTTACTTTTGGTGCCGAAAGATCACATGGTAAATCATAACCGGCCTCAGCGGTTTGTTTATCCAGTTCATTTTCTACTCCATAAGGTAAGCCTGATGGCTTGGTAATGGTATAAGAGCCTAAAAGAATCCAACTCTTGTCTAGTGCGCCATTGGGGTTAGGATTATCTGAACCATAAATTTCAAAGCGGCGCATAGCCTGAAGGTAGAAATACCTTAGTGGATTGGACTCGGGATAAGGACGCATCCAAATCCGGCTTAGTTTTGCCGACGTACCCAAACTAAAGGTTACCGTATGAGGCCCGTTACCGCCTGCTATCTGTTGTGTAAAACAGGCTTCCCAGCCATATCTGCCATCCCAGGCTTTACTAACCGCTCCCCACATAGGGGGGTCACCAGGGAGTTTATATTCCTGAAATCTGGATTTTTGCAGTTGCACTTCGAAGATTGGCTTGATATCCTGATAGATTGTATCGGTCTTATTGCCCCACCTGTCTTGCACAAAGAAACCAAACCGATGCGTGTTAGTATCTAAACCCCTAACTTTAGAGAAGATACTGTCTATATTGGTAAAAACACTTTTATCATAATCTGCAACATATTCGTTATATACATTTTTGCCGATTACAATAATATTTACATTACCTTTTGAGGGATTAAGTGCGCTCAGGTTATAGCCGCCAAAAGCATTTTGTAATTTTAAACTTTTAAATGTTTGCCAGATAGGGGCAATAAGCGGCTTTACCTTTACTATTATTGGTTCTGATAACACTCCAGAACGGCTGACAGAGTAGACTTTTACTTCATGTTCCTCCGTATCGGCAAAGCCAATAACTTCCAGCGAGTTGTTGTAGTAGGACGTCTGCGCTTCATATTGTTTGCCCGATGACAAATTATATACTGCTTTTACAATCAGTAACCGGGGATCTTTAGGTACTGTATAGGTAATTGTCGCTTTTCCATTTTGATTAACCACACTTATATTACTCACCTGAGCGGGAGCGCTTGGATCATTGTCGACAGGTTCATTGGTGCTTATTTCTTCACCTTTTTTGCATGAAGCCAAAAGAATGATGGAATAAGCTATTATCGCCAGTATTTTTAGTTTACTTTTCATAAAAATATATTTACATATTTATTTTTTATTCTACCATCCCGGGTTCTCTACCAGATTGGTGTTGCGTCGGGTATCATAATTACCAATTGGCCAGAAATAGTCTCTGGGAGCGATAAAACGCTGGCTGAAGATGAAGCGTTCCTGATAATATGTAGCATCGGTTTTACCAATAATGTTCCAGCCGGTGATGTCTTTTTGAAGTTCCTCTGATGCTTCTTTCCAACGGCGCAGATCCCAGAAACGTTGTCCTTCAAACATCATCTCTATAGCACGTTCCCGGTGGATGATGGCGCGCAGGCCTTCTTTTGTTGTATACTTTGTCGGATTATTGGAGTATGCGCTCCAGGATTCTACAATGCCTTTAAGTCCCGCACGCGATCTTATTTTGTCGAGATATTGAATGGCCAGGGTTGAACCGCCATTAACTTCATTTTCCGCTTCTGCGTAGAGTAAGTAGAGATCAGCTGTTCTTACTTCAGGCCAGGGGAATTGGCGCCAAACAACTGAATTGTTATTGGTGGTAGATTCCCAGTTAACCAGTTTTTTGATAAAATATCCGGTTTCACTCCAATTCCTGAAATCGTTACCAAAACCTGCTTTGTCTCCATTTTTTGCTTTTACATAAAAGTTATCTTCGTCACTTCCTCTGTTATTACCGTCTTTCATGTACCAGATGGATCCATCAAATCCCAGATCAGCATAGAAACGTGGTTCTCTGTCGAAATTGAGCCTGGCGGTTGTAAAACCATTTTTAATGTAGAAACGTTCCTTGTCTGTGGCCGTTCTTAATTGACTATATCTACTGAAATCTAATGTTTTGTCTTCTTCTATGGGTATGCCGTTTGAAGTGTAGAATAGTTTTACCACCTTGATTGGTGGCGCCCATACACCCGCTCCCGGTCCCCGGCCGTTTACACCATTATCTTCAGTAGGTGGCATACATAAATTTTCATTCACAAAATACGATTGTGCATTTCCCCAGATACACTCTACACCATATTTTTTGGTAATGGCATTGCGGATGCTAAGTTGTGTTCTCGTGGTATCGCTTAATCCCAACCCATCATTAGTATAGTTATAAAGTCCAAAGCCGTTATTGGTTGCAGCATCAATAGCGGCTTTTACCGCATCGCGTGCTATTATCCATTTCTGGGGATTATAACTTGGATTAAATAAACTAGTGCCCTCTTTATCTCTGAAGTTTGCAAAGTCACTGTTTCCGTTAAACAGCGGACTCGCAGCCATCATTAATAACTTTGCTTTCATCGCCAATGCTATAGGTTTGGTAACCCTTCCCATTTGTGTATTTTCATCCTGTATACGTTCTGGCAACAGCTTTGCAGCCTCATCAAACCAGTTAGATATGGTGCTTACACATTCATCAATAGGTTTGCGCTTTACATAAGCCCCGGCAAGGTCGGCATCTACAGGTACATTCGTGTTTATTAGCGGTATAGGGCCATACATGCGTAACATGTAATAATGATAAAAAGCTTTGAGGAACAATGCTTCTCCAATCCAGCGTGAACGTTCGGCTGCAGTAATGTCTGGCACTTTGCTTTGATCTGAAAGGTTCTCCAGAAAAACGTTACAGTTTCTTATTCCACCCCAAATTGGCTTGGTTGTTATATTCTGACCTTTATTAGCGCCAGTCCAATCGTTAAAATAAGGTTCTGCTTTGTTTTGTTGCCCTTCCGCAATTCTAAAAGCAGCATGCCATTGTGCCTGGTCATCCTGAGGATACCAGATCTCATCCGCAGCCGTCATGCCAGGATTGTACCAGCCGTCTCCACTTTTAGGCAGATAGGAATAAAGTGTAAATAAATATTTCTCTGCCTCTAATCTTAGTTTAAAAGCATTATCGATAGTAGAAACATTATCAGGTACTACATCCAGATACTTTTTGCATGATGTAATGCCAATGGTAATGCTCATGAGCAATGTAGCCCAGCAGATTTTGCTGATATACCTGTTTTGGTTTAACGGTTTCTTCATTTTATAAATATGAAAGTGTCTTGTTATTACTTAAAAGTTGAATTGTGCGCCGATACTATAGACAGACTGAACAGGATAGCCAAGTCCATTGCCACCCATTTCCACGTCCCACATTTTAAAGTTGCTGAACACGAACAGGTTGGTTGCAGAAAAGTACAATCTCGTACTCCTTAACCTTAGTGCCTTTATTTCGGGGATATTATATCCAATGTCAACACTTTTCAGACGCAGAAAATTACCATTACGCATCCACCATGTTGAGGGCCTGTTATTGGAATAAATTCGATTGGTACTTAGTCTTGGCCAAAAAGCATACATATTTTGTTTATCTTCCGACCAATGGTTATCTGCTATAGCTTGTAACAAATTGTTTTGAAAACCACCATTCATAAAAAATGGCTGTGTACTATCCGGACTGATAAAAAATGAAGACCTGGCCGACCCCTGGAAAAAGAAACTCAGATCAAACCTTTTGAATCCGCTGGATATTCCAAATCCATAAATGATTTCTGGCTGTTGCGGGTAACCGATAGGTACCATGTCATCATCGTTTATGATACCATCTTTATTCACATCCTTATATTTGATATCTCCTCCACGTAGTGTATTATCACCATATTGTACCGGAGAATTGGATACCTCTTTCTCGTCTGCAAACAATCTTTCCGCAATTAAACCCCAGCTTTGAGAAAGCGAGTGGTTAACTCTTGATAAGTAAGCAATGTCTGGAGCATACTGGATTTCATCACTTACTTTTAATTTACTGGTTGCGTAAGTAAAGTTTCCACGTACATTTAACCAGGCACCACCGCTAAAAGAGCGCTGATAGGCCAATGTGAAGTCTACACCCTGGGTTTCGGCCTTCCCAAAATTGGCAAAAGGTAAAGCTTCAAAGCCAGCGGCAGATTCTACACTGGATTTTGGTTGCAATATTTGTGAGCGAAACTGTTTGTACACTTCTACGGTAAGGTTGAGATCTTTAAATGCGGTTAAATCCATACCAATATTTAAAGATCTGCTTACCTCCCAGGTAATGTTGTTATTGGCATATCTGGAAATCGAAATACCCGGACGATTATAAAACGGAATTCCATCTCCTGTTCCAAATGATGCGCCATAGCCGCCATCATTTAGGTTAACATTAGAGAGGTAGAAAAAACGGTCACCAATATTACCGATCTGATCATTTCCTACTAATCCGTAGGTTGCCCTGAACTTAAGCTGATCGATCACACTTTTTAATGGCTTAAAAAACTTTTCATTAGAAATGCGGTAACCTATGCCCGCAGAAGGGAAAAAGCCAAACCGGTTATTTTTTGCAAAACGTTCTGAGCCATTATAGCCAAAGTTAAATTCAGCCAGATACCGGTCATCAAAGCCGTAAGAGAAGCGGCCAGAAATACCTTGATTACGTTGCGGTAAAGATGCCGTTAGGTCATTGGCGTCAGCTGCTTCATAGTTGGACATAAAAGATATTAAAGAGCCACTTACCGCATGTTTTTTAAAGGTTCGATTGTAAGTTAGTGCACCTTCAAGCCAAAAACGCGAATCGAGCTTTTTCCCCGTCTGCTGAAAGCCAAGATACTCTGTACCCGGTGTTCCTGCAGTTACGCCAGTTCCGCTGTTCAGTACATTTAAACTGTAATCAAGCGTTGTCGGGTCAACAATTGCTTCATAGTAAAAAGGATTATAACTCCGGTCTGCCGAATAGAATGAATATCTTCTTAAATAAGCCATTGTTCGGAAATTTAACCCCGGAGTGATGGCGTTTAAATTTTGCTGAAGTTCAAGCTGTGGTTGTATATTAGATGTTTTGTATACGCTATAACCTTTCACCATTTCTGCGTATGGATTTACATAAAGTGATGTAGTCATTCCTCCTGCATCTACAATACGGCCGGATCCAAATAAGGGGTGATCGGAATAGGGTAACTTTGATTTGGGATAAACAGCAGGGAACATTACCGGATTAGCCCAAAGAACATTATTAAATGATAATCCGCCACCGCCTATTGGCCCGTTATAGTCGTCAAATTGTCCATACATCCGAATATTAAATTGTGTAGTGCTGGTAAGGTTGAGGCTGATATTGGAACGAATGGAGTAGTTGGCCAGTTTAATATTACTGTTGAAGTTATTTATAGGGTCTACCTTTAAAACTCCATTGTCCTGGTTATAAGTACCCGAGATATAATATTTTGTACGTGCATTACCGCCACTGATATTAAGATTATAGCTTTGATTTAGCGTTCGCTTTTTAATCATTTGATCCATCCAATTGTTATTAGGGTAGAGGTTAGGATCATCTCCCGCAATGGTGTGGTTGATTTTGCTTTCACTATACGTAGGTTTAGCCAGTGGCGACCGGGTAAGCAATGCCTCGTTAGCCAAACGCATATAATTAATATTATCTGCCAGCTTGAAGTTTTCTGTATTGCTTGACATGCGGTTTTCAGCACGGAAAAAAAAATGCGTCGCACCTTCTTTTCCCATTTTTGTATTTACGAGTACAACTCCGTTTGCGCCCCGTGCCCCGTATACTGCTGCCGCAGCTGCGTCTTTTAATACCGAAAAGTCTGAAATATCATCAGGTTGCAGACGGGCAAGGTCGGTAGTTGATGATTCAACTCCATCAATCAAAATCAATGGATCCTGTTTACCTGAACCAAATGTAGAAAGGCCACGGATAAAAAATGAAGAGTTGTCTGTTCCCAAGCCGGGCTCGCCACTGCGTTGAAAGGAAATCATTCCTGGTATTCTGCCAGCAAGGGTATTCGTTAGGTTTCCGGTCGGACCTTTTAGATCTTTCACATTCACTGTTGTGATCGAACTAATGGCACTTGCCTTTTTTTGTGAACCACCAAAACCTGTAATTACGACCTGGTTTAATGTATTTTCACTCGATTTTAGCATGACGTTAACAACAGGACGGCCGTTGATGGCAACTTCCTGCTTTTCAAATCCGGTATAACTAAATACCAGAATACCATCAGAGGGTACTTTTATGGCGTATTTTCCTTCGGCATCTGTAGAAACTGTTGTTTTTGAGTTTTTTAATTGTACCGTAACGCCTACAATTGTTGTGGTATCAGAACTGACCTTGCCTTTAACCATAATTTCGTTGTTTTGCGCGAGGCTGATGCCTGGAGCAATTAGTAGAAATAGTAAAAGGATTTTAGGAATAATTTTTTTTTGTAAAATTTGGTTAGTCATATATTGTGTTGTTTGGAGTTTTAATAATTATGATTGGAGATCATTTAAGACTAAGGATATATTATCTTTTCATACATAAGCTTTAAAGGGTTCATAATCGGTTTATAGAATTCAAAACCGGTTTCTCTTAATACCCGGTTTGTTTGGTTAGTGTTGTTACATTTTATATCTGATAAGGGCTAGCTTGTATAAAGATTTTATGTACAGAGTACCGCCTTTTGATACAACAATAGGTAAGGCATTACTATATTTCCTGTTGTTGTATCTGCTCATAAAGGATTCAGTTAAGTTTGGTTGATGATCATTTTATGAGCCCTAATCTAGCGCGAGATGATGTTAGCCGGGGGAATAAATCGGTCAAATAAGAGGGGATAAATCGCCAATTTTCGCGCCTGCGCCTATTTAAAGTGGTTTTAATCATCACTTTTATAATAAACTACATTTTTGGTGCAGATTTTAATTATTTATGGTTTTTTGAGTCCCTGAAATAATGATAATTGTGAGTGTAAATACATCATGAAAAAATGTACTTTAATCTTGTAAGTTTTTAAAATTGGTTGTTAAAATGAAACGCTTATGGCGCATGAGTGAAATTAAAATCAAGCTGATTTGCAGCATCACTTATTCATGTATGAGGGGGGAAGTCCTAAATGCTTTCGCATATCTGCAATGATTGAGATCAGTTAAGATGTGGGATAGATAAGGGGGAAGGAATAGATATGGTAGTCACCCAGGTGAAGTGTCACGGTCGTCAGTCTGAGCCTAGTCTTAGATTTCTTGAAATTGATAAAATGCAAATAAATGCCCTCAGACTCCACTGCCATTAACGGAATCCACTGGTGTAGTTGTCATGACGAGGGAAAGAAGCAGTTTTACGGGGAGATAAATTTATTTGTTAGGTGTATTTCGATAGTTTTTTATATAGTCAGATGGGTTCATGCCGAATAATGTACTGAATTGTTTACGGAAATATTTGATGTCATTGATACCAACTTCCCAGGCGATTTCTTTAATACTATAGTTGGTTTCAACCATGAGTTCAGCAGATTTTCTAAGTCGGATAAAGCGAATGAAGCCGGCAATTGATTGACCGGAAATAGATTTTACCTTTCGGTACAGGCCTGAATGGCTCATGCCAATCTCCTGCGAAAATTTTTTAATATTAAAAGATTCATCTGCAATATTTAGCTCTATAATATTGATGCAGTTTGATAAAAACTCACGGTACTCTGGTGAGATTTTGAAGTTTTGTTTTTTGAAAGTGATCTCATTATAGAAATATTGCTGGAGTTTGGTTCGGTTTTCAATCAGTGCCTTAACCCTTGCCATTAACAGTTCCTTTTCAAAAGGTTTGGTAATATAATCATCTGCACCACATTGGGTACCTTTTAACCTGTTTTCGGCATCGGATAATGCCGTTAATAAAATTACAGGAATGTGTCCAAGTGAGGGGTTATTTTTGATGGCTGTACATAATTCTAACCCAGTTCCATCTTCCATAAGAACATCGCTGATGATGATATCGGGCAAATGTTGCATGGCCTGCTCTAGCCCCTCTTTTCCACTTGAAGCGGTAATAACCAGGTGATCATCCTTAAATATGTGCTGGATATATTCCCGGATACTTTGGTTATCCTCTACAATTAAGATGAGGTCCTGTGCATTCAGGAGGAGATTTGGATCCGTTTTTAATGTTGGTGGGATCAGTTTGTCTGGATTTTCGGCTTGGTAGATCTCTGATGGCAGATCTTCGGAAATAGGGAAGTTTCCAAAATGGCTTTTCCCCTTTTTGAAAAGTAGAAAAAATGTAGTTCCATTTCCAGTCAGGCTTTCATAAAAAATCTGTCCGCAATGCTGATCCATAAATTGCTTTACCAGGTATAGGCCAATCCCGAATCCCGAAGCAGCGCTGTTTTCCCGGACCTGATAAAACCGATCGAACAATTTTTCTTTAACATCGCCATCAATGCCAATTCCATTGTCTTTTAAGCTTAATTCTACTATATGTTCCTTTTCCCATAGCTGCATTATAATTTGGCCATCAGGTTTAGTAAATTTTATTGCATTAGAAATTAAGTTGTAAAGGATTGCCTGGATCTTTTCCCTGTCGCCATATAACTCAACGGTAGTATCTGGGCAAATAAATTGATAGTCTAAGTTTTTTAAAGCTGCCTGTCCCGCAAAACTATTGTGAACCTCTTTGCAGATTTCAGAAAAAGGGAGTTTCGAAATTCTTAAATCTTCGCTCTCACCTCCAACCTTTCGAAAGAGGAGTAGTTGATCGACCAGCTTTAACAATCGTTTTGCATTTTGGTAAACAAGATCAAGGCCTCCTTTACTGCCAGAACCGGGATGATGACGCATATAATCTTTTAACGGATTAATGATCAGGGTTAATGGTGTGCGAAACTCGTGTGAAACATTGGTGAAGAAAGCAAATTTTTTCTCGTTTAGCTCTTTTTCTTTCTGTGCATTTAGGTGGGCCGTTTTGATTTCGTAATTTAGATTGGCCTGACGTACTCTGTAACCATTGTAGGCATATATCAAAGCAGAACCCACAATAACGTAGCAAAGGTAAGCCAGCCAGCTGCGGTACCAGGGTGGAAGTACATTTATAATAAGCAGGCGGTTATCTGTTCCCCATTCACCAATATAATTATTGCGTTTAACGTGTAGGATATATTTACCATCTGTTAACCGAAGAAAGGTGACCGGGTTAGCCGCCTTAGTTTCCATCCATCCATTATTGCCTCCTTCCAGGTGGTATGCAAATTTTATTGTTCCTCTGTCTGCAAAATCTATAGCAGAAAAAGCAAATGAGAATACTGCATCATTATAGGGTACGGTTATTTCGGAAATCCTTTCTTGACTGGTATGGTTTACAAATTCATCAGTTGCGCTAATCATTCGATTGTTCACATACACAGATGACAGATAGGGGGCGGGGAGTTTTGTCGTATTTGCCTGAAAGTTTTTTGGATTAAAAAGCGTAAAACCTTTAACGCTACCGAATGCCATTTCTCCGGATTTTAGTCGCAAAGCGGCATTGTAAGAAAATTGATTGCTAGACAAACCATTCTCATTATAATAATTGTTAAAGGTTTTACGCACCGGATCGAACCGGGATAAACCATTGTAAGTACTGAGCCAAAGATACCCCTTGTCATCCTGAAGAATGTTAAGTACCGAATTATTACACAGACCTTCTGCATCAGAAAACTGTGCCTTTATTTTTCCATTTACCTTGTCAAAAAGTATCAAGCCACCGCCTTCAGTGCCGAGCCAGAGGTTTTTGTCCCTATCTTCGAATATTGCCCTAACCGGTTTGCCCACGGGATAATAAATATGTTTTTTTGCCCGGGTATCGATCTTTATCAAATAGTATGAAGTGCCCGCCCAGAGCTGATGGAAAGAATCCTCTTTAATTGCATTAAGGTCAGAAAGGCTGGCATCAAAGAGTTCGAACTGATCATTTTGAGCATTTAATCTGTATATTCCGCCATCAACAACTGCAGTTGCCCAAATCATACCTTTATGATCCTGGTAAATAAGCCAGATATAATTACTCTCCGGGCCTTCGTTGTTCATACAATGATATCTCTTAAAGGATCGGGTCTTTTCATTGTACCTGTTAATACCGCCACCAAAAGTACTTATCCAGGTATTTCCTTTTCTGTCTGTTAATATGCTTGTAACCAGGTTGCTGCTTAACGAATTTGATTTGGCTGGATCATGACTGAAATGGGTAAAGCTATTTGTTTTTGTGGAGTACAAGCTCATGCCGCCTCCATCAGTTCCAACCCAAATGTCGCCGCTAACTTTCTCATCCAGGCAGGATACATAATCGTGGATCAGGCTGTTTTGGATAAGTGGGTTGTTACTGAATGTTTGAAAATACTTTTTTGTACTATCAATAATAACAACACCTCCATTTAATCTGGCTATCCATTTACGGTTATCTTTATCACTATACATATACGGTATGGTTTCTCCGCCGGTATAGGTAGCGCTATGTGGTGTAAGTTTAGTTTGGCTGATGCGTAATGTCTTTAAATCCAAAATGGACAAACCACGGCCTTCAGTTCCTATCCAGAGCTTATATCCCGGATCTGATAGGAGTGACAATATGTTTCCATTGGAAAGCTTTTTCCCTGACGAGACCTTTGGCCTTTTGTTGCCGTACATAACCGAAAATTGGTATAGGCCATCTCTGGTTCCAGCCCATAAATAATTTTCCTTCGCCAGCATACAATTGGTAAGTTTCGGCTCGGCATTTACCAAAACCAGTTTTTTTCGCTGAAGATCAAAATAATATAGTCCCATCCCGCCTACGGTAATCCATATGTGGGTTTGATTCCCTTCTGCTATACTGGTGATATTCGCATTGGTAAGTGGCTGGTTTTTATCACTATTGTATATCTGGTAAGGATATTTGTCTTGTTTGCCTTTGTAAAACATACCGGCCCCATTTGTCCCAATAAATAAATTATCCTTTGAGTCGCGCACTATGGTATTCACTGCAACCGTTAATTTGAAAGGTTTGTCTCCTCGCTGAGATGAGTAATATGCCGGCGAAAATTTTCCACTCAACGCATTATATATGGCCACACCTTGCCCCGTGCCAACCCAGATGTTATTTTCTGCATCTTCGGCAATACAATAAATATAATTATGAGGAAGTGAATAATCATCTTTAAGGCGATTACGAAACACCTTAACAACACTCCCGTCATAGCGGATCAGTCCATCGTAAGTACCAAACCACATGTAACCATAATGATCCTGAAACATGTACCTTACCGAATTATTGGATAGTCCTTCATTTATGCTAAACAGGCGCTCATCATATTGATCGGCTTTAATACCCGCAGTGATAAATAATAAAGAGCATAATAACGACAGGTATTTTGGCATAATTTGTCAGTTTTTTTGAAAGCGGATCTGACTTTTAGTATTCAGTAAGATTTCATGCATATTAAACATAAATGCAGTTATTAAACTTTAGCATCAATGAAGAATTCCATGATTCTTTATTAGTTTTAAATTTGGTTAGCAACAATGATTAACTTTAGCCGTACATTGTTTACTCCTAAGTTAGTTATTTTAAATTAAATGTTACGATAACGTTTAATTTTTTAGTGATTAGTTTTGAAAAGCTCATGTGCTTTGATTACGGGTTATCTTTTTCAGGAAATGTATTAAAATTTTTTTTTAACGCACAGTGTTTAATTGAATATTTCCCTTCCAATTTAATTAAGCAGGAGCTCAGGGGAGTGCAAGGGGCTTAAAACAATCTAGAAGCTAAAACGGGCAATCAATTATATTTTCCAGTGTTGTAAACCTGATGGGAGGATAGAAAATTGCTTATGCCGGTAATTTTGTTGGATGCATATCGGAAAAGTGAGCTGACGATTTGGTATTAGGTTATATTAAATGATGGGGCAAAAGGAAAATGAGGACCTATTATGTGATAGTATTCCTCCGGCAGGCTACTATTGACACATATCAACGTAAAATCGTCATTACGACGAGGAATCCCGAAGTTTCTGGAAAGCAATCTTGTTTCTACCAATCCTTAATATGAAAATTGTGCCAGAAAAAGTTTGGGGCACGCCAACGGCTTAAAAAAGCCTTCCTAGATTCGATGGCTATAGGATGAAGATTTTATAAAGATAGAATTCTTAATGAAAATAGCCTGGGAGCATCAATCGACAACAGAAGTCAATCAATTAACACTCCCGTAAGCTAACTAACTATCTAACTAACTAATAAACGCCGTCTAAATCCATGGCACGTACAACTTTTACGTGTCTGAATGCATTTGTTTCGGACCATTCTGAATCATAATTCAGACCGTAAGGCCAAAAGTGGCCACCTCCGCCACTGATATTACTGGTAGGGGTTTCTAACGCCCTGATAGTAGCAATACCATTCGTACCAGAGTATGTTCCTCCGTTGGTTAGGTCATACCAACCCCCGGTTTGCCCTACACCATAGCAATGCCCCATTTCATGCATAGCCGTACGTACATTCTGATAACTTGTATTTGCACCGAAACTGATACTGCCATTTACATTTGCTTCAGCGGTTGGCACACCAGTATTATACGAAACACTAAGGGTTCTTGCAGCCCAATCGGCACCGGCATTATAGCGTGCACAGGCGTCATTCATGGCATTTGTTATTCTGGTAATCACATCAGCAGGAACGCCATTAGTTGAGGTCCATGTCCAGCCAACCTGTCCGTTATATTTTATTTTCACCAAAACCCATTGCTGGTTCTCGCCACCGTGTGAATCGTACTGGTTTATATCGCCGCCATCATCCAGTGAAGAACCCCATAAATCCAATACCTTTCCGCTTGCCCTGTTTACAATACGGTAGTAGTTGCTTCCTAATGCTACAAACTGCCATTGCTGGTTATTGGCACCGGTATAGTCATTTATCTGGATATTGCCACCGTTTGTATTATCGGCAGCAGTTAACGCCCTATTGCTTTCTACTCCAATTATGCTATAGTATCCACCCGATAGGGCTGTCAGTTTCCACTGTTGGTTAGTACCACCTGTTCCGCCCCACTGCCATACACTTGTATTATTCCCAGTTTGGCCTCCGGGCACATCTATAACCTTGCTGCTGGTTTTACTCATGATATAAAAGGTTCCATTTGCAAGTGCCTGTGGGATTTCAATAGCCTGTATAGCCTGGATTTTCTTTTTGGTTATTGCCGAATTAAATGTTTCTGGATCATTAGGAGTTACCTCGGCAGCTTTCTTACAGCTGATAGTGCAAACGGCAGCTATTAAAATCGCACCCGCGTACTTTAAAAAAAGCATTTTGTTTTTCATATTTAAGTTAAGGTTTTTGAATGGCAGTTTACGCAACAACCAAGGTTTTATATTTCCCAAAGGCGTAAAATTTTTGAATTATAAAAATCTCCGGGCGTTAGCAATGAAATTTTAATTTTTGTTGAGATTGATTAGGTTAGTTTTAACAACAGGAAATTTTTAGTCGGAATACCCTTTGCTACTCATACTGGACTTTTTCGGTTTTACTGCTGATCTTGGTAGACATTTTCGATTCATATCATATTTGGTTAGGTGATTACAGGGAAGTATTAGTAATTACGTCTGTAGTTCAAAAATAATATACAATCAGCCAGGGGTGGGGTTGTAAATCAATCGATTTTGGGGGGTAAATCAATCATTTTATGTTATTTTAAATAACAAAGTATGCAAAGTGATTATATTCACATCGGCATTGGCCAGCTCCGAATTCATAATATTTATTTATTATTAAGAAATCAGCTTTTGTATCATTAGCTATTTGATACATAACGGGAGTTTAATTAACCAACATATTATAAATCTTCAGCGATATATTAAAATATTTGAGTGTGTTTATTTAAATTTGAAGATAAATGTTATTTGTACGTTTATTTGTTTTTGATATAAATTATTAATATTCAATTAGATATATTAATATTTTTCTAGCCAATTATTATTAGTCTATTAAAAAATCAGAATATAAATCATAGGGTAATTTTGTAAAAGCCTTATTGATCACACTCCAATTTAATTATGAATTATTATATGAGATCTATTGTATTAATTATCGCTTTGATATTTGTTTTTTTTAAAGCTTTTTCACAAAAGGTAAAAAATCCAAATAAATTTGAAGGGTATCTTTTTGCCTATTTTGAAGGATCAGGGCCAGGCAATGGGCAGGAGCAACTTCGGTTTGCAGCCAGTGCCGATGGCTTAAACTGGTCTGCACTGAACCAAAATGATCCGGTAATAAAATCTGATACCATTTCTCATTCTGGTGGCATCCGCGATCCGCACATCGTGAGAAAAGAAGATGCAAGTGGATTTTATATCACGGCAACGGATATGAACACCCATAAAAATGGCTGGGCCAGGAATACAGGAATAGTTATGTTGAAATCTTCAGATTTAGGTCGCTGGACCCATAGTGCTGTTGACCTGGCAAAGGAATATCCTGCAACTTTTGCGAAAGTGAAATGGGTGTGGGCTCCTCAAACGATTTATGATCCGATAGCAAAAAAATACCTGGTGTATTTTACCATCAGGTTTGAGGATGATGAAAAGCTTGATTTTTATTGCGCTTATGCTAACAAAGACTTTACAGGTTTTGAAAACAAGCCAATTTTAATGTTTAGCCCAAAATTTGGTGGCATTGATGGTGATATTATTTTTAAAGATGGGATATACCACTTTTTTTATAAAGGAAATACTAAGGTAGGCGGAAAGGAAGTGAAAAATGGAATCCAGCAGGCCACTTCCCGATCATTAAAAGGGCCATGGTTAGAAGATTTTAAATACCTGGATGTTTATGCCGGAACAAGTACTCCAGTAGAAGGATCAAGTATTTTTAAACTAAATGATTCTCCGGATTATGTACTGATGTATGACCTGTATACAAAAGGCAGATATGAATACCAGAAGAGTACCGATCTGTTTAATTTTAGCGATGCTCCATTGTCATTTACCAAGAATTTTTTTCCTAGACATGGAAGTGTGATTGGGTTAACCGCCCAGGAAGCCTGCCAGTTGAATAGTATTTGGAAAGGTATTCCTGGTGAATTGCTTATTCCTAAACTTCCTGGCGATCGGTTTCAATTCGTTGCTGATGGAAACCCGATTATCACGCACCAATATACAGCAGATCCGGCAGCGATTGTAGATGAAGGAAAATTATGGCTATTTACCGGGCATGATGCAGGTGGAAAACAAAAAACTTTTAAAATGGAAGATTGGTCGGTTTTTTCAACAACTGATCTGAAAAACTGGACACAATACGCTGTTCCGCTTAAGCTCTCCGACTTTACGTGGGCAAAGGGCGGAGATGCTTATGCGGGACAGGTGATTAAGCGCAATGGCAAATACTATTGGTATATCAGCACCAATGCGCTAGGCATAGGTGTTGCGGTTTCAGATCAAGCTGAAGGTCCGTATATAGATGCGCTTGGAAAGCCTTTGCTAACCAATAAGGATTGTTATGACTCCAAAAACTATTGGGCGTGTATTGATCCAACAGTTTTTGTGGATAAGAAAGGGCAGGGCTGGATATTTTGGGGAAATAGTGAGTGTTACTATGCAAAATTAAAGGAAAATATGATCGAAATTGATGGTGCTGTAAAAAGGATCAATTTTGAAGGTTTTAATTTTACCGAAGCGCCATGGATACATGAGGAAAAGGGACTTTATTATCTGTCTTATGCTACTGGTTTCCCTGAAAAAATAGCCTATGCAACGAGTAAGTCTCTTGAAGGTCCATGGAAATATCAGGGTATTTTGAATGAAATTGCCGGAAATAGCGATACCAATCATCAAGCTATCGTTGAGTTTAAAAACAAATGGTATTTCTTTTATCACAATGGGGCCATACAGCCGGGGGGTGGAAGCAATAACAGATCGGTTTGTGTAGATGAAATTTTTTACAATAAAGATGGAACGCTTAAAAGAATAATGATGACGAGTGAGGGAGTAGGGAAGAGATAGTTTAAAAATTAACGCAGAATATCACTTTAATGGCACTTGTAGCCAGTGTGACATCACTAGGAAAAGAGTAATTTATTAGTGGTCTGTGTTACACCAACTCCTGGGAAGAAGTGATGGTGCGGGTCAGACTAAGGTACTTCGAAATAAATATCAAAACGATATAAGAAATGCCTGGATTATGAAGACGATCCAGGCACTTTTTTGTTAGGTCGAAACCACTATTTTATGGTCAAATTAACAGTGAAGGTAGCGGTCACTTTACTGCCGGAAGCTAACGTGTATACCAATGCCTGTTTCATGATATACTTATCGCTTATATTGACACGGTTGGGATACTGACCAGCGCTCAGCTTAAAATTTTGTGCATCAAATTCGCAAAACACACGTGAATTAGCTGAACTGTAGCCAACTACATAACCATTGGCATCAAACCACTGGCCGTAGCCATTAGCTGTTAGGGTAGCGTTCAGGTTGTTATTAGGTTCAAGTGCATAAAATTTAATGTCGGTGCCTATTTTGTTGATAATATCTTGCTTAGGTAATTGAAAGGCAGAAACCAGTTTAGTAATATCAATTTCGGCTGTGGCATAATCGTAAGAAGTGGTACTCCGGTTTACTTCAAGATCGTAAGCAAAGGCAATATCTTTAGGTGCCTGATTATTGTACCCTGGTAAACTGGTGTTCTGAAATTTTACTTTGTATGGCCATTGTTCATCATTGGTATTGTTATCATCCCAGGCATGCGGATTGTATTGAGTAGGGGCACCAGTAACTACAAACCAAAGGCGGCTGCAATTGACCGGAATAGTAAAGGTTGCATTTCCAGAGGCACTTGTGAACATGGTGCTGTAGCTTCGGGTACCATTTGTTGACAAGGCAACGAAACCATACCTCCATCCGGCTTTGCTGGCATCTACCTGGTTATAGCCCGAAGCATTTGGTAAGCCTTGAAACGCAGCTGTAACAATTGTGCCTGCAGCAGGCACCTCTAGGGGCACAACATTGTAACCGGTTGTTTGCGGGCAAAAGCTTGGGTCAGGCTGAAAAGAACCATCGTTCATCAGGTTCATTTTATAATGATGCGCACCAATTTTGCTTGCCCCCAGCGTGCGGATGTTATCAATATCCCAGGTTACAAATTTAGTTGCAGCATCATATAATTCATCGTTTAGCTGGCTCACTGAAAGACCGTATAAACGTTGATAAACCTGAATAGGGTCTTCGTAGCTCTGCGCCGCCCGCCATATTTTGCCGATAACGGTAATGCCTCTTTTTTGCGCCCAGTATTGATGGATCATATAGTTGGAGTACCGGTAATCTTCGTGGATAAGGTGTTTTTGGTAATTATCCAGGTAAGCATCAAACCAGCCACCAAAAATTTCATTAGGGTAAGAGGTAAAAGCTTGCCATTGTGCCGTTTGTTCCCAAAAGGCATTTCCCCCTGCTCCATTGCCTCCAAAACCCCACCTGAAGCCATGAGACGTACCTAAATCACCGGATACCTGGTATTGAAAACTGTGGCCAATCTCATGCGCTATTGTACCACCTACCGGCTGGCAGGTTTGCGGACTTATCCATAATGCACCAATGGTATCGTCGTATCCTGAACCAGTTGCACGCCAGCCATCCTCATAATATAAAAAGATGATCAATTTGTATTTGTCCAATTTTGAAGTTCCGTTTCCAACAGTGACAAATTTCAACGTATTCACATTCAGGTTGTAAAATGATTCGGCCTTGGCCAGCAGATCATCAATATCTACGCGGTATTTTGAATCTACATTTGAGGCGGATGGATTGTTACTGCCATATCCTTTTCCCCAGAACAGTATAAAGTGATCGGATTGCTTAGAACGGGCATAACACCATTCGCTTTCGGTAGCGTTCCAATCCATATTCTGCATGGATTGTGGTTTATAAATCTGCAGGTTGGTTGCCGTTAGCGTACTTGTTTCGTTTGATAGCGGATCCTGTGCTATCTCAGCCTTCTTACAGGCGGTAAAGTTTAATAATAAGAGTAAAGAAAATACGGCACTGATTCGCCAATGCAGCATTAATTTTGATAAGTAGTTCATTGTTTTAGGATTAGTTGATGTATTCAGCAAATTAACCAGAAAACCAACATTATAAATTCCAGGTTTTTATCCGGAAACAACTGATATTTAACCTGATATCATCAGCATGATGACTTATTTATGTTTGTCCGGTCAGATCACTTGAGGGCAGTAAATTTGAAATACGGTTTATTTGCACGGCAGAATGCCTCAAAAGGAATAAGTAAAATGTTTAAGCAAAGCCGGATTAATAAGAAAATCCCCGGAATCTTCGAAAAACATCATTTACTCGCATTGCCCCCCGGCTTTCCTACAGATTCTATTAAAAACAGAAAGGACTATAACAGGAAGCATACATCTTATTTTTTGGTTTACCGTGTTGTGGACGGGTTATGCAGCGAACTAAAGATCGAATAAAGATGGCTTAAAGAAAATGGGCCACATCATTTATGCTAATCTATTTTCATATTTGAGTTTTCTATGCTTTCTGAGTTTTAGCATAGCTATTAATAAAAGCCAAGTATTGCTTAACTCATTAAAGCCCAATCTTTTTTTTATCGATCAGTAAACCTTCGATTGCCAGAATATCAATTTCTGTATTTAAAAAGCAGCATATTGCATCTTCAGGACTAGAGGCTATGGGTTCGTTCATTACATTTAAGGAGGTGTTAATCACTGCAGGGCATCCCGTAAGGTTGTAAAAAGCGGTGATTACCTGATGAAAATCAGGATGATGCACCTGGTTGACAATCTGAACCCGGGCCGTTCCATCAACATGTACCGCTCCTGGAATTAAAACTGCATGGGATGCCTGATGGCCATTGCTATTATCTGAATAGTTTTCTGTAAATAGCATATAGCGGTTTTTTGAGCCTTCACCAAAATATAAATCTGCGAATTCATCCAAAATAGCCGGGGCAAACGGACGGAAGGACTCCCTTAACTTAATTTTTGCATTAAGTATGGCTTTCATCTCACTGTTTCTAGGGTCTGCGAGAATGCTGCGGCAACCCAGTGCTCTTGGCCCAAACTCTGTTCTTCCTCTGAAATAGGCGATTACTTTGCCTTCGGCTAAGTAACCTGCTATTTTACGATAATAAAGTTCATGCTCAACTTTTTCATAATTCAGGCCATAGGCAGAGAGTGCTTTGATCACTTCGTTCAGGGTATAGCTTGGACCTAAAAGTGATTGTTTCATTCCATCTGCCTGCGGATCAACATTTCTAACTCCAGATAAATGCGTATAGTATACGCTGTAAGCGGCACCTATCGCGCCACCAGCATCTCCTGCTGCAGGCTGTACCCAAACCTGTTTGAAACCAGAATGTTTTCTGATGGCTGAATTTACGATGCAGTTCAGCGCAACTCCTCCTGCAATACAGAGATTATCTATAGCAAATTCCCTGTAAAGACTTTGAGTCAGTTTAATCATGATCTCTTCAGTCACTTTTTGTATGGAGCTGGCAATATCTTTGTGAAATGTCAAAAGCGCTTCGCCTTTCGCTCTGGGTGGATGGCCAAAAAGCTTGTCGAATTTTTTACTGGTCATTTTCAGTCCCGTACAGTAATCAAAATAATCCATGTTCAGGAGAAAAGATCCATCTGCTTTAATATCAATCAAATGGTCATAAATCAGCTGTTTATATACAGTTGTACCGTACGAAGCTAAACCCATCACTTTATATTCGTCAGAATTGACTTTGAAACCTAAATAATAGGTGAAGGCAGAATATAACAGTCCGATGGAGTTAGGAAAATTTATTTCTTTTTTTAAAGTTAGTTGTGCCGAACTGCCTAATGAAACCGTAGTTGTGGCCCATTCGCCCACGCCATCTACAGTTAATACCACAGCCTGTTCAAATGGACTGGGGTAAAAGGCGGAGGCCGCATGGGCATGGTGGTGATCGGCAAATAGGATGGTGCGCGATTTTTCCCAGTTGGGATCTATAGTATTAAGCGCCCTGGCTATATTTTTTTTTATGAATAGTTTATCCTTTAACCATATCGGCATCGATTTTAGGAAAGATTTTAATCCCCTTGGGGCAAAATTGACGTAAGTTTCGAGCAAACGCTCAAATTTCAAAAATGGCTTTTCGTAAAATACAACATGATCTACTTCTGCCAGAGAGATGTTGGCAAATTTAAGGCAGAATTTTATCGCTTCTGCAGGGAATGACTCATCATTTTTAATCCTGGAGAAACGTTCCTCCTGCGCCGCAGCAATAATTTCTGCATTCTTCAAGAGGCATGCTGCGCTGTCATGATAATAAGCAGAAATACCAAGAATATAGCCCATGCTGCTTACCTGATTAGAATAAACTGTAAATAAATGGGGCCAATACCGAGCCATGCGCTGCTACCAGAACTAAACCCAATGCAATCAGGATGATAAATAAGGGCCATAACCAGTATTTTTTGCGCTGGGTTAAGAAATGGAAAAATTCGAGCAGTGTATTCATGTATTTATAATTTAGAACTGTTGATTAAATGAGCCCATTGCCCGGCCTGATACTTCTTCCCAATAAGAAGCTAACTGCTTATTCTTTTTTGTTTTTAAACTGTGCTTTTTAAACAGGCGTAGTAAAAGGGCAATAGGGGTTAGGATAAAGATAAATACCAGGGATAATAAAATTGTGCCATTAACCATTCCCAGAAAATTACCAACTTTTAACCATATTGTTCTTATGGGGTCAAGGCATCGAGGAGCGAAGATAGCCGTTATGATTAACCCTACAGATAGTAACAGTATGATGTACTGTGGGTAGGTTTCTTTCCAAAAAATAAGGCAAAGTAAAATACCTGTGGCGCCTACAATAAATCCGAATTTCCTGTTTTCTAATTTTTTGTTGCTCATGTTACCTGTTTTTTTTCTTCCTATATTTTGCTGCTGCTTCATCGGCCCTGAGTTGATGATAATAGCTTGCAATCAATTCATTGATGTTATCAGATGGCTTATCTTTTTTGAGTTTGATGATGTTTTTCACTATTTCTGCTGTTTGTGCATCCAGGTAGGATTGCTGACCGGAGTGCTTTAGTATATCATCATATTGCAATGCTTTCTCAGGGAGATCTGATTTAAAATAAAACAAGAAAAGATTATTTGCATTCCCGCTTGTTGGTTCAAGGTCATAAGCTTTTTTGAAATAAAATTCAGCGGTTTCCAGGTCTGCCAGTTCAAAACCTAAACGGCCTGCGTAAGTGTAATAACTGGTTTGGTAAGGATTTTCCAGCAGCACAGCTTCGGTAACCTTTAAGGCTTTTTGTTTGTCGCCATTGGCCATAGCAGCTTTATACAGTTCGTCCATTGCTGTTCTCCAGGTAATCCTGTCTACAGCCAGTGCTCCTGCAAGTTGTTCATCTATCGAATTTCCACGGTTGTAAGTAGCTGTTATGGGCTCATTAAAGGGCCAACCCGAACGGAGCATCATAATCTGATATGCACCATATAACGAATCTACTTTGGTAACGGGCATATTAACCAACAATTGTGCGAACGACATTTCACCCTGTTTTTTTGCCGGTATTAAATTTCTGTTGTTAATCTGTTGATAAAAAGCTTCGCTCATGATTGCGTAACCCAATAAATTTGGATGAACGTGCTCTAAAATGGTTTCTTTACCAATTATTCCATCAACCTCATTTTTCTCAAACAAGGCACGGGTATCTGCCAGATAAATACCAGGGTACTGCTTGCACAGCTTTCTAATGATTTGGTTGAAGACTTCCGGCGCCCTGAAGCGCAGCTGATCATACTCTTTAGCCAAAACAAAATTTATTTTTGCGGCTTTAAAATCACCATTTACATATAGTTTTTTGCCATTCGTGTATTGCTTTTGAGCTGAAAATTTGCCTGCACTTATAAATGGTTTAAGATCTTTTTCGTTACTTACCAGCGTACTGATTACTGTTGTGATATGTTTTTTTGATAATAACTGGCACAATTCGTTCATACTACTGTTAAACTGAGCTATACCACGGTTAAAATCGGCAGATTGATAAGGTATCTGCTGGTTGGTTACCATACGTTTCATCAGGTTTTCCCGCTTATCAATTCTTTTTCCAAAAAGTTTTGCAATAGCCTCAATAATGCGGTCTGACAACTGTACCAACTTCAGTTCACGCAGTTTAATCACCAGTTTTATCCAGGTGCTATTGCCCTTGATCTGGCTGGTAGAGCCAATACCCAGAGCGCCGTAATACTCATTATGCCCGGTATATACCAACACCAGATCTGGTTCATAACTAACAATTTGTTTTGCAAAATCTAATACCGTGTACGAATTTACCGCGGTAAGTGAAACATTAATCACTTCAAAGTTCAGGCTGGGATATTGGTGCATCAGCCGGTATTGCAACCACCTGTGAAATGATCCATTATGCATGTATGGGTAGCCGGCAGTAGTCGATTCGCCTATCACAAATATTCTAAAGGTATTTTTGGATTTTACGATGCCAAATCGTTCGCGGTTACCCTGGGTTGCATTGGCACTGGTAGAAAAAAACTTATAAGAGGCGGTAGGGTTCATCATCATGTACCCCTCCTGATCTGGATCTTTAATAAACAATGATGGATCAAAACCATAATTGAAAAATCTCAAAAGGATTTCGATGAAGCATAAAAATACCAATGGCAGCGACAATGCCGCTGCCTTAAAGTATATTTCTTTTCCCTTGCTCATGTTTTATTTAGCGGACAAGTGTTTTTACAACATTCATTGCATCAATTTCTGGCTTAGAATTTAACGGAAAGTCTACGGCCATTATAATTAACTGATTTGTTAATGGTTTGATTATCAATGCTTATTCCATTCTGTTTGCTTACCATCACAATGTTAAATTTACGTTTGGCTAACATGCCTTTAAACTGTCCTTTTCTATCCTCAACGGTAAGTGTTTTTGAGGCATCGTTCCAATTGAAGTGTATTTCTGAAAATTCTCCCTTCTCGTAGTTATAACTGTCATTTTCATCCTCATATAAAACGAAATCACCGTTATCGCCAGGATATATGCGGATATCCAGATCATTCCATCTCTTTTCAGTTGCATATTGCACTTTTGGCCCCCAAGGCACAATTGAGCCTGCTTTTACGTAAAGTGGTATAATCTCCATCGGCGTTTCACGTTTAACCGTTTGGTCGCCTTTAAATACTTCACCCGTCCAGAAATCGAACCATTTGCTGGCTGCCGGGAGGTATATTTCCTGATCTGTAACACCTTTAGCGGTAACTGGTGCTACGAGAAACGAGCTTCCGAACATATATTCTGAACTGTTTTCAAAACCGGCAGGATCGTTGGGAAATTGTGAATATAATGGTCGCATGATGGATCCTGCATGATGAGTTACCGCCCAGGCAGTTGCATAAGTGTATGGAAGTAACCGATAGCGCAGGTTGATAAACTTCTCCTGGATATCAAATACCTGATCTCCTTTTTTACCGAACTGGTATATTTCTCTGGGTATATCGGTGCCGTGGGAGCGCATCATAGGCGTAAAGGTTGCAAACTGCATCCACCGGTTATATAATTCCTGAAAGTCGGGATTTTTTGCGCCACCACCTTTCACAAAGTCACCCGCGAAAAAACCACCAATATCTCCATTCCAGTAAGGTAAACCAGTTAAGGAGAAATTTAGTGCTGCTGGTATCTGTTTTTTTAACGTAGACCAATTCGACCCAACATCTCCGCTCCAGGTGTTTGTTCCGTATCGTTGCTGACCTGCAAATGCTGAACGGGTTAACAGGAGTACGCGTTTAGTATTACTTACTGCTCTCTGGCGATCATAAACACCGCCGGTGTGTTGAAGCGGGAAAGCGTTCTCTACGCTTCGGTAACTCCCCAAAAAAGTAGGCTGATCGAAATCTTTTTCCTTAATGTTAATGTGGTCTGGTTCGGTAGAATCAAGCCACCAGGCATCTATACCCAATGAGAATATGCCTTTGTTCAGGTAATCCCAGTAAATGTTTCGGGCAGTAGGGTTATAAACATCATAAGGTTTGGTATTTGCGCCCGGCGGCCATGTATCAAAGTTAATAAGCATATTTTTTGATTTAAACTCCTGGTATTGTGGTGTTTTTGGTGCGAAACCTGGCCATGAAACAATAAAAAGATGGGCGTTAAGCTGGTGCACACTATCTACCATTGCCTGTGGCTTTGGAAAAGTGCTAGGCTCAAAACTCATGGCATTCCAGTTATCGTCTTTTCCCCAATATTGCCAGTCTTGTACAATACCATCAAGTGGTATTTTTAAAGCTCTGTATTTTTTCACCACATCAACAAGCTCAAACTGGGTCTTGTAGCGCTCGCGCGATTGGCTGAAACCAAATGACCATAAAGGCATCATAGGAGATTGCCCGGTAAGCTCACGCATCTGGGTAACCACGCCATCGCCACCTCCGCCAAACATAAAATAATAATCAGCGCAGTTTCCAACTTCTGAATCAAATGAAGTTTCCTGAACATTATCTGTAAAAGTAGTTGGTGAATAGTTATCCCAGAAAATTCCATAACCTTTTACCGATTGGAAGAAAGGAATACATACGCTTGTATTTCCCTGTTTAAGGAGTAATTTTTGCCCCCTTTGGTTCAGTTTTCCATTCTGCTGCTGGCCAAGCCCATAAATAATTTCGTTCTTGTCTAATAAATAGGCCTGTCTAACCGTATAAGTTGGATTTCCGGCATCGTTTATCGCGGTAAACTGGGTGCCATAATCTTTTTCAGTAAATAACTTTTTTCCGTTCGCAGCCTCAAATAAAACTTTTCCGGTTTGTAGGTTAACTGTTGCAGATATGAGTTTACTGCTGATGGTTACACTTTGCCCGTCGGTTTTAATATCAGGTGTTAATTGTTCAGGAAGTTTTATAACAGAAAGGCTTTCTTTTTTTGGCTGGCTTCCTTCCGGCTTTTTAAAAACCCGGACAATAGATGGTGAATAAAAACTTACCTCTACATCCATTGATTGGATAACGGCATGGATACCCTGTGGAGTTTTTTGAAAAGACTGGGCCCGTACGGAAATGTGGTAGCCTAAAAATAATGTAATTACGGCAATAAAGTTTCTTTTCATATTTAATACAATTTGAGGCTGTATCATAAGGTAGTTTTTCTGAATTTGTCATGCTGAGCTTGTCGAAACGCCTTACACAGGCCTATTAAAGATCCTTCGACAGGCTCAGGATGACAGTTCTCTATGTTACAATACAGCCTCAGTAATGAGGACTAGTATCCCTGGTTTTGTTTTATGTTCGGGTTTTTAACAAGTTCGGCACGTGGAATGGGTAATAATGTACGGTAATCTCCATTTGGCGAATGTGATAACCACGATTTTTTGGTGAAAACACCAAATCTGATCATATCCTGTCTACGTCGTCCTTCGGTATTGAATTCCCAGCCCAGTTCATCAAGAAACCTTCCATATTGAATGTCACTTCCACCTTCTACAGTAGAAGTTAAGTGATTGCGGAGGCCATAGTTATACACGCTGCCTAACAGAAGCTGGCTACCGGTTACGGTTGCTTTTGAAGGATTGCTTAAGAATGACCGTTGACGAACCTGTGTTACCAATGCAGCGGCACCGGCAGCATCGCCTGTTCTTAACAGGCATTCGGCCTTCATCATTAAAACATCAGCATACCTAAGCAAGGGGAAATCGTTGTTCATCCCAACCAGGGCACCTGGTTTGAATTCAAATTTTCCTAACCTGAAACCATGTACTTCATCCGATTGATCAACACCGGGAAGCTCATTGATATAAATCAGCGGTTTACCATTACTTGCGCCAATGGTTCCCAATAAAACAGCACCTGCAGCGGTATATTGCTGCCCCTGTACATAATTGTCCTTTAGGCGGTTGTCCTCAGGATCGAAAGTGCTTACAAACTGTGGTGTGGCACAGATTCCGCCCCATGGCGAGTTTTTAAAGTTATAAGTAGCCTGGTTTTCTGGCTGAAGTGTTTCCATGTGCAGGGTGAAAGCATCACCACCGTCTGTAGTAAACTTTTCATCAAAGGGTATAGCAAAAATGGTTTCTCTGCTTCCTTCATTTGCATCAAGAAAAATGGTTTTCTGATTGGCTTCAAGCGTATATACGTTCGATGCAATGATCTCATTACATGCTGCAATGCATTGAGCATAGGCTGGAGTGCCAGTATATACGTTAGCATTCAGGTAAACTTTAGCCAGCAGGGCAGAGGCAGCCCAGTAATTAAATTTGCCATAAGTAGCCTGGGTATTGGCCTTGCTCAGGTTTGGAAGGCTTTCGGTAAGTTCTTTAACAATAAAAGCATAAACCTGGGCACGGGTGCTCTGTTGTGGAAGAAATCCGGAGGGCACGTCAAATTTATCGACTATAGGTACCCCGCCAAAGAAGTCGCAGAGTGCATAATAGTAAGATGCTCTTAAGGCACGCAACTCGGCTATGGTAGCATCTTTACCTGTAGGAATTGGAATCAGGTTGGATTGAATTTGATAGAGTACGCGGTTACAGGAGGTAATACCTCCATAAGCATTGTTCCAGATCTGGTAGCTGTTGTCCTCATCTGATGTCCATCTATGTTCATGCATCCGGCGATAGATCCCATTGTCAACCCAGCCGTTCGGGCGGGCAGGTATTACGGCTTCATCACTGGAAATCTCATTGGTACGAAAGATCGAGTTGTTACTTCGTCCGAGCATTAAGGGCCTCCAATAGGTGTAACCTGCGCCAACCAGGGCCGCCACATCAGAGGTATTAGGGGTAAACTTATTTTGAATAAATGCAGCATAGTTTTCGTCCTTTAACTTCGTGCAGGATGCTAAACTAATAACCAGGACCACAAGTGCCATGATGCCGGTGCTCAATATAAATCTTGTTTTCATGATGTAAAGGATTAAAGATTAAGAGAAAAACCTAATGTAAAAGTACGGGCGGTAGGGTATTTATCCCTGTTATCATTACCAGGTGCCAAACCGCTCCAGTCTACTTCGGGGTCTAATCCTTTATAGCCTGTGATGGTAAAAGTGTTTAACGAAGAAACATAAACTCTTGCGCCCTTAAGGTATTTGGTTTTTAGCTTGTTAAAGGTATAACCCAATACAATGTTGTCAATTTTCCAGAAATCGCCGTTTTCTACATAATAGCTGTTAAATTCTACCGGCATATTCTTATTAAGAACAGCTGTGCCAAAAACAGGGTCATAAGCTGATACCAGGCGGTTATAGTTCTGAATGCCCGTGTTCTCATAATACATTCTTTGGAAATTGAGAATCTGAAAACCAAATGCGCCACGCATCGTAATGCTTAAATCAAGGTCTTTATACCTGAAGTTGTTGTTCCATCCGCCTGTAAATTTAGGAATACCGTTTCCAAGCACTTTTTTATCTTCAAAAGCATGATTAAACTGGCTGTAGGAAACATCTTCACCATTTTTACCTTCATAAATCCACTGACCATCAGCCGTTACACCTTTAACTTTAAAGCCATAAAAATCTCCAATGTTATCACCAACACGCACAATATTGGTAAAGGTGGTTGCTGGCGGGCCTGTTCCCCCTGTAGTGAAAAAGTCGTTTGTGGCCTGGTATAAATCGTTAGATAAACTAACCAGTTTATTTCTGTTGGTTGAAAAGTTGAAGCTTGTTGTCCATTCAAAAACTTTGCTCTGTATCGGTACAATGTTTAATAAAACCTCAATACCTTTATTTTGCATGGTACCCACATTTGCTCTTGTACTTGGATAAAGGTTTGGTGGGCTGGGCACCTGATAATCAAATAATAATCCATTGTAATTTCTGTTGTAAACATCAACAGTACCCGTAACTCTTCCTTTATACATGCTGAAATCAAGACCAATATTAGTCTCTCTTTTTTCTTCCCAGCGCAAAGCCGGATTAGGGTTCTGCGTAGGAACGAGTGTCTGGATCCAGTTGCCATTAGATAGCACGTTAGCGCCATAGCCTAATAATGCAACAGCGCGGAAACCATCGCTAGGCTGGTTACCGGTTACACCATATCCTGCACGAAGCTTTAAGTCATCAAAAATTGTTTGATCTTTCATAAATGCTTCGTTGGTGATTTTCCATCCAACAGATACGGACGGAAAATTACCATAAGGTTTTGCAGCACCATAAAGCTGGCTGGCACCTTCTCTTCTTAAAGAGGCCATCAACAGGTATCTGTCTTTGTAGCTATAGGTTAACCTGCTAAAAAATCCAATCAGGTTGGTTTCTGAATAGCCACTTCCTAATAGTGCATCTAAAGCGCGGTTTGCACCACGACCCTGCTGAATGTTATAATAACCAAAAGCATCTGTAGGGAAATCATAATTTCGCTCATAGAAATTCAGGTACGAATTATCCTGATAACTGTATCCGCCCAATAATGTGAAACTATGGTCGCCCAGTTTTTTTGAGTATTGAGCTGTAAGCTCAAGCAATCGGTCTATACTTTGAGTAGAACCCAGGGAGGCATAGCCATTAAGTTTATCTCTGATGTTGGAAATGTGGAACTTTGATTCTGAATAACCACCATTTGACACATATTTGGTGTATGAACCTAAGGCACTTAACTTAAGATCAGCGATGGGGTTATAAGTAATCTGCGAATTTAAACGCTGAGTGGTGTTCTGGTTAAGTCCTGTGCTTTCGAAAAGGCGCGCAACAGGGTTATCATATTCAAAATTATTCGGCTCTTCGAAGTAATGTCCGTCACTACCGAAAAGGGGAGAGGTTGGATTACGGATCAGGGCCTGACGGTAAACCACGCCATTGAAACTGCCACCATCCTGTGTTTGGGTATATTTATTGTTCTGTACCAAAACGCCCATGTTAACTTTTACCTTATTATCAAACATGGAGTGGTTAATGTCTGCCCTGGCAGTAAGCGTAGCGTTGTCAGATTTTTTAAAAATCCCGTTAAAATAGCGGTAGTTTACGGTAGCCAGGTAATTGGTTTGTCCGTTACCTCCACGGAAAGTAATATTGTGGATGTTGGTAATAGGTGTCTTATTAGAAATCTCTTTTAGCCAATCCGTGCTCGCACCAAGATCGTATGAGGCAAGACGTGTTCCCTCGGCAATCTGCCTGCGGTAATCATCGGCAGTGAGCATATTGAGTTTTCGGGCAATAGTTTGGGTACTCACAGAACCATTGTATTCCACTACATTATTATTCTTTCCCGAAGATCTTTTAGTGGTAACGATAATTACACCATTGGTACCGCGTACACCGTAAATGGCAGCGGCTGAACCATCTTTTAATACATCTATTGATTCAATATCTTCTGGTGCAACCAGCTTAAGGCTACTTGGTACACCATCTACAATAACAAGCGGATCGGCATTGGCACCAAAGAGTGTGTTGTTTCCACGAAGCCTGATTTTACTACCTGAGGTAGGGTCGCCACTTGGCGTGCTAACGGTTAGTCCGGCTACTTTACCCTGAATTAACTGGCCTGCATCTAATACTGGCGATTTTACAAAATTCTCGGCTTTAACACTCGCTACAGAACTTGTTACATCACCTTTACGTTGCAATCCATATCCGATTACAACTACATCGGTTAAATTATTAAGTTCGGCCTTTAGCTGAACATTGATTTCAGTTCTGTTATTGACTGCGATTTCCTGGGAAGCGAAGCCTACCGAGCTAAAAATCAGAGTTTCGGTACCAGTGGCAACCTTAAGGCTGTAGGTTCCGTTCGGTGCGGTTTGAACACCTGTATTGGTGCCTTTAATTTTAATGCTAACAGACGGAATCGGAAGACCTGCCTCATCAGTAACTCTACCTGTAATGCCAATTTCAGCTACTTTATTTATTGTGGGTTCAGTTATTGCTCTCCGCTGGATAATGATAATATGATCTTCGAGCTTGTAGCTGATGGGTTGTGATCTCAGCGAGAGATCCAATGCCTCTGCCAAACTCATTTTGTTAATTTCGATACTCACCGCGTGAGTTCCGCTAAGCATTTGCCTGGTGTACAAAAACTGATAACCGGTTTGGCGCTCAATTTCCTTGAAAATTTTTTCAACAGCGGCATTCTTTTTTGAAAGCGTTACCGTTTGTCCGCTGCTGGCTAACGAGAGCTGTAACATTAAGGAAACTAAAAGTAAGCATGTTAATTTCATAACCAGTAGCGGTTTACGCAGATAGGCCAGAAGCCTATTTACGCGTGATGCATAATAATTCATATATTTGAATGTTTGGGTTTATACTTGGTTGTCTATTGTCTGGAATACTTGGTGGCGATCCAAACATCAGGTCAGAGTGTTACAGCACTCTGGCTTTTGTTTCATGGATGGGCCAACCTATTTCTGTAAGGTTATGGCATAATGGTCACGCTCCTTCCTCTGATTTTAAAATGCAACAATCCGGTCAACTCCAGCCTGTGGAGTACTTCTTCCAAGTTTTTGGATTTTGGAATCGAACCGACAAATTCTTCCTGCGTTATTTCACCCTGATATTTTACATCAACATCATACCATCGGGATATTTTCCCCATCACCGTGCCGATGCGTTCATGTTCAAATGAAAAATTTCCGTTTTTCCATCCCATCACGTGGTTCGTATCAACATTAACAATACCGATGTTATGACCTGAAATGGCCTGCTGACCAGGCAAAATTATTTTTTTTCTATCACCTTTACTTACCTCTACCGAACCCTGAAGTAAGGTTGTTCTAGGAATTTCACCATCTCCGTATGCGCAGATATTAAAATGAGTGCCCAGCACTTTTACATTTGAGCCATCAAAATCAACTATGAAAGGTTTGTTCGGATTATGGACCACCTCAAAATAAGCTTCGCCTTGCAGGGCAATTTTCCTGGTATTGCCCGAAAAAGCTACCGGGTAAGTTATTTTGCTCTCTGCATTCAGCCAAACCTTACTTCCATCAGGAAGATTAACGCAGTATTGTCCGCCGCGTGGCGTTACAATGGTGTTCGAATTACCTGTTGCTAAAGCGGCAGCTGTATTGATTTTTCTGTATTTTAAAAGGCCGTTGCTTTGTTTTTCGATAGAATAGCCATTTTCTACGGCGAGCTGTCCATTTGTAAAATTATTTACTTCAATGCGCTTACCGTTTGAGAGAATAAGCAGTACTTTGTCACTTCCTCCATAAATAGCTTTTGCATGTGGGATGGTTGTGTTTTTGGACAATGCGGTGTGTTTGTTCCCATCTACATTAGCATAATACAAAAATATAGATGAGCAGGCCAGAACCAATACTGCAGCGGCAGCCATGAATTTGAAAGCTGAACGTTTCCAGGATGGTGTGTCGGCAGCCTCCAAATCATCTAGGCGCATTTCAATCTTTTTCGCTAAATCTCCGTTCTGTTCTGCTGCTAAGCTGTCTGTTTGCTGTTCAAATGATGCGCTGTATTCTTGCATGAATGCGTTTAGCTCAGGCTGATCTAATTGCTTTAACCAATTAAAAAAGTCCTGCTGTTCAGGCTCAGTCAATTCACCCTGAATCAATTTTTGCTTGAGTTGCTCAACATCCTTTTGTTCCATATCTGCTAAGACGGATGTGGAAAGAAAAAGGCCCCCTCGTTAAAGAAAAAAATATAGAAAAGAAATAAAAGGTGCAATCCTGTAAAAATGTTTCAGGTGATTTCTCAGAAAAGCCATTCCGGTATAGAGCTGTTTTTTGACTACCGATTTGGATATTTTTAACTGTAGTGCAATTTCATCAAGAGAAAGGTCATCGTTTATTTTGAGCTCAACAATTTTTTTTCTCTTTTCAGGAAGCAGGTTAAGACCACTGTATAGCTGGCTCAGGGTCTGTGAATAAATTAAATTATCGTCAGTACTGGCAGAACAGTTCTCTTGAAGGGTTTTTGAAACCTCTTTTATCCTGATCTGCGTTTTCGATTTTCGTATATAATCGATTAAAAGGTTGCGTGCACAACGATAAAGGTAAGGTTTGAAAGATCCGATAAGGGGCAGGTTTTTTCTGTTAAGCCATATTTTAACAAAGATGTCCTGCACAAGCTCATCTGCCAGATCGGTATTGCCAGAAATCGAAGCGACAAATTTCCGTAAATTTTGGAGATATTTTTTATACAACAAATTAAACGCGAGACGATCACCATCAGCTATGCGCAACAAAAGTTCTATTTCCTCTGAAACATCTTTCATCTGTTTAAAAATTTGGTTAGAATAAAACCCCTTAATTGCTAAATTGAGGCAGTTATCGCTCAAAGAAGTTACGCTAAAAGTTAGGTTTAATTAACTTACCAGCGTCTGATTTCATAAGACGTCTGCACGAATGTAGTAACACTTATTAAATAAAAAAATAAAGTAGCTGTATTTTTAGCGTATTTATAACGTTTATTTTTTGTAAGCTTTTCAGGAACTTGTAAAATTGGCTTTTACACCGGTTAACAAGGCCTTTTTTTGCCAGCATGGATATTGTAGATTTACTGGTGTTTAATGATTTGTCAATAAGTTTTTCGATACAAGAGGATGGCGGCATTGTAACCCGATCGGATTGTATGCTTGGACTTTTGTCAAGGGCGTCATTTCGACCGTAGTGGAGAAATCTTTTCATATCGTTCAAAGATTTCTCCATTTCGCTGCGCTTCATCCGATAGTTATCGGATCGAAATGACGGCGATTTTTTAAATCTGTCATTGATAACCTAGTGTATTGCTTTTATTAATGCGTTGAAATGGTCTTCAACTACGCTACCATTGACATTATTTGCAAATCATTATTAATCAGCACTTTATTTGCTTTAGTATTTCCGTCCAGCTAGGCCATAGCACGATATCCCCGTTCTGCTTAAATCCGGCCTAACAAATTTTTCGGGCTGCACTGTCCAAGCCAACCTACTAGCTTCGAAAGAAAACGGCGAAGCCCTCATGAATGCAGCTGAAAGCTATAATACAAATGGATAAATTTTCAGCCGGCAGTTTTTGTTTTTTCATTTGTCTTTATGTTTTCAATGGCATTCAAGCTAGCTTCGCTGGTCTTTTTGATGCCAAAAAGAAAGAGCCCTTCGGCGGCGGAGAGCCGAGGCAAGACCGAGCAGTAGGAAAAGGGAAACGATTGTAAGTCACTCATATTGATTTTTATACAATAAATTACCCCTCAGACTGACGTACGAATTAATTTTTAAACAAGTTTTTATCACTTCAATTTGAGCATTTCCCCAATTGCTTATTTTAAGGTCACATCCAGGTAAACAGAATGCCTTCCGTAGCTATCATAAAATGGTTTAAACAAAACTCCGTCTATAGTAAATTCCAGTTTGGCTGGATTGCCTTTGATGGTTTTCCCCAAATCATCAGCATTAAGGACAACATTACGCCAGTCTTTCCTTGCCTCTGGCTCCTGGGCGGCAAGCAGTATGGGACCATAAAATAAACTTGCAATATTCTGCTGATCCATTACCGGATCTAAATGAAACTGAAAAGGCATTGTTAAATCAACCTGATCTCCAGATTTCCAGTTTCTCGAAATTTTAAGGTAAGTTCCCGGTACTGCATTTAACTTTTGTTGCTGGCCATTAATTTTGACAAAGAAACCCTTTGTTGCCCATCCTGGAACCCGCACGTAAAGGTCAAATTGACCATTACCGTTGATGGTTAAACTGGTTTGATCTGATTTTGGATAGCTGGTAGTTTGTTCAATCTTAATTTTTCGCTCGGACCAGTTTAATACAGATGGAATGAAAAGGTTAACATATAAAGATTGATTATTCTGATCTTTAAAATAAATAGAATTCTGTAATTTGGTACTACTTTCCAATGCGGTACCATTGCAACAGGTAAAACCGGTCATGTCATCATTGCTGAATTGTTTTGCAGAACCTGGCCTAAGCGATATATGGTAAGTATTTCCGGGATTATCTTTTGCTACGGAAGCTAAGATGTCATTATATAAAGCCCGTTCGTAGTAGTCCATTAATTCTGCTTTTTGTTCGAAGAGAAACAGATCTCCTGTAAGTTTAAGCATATTGTAGGTGGCGCAGGTTTCATTTTGCCCACCTTCAGAAAATCCATTTTCGTATAAGGTTCCCGGCTGTGCAATAAAACATTCTGCATTGGCCGGATTTCTTGCACCAGCAACGCCGCCTATACTATACATATAATTATTTACGACTTTATGCCAGAAGTTATCAGCAATTTTAAAGTAATCTGACTGGTTTGATACACGATAAAGTTCCATACTACCAACAATCTGAGGAATATGCTGATTAGCGTGAAGGCCACGCAAAAGATCCACATTTTTAACTAAGCCACTGCTATGTGCGGCATCGCCATAAAACAAACGGATGTTGTCAAAAAGCTGTGCTGTTTTCAGATAATTTTCTTTTCCGGTGATTCTGTAGAGATGCGCCATTGATTCATTCATGCCACCAAACTCACCAGCAATATAGGTACTCCACATTTTGGTTAAGGTTTGTTGTGGTAAATGGCTTAATCGGGTATATACCCAGTCACTCATATTGGTTGCAATTTCAAGTGCTTTTTTATTACCGCTAACCTCGTAAATATCAATCAGTCCGGCTAAGATTTTATGTAAAGTATAATAAGGTGCCCAAATCTGATTGTTTTGTCCACCATATTTAGCGCCATTTTCAAGCATGATAAACTGATCTGGCGGATAGGCACTGATGAATCCTTTTCCCCAATTCCAGTAATCCCTTCTGATTCCCTTTTCGCTAATATCAGAATTATAGGCTGTTTTTCCAGGACCAAAAGGAATAGCTAACGGATCTGCAACAGCAGCTCCGCCCGCTTTTTGAGGTTTTCCGGATAATTGAGATATCGTATAGAGTGTATTAACCATATACTCCATTTTATCGGCGAAAATTTTCTGCAATGCTTTATCATTACCTGCGCCTGCATAAGCTTGTGCAATAGCACTTAAATAATGTCCGGTAGCATGACCTCGTAATTTAGTATCTTCGCTATCCCATACTCCAAGTGGTTTTGCACTGGCCGGCTGTTTCTGGCCAAAAGCGTGACGAAACATATACAGGAACGAATTAGGATCTGTTTTAGCCAATGTTCGGATAAATTTATCCCTGTTTTCAATAAATTTCGTATCATGCCCTTCATGATCAGCCTTTAGCATCACCTGGTTCAAGGCAAAAGGTTGTAGCTTAATAGCAGGTGTCGCCTCGTTGTCGGTCGGAGTCACCTTTACCTGTGCTTTCGGCTTAAAGTTTGTTCCTGGTACATAACCGGTAATGGTATAATTTCCCGGTTGGGCAACTGTCAAATTATCTGTTGGGTTTGGCCAGATTACCTTTACCATTGGGCCAGTTTTACCTGCTTGATAAGTTCCGGCAACAGCACCTGGTAATCGGGGAAGATTACCTACACTCGTTGTTACGTCAATATCATTTACCTGAGTTAGATATTTGGTATATAATTGGGATGCATCTGCGGGAAAATGTTGCAGGTTATCATCTGTTTTAGCCGAAGTGTTTACTGTCGTTTCGTTGGCCTCATATTGTTCGTGGCGATAAATGGAAACAATTTGCTTTGCATTTAAAGGTACCCGATAAATTCTGAAATCATGGATTAAAGCATTCAGTTCAGTGTTTTTAACTGATATGGCTTTGCCAAGGTTTAGCAATTTCTTATCCGATTTGTTCTGACCGAAAATAGCAGTAAGATCAAAGTTGATATCTTTTGCTTCAGCAGCTTTTTTTCCATTAAGGTAACTTGTCAGAGATTTTGAGGGAATGTCAACAACAATAGCCAGATGCGCCCATTGGTTGAGAGCAGGAGTCGGCCCCTTTGTGATTATACTTGATTGCTTTCCATTTTGGATCATAGCAAGAAAACCCTGATCATTCTGTTTACTGTTGAGTTGTGAGGAAAAATGTTTATCGTCGCTTTGACCAAAGTCAAAAAAACTTTGTTCCGATCGTTCGCTTTTAAGTAAAACCCAACTGGTTATGCTGATGGATTCAATATCTGTTAATGCTCCCGCAGGGATGCTTACATAAGTTCCGGTAGTTCCCGGCAAAGAAAGTACTTTTCCGAAGCGACTGTCTTGTGCAAATTGCGGTTGACCTCCAATGAAATTTGCATTAAAGCGATTTCTGGACCAGTCCTTTAAATCACCTTTAAGTTCATATCTGGCACTCATGGCCGTTTCGCCAATGCCATCGAGGATTTGATCACCATTTTGTGCCAGAACCGTGTTGCCTGTTACTATAAAAACAGCAAGGTATGACATGGAGCGGAAGACTTTGTAAATTTTCATAATTGATAAAATTAAACAAAAAGAGCAATAGACGAAGCCCTGGAAATTGCAGGTATTGTGCATATTTTAACCTTATTTTATGTTGACAATGCAAAGTAATGCCCAATTGTGGTGTGAATTGATTCTCTTGAGTCGTTTTTGTTTTCCCTCCGGGTAAGGGAATATTTTAAAGATTTGAGCATTAAAAATGGGAAAGGTTAAAATATTGATACTATGGATTAATATACAGCGGTAATCTGGATTATACTTCGTTTATATTTACGTGCTGACCTATAACAGCTGTTTCCAAAACTGCTGACTTAACACTTAACCATGAAGAAAAAATATCTAAAGCCATTCATTTTATTTCTACTGTGTTCTACTTTTCAAATGGTACTGGCGCAATCTGCAAAGGAGGCTGTGGTACACGGAAATCCAATTATACCGGGTTATTTTGCAGATCCAACGGTAAAGAAGTTTGGAGATACTTATTACATATATGCTACAACAGATGGTAACGGTGGTGGTTTCGGTCCTTCCCAGGTATGGACATCTAAAGATTTTGTGAATTGGGTCATGCAGGATATGAACTGGCCAACCACGCACTACTACTGGGCACCAGATGTAACCCAGGGTGCCGATAGTAAGTATTATCTGTATTACTGCCAGCCCGTTGAGATTTTTGGTGCTTCATCTGATACTCCTGTTGGTCCGTGGACATCGCTATTGCCTAAAGGTAAACCGATTGTTTCCAATTTTATGGTGCCAAATGTAATTACGCTTGATGGACAGACTTTTAAGGATGATGATGGCAAATATTATATGTACTGGGGCACCTGGGGCATTTATCCCAACCATGGCTGTGGTGTTGGTCTTTTAAATAAAGATATGAAATCCTTTTCCAGGCTGGCACAGATTCCCAATACTGATGCAAAAGAGTTTTTCGAAGCACCCTTTGTATTTAAAAGAAAAGGAATTTACTATTTGACCTATTCTTCAGGTTATTGTGAGGATGGCACTTACAGGGTTCAATATGCAACTGCAACCAACCCCATGGGACCTTTTAAATATGCCGCTAATAACCCCATTTTATCTACAAATAAAGACGGAACGGTGCACGGGCCGGGACACCAATCTGTATTGCAACAGGGTGATGATTTTTACCTGGTTTATCACCGGCATAATAATCCGCATAATGATGGCGGTTACCACAGGCAGGTTGCCGTTGATAAAATGCAGTTTGATGATGAGGGGAATATACTTAAGATTTTGCCAACACATACCGGAATCGGTTATCTGGCAAAAAATGCCAATCCACATCCAAATTTAGCACAGGGTAAAAAAGTGTCCGCATCCTCCAGCTATGATGAAAATTTTAAAGCGGAATTTGCCTTTGATGATAATAATGGAACATTATGGAAAAGCAAAAGCAATATAGGGCCTGCCTGGGTGCAGGTAGATTTGGGAAAAATAGAGCATGTTAAAAGTATCCATACGCAGTTTGAATATGCCACCTGGTACTATCAATATAAGATCATGTATTCGGTTAACGGAAAAACATGGAAAATATATGCCGATCGCAGCAAAAATACACAACATGGGAGCCCGATGATTGATTTCGGAAATATCAAGGCGAGGTACCTCCGTACAATGGTTTTGCAGACTGAATATCCGGGATTGAATAAAGCGATATGGAATATTAAAGTTTTCGATAATGCAGAATATCATCCGGTAATGAATACCAAAATTAAAAAATGGCAACCTTTAAAAGCTTTTGAACCAAAAGGTTTATTGGTAGACCTGGCATTAGCTAATCTCCGGACAGGCACCGTTGTAGCAAACGTTCAAAATAAAGGTAAGTTGGGTGGGCATTTTTTGGCTAGTGGAACAACTAGACCCACTACCTCGATGATCGGAGGTAAAAAAGCATTGGTTTTTACTGGTCAGGAGCGCTTATCTTCATCAGTTCCTGCGCCACAGTCTCTGCTTGGAAACAGCAGCTATAGCGTAAGTATGTGGGTTTTAAATCCAGAGATTGATAAAGAAGAAACCATTATTTCATGGACAGGGCGGGGAGGGGTTAATTTAAGTAACGCTGCATTCGGTTATGGGAATAGTAAAACTGCAGGCGCAATAACCCATCTGGGATGGGCAGATTTAGGATACAAGCATTTACCAAAAGCAAATGAATGGCATCTGATCAGCATTGTTTTTGATGGTACAATGGAACATATTTATGTTGATGGAGAATTGGACAGGAGCGAAAGAAGAATGCTCTTTATCAATAACCTCAAGCATTTTCTCATCGGCGGAAATGAAGATGGAAGTGCAGGGTTTTCCGGTGCATTGGCTTCATTAAAAATTTATGATGTGCCACTAAGCCATGAAGAAATTAAAGCAGCTTATAAAAAAGGGCTGCCTAATAATACAGTGCTACATGTAGAGGCAAAAAATCTCGACTATGGCAATTTGAATAAGTGGACTAACAACGGTGCTGCTTTGGGGGTACTTGGAAGTAAGGGAAAAGCAGAAGTTGCCGATGTAAATGGGAAAATAGCAGTGGTATTGTACAACAAGGGTAAATTGCTTCTTAGCAATGAAATGACCGAAGCACCAGATTTTTCAAAACCTTTTAGCGCCATTTTTTCATTGTATTCGCAAGCCGGATCAAAAACAGATTTATTTTTTGGCAAAGGAAATAAAACGGCCAGGATAGCAGGAACCGGAAAGTGGCAACAGGTGATCTGTACTTATTACAGAGGTAGATTCAAGATTTTTGTAAATGGTAAATTAGCTGGAAATGATAATCCCCCTAACAGACAAAAAGATCAGCGTATTTTAATTGGATCTACAACGGAAGGGACTTCAGTAGCCATATCATCAATTTATGTGTTTAATTATGGTCTTGATGATAGCCGTTGTATGCTGGAATTTAATTTTTGGAAACAGACACTAAATAACAACCTCTCACACGCGTCATTCGCCTTAAAACCATTAGCTGTTACGCCAAATATGGTTTATATGGCTGCGGATAAACCAGTGTTGCCGGGCACCAATTTTGAATACCTTTTTAAAAGTGATGGAGATAAAAACACCCTAAAATGGTTAAAATCTCCAGATTATACTGACTTTTCTGTTTCGCCAGAGAAGCGCTATACTTACACTGTAAAGGTTAGAGATAACTTTGGCAATGTTACCCCAACCTCGTTGCCCTGTGCCGTTACAACAGATTCTATATTTTTTGTAATCAGAAAGCAAAATGGAGCAGCGTTATCGGTTCCGGCAAGAGCAGATGGTTTGAAAGGTACTTCCTGGGACGGTTTGATAGGAAATGCGGACACCGTTGCCCAGCATTCCGGGGTATTGAAGTTGGTGTCGCACAATACATTCTGGGATGGATCAATGGCAACAGGACCATTTGCTTACAACCAGGTAGAAGGTAATTTTACTGCCGAGGTGTTGCTATCCGATATGTTAGGGCTGAACCAAAAGAAAGCTTATGGTGCAAATGAGGCAGGTATAATGGTTAAAGAACCATCAAGTGGGGCAAAGCTCATACAAAATGGTGTGATGCCAGGCTGGGGTGTCGGAAACATCATAACTGATTTTAACCAGGGGGAACGCAAACAGTTGAACAACCTATCGGGATGGGCTTTTTATCGTCATTTACAAATACAAAGGCAGGGAAATCTATTTTTTATGCGTGGCAGCCATGATGGAAAGGATTGGGTAAATCTTCCCGGCAGTCCTGTAAAAAGAGATAATATGAGTAGCGGAGTTTTAGAGGTGGGCGTATATCATGCTACTTATGGTGATATTTCTGGTTATGCATCGTTTAGTGATTTTAAGATCATCCAGAAGAAATAAAAGAGAAAAATTAATAATTTGTTATTGAGATTGACTGACCAAATTTGTCATTAAGTTAAGCGCCGCGGTTGGTCAGTCTGAACGTAGGCGAAGACTTCCTGAGATTTGATAAATTGCAAATAAATGCCCTTAGGCTATGCTACCATTGACGTTGTTTTGCAATTATTTATTAATGAGCGACTTGCGGAGTCTACGGATTTCCTTATAGCTAGGCCGTAGCACGGTTATCTCCGTTCTGCTTAAATCCGGCCTAACAAATTTTTCGGGCTCCACTGACAAAGCCATCCCACTAGCTTCGAAAGAAAACGGCGATGCCCTCATGAATGCAGCTGAAAGTTATAAACAACAAATGAATAAATTTTCAGCCGGTGTTTTTTGTTTTTTCATGTGTTTTTATGTTTTCAATGGCATTCAAGCTAGCTTCGCTGGTCTTTTTGACACCAAAAAGAAAGAGCCCTTCGGCGGCGGCGAGCCGAGGCAAGATCGTGGCGTATGGCAAAAGACATTAATTGTACATCACTCATATTGATTTTTAAACCATAAATTACCCCTCAAGGCGGCATCTTTTGAGATTTATCCCTTAACTTAATGAGATTGCCTGAAGGCTCTGCGAAGCAAATCTTTTAATATAGTCCAAAGATCTCTCCGCTCCGCGTTGCTCCGGTCGAGATGACGACCATTCTATTGGAGGTTGACATCCGAAATTTTATTTAATTTTAAACATGTTCGAAGATAATTGTCCTTTCGGCTGTAATGGAGAACCCGAAGGCTCTGCGAAGCAAAATTTTTTTAATTTGATTTCAATAACTTAGTTCAAAGATCTCTCCATTCCCCTGCGCTTCAGTCAAGATGACGACCACTCTATTGGAATCTGTCAATGAAGCCATAAGATGGCCATGTTGCAAACAAAAAACCCAGGACCGCTTTTACACGACCTGGGCATCATCATCATTATTAACTAACTAAGGTTTTTTCGTAATTGTAGGTATTTGAATAGATACGGTATAGCTGCCTGCTGACAAAGCCTTGAAGCCAAAAAAAACAGGGTTAGCATTTCTATTTTCTACAGTAAATCTTGCGGGGATACGGTAATAATTTCCGGTTCCGTTGGCGCCATCTTTAATGGGGAAGCCGTTAGGAAGATCAATAAACTCCCATTCTAGTGCTGAGGATGTTTTTACAAGTGGAAAATAGGGGTTCATCTGAGAAAAGTTACCTCTATCGCCTCTGGTGATTACCTGTCCGGCAGAAGGATCAAAAGCTGCACCATTTTTATCCAAAAATACAAACCTGATCTTATTAGGACCTTTATTGTCGTACGTAACGGTAATGGGTAGGTTTATCCTGTCGCTGAAGCCTGTTTCAGCATCCGGATCAGAGGTAGTCACAAACGGTCCAGCGTCGAGAGCAAAATAAGTCTTTGGCAATAGCTGTATCCTGCATGCATTTAAAATCTGGCGGGTACCTTTAACGTTGCTTACCTCTACATCTATTACATAATTGCCGGTAGCAACAAATGCTGTAGCCTGGGAGAGAGATATTCTTCCTCCAATCTCACTCACCTCCAGGGGTAAAGCCGGTTTAAGTACAATTTTTTTGTTTACTAAAGCAACGGTTGAATCGGCACTGGTAATCTGACCAAGAAACTGTTTAATCGTAAACTCTTTTGTCATTTCGGGCGCCGGCTGCCCGGTGTCTGCATTTCTAACGGCAAGAAGTTTAACCTTTACTGGTCCGGTGGTTCCATCTAATTCAATCGCGTTTGAATTTGTTACATTTCCCTGGGTAGCAATTAAAGGGTTTGGACTGTAAAACATATAGTCACTGATGAAACCCTTTTCTACCTTTTTACAGCCGAAAAAAATGCCGGTCAAAGCTAGCGCAGATATGGATGAAATTAATAATATTTTCTTCATGATTTTTACCTGTTATGATTCCACGTTAGAATCTGATGAATGTATGGTTGTTGCTCAGCACATGCAGCATTCCGCCAGATGATGGTTCTATATCGGTGGTCTGGCATTGTGCTTTAAGGTCTACGTTTGGATCATTGGGTTGTGCAGTTACATTAGGAGGATCCAGACCACCCCTAACTTTTATATAATAGAGATAATATATCGGTGCAGATGACCAGGATTCGGCTGGCTTGGGCTGCAAAATCCTTTGGATTGCTGTTTGCGTATTTGCTGCGTTACCCACAATGGTCGCCTGTAAGGGTGTTGTCATCAATGCAATCCTTGATTTGGAGATGTACATCCTGAGCGAATCTGCGCTGATATCCTTATACATATCGGCAAGGCCATAGTTATTGTTTTCATTAATAAGTCTGACCGAATCTCTTTTTATTTTCAGGTAGCTGTTAATGGAATAGTTGGTGGGGGCAAAAAAAGTTGCTGCACCATTTACTTCCTGCTTCATGTTGTAATGATCAATCACCATAATCAGCGTATCAAACAAGTGGTACTTATGCTGTTTAAGGTAATCGTATGTTGTTAATGGGGTTTTGGCGGTACTTAATCCGCCATCTGTCAGGTATTCACTTTTCTTGCAGCTTGTAAAATAGGCAAGCCCCATACAGCATATTATGGAATAGAATATTTTATTTTTCATTATTTTACATCTTTGAGCTCCAGAACGGAGTTTGGGTTAACTTTTTGTTTATAATCATTAACGCCGGGTCTATCGGCCAATAATATTTGCCTGCATCGAAGTCGCCTTTGTTCATCTTGTCATCGCCGAATTTAATAGTGCCGGTTTTTCTGCCAAGCCTAACCAAGTCGTAAAAACGATGTCCTTCCAGAAATAGTTCTCTTCCACGCTCGTTTATAATGGCGTCAAACAAGTTGGCATTATCGCCATTCCAGGCACCCGCACCTGCTATGCCCCTTACTTCATTGAGTATGGCCCTGGATTGATCAAACTGGTTTAATGCTGCAAGTGCTTCTGCCTTTAAAAGCTTTATATCTGCAAGCCTGAAAATGATGATGTTATTATGGGCTACCGGAATAATTACGTTTTGTCCGTTAACATAGGTGATATTCGAATACTTGATACAGATCGGGTCTGTTGAATTGGTCAGCGCAAAGGCTTTGGAATACCGTTTATCGTTAAGATCATCGAAAAGATTCTTTAACGTAGTGGTATTGAGTGAAAAAACAGCATTTCCGGTATTAGTTGTTAAATAAGGGCTTTTTAACGTGTAATTTGCTATGTTAGCTACATTGCCTTCATTTTCACCACTTTGGGCAATCTCAAAAATGCCCTCATTAGATTTACCTTTGTATATGTCAAGGTAACTATCCCTGTTTACATACTGATAAAAGTTTTGGTCGATAATCTTGCTGGTTGTCAAATTACAGTTTTGGTAATCGCCCTGCCAGGCATAAATATGTGCCAGAAGGGCGTAAGCTGAACCTTTATTTGCTCTTACGGCTCTATTTGCCGGGTTCGCATAATCCCAGTTCAAAAGGCTTATTGCCATGTTAACATCACTTAAGCATTGTGCTAAAACTTCAGCTGCCTTATTGCGTGGAATATCTACGGCATCTGCAATCGCTCCGGTTTGTGTAACCAGGGGAACATCTCCCCAAATTCTGGTCATGTAGAAATAATTGAATGCCCTTAAAAAATAGGCTTCGCCCAAGAGATTATTTTTTGATGTAGGAGAAGAAAATTTATCATCTGGTATTGTCGGGATAAATTTGAGACATCTATTGGCTTGGTCTATGGCGCTATAGAAGCTGTCATATCTTCTCATTTGCATCATTGGATCTCCTGTTTCTGCAGTAGCAACAGCTATGGACCAATTGATCGCAGCAATGTTGTCGAAACGATAAGAATTCGCAGAAGAGAATTCATCAGTAGGCAGGTCTCCGTAGGCATAAAAAGCAAGTCCATTTGCCTTATTCAAGGTTTTTCTCAATAGTGCGTAACCTCCTGCTATACCCTTGTCTGCATCGTTCTCATTTTTCCAAAAGGTAATATCTGTAGAGGTGCTAATGGGTTTTTCATCAAGAAACTTTTTGCATGAAGTGGCCATGCTCAATCCGATTGCACAGCATATATATATTGCTAATCTTTTCATCGTAGTAATGTTTAAAATGTTAAATCAATGCCAAATGTGTACTTTTTGGGAATGGGATAGTCGTTTCCGCCAGAATACCCATCCACTCCAACCGCTTCCGGATCAGGTACAGTGGATTTGGACCATACTTTTACATTATCCATTACACCGTAAAATCTAATCATGCTCATGCCTAGTTTTTTGGTGAGTTTTTGAGGCAAGGCATAGCCCAAGCGGATATTTTTGATGCGTAAGAAACTTGCGTCCTCTACGTACATGCTCTGGCCTATATGCCATTTGTCTACTGTATTGGTAATCAGTCCTGGGTATTTGGCAATATCTCCCGGTTTGGACCAGAAATCCGAAACATTAAAGTTTGATGCAGGTCCTGATCTTGGCCCCCAGTAGAAGTATGGATTAGAAGTTCCTGCATCCTGAAACTTATCTGAGAGGTAGCCATTACGCAGGCTGCGGCCAGAAATGAAAGTAACCAGCACATCAAGAGAAAAGCCTTTGTATGAAAATGAATTGTTCATACCGCCTGTAATGTCTGGATTTGGATTTCCATAAGATACATAATCATTATAATCGATATTGTAATCCCCGTTCTGATCTGCCCTTGCCGGATCACCTGCACTGTATTGTGCCCCCCCGAAGTGCGTAATCCGTTTGCCTGTTTTCGGGTCTACAGGAACATCTGCGTCCGTTGAATAAATTCCTTTCACGTCCCAGACCTTATAGGTGAACAATGGTTCGCCAACGCTCAGGGTCTGTTGTAGCCAAGGCGGTCCGAAAGTGAAATCTCTTCCCCCGTTTGGCAGTTTGGTAATATAATTATCGTTATAAGCGATATTGAAATTGGTTGTCCACTGAAACTTTGACTTTGGCCCAAAATTTCTCGTGGTTAAAGTTAACTCAATACCCGAATTACGGAGATCAACAAAATTGTTTGAGATCTGAGAATAACCAGTAGTAAGTGGTACGGCAACCTGAAATACCTTACTTTTAGAATCCCTTACGTAGTAATCGGCTGTTAAGGTTATTCTGTCCTTAAGCAGTCCCATGTCGATTCCCGCGTTGAACTGCGGACTTCTTTCCCAGCTGATCGAACTTGCTGATGCTGCTCCATAATAATCCGGGTATAATACTGGTGTCCCATTATAGGTATTCTGAAAGCCACCTACACCATTTGCCAATACTGATGTTGGATAACCTGCATCTCCTATTAACGATTGGTACTGGGCATAATAAGCGCCGGGATCATTTCCGGTTACGCCATAACTGGCCCTAAACTTTAAGTAGGAAACAATATTCTTCAGTGGTGAGAAGAAATGCTCTTCAGATGCATTCCAGCCTGCTGAAACTGAAGGGAAGGAGCCCCAACGGCTGTCAGCACTATACCTTGAAGAGGCATCGGCACGGTATACTGCCTGAAAAAGATATTTTCCTTTGTAATCATAAACAAAACTTCCCATCCAAGATAAGCGCGAGCGCTCCTGGATATCGTTACTTACATACAAATTTGGACCAGCAGCAATTCCCGTAACGGTTTTTACCGCATCCGAATTTCCTATACTTGAGCTATAAGTATTGTTGAGTATGTTTTTTTCCATTCCCTGTAGCAGGACGATGTTAAAATTATGTCCGCTTTTCAATGACTTATAGTAGTTTAATGTGTTCTCCAATTCCCAACGGTTGGTTTGGTAGATATATCCGTAAGCTTCATTCTGGCCGCTGGAACTTAAAAGATTTGGTTTAAAATAGCTTCTGGTATTATTGTTTATATTGTACGATATCGTGCTTTTTAAGTTTAAACCAGGTATAATAGTATATTGAGCCATTGTGTTACCATTCAAACTGGTGGTTTTGTCATCGTCTCTAAGTTCATCATATCTGCCGGTATATAACGCCTGTTCAGTTGGGCCAATGCTCCAAAAAGATGATGGGAAACCCCAGGTTGTGAAGGGGTATTTGTTTTGGTCGCCTTGACCGTGCTTGGCTTTGGTCAGGCCGACAAATAGATTGGTCTGGATCAGCAATTTTTCAGTAGGAGATACCTGGAAGAACAGGCTAGGGGTAATCCTGTTGATATCATAACCTTTCATTACCCCTTCCTCAAAGTAACGGTTGAAAGAGAATCTATAAGAATATTTATCCGTTGCCCCCGATATGCTTGCATCAATATTGCTGATATTTCCCGTTTGGAGAAATAACCCCTGCCAGTCTGTATTGTTGTTGAAAGCAGTATTTAAACTGTCGGTTAACATCATATTCAGATTTTTGAGCAGGTCGTATGATGCATTGCCCCCATAGAGTAAATCCATTTTCAGTCTTCTCTCCGCAGTACCGGTTTGGATTGGTTTCAGTGCCGGTTTGTTCGCAATACCGAAATAGCTTGATATCCTGATCTGTGGTGGAGCGCCAATAACTGCCCGCTTTGTTTTTACAATAATAACGCCGTTTGCCGCCCTGGCACCATAAACTGCTGAAGCAGATGCATCCTTAAGTACATCGACAGATTCGATGTCGTTGGGGTTTATTGCCTGTAATGGACTGCTTCCATAGGCCGACCCAATATCATTGACATCATAAATCACACCATCGATAACGTATAAGGGCGAACTGCTTTGGCCTAAGTTTACATTACTTGCACCACGGATGTTGACGATGTTGTTCCCTCCGGGTTCGCCCGAAGTACTCAAGACTGTCAGGCCTGCAACCCTTCCCTGCAGCATGGCATCAAATGTAGAGTAAGGCGTATTTTCAAAATCTTTTCCTTTTACAGAAGATATAGCACCAGCTGTTTTTTTTCTCTGGATATTCTGATAGCCTATGGCAACCACCTCATCCAAAGAGTTGTTATCTTCCGCAAGCTCAATATTAATGCTTGTCTTGCCTGCAGCAGAAACTTCTTTTGACTTATAGCCAACAATGCTTACCGTCAACATTGATGAGCCTTCTTTTAAGGTCAGCGAGAAGTTTCCCTTTGTATCCGAAGAGGTGCCGTTTGTTGTGCCCTTTTGTTTAATAGATGCCCCGGGTAAAGGCTGGTTTTTTCCATCAGTTACTGTTCCGGTAACTTTGGTTTGTGCGAAGCTAAGAAAGGGTACCATGAGGAATATGATGATGCCCAGGAACTTACTCCGCCCTAAAGTAAGGTTTGATTTCATTAGTTTATTGGTTAGTTTAAACGTTGTGGTAACGTTTATAAATTTACCCATTAATGATTTGATTGTAATGAATATTTTACCCTATTCGAATCATTTTTTAACCAGTTTAAAGTAGAATAAATCTTCTCTCGTTGTTACCTTATCATCTGATTTAAGCTTTTCTATTATTTATGGATACCAGATATTATTGAATGTATTTCTAATAAAAAAACTCCTTATTTCTTTAAAGGAATAAGGAGTTTTTTGTCTTTAGTGATTATTCTACCGTCCATTCATGTACGCCAGTTGCTTGTTCTGGCGGAAGCCTTATTTCCATCCTTAAAGCAGAGGTACTTACCTGTTTGAATTTTACAACATTCCATTTATCCTTACTGATCTCATAAGGAGATATTGATTCTACAGGGATCCACAGTTCGCCTTTCTTGTAAAGCAACCTGTAAGAGGCTGGAATTCGACAGCCACCCCAGGGACCATCATCATACCAGTAAACTTTAGATTCGCTGACCGTCTGCTCCGATTCAAAATTATATTGCAGAAATTCGTCGGTGTTTTTTGCGGGCCACCAGTGCAGGTAGGGGAAATTTGTATCTTTTGAATTGGCAGGTTCGTACTGATCTTTGATTGCCGAGAACATTCTCTTGTTTTTTAACGAGCCTGATACCTGACTTCTGCTTGCTATGGTTGGTGCAGGCTTTGGCATGGCCGCTGATTGCTCATAAGGTATCCATACTGTCATTTCGCTTGGCCCCCTGTTTGCCCAGGCATAATACGGTATGGCCTTAACATCCTGAGCGGTTACCAAAAGGCTGTCGCTCTTTATTTGCCGTTTTGTGCTTTGGCCTTTAATATCGATTACTCCTACACCATCAAGAAGGTTTTGCTCATAATGAGAAGAGGCAATTGCATTCTTACCGATCATAATATTCTGTACCAGGCTGTCTTTATTGTCTGGGCCTTCAAGGCAGTAAACAACAGGTCCGCGTTGTAATACAAAACGTGAAGCATCGTCTTTAACGTTTTTGTTAGCGATCACTTTGTCGGTTTCCATGGGTAGGTTTAAGAAAATTTTATCGCCTTTTTCCCATTTTCTGGTTAAAACAGCATAGCCTTTTTCTGTAATAAATGATGTGACCTCCCCATTGATTGAAATCTTTACAGGAGTTGTTTTTTTATCCATAAATGAATAAAGATTTCCTGGCGAGGCCTCTTGGGCTGCCCAGCCCGGAATCCGGATTCTTAGGGTAAAAACAGCAGTTTTTTCCGGGTTGATATTGATGGTTACCTCTCCTTTCCAGGGATAGTCTGTAGTCTGTGTGATTTCTACCCCCGTGGTGGCAAGGGAAATTTTACTGGTGTTGCTCATAAACAGGTTTATATACAGGTCGTTTTTATCCTGTGCATACACATAACCTGGCAGAGAAGGTAAAAAGCGGGCCATATTACTAATGCAACATGCGCAACTGATCCACGCGCTCCGCTGATGTTGAAACATGGATGCCAATGGGTTTGGATAAAAGAAACGATCGCCACTTAACGAAACGCCAGATAATAATCCATTATATAATGTTCTTTCCAATACGTCAACGTATTTAGAATCCCCATGCAGCAGGAACATTCTTTCATTCCAGTAAACATTTCCAATAGCGGCACAGGTTTCGGCATAAGCAGACATATTTGGTAATTGGTAAGCTTCTCCGAAAGCTTCACCAGCTCCTGTAGCACCAATACCTCCGGTAATATATAATTTTTTATTTACTACGTCTCCCCAAATATCATCAATAGCAGACAGGTATTTTGTATCTCCGGTAAGCGCAGCAATATCTGCCATTCCTGTATACATATAGGCTGCCCTCACGGCATGGCCAACAGCTGTATGCTGATCGGTAACTTTTTCATGTGCCTGATTATATTCATCTCCTTTCGGACCCCTCACGTCCAGGAAGAACTTTGCGAGGTCCAGATATTTTTGATTACCGGTAACACGGTACATTTTGGATAGCCCGATCTCTACAATCTGGTGGCCCGGGTATTCTTCTGTTTTTCCGGGACCAAAGGTTTTTACCAAAAGGTTTGCATTTCTAATGGCAATGTTTAATAGTGTCTTTTTACCGGTTGCCTGATAATGGGCCACTGCGGCCTCATAAAGATGTCCAGCATTATAAAGCTCATGACTTAATATCTCTTCCTTCTCCCAACGTTTAGCGCCGATCCATTCATGCGGTTTTTTTGCATTCACCGTCCTGAAAGTGAATAAATATCCATCGGGTTCTTGTGCCCCGCCGATTATGCTGATAAGCGTATCAATATAAGCTTCAAGTTTTGGATTTGCTTTATTCTGAATGGAATAAGATGCGCCCTCAATTGCTTTATATACATCGGTATCATCAAACGGAAATTCACTCATCTTATCTCCACTCATTTTTTTTCCTGCCCTCAGAAAATTATCCATTCTGCCATTTGCTTTACATTGTGCAATTACATAGGGGATAGTTACTTTTGCATTGATCTCCATTTTTGGCTGCCAAAAGTTATCCTCTACATGAACCTTTGTAAACGCTACGGGCTTGATCGGATAATCTTTCTTTTGCGCAAACGTATTGAATGCCAATGAGATTAATAATGTGCAAAATAGGATTAGCTGATTTATTTTATTCTTCATACTTATCTGGTTATTTAAGGATTTTGTGTTCATTATATAAACCTGACTATTCAAAATAGTATATAAGCTGATTAGCTTTTCGGTTATATTTAGAATCACACGAAGCTAGCGCATTTGAAAATAAAAGTCTAAGTGTTTTTTTGCAGGTCGTAGCAAGATTTTACCTCAATCTTGGGTGTATGAGAACATTCTATTGCTCTGATATACCAATATATGACCCTGAATCTTTGTGGTAATAAGAGCTAGTTTCTGTATAGAATAATTTGAAATTTTTTGTTTATTACAGGCCTGCCAGATTCCAAGATCTCTCCGTTTAGCTACGCTACAGTCGAGATGACAACCATTCTATTACATACTCTCCTGTGGAGCTATTTTATTTTGCCACGATTACATTCGCTCCGCCTGGTAAAAGTTTTAGTTTTAATTGTTTTGTCTTATTTAATTTCAGCTGTTTTATTTGAGGTGAACGGTCGCCGGCATCTGAGTATAAGGTAACTTCAGTACCTGATAACATTGGAAGCGAAATGTCGATTGTTTTCTCCGTAGTTTCAGCATTTATAGCGGCAATATACCAGGCATCGCCATGAAGACGTGCCAATACACAATATTTTCCAGGATATCCATCAAGGAAAACAGTATTGTCCCAGGTTGTTGGCACATTTTTCATAAAATCGATCACGTGAGGCGCAACATCGCTGAGGTTATTTGGGGTGATGCCAAAATTCTGCACTGGATTCTGGAAAAGAATAGCGGTCGCCAATTGGAAAGTTTCTGTTGTTTTTCTGATTGTTCCTCCGTCATTTTTCTTGTTATGGCGCTTATTTAAAAGAACGGGGCCGAAATCCATTGAGCCTATAGCATTTCGGATAAAGGGGTGAAGGCTGGCATTAATGGCTTCGGTATCATTTGCATGTTGGGTGAATATCAGGTTCTCGGATGCCAGTACCGCCTCACTTCCAGCATAATTAGGATACATTCTTTCCCAACCTCTGGGTATTGTACAGCCATGAAAGATTACCGTTAAGCCAAAAGTGTTGGCATCAGCTAAAATATCTTCATAAAGTTTCATGGTTTCCTGTTTGTCGCCACCAAAGAAATCTACCTTAATTCCTTTCACTCCAATCTGCTGCATCCACGCCATTTCCTGTTTTCTAGCCGAGGCGGTATTCATTTTATATTTAGGGCCTTGCGGGGCATCGTTCCAAAAACCATTGGAGTTATACCATAAGGAAATACCGACATTTTTCTCTTTTCCGTAGGCAACCAGTTCCTCGATTTTTTTCCGTCCGATCTTTGTGTCCCACCAGTTATCAATCAGTACAAACTCATAACCCATGGCCGCAGAAAGATCAATAAACTTTTTCTGATCCTCGAAATTAATACTTTCATCTTGCCATAACAGCCAGCTCCAGGTAGACCGGCCAAAGGTATAGTTTTTCGATGCGGCATACTGCGGCGCTACAACATCGAATGGAACAGTAGTTTCAACAATCGGTTTAAGTGTACGTCCGACAGTAATGGTACGCCAGGGTGTATTGCCTGGTAATGATATCGTTGGATTTGCACTACCGATGCCATTGTTTTCTCCCTTCTCCGGGAAAGCAATTTTGTAATGACCATCTTTAGTGCCTTCGCTTAGCCTGGAACCACAGTATAGTGAATTTACGCCCGTTTCTGAAAGTAATACCCAGCCTTCATTCCCTAAATGGAAAAGGGCTGGAAAAGTATAACCTATGCCATATTTTGAAGGGACGCCCATGGCCTGATCAGGATTATATTCTTCTTCGTAGCTAGGCTTGGTTTTCATCCAGCCTATCATGGGGGTAGCTTGTGGGGTTAAAAATGTAGTGGTATTTGCCGGGAATTTGTATCCGCTCAATTCTTCTTCAATTACAAAGGTTGCGGCTTCACTGGTCTGAGGAACCTGATATCTAAAAGCAATATCGTTATTGCTCACGCGGAATACTACTTCAATCTGGTTCTTTTTGGTATTCTCAAATTTGCAGATGAGCTCATTTGCCTGGTAGCTTACACTACTGATCTTGATTTTTGGTTCATTGTAACGCTCATCGATTCGTCGTAATTGCTTACCGGTTAGCTTGAGACCGGACGATAAATCCATCTGGCTTCCGCGAAGTCCCAGAGGAGATCGCTCAATCATTTCTTTTCCCCGTAGTACTACATTGTAATAAAGTTTACCCTCGTTTAAATATAATTTAACCATTAATTTCTGATCTGGACTTGTAACGTTCAGGTCTTGGGCAAAAGATAAAACGTGGCTGGTAACCAATGCCATTACCAGTAAAATGCCTTTAAAATAATTCATAGCTAAAGATTTGTGGAGTAATTTTGGGATATTCATCACAACGGAATAAGCTTATTTGGTATAGATTTATCTGATCAGTTTCGAAAGCGAAAATTAGGCAATATTTTTAAATGTTATGGTAACGTTTATTATTTTTTTCCCATTTTCTTTTTCTTCTGTACCAGTAGTTGAACAAAACTGTTGCTGCCACTAAGCTCCGGTAGTTTTTTATTCTCAAAATCCTCAAAGTTATTTTGCTTAACTAAGATCCTGTTTAAATTTTTACAGCAAATATTACCTAGCCTTTGGCTATCATCCTGAACGATAATTTATATATAAAATACAGATGGATAAAGAAGGTGAATGGTCTAGAAGTATCATTCGACCGCAGTGGAGAACCCGAAGGTTCTGCGAAGCAAAATCTTTTAAATTTGATTTCAATAAATAGTACAAAGATCTCTCCACTTCGCGTTGCTCCGGTAGAGATGACGACCATCTTATTGGTGCCTGTCGATGGTAGCGTAATGGATTGCTTTCATTAATTTGTTGAAATGGTCTTCGACTACGCTCAGACTGACATGTGAATTAATTTTATTTAATTTTTAAACACGTTCTAAAATAAATAACTGAATAGGATTAGATTAACCAATTTCCGTTTTATAACTTTAAAACAATTTTTGTAGTCAATCCTTGGAACGATTAAAAATAGAATAAAACAATTAGAAATTAGCATTTAACTCAAAGGCCCCACAACCAACAGTTTTATCAATCCGGATTTACTTTTTTATCATCTTCCACCAGTCTAAACTGAATATCCCCTCTTTAAATATCAGAAATAGGTCGTGCTTGCCCTTTACCTCATTAAGCGTACAGGAGATTGTTTCCCATTTGGTATCTTTACTTTTTATGGGAAGTGTTCCGATTAACCTGCCATTTTGATCATCAATTCTGATTTCCAGCTTTCCTCCGCCAGTAATGGAAGTTAAACTGGCTTCAAACTTTTTAGCACCACTTTTAAAGTCCACACCTTTAATTTTGATGAAAGCACCTGGCTGTTTATTGGTGGTGAAAATACGCCCGTTTACAGCGTCTTTTTCTGCTTTAATACCTTCAGACCAGCTTATGGTTTCAGCTTCGGTACGTTTGAAAGGACTTAAATTACCGATTTGTTTCACTCCGGTTTCCGACCACCATGGCATCTCCTGGATTGTACCATCCTGGTTGTAGCTGAGTTCTTCCACACAAACCGAGCGTCTTTCATGATGTTTATCGGTGATCATAAAATTTAACCGGAAATTAAAACCAAACAAATATGATTTACCCTTGTAATCAATAATTCCAGGGTGATTTCCTGAAGATTTTTCATTTGGTTTCATCAGGTAACCCTTATAGTCCCAGGGGCCGGTTGCATTTTTGCTCATTGCGTAAGCAATCCCTTCGGGGCAACAAGTAGAGGCATAGGCGAGATAGTAGTGGTCGTGACGTTTATAAGTCCACGGACCTTCCTGGTAGTGGTAAGCATCAGCTTTGGTTTGCCCTTTTTCTTTACCTACATCTTTTACTTTAACGATTTCCCCTGAATAGGAGATCATGTCTTTATTTAACTTTACATACCAGAGGTTTGGATTACCCCAATACAGATAGGCTTGTCCGTCATCATCAATAAACACAGAGGGATCAATGTCATTCCACAGATGGTCATCATCAATAAGCCTTTTTCCTATAGGATCTTTGAATGGGCCATAAGGACTGTCTGCTACCAAGACCCCAATGCCACTTCCCTGTACCGGACAATACAGGTAGAATTTTCCATTACGCTCAATACATTGAGGTGCCCAGGCTCCGTTATCCTGCTTTCCCCAGGTGAAGTTTTTCAGAGATGCAATAGCGCCGTGGTCTGTCCAGTTTACCATATCTGTTGAAGTATAAAGAAGCCAATCCTTCATCAGGAATTTACCCATTCCAGGACCCGCATTATCTTCATCATGGGAGGTGTACAGGTATACGGTATCTTTATATACCATTGGTGCCGGATCGGCCGTAAATTTAGTCTGTATGATAGGATTTTGGGCTAAAGTGCCCAGCGTTACGAAACTTAAAAGTAAGCTTGCGCCTATTCTGAATTTCTTTACCATTTTTATATGTGTTATTTTCATTTAGTTTTATTTTAAGGGCTGATGTGGATTTTCCTATCCATAATTCCATTTAATTTGCTTAGTTCCTGATAAAGAAACCGCAGTTAAACATCTTAATGTGAGCGCCACAGCGCTGGAGCCTAAGGTGATTAATTAACCTGCCATTAGCGGATCAAACGCCAGGAGTCAAAATTAAACAGCTCATTGCCCTCACCTTTGAATACCAAATACAGGTCATGTACACCAGTGATCCGGTCTGTTTTACACAGCTGGGCTTTCCAATCCTGAGTATTTTTGGTTGATTTTGCTTCCAGTTTTCCCAGTAGCTTACCGCTTAAGCTATCTGCCCGAAGTTCTATATTTCCTTTTGAGGATAGGGAGGCTACTATTGCTTCAAATTTCGTAGCGCCTTTGCCAAAATCTACACTGCGGATTTTGATGTAATCCCCATTGTCAATATTGGATACATAAATAGCCCCTGTTAAGCTGTCCTTGGCGGTTTTTATACCTTCTGACCATGCTATGGTTTCGGCTTCAACACGGGTAAAAGGATCTAAGTTTGAGGCGCTTTTCAGTACGCCTGTTTTTGTGCGGTTAATTCTCGGAATAGATCCATCAGGGTTAAAGCTGAATGGTTCAATACAAACCGAACGGTTGAAGCCCCCACCCCCAGGTAAAGCCCCGTCATGATAAAATAAATAAGACTGGCCTTTGAAATCGATATAGCCGGGGTGATTGGTGAATGCACCACGATCTTCGATCACTTTCATAATCGTATCCCCATATATCCAAGGGCCTGTTGGGCCTTTGCTAGTAGAATAAGCCAAATGTTCAGGAACGCCTCCAGCCGGATAAATCAGGTAATATTTGCTTTTCCGCTTAAAGAACCATGGTCCTTCCTCATATTCCGATGGTCTTTTTTCCGAATCTTTTTTCCTCGCACTAAAGCCCTGCTTGTTTAGCGGCACTTTCACGATTCCGACTTTTTCATCATAAGAGACCATATCTTTATTCAGTTTTACATAATATAATTGAGGATTGCCCCAATAGAGATAAGCCTGCCCGTCATCATCGATAAAAACAGTTGGATCAATGTAACCAAAGCCTGAAAGCAATGGCTTGCCTATTGCATCTTTAAAGCCTGCTGTAGGCGTGTCTGAAATGGCAACACCAATGGCGTTCCCGCCATTTTTTTGGTTCACGGGTAAGTAATAGTAAAATTTCCCATCCCTGAATATGCACTGGCCTGCCCATGCATCACCGCGCGACCAGCTAAAATCTTTATAGGATAAAATTGCTCCATGATCAGTCCAGTTAACCATATCCTTTGAAGAATAACACCGCCAATCGTTCATGGTGAAAAAGTTTTTCACCGTAACATCTTCATCATGCGAAGTATATAGATAAACAGTTCCATTGTATACCATTGGTGCCGGGTCAGCTGTATAATAGGTCTGAACGATCGGGTTCTGGGCAAAACTTGCCAATACTGACAGCAGGCCCGTAAAAAGTGATATCCCAAATATTTTTTTCTGCATTTTTTGATGTTATTTTAATAGGGAAAGCATTGTTTTAGCATAACGCTCGCCAAGCATGCGGTAGCCTTGTGCATTGAAATGTAGATTATCCGCAGCATCGGTACAGCCAGCTGATGATATGATGTATGCATTAGGAATTGTTTCTGGCAAGCTTGCAATAATTTTATTCATCGAAGCGCATATCCCTCCCTGATCTGCATTAACTACCTCGCCGGCGAGGAGGGGTGTGGATGCCGGATTTAAATTCAAATCCCTGATTAGGTTCTCATAAACTGCCTTCACTTTTTTTGGCCATTCCTGATCGCCGGTGTTGGATTCACCTTGGTGCATCAGAATACCTTTGATAACGCCGGATTGCTGGGCAACTTTGGCTAACTCCACTAAACGGCCATACGGATTTCCGTCGTATTCGTTTAAGGCTGTCTTCATCCATTCTGGCGCAGTGGCCGTATAGGTTTGATAATTATCTTTATCAAATAACTCAATTTTGCAACCTCCAACTGCTACATTGATGATACCAATTCTTACATCTTTGGGAAGTGAATCCAGAAGGGTTCTTCCGAAATAGTCCATTGGCGTTAAGCCGGTTTTGCATCGGCACAAAGGTGGTTTAGCCGTGTACCAATTCCCTTTCTTTCTGCCTAACTCCGGGCAGTCAACTGCCTGCAGAACGCGGAATCTGTTATTTACTGTTGTATCCTGAGGTTCGAAAGGAGCATTTCCTTCCATATTAGATTGACCGAAGCTCAGGAAAACATATAATTTAGGTTTCTGAGCGTATGATTTTTCGCTATTGCACAACAAGGATGCAAGCAACAAGGCAATTCCGAAGCATTTGCTGTAGGTTTTAGGTTTGGTAAATTTTAGCGCAACGTTATTCAGGTTGGTGCCTATCGTTTTCATCGAATATGCTATCGAATGTTTTAGTCCTTTTGTAATGATTTGTTTCATATTAATTTCCATCGTTTAACCTGAAGCTAAAATATTAAATGCTTCAGATTGGAACTAGCATTTTTCATCATAAAAAAAGCTCATTTGGGCAAAATTTATCGGCCAGCCTGATACCTGCGATAAACTAATTTTGGCAATTGAATAACAGATTATAAGCAGAAGCATTAAAAAAAGCGGGCGTTATACCCGTTTTATAATTTTATAATCAACATTTCTGCTATCATATTATTCAAAGTTTCTATCCTAAATTCTTCTTTTAACATAGTTTTATCTTTTGCCTCACCTATATTTTTCGAATCTGTTTATCCGAAAAATTGCGGCAAAATTTTAACCAAATAAATCTATGCTTGGAGCACTCTTCTTATGTAACTGGTGTTGTATTGCCTGTAGATGGAGGCAATTCGATAGGATTTTAAACCTATCTAAATCATGGTGCTTCCTGAATAGGATAAATTTTTCTGTAATCGTATTTAACTAAAAATGAATAATAATGAATCCAAAAATTAAAAGCCAATCTATTTTGGCCGTTGCGCTAATTGCTGCTTTAGGTAGCTCGTGTCAGGAAAGAAGCAAGAACTCAGAAAAAACTGAAGCTGCAAAAACTGAAGCAAAACACTACCTTTCTGAACCGCTGGTGAAGGAAATTTATACTGCAGACCCTTCTGCACATGTGTTTAACGGGAAAATTTACATCTATCCATCTCATGATATTGAATCGGGTATAAAGGAAAATGATAACGGTGATCATTTTGATATGAAGGATTATCGGATTCTTAGTATGGACAGTATAGGAGGTAAGGTTACTATTCATGATACCGCACTCTCTGTAAGTGACATTCCATGGGCGGGCAGGCAATTATGGGCACCGGATGCGGCCTATAAAAATGGCACCTACTATCTCTATTTTCCTGTGAAGGATAAAAATGATGTCTTCAGGATTGGAGTGGCAACATCTAAAGATCCAGCCGGACCATTCAAAGCAGCTAAAGAGCCAATTGAAGGTAGTTTTAGTATCGATCCGGCGGTTTTTACGGATACTGACGGCAGCAGTTACATGTATTTTGGTGGAATCTGGGGCGGACAGCTTCAACGCTGGAAAGACGGAAAATATGATCCGAATGGTTCTAAAACCGATTCCGAAAAGGAAAATGAACCTGCTTTAACTGCAAAAGTTGTAAAACTAAGTAAGGATATGACCACTTTTGACGGGAAAGTAAAAGATGTTGTAATCTTAGATCAGCAAGGCAAACCGCTTCTTACCAAGGATCATGACCGTAGATTCTTTGAAGGCGCCTGGATGCACAAATATAACGGGAAGTATTATTTTACTTATTCAACAGGCGACACTCATTTTCTCGCATCTGCAATATCGGATAATCCATGGGGTCCCTTTAAATATCAGGGCACTTTCATGACTCCTGTTGAGGGCTGGACTACTCATCATTCCATTGTTGAAATCAAAGGTAAGTGGTATATCTTTTATCATGATACACAACTCTCGGGAAAAACACATTTAAGAAACGTGAAAGTAACTGAACTTAATCACCTTAAAGATGGTACAATTGAGCTGATAAAACCCAATAAAGATTAAGGCAAAGATATATTACTCAGCTTATCATGAATAAGTTAGTAAGTAAGAATTGAGTTAAACTTTTTCTCTTCAGGCTCAACACAAGCTGAGCCTGAAGATTATCAAAATGTTTATATATCGTATTATCGAAGGTCTTTCGATTATGTTATCATAAACAGATTCCAATAGAAAAATCGTCATCTCGACCGGAGCAACGCGGAGTGGAGAGATCTTTGGACTATGTTGCCTAAAGTTTAAAGATTTCTCCATTACGCTACCGATGAAGAATCGGTAAGCTTCAGTCGAAATGACGATATTTTCTCTTAAATTCTCCTGTCTCTCCTATTAATTTTATTCCATAAATTACCTCTATCATTGATGTTATTTTACAAATAATTATTAATCAGCATTTTAACTGCTTTCGCATTTCCATCCAGCTAGGCCATAGCACGATATCCCCGTTCTACTTAAATCCGGCCTAATAAATTTTTCGGCCTGTACTGTCCAAGCCAACCTACCAGCTTCGAAAGAAAAATTTTCAGCCGACAGTTTTTGTTTCTTTTTGATGCCAAAAAGAAAGAGCCCTTCGGCGGCGGCGAGCCGAGGCAAGACCGCGCCCTTGGACAAGAGAAGACAATTATACGTCACATATTGATTTTAAACAATAAGTTAACCCGCAGGATGACAATTAGAAAGGCCCTCCTCTCTATCTAGTAGCTACCGGATGGAGAGGAGGACCTTAAACTGATTATACGACTTAGTGTCGTCTGTTATTTTGAGTGATAGATTTTATCATTACCACTATAATCCAGCCACTTAAAACTAGCTGTATTATCGCTCTGCTGGCCGGAAGACGTTGCGTACAATGCGAACAGCGATCCGATAAATCCGCCTGCAGCCTGTGTGCTTAAATATTTACCGTCAACATCGTTTTTTAAAGTAAGCCAGCCTTCGTTCCCTTGTTTATATTTAAAATCGTATAAACCTCCCTTAGCTTCAATTTCCAGCTGTATCGCTGCCGATGGATTTGAAAGTGGTAATTCAGTAATCAATACCATATTTCCGGCCTTTTTATCACCTTTAAAAAGCTGAATAACTGTTTTGTTTTCTTTGATGGATTTACACATAAAGTAAAAATTAAATTCTCCCTGGAAAATCATTAGTCCTGCTTTCTCATTTTCGGATTTCGGATTGAATTGAAGCGCTGTGCTGGCCGTACAGAATGTATGCTGCTGACGTTTTCCAAGAAATGCCGGATTGGTTTTCTCCATACAGGTTTCAGGCTTAAGTTTCATCGTGAACCCATTTTTCTTGCTTAAGCTATACCATGAACTGTCTTTTTTCCTTAAGAAAAGTAAAGATTGGTCTAGTTTGTTATCAAATGTAGTCCTGTACGAAAAGTTCCCGTTTTGTGGTGGCGCGCCTGCTTGCTTGATTTCCTTGTAATCCGCTGCATAATGATATTGAACTTCCTTAAAATCAGGATTTATTACAGGCCATCCATTTGTCCATTTAACCGGAGCAATAAAGGTTTCTCTTCCGGTGTTATAAAAATTTCCTTCGTATGGACGCACGGCAAGAAAAATAGCGTAAGTTTTTCCATCAGGTCCTTCCACCAGTTCTGCGTGACCAGTTGAGGTTATCGGATTCGGACGGTTTGGATCCAGATCCCGTTGGGTTAGGATTGGATTGTTTTCATAAGGAACATAAGGGCCCGTAGCTGACCGGCTTCTAAGAATAACCTGGGAATGATATACACTTGTTCCACCCTCAGCAGCACATATATAATACCAATATTCGCGTTTAAAAATGTGTGGTCCCTCAATCCATACCGGTTTTTTAGAAATATCCACTCCGCCATTTACAAGTAAATGTTCTTCTCCGCTAACTTTGAGTGTTACAGGATCGAATTCATACGTCCGGATGGTACGGTGGCCACTGTAAAGTGGTTTATTGTCCGGGGCATCACTATTGTAAACGATATAGGCTTTATCCTTATCGAAAAATAAAGATGGATCGATTCCTTTTACTTCGCGAAGCCATACAGGGTCGCTCCATGGGCCTGCAGGATTTTTAGCAGTCATGACAAAATTTCCACCCTTATCTATATTAGTACAAGTCATATAAAAGGTTCCTTTATGGTAATTAATAGATGGTGCGAACAAACCACGTGAGGTTCCATCGCCCAGAAAAGTCATCTGCGTATTTCGCTCAATTACATTTCCAATCTGTTTCCAGTTTTTTAAATCCTTGCTGTGAAAGACAGGGATGCCCGGAAAATAGGAAAAAGTAGAATTAACAAGGTAATAGTCAGTACCTACTTTAGTGATACTTGGATCTGGATAAAAACCTGCAAGAATTGGATTTGTAAATTTTATTTGTGCAAATGCTTGAGAGGTGAGGCATAGCAAGAATAAATAAAGGATTTTTTTCATAATTGTATATTTGGCTATTGAAGAAAATATGCTCAGGCTTTTTGTTGATTTTTTATGCTTAATATCAAACTAAAAGTTGCGGCATGTATTTAATGATGTAAGTTTTCTGTTTTTAAGGTTTCGCTGATCCCCAATTCGAGTCCCCGCAGTTCGGCAAGTCCTTTCAGTCTTCCTATAGCAGAATAGCCAGGGTAAGGGCTTTTATCCAGATCATCAAGCATTTGGTGGCCATGATCAGGGCGCATATAGATAGATCTGTCCCCGGCGCGCATAAGTTTTACGATTGCAGTAACCAAAACACTCATATCTGCATTTCCTTCCAGGTGGTTGGCCTCATAAAAATTGCCATTATCCTCCCGTTGAACGCTTCGCAGATGTAGAAAATATATTTTGTTTCCCAACCGTTCAATCATTCCCTTTAAGTCATTATCTGGCCTGGCACCAAAAGAACCACTACAAAAACAGATTCCGTTGGAGGGCGCAGGCACAGCTTTTAATATTTTATGCGCATGCTCTTCTGTACTCATAATTCTTGGCAAACCTAAAATCGGGTAGGGAGGATCATCCGGATGAATGGCCAACTGTAGCCCGCTTTGATCAGCTGTGGGGGTGATTTCCTGCAAAAAACTGATTAAATTATTGCTCAGTATCTCTGCAGAAATGTTTTTATATCCTTCCAGTAAAGTAAGCACCTGATCTTTAGTGAAATGGTCTTTACTTCCCGGCAGGCCCTGCAGGCAATTACTCATTAAAGTGCGCTGTTCTTGTGAACTGAGTTTAATAAAGTAGCTTTTGGCATCTTCCAATTCCTGTGGCGTATAGTCATTGGCTGCTCCGGGTCGGTTTAACAAATAAAGGTCAAAAGCAATGAATGCGGTTTTCTCAAATCTTAAAGCAAGTGCGCCGGTGTGGGTTTTAAATTTCAAATCGGTGCGCATCCAGTCTAACACCGGCATGAAATTATAGGTAATTACTTTGATTCCGCAATTTGCCAGATTTTTCAGACTGATTTTATAATTTTCAATCCATAGCTGATAACTGCCCTGCCTCTTTTTTATATCTTCATGTACGGGCAGACTTTCGACCACTTCCCAGGTCAGTCCACTAGATTCAATAATCGCCTTACGGGCCAATATTTCTTCCTCCGGCCATATTTCTCCGACGGCGATGTGGTGTAAAGCAGTTACCACTCCTGTACAGCCTGCCTGCAGAATATGGGCTAGTGTAACAATATCATCGGGCCCGTACCAGCGCATTGTTTGGGTCATTTTCATAGCAGATGGGTATTGTTTTGAAGTATCTTTTGATCGCTTATCGTCATATTTTTAATTTGCTTTTGTAATTTGAGCGGCAATATTTTTCCACTTCTGTAATGGTGTGTTTCATATTTTGTTTTTAGGCTTGGTTCCATAATAAAATTGCCTGCATTAATCTAAACTTTTCAATGCAATCGATTGCTAAAAATGCTGTATAACTTTTAATTTTTTCTTAGCTTAGTGAAGTTTAAGGTCAATTATTTTTTGAAATATGCTCTGGTTAGGTTTCTTTTTGAAAAGAATCTATAACCTAAGTTCATTAAAGATTTTTAAATAAATGATGATTTGTCCCGCTCAATGGTGTTTTTGAACATTTTTTGCATCAATATAATCAATGGTTCCATCATCTTGCGGTGCGATGCACTTAAGTTTGTAGTGATAATTAATTCTGGCGGGTAGTCAATTAATCCTGCCAATCAACTCTAACCAACTAAAATGAAACGATTAATCTCCATTCTGACAACACTGATTTTTATTCAAACTGTAGTTTTCGCGCAAAAGCAGATTCCTGCGGCTCCTGCAGGTTTCGATCTTAGTCAGGCAGAAATCCCCCACGGAAAAATAGATACGATACAATATGCATCAAAAACGGTCGGAACAACCAGGAAAGCCACCATTTATTTTCCGCCAGGTTATCTGAAAACTAAAAAATACCCGGTTTTATACCTGCTCCATGGCATTGGTGGGGATGAAAAGGAATGGCTGAATGGAGGGAAACCTCAGGTCATTTTCGACAACCTGTACGCTTCGGGCAAGCTTGAACCCATGTTGGTTGTGATGCCAAACGGCAGGGCGATGAAGGATGACCGTGCCACAGGAAATATTATGGCTCCGGAAAAAGTTGCTGCCTTTGCAAACTTTGAAAAGGACTTACTTCTTGATCTGATTCCATACGTGGAAAAAAATTATCACGTTTTTAAAGACAGGGAGCATCGTGCCATTGCCGGATTGTCTATGGGTGGGGGACAGTCTTTGAATTTTGGATTGGGCAATCTGGATACATTTGCCTGGGTTGGTGGCTTTTCTTCTGCTCCAAATACCAAGGTGCCTGCAGAATTGTTACCAGATCCGGCAAAAGCTAAAGCTACGCTTAAATTGCTTTGGATTTCTTGCGGTGATAATGATAGATTGCTAAATTTCTCTCAGCGTACCCACGAGTATCTCGCAGATAAAAATGTGCCACATATTTATTATATCGAACCAGGTGTGCATGATTTTAAAGTATGGAAGAATGATTTGTACCTGTTTAGTCAGCTGTTATTTAAACCTGTTGATCAGGCTTCTTTCCAAAATTATAGTCTCAACCCTTAATACCTGATTATTATTCTTCTCCATGAAAAATTTTGCGATACTGCTGCTATTAATCCATGTTGTTCTCTCAGGTATTGCCCAGCAAAAACCAAAATTAAAATTATGGTATAATAGCCCGTCCGGAAAAATTTGGGAGAACGCATTACCTGTTGGTAATGGGCGGCTTGGTGCAATGGTTTATGGAAATGTTGTTAATGAAATTATTCAGTTAAATGAGCATACCCTGTGGAGCGGTAGCCCAAACAGGAATGATAATCCTTTAGCCTTAGACTCTCTGGCCCGCATTAGGACGCTTATTTTTCAGGGTAAACAAAAGCAGGCAGAATTGCTCTCCAACAAAGTTATTATCAGCAAAAAGTCTCAGGGGCAGATTTTTCAACCCGTTGCAGATTTACACCTGGATTTTGCCGGCCATGAAGCTTATACAAACTTTTATCGCGAGCTGGATATCAGTAATGCGGTAACCACCACCAGTTATAAGGTAAAAGACGTGGTTTATACCAGACGTGTTCTGGCCTCAATGGCCGATGGTGTGATTGCGATAGCGCTTCGCTCAAGTAAACCAGGTGCGTTAAGCTTTACATCTTCATTATCTTCCCTGCATCCTGGTGCGAAAATCAACACGCAAGTGCCAGGGCAAATTGAAATTACCGGGACCTCAAGTACACATGAAGGTGTACCGGGCCTTGTCCGTTTCAATGGGATCGCTGCATTTAAAAACATTGGTGGGAAAATCTCCCGCACGGAGGGTACAATTGTTGTCGAAAATGCCGACGCGGTAACTATCTATTTATCTATTGCCACAAACTTTATCAGTTACAAAGATATTAGTGGGAATGAAAAGTTAAAGGCCAGGGAAATGTTAAACCGTGCATTCCCGAAAAAATTTGAGGCGATTTTAAAAGCTCATCAATTACAATATCACAAATATTTTAATCGGGTAGATTTATCCCTAGACGCTGCGGATTTTGAAAATGTGCCTACTGATGTCAGACTTAAGAATTTCAATTCCGTTAACGACCCGCAGTTTGCAGCCCTGTATTTTCAATATGGACGCTACCTGCTCATTTCAAGCTCTCAGCCTGGTGGTCAGCCTGCTAACCTGCAGGGTATCTGGAATAATAAATTATATCCGGCCTGGGACAGTAAGTATACTATTAATATTAACGCAGAGATGAACTACTGGCCTGCGGAGAAAACAAATCTGGCCGAATTGCATGAGCCTTTTTTGAAAATGGTTCAGGAAATGGGAGAAACCGGAAAGCAGACAGCCCACGATATGTATGGTGCCAGGGGATGGATGGCGCATCATAATACCGACATCTGGAGAACTACCGGCGCTGTTGATGGTGCGTTCTGGGGAGCATGGAGCCATGGCGGAGGTTGGGCCAGTCAGCATCTGTGGGAGCATTATCTTTATAGCGGAGATCAGGCATTTCTTAAATTAGCCTATCCAACCTTAAAAGGAGCGGCAATGTTTTATGTTGATTTCCTGGTTAAAGACCCTAAAAGAGGCTATCTGGTCATTAATCCGGATATGTCTCCGGAAAATGCTCCTGCAGCACATCAGGGCTCCTCGCTTGATGCAGGTACCACAATGAGTAATCAAATTGTATATGATGTTTTCAGCACCGTCATCCGTGCAGGAGAAATTTTAGGCGAAGATAAAGCGTTTGCAGATACCCTGAAAAAAATGCGCAGCCAGCTCCCGCCAATGCAGGTTGGGCAATATGGCCAGTTGCAGGAATGGATTGATGATATTGACGATCCAAACGATAACCACCGGCATATATCTCATTTATATGGCCTATTCCCCTCCGCTCAAATATCGCCATACCAAACACCTGAATTGTATTTGGCAGCCAAAAAGACGCTAATCCAGCGTGGCGATGTTTCTACAGGTTGGAGTATGGGATGGAAAGTGAACTGGTGGGCAAGACTATTGGATGGAAATCATGCCTACAAACTTATTCAGAACCAGTTAACGCCCGTGGGTGGAAACCGGGCGGGTGGCGGCACTTACAATAATCTTTTTGATGCGCATCCGCCTTTTCAGATTGATGGCAATTTCGGATGCACTTCTGGTATCGCAGAGATGCTTATGCAATCAGATAATGGCGCCATTCAACTTTTGCCTGCACTTCCCGATGTGTGGAAATCAAATGGATATGTTAGTGGTTTACGGGCAAAGGGAGGATTTGAGATTGTTAAACTGGAATGGGTAAATGGCATGATTACTAAACTGGTGATTAAATCGAACCTGGGTGGAAATTTACGGATCAGGGTGCCTAATGAGTTAAATTTATCGAAACTTGAAGCCAGAAATGCCACTGGTGAGAATCAAAATCCTTTTTTTTTCACGACAAAAACGCCAAAACCGATAGTTTCCAAACTGGCATCTGGGGGATCTCTTGATTTGCCAGAAACTCAATTATATGATATTAAAACAGATGTAGGAAAAGTCTACACCCTGTTAAAAAAATAAAATGATTATAACACACTAATATGATTCGTAAACCAAATCTGAGAACCTTAGCGAGAAAGCATATTTTTTACATCTTAGGTTTTATGATCAGCTGGACTGCCAATGCAAATGGCCAGGATAGATTATATGCCAATGAATTCCCTCTTCAGTCAGTTCGTCTTTTAGATGGACCCTTTAAACATGCCCAGGACCTGAACTTAAAAACACTGCTCGAATATGATGTTGACAGATTGTTGGCGCCTTACCTGAAACAGGCTGGCCTGACGCCTAAAAAGAGCTCGTATAAAAACTGGGACGGTTTGGATGGCCACATAGGAGGCCATTACCTTTCTGCCCTGTCAATGACTTATGCCGCAACCGGAAATGTAGAATGTAAGAAAAGATTGGATTATATGATCAAAGAGCTCAAAGCCTGTCAGCTTGCTAATGCCGTAAATCATCCCGGCTGGGCTACTGGATATGTTGGAGGCGTACCTAACAGTGCTGAGATCTGGTCAACTTTCAAAACAGGTGATTTTAAAGCCTTCAGTAAAGCCTGGGTTCCCTGGTATAACGTTCATAAAATGTTCGCAGGTCTTCGCGATGCCTGGTTATATACAGTAAATGAAGATGCCAAAAAAATATTTATAAACTTTTGTAACTGGAGCCTGGATATAACTGCCAAACTATCGGATGAACAAATGCAAAGTATGCTTGGTTCCGAACAAGGTGGAATGAATGAGGTTATTGCAGATGCTTACGAGATTACCGGAAATAAAAAGTATTTAAATGCTGCTATGCGTTTTTCTCATCATCAGCTACTAGAGCCAATGTCGCGCAGAGAAGATAATCTCAATAATAAACATGCCAATACCCAGGTACCAAAGGCTATTGGCTTCCAGCGCATCGGAGAGTTGTCAAATACGGATGTTTATAAACGTGCAGGTCTCTTTTTTTGGGAAACCGTTTCCCATAACCGCACACTCGCTTTAGGAGGAAACAGTAGAAGAGAGTTCTTTCCAAGCCCGGCTTCTGCGCCTGATTTCATCAATGATGTAGAAGGGCCGGAAAGCTGTAATACCTATAACATGCTCAAGCTTTCTGAAGGACTTTTCCGTGATCAGCCGCTAGGGAAATATATGGACTTTTATGAAAAAGCTTTGTTTAACCACATTTTGTCTGCCCAACATCCCGTTCATGGTGGCTATGTTTATTTTACGCCCGCCCGCCCGAGGCATTATCGTGTATATTCTGCTCCAAACAAAGCCATGTGGTGTTGTGTGGGGAGTGGAATGGAAAACTATGGTAAGCTGGGGCAGGTAATTTATACCCACAGTAAAGATTCACTGTTTTTGAACTTGTTTATAGCTTCGCAGCTTGACTGGCAAAAAAAAGGCATTAAAATCGTACAAAAAACTAATTTTCCTGATGCTGAAAAAACCAGAATCGAGATTGAAAATGGGGATGCAGACTTTACTTTTATGGTAAGATATCCGGCATGGGTAAAACCAGGACAGCTAAAAATATGTGTCAATGATAAAGAAGTTAAAAGCGATGCAGATGCCTCATCTTATGTTGGAATAAAAAGACGCTGGAAGAAAGGAGATGTTGTGGAGATTGAACTGCCTATGCATACCAGCCTGGAGCAATTGCCGAACCTGCCGATTTATAGCGCAATCCTTCACGGGCCGATATTGCTTGCTGCGAAAACCGGGACACAGGATTTGAAAGGACTTGTAGCTGATCAGAGTAGATGGGGGCATATTGCCAGTGGCGAAAAACTACCCGTTGATCAGGCACCAATATTGATCGCGAGCGGGGCCGGTCAGGTGATCTCCAGCGTAGTGCCTGAGAAAGACAGAGCAATGCAATTCAACTTTGCCAACCTCAAAATCATTAATCCTGCCAAGTTAGCGCTTGAGCCATTTTATAAAATCCACGATTCCAGGTATATGATGTATTGGATGACCCTGAACGAGGACCAGTACAAGAATTATTTAGATTCCCTGCAAGCTTTGGAAAAAGGAAAACTTTTACTTGAAAAAAGAACGGTTGATTTTGTGGCACCAGGAGAACAACAGCCGGAGGTGGACCACCAGTTGCTTCAAACTGGTTCCCAAACGGGAACTTTCTCAGACCAGTTCTGGCGTTCGGCCAATAATGGTGGATATTTTAGCTATCTGCTTGAAACAACAGGGGAAACCGAGCTTAAAATTTCGCTTAAATACTGGGGCGCAGAATGGGGAAAGAAAGTTTTTGATATTTACATTGACGATAAAAAACTGCTGACCTTAGATAATTCAGAAAAATGGAATACTTCTGAATTCAAGACTGAGGAATATGCAATACCTCGCGAGTTGCTTTCGGGAAAGAAAAATATCAGGCTTCGGATTCAGACTTCGCAGGGAAATACATCGAGTGCAATTTATTATATACGCCTGCTTAAGAGTGTTGATAATAAATAACGAACTCTAAATAGAACATTTAATCAAAATTAAAACATGAAAATATTAATTGGGCTCATCGGCCTGGTTATGTGCTGCAAAGCCGGCATAGCACAAACCGAAAATTATAAATTGCTTAGCCCCAACAAAAACCTGGAGCTGGTGTGTAGCCCGAAAAAATTAAATTACACTATTTCATATAAGGGCAAGCTGGTGCTTGCTGATTCAAAGCTGGGCCTCGTGCGTGAGGATGAGGATTTCTCTAAAGGACTTGTATTAACCAAAGTATCTAAGCCCACCACGGTGAGCCAAAATTATACGATGGTGAATGCAAAGAAAAGTTCCATCATTTATAAAGCCACCCAGACAACTTTTGAATTTAAAACCCTTAAAGGGAGCCGGATGAACATTATTTTCAATATTTCTGATGACGGGATAGCATTCAGGTACGAGTTTCCTGAAAAGAATAAAGACTTAAAACGAATAACAAAAGAGTCGACCAGTTTCCGTTTTTTAGATGGAACCATGGCCTGGATGCAACCTAAAGCCGATGCACAAACGGGGTTTGAACACACTAATCCATCCTATGAGGCTCATTATAATATGGATATACCGGTGGGAACGCCATCAAGCAGTTCAAATGGCTGGGTGTATCCGGCTTTATTTAAATCAGGTCAGGTTTGGATGCTCCTCACCGAAGCAGATCTGGGACGGGGCTACTGCGGAACCTCGCTTGCCCAAAAATCGGTTAATAATGAGTATTTGGTTAACTTCCCTCAGCCAGCCGAAGGTATTCCTGATGCTGCTATACTTCCTGAATCGGTTTTGCCCTGGAAATCGCCATGGAGAATTATGGCCATTGGTGATTTAAAGGCAATTTCGGAATCTACCCTGGGAACTGATCTTGCCCAGCCAGCTATAGCAATGGATAAAGCATTTATTCAGCCTGGAAAGGCCGCATGGAGTTGGGTGCTGGAAAAAGATGCCGCAACGATCTATCCCGTGCAGAAAAAATATGTTGATTATGCGGCCAGCATGAACTGGCAATACAGTTTAATCGATGCTAACTGGGATAAAACCATTGGGTATGATTCTATTGCTGTGCTTGCCAAATATGCAAAAGAAAAGCATGTTGGCCTGCTCCTTTGGTACAATTCTGCCGGAAACTGGAATACCGTAAAATTTACGCCCAGAGATCAACTGTTAACTCATCAAAGCAGGGTTCAGGAATTTGCCCGTTTAAAAGAAATGGGGATAAAAGGCGTAAAAATAGATTTTTTTGCGGGAGATGGACAGTCGATGATAAATTATTATCGGGATATTTTGGAAGACGCCGCCAGTTATCAATTACTGGTCAATTTTCACGGCGCCACCCTGCCAAGGGGACTACAGAGGACCTATCCTAATTTGATGACCGCCGAAGCAGTATTTGGATACGAAATGATTTCCTTCAGCCAGGATGCAGCAAATAAAGCCCCTTCTCATGCTGTGATGAGTGCGATGGTGCGTAATGTATTCGATCCGATGGATTTTACGCCAATGGTGTTGTATAAAATCCCAGGGATAAAAAGGATAACTACGCCGGCTTTTGAACTGGCTACCTCCGTTATTTTTCTCTCAGGTATACAGCATTTTGCAGAAACACCTTCCGGTATGTCTCATGTTCCTGATTTTGTTAAAACCTTCCTTATGGAATTGCCAACCAACTGGGATGATACCCGGTTTATTGACGGTTACCCAGGACAATTTTATATCGTAGCCAGAAGAAGCGGCAAAAAATGGTATGTCTCTGGTATTAATGGCGAAAATAAACAAAGAGACTTATCGCTTAATTTAGCCTTCCTGGCAAATAAAAAAGCGAAGTTGATTTTTTCAGAAGGATCTGCTGAAGTTAATTTAAAATCTAAGGAAATAACAGTGGGCTCTGATGGGAAATTGGGTTTAAGCTTAAAAGGGAATGATGGTTTTACACTGGTTTTTGAAGATTAATTAGCGACTGGAAACTTATTGTCGTCCTATTGAGATTGCTTCGTTTATTATAATATCATTCCTGTAAATAATTGATTATCAGTGTTCTTTAAGGCCTCATTCATATTTTTTTAGGAATAAGGCCTGATGGTTACTCGCAAAGACGATGCAGTGGAGAAAAGATTAAGCACCAAGACACAAAGAGCAACAAAATATTAGGCGCAATACCTTATATGCTCTTACATTTCTTATATGGTGAAAAACTATAATAAAAGTAAGGCCCTGAAACAAGTTCAGGGTGACGGACCGAAAGAATAATCGTCCTGGCGAGAAGGCTTTTTCAGCCGACAGCCTGCCCCGATTTTCGGGGAAGCAATCTTTATCGTAAGGATCGCTGGCATAAAAGATTGCTTCGCAATGACGACATTTCTATTTGAATCTGTTAATGGTAGAGGTTAGAATTTTTCAAATACGTCGGACGGTTGATGACAGATATACAAGGGCGTCATTTCGACCGGAGCATAGCGAAGTGGAGAGATCTATCAGAACAGATTTTGCTTCGCAGAGCCTTCGGGTTCTCGACTGCGTTACCGATGTAAAATCGGTACAGGTAGCACTCCGCTCGAAATGACGGTAACACGAGAGAATTTTTACTTGTAGATTAATTACTGTCATTTATATTGATTTATACCATAAATTATCCTTCAGGATTACATTCTTTATAATGGTACAGTCGCTATATTCTCTAATTATAATCCCGGCTTTTAGTTAATTCTTTCAGCGATTGAAGATCATGTACCGGGCGCTCAATTTCAAATGGAATCTCCCTTTTACTAAACTGCTGGAAATACAGCAGACAGGCATCCTTCCAAATTTGAGCGTCTCTACACTGTGTTCGGAGTTTAGATTGTACCGCTGAGAAACGTTCGCTGTCTATTGCGCCGTCCATTCTATCCCAGTCTTTTTGAAAGGACCTTACCTTATTAACACCCCGGTCATAACGCATACAGAGTTCAGTCCACAAATCATTTCCACTTTTCAGGCGGTAAGACCATGGTACGTGATGAAACCAGAGCAGATACATTTCCGGACAGCTGGAGAGGTTATTGAAGGTTGAACTTAATGGCTCATGATATTGGTCAACCGCATCACTTCCGCTACGGGTTCTGTCAAAACCTATGCCGCCGGCGTCTGCCTTATGGTAATAAACAGAAGTCCAGTCTGCACGGATTTTATCATTAGAAAACCATGGCGCAGGACCATAATGATGACCCTCGGCAAAAATATGGTGAAGTCCCAGTGGCATCATATAATCAACGGCTGCATCTCTGCTCTCCATCATCATCCTTTGAGTGGTTTTGACAAAGTTGGCGTCGGTTTTTTTTGCTTTATTATCAAGGAAAGTCTGTTTTATCCATTCCGCTGCTATCACTTTGCTCTCTAGTTTGTTATTCCAGGCCAGGCGTCCGAATGCATACCAGTTGGCCTGGGCAAAAATATGTCCGGTCCAATTTGCGTCATTACCGATGTTAGCCACTCCTGCAATGGCGGTAAAATCAGTTTTGCTTAATGAGCCATCGGTACAGGCGGCAACTGTGCTGCCCTTCCCATTTTTATAAGTGTCACTATTTAAACACTCTTCCCATAAGGTAGAGAGGAAAACAAGTTGTTTTGAGCCACCCAGGTACTCCTGGGTAATTTGAAATTCAGGCATTACCGGTGTCTTCGACATTCCTCCGAATAACGGGCTGAAAGGTTCTCTCGGCTGAAAATCAAGTGGGCCATTTTTTACCTGTAAAATTACATTTTTCCTGAACGCTCCATCCAGCGGTAAAAATTCTTTATAAGCTTGTTTGGTTCTGTCCTCGGGAGATGGATTGTAAACAAAAGCGCGCCACATCACGATTCCATCGAAAGGAGCCAGGGCATCGGCCAGCATATTTGCCCCATCAACATGGGTTCTGCCATAATCCTGTGGTCCGGGTTGTCCTTCACTGTTTGCCTTTACCAGAAATCCTCCGAAGTCAGGGATGAGTTTATAAATTTCTTTCACTTTATCCTTCCACCATTGCTGAACCTGGGGATCTAATGGGTCGGCTTTTTTTAATCCTCCAATAAGTACAGGCGAAGAAAAATTAACTGATAAATAGGTTTTTATACCGTAAGGGCGTAAACGCTCAGCGATCGCCATTACTTTCTCCAAATAAGGTTTAGAGAGAATTTTGGCAGATGCATTGACATTATTTAACACCGAACCATTGATGCCGATAGACGCATTTGCTCTTGCATAGGCTGTCCATTTCGCTTTATCCTGCTCCGTAATACCCAGTCCATTTTCTTTTTCTCCCCAGAATATTGAATGACCAGCATAACCTCTTTCAACGCTGCCATCCAGGTTATCCCAATGATTGAGGATTCTTCTGGAGTAGGATGGGTTTGAAATAAAATTGCGCTGCGGGAGGTTTAGGTATTGTCGCCTCAGTAATTCGTAGGCACCGTATAATAAACCCAGTTCTGTACGGGCATTGATTGCTGATTCTTCCAGTTGGAATCCATCGCCTTTGATAGCCGGATTTTTGCTTAGGTTAAGTTTCAAAACCATATTCTCCTTGCCAAGCCAGCCTTTTGTGAGTTCATCTGTTGCAAGGTCTACAATAGAAGAGTGGACCGGGCTGGAAATACTAACTTTGATTCCAGAACCATTTCGAAGCCATAGTGCGTGGCCATCCTCAGCTTTTAATATTGTTGCTTGTGTTAGCATCAGCAATGCAACAATAATTATCCTTTTAATATATGCCATTTTTCTTTCTATATTTGCTTTAAAGTATTTGATCCAATTTTCCGGGTTGTTTCCCGAGTCTTCATGTGATCATATCAGGCTTAAAATGCCTGGATGTTTAACGCTGCTGAAAACGCCACCAGTCTACATCAATTGCAGTAGAGGTGTCACCCCCGGATACCAAAAGATACAAATCTTGTTTACCTTGAATAAGTTCGGCTTTTGTAGAGCATAGTTGTAAGCCGGCTGACTTATCGCCGGAAGAAACCAGTTTTGCAATTTGTTTTCCACCTAAACTGCCTATACGAACTTCCAGGCTCGTGCCCGGTGAGAGACCACTTACCCTTGCGCTAAAATCTTTTGGACCTTTTTTTCCAAAGTCTACCCCTTGAATTTTGATCCAGTTGTTATTTTTCATAGCCGAAATCTGCATCCCACCATCATCTGTATTTTTGGTCATAATCCCGTTTTGATCCTGCAAGGTTTCTGCCTCGTTTCGTTGATAAGGATTTACTGCGCCAATTTGTGTCACACCGTTTTCGGTATAAATCACCTGGGCGATTGTACCGTCAGCATTATAATTTAATTCTTCTATGGCCAGGTTTCGTTTGTAAACCGGAGGGATGCCTTTTTTAATAGCGACAACCCTGTTATGATAGGCATGGTACCACTTTCCTTTAAATTCAAATATCCCGTGGTGATTATTGTTGTTATTATTAGGCGGTTGTGCGCCTATAACGCCTTTGTAAACAAATCCAGTGGTTGGACTTTTACTCATCATATAATCGATCCTCATTTCTGCTTTCGGATTTGAGGAATAGGAGAAATAATAGTTTCCATTTCGTTTATGCATCCATGAAGCTTCAAAAAAGGAAGGTACATGAAAAGAAGTTGCCTGGCCGTTTACGCTGATCATATCTTCATTAAGTTTAATTACCCGCATATTATCTTCACCATTCCCCCCAAAATATAAATAAGCCTGTCCGTCATCATCTAAAAAGGCCATTGGATCGAATAACCACATGTTTTTTGCAGGCTGTACGCCAGGGGTTTCATTGTCAATTAACTTTTTGCCCAATGGATCTTTGAATGGACCAATTGGAGAGGAGGATGTGGCTACGCCAATCCCAGATCCGCCATTACCAAAATAAAGATAAATTTTACCATTTCTGGCAATAACTGAGGGTGCCCAGGTTCTATTGGCCCAGGATACATCACGGGGTGCCTCAAAAACGACACCGTGATCTGTCCAGTTTTTCATGTCACTGCTTGAAATACAAACAATCGATTTCATTTTATATCCACTATCCTTATCATCTGAATTGTCATCATCATTGGATGCATATAAGTAAACTCTTCCGTTATACACCAGTGTAGCGGGATCTGCCAGGTGCCGGTGGCTGGCAATATGATCATCGGCAAAGGAATTTTTTGCCAACGTGGATAACAAACAAAACAGGAGCGCGAGTTTAAAGTATTTTTGGTTTAATTCTTTCATAATAGTTGTTTTAACGTATTGTCGATTATTTTATCGCGGCAATTAAGTTTAGTTTACCCGGATAACTTTTTTTATAATATTTCCGCTTTTTGGAGATAGCTCATCGGGCTGACTGCCGCCAACAGCTAATGTAATACTGCCTTTGTAAAATTGTCTTGAGCCATTCTGACCGATATAAGCCAGATCATTTGCTTTTAAGCTGAATTTAACCAGTTTACTTTCTCCTGGTTCAAGGCTAATGCGCTTAAAACCTTTCAGGGCCTTTGCCGCTGATTTGATGGATTCTTGGTTGTTAAGTTGATACAACTGAACCACCTCATCACTTCTAAACTTTCCTTTATTGCTCACCCAGACCGATACCTCTGTGCCTTTGCCAGCTTTTAATGCCGCAGGAGCAACAAATTTTTCATATAAAAAAGAAGAATAGCTAAGCCCGTAACCAAATCCATAAAGTGGTTTGCCTTTAAAATACCGGTAAGTCCTGTTATTCATGCTATAATCGCTAAAATCCCCAAGGTCCTTATCACTTGCATAAAAGGTTACAGGCAATCTCCCGGAAGGGCTGTAGTCTCCAAAAAGAATATCAGCCACTGCTTCACCTGTAGCCTGCCCGCCATACCATGCATTCAGAATAGCCGGAATGTTTTCGGCTTCCCATGGTATCGCAATGGCGCTACCAGTCATCATCACAAAAACGACCGGTTTTCCACTTTCTTTCAGGGATTTCATTAATGCGGTCTGAGCTGCAGGCAACATAATTGATGTTCTGTCCCCACCGCTGAATCCCGGATAATCCACCCTCATTTCCTCGCCTTCTAGCTGCGGAGAAATCCCGCCAACAAATACGAAAGCGTCAGCTTCTGCATGGGTTTTAACAAGCGCTTTGAAATCAGTTCTGACATAAGTGCCCGCCCTTAAACGGACGTTTGCACTTCCCTCGCCCTGCCAGTATTCTATAACCAGATTGTAAACTGAATCTTTTGATGTTTCTAACTTATAAGTTTTAGCGCCCCAACGGTTTCTTGACCATGCGTCAATTACATTTTTGCCGTTAATGATAAAACGGTACCCATCATCAGCATTCAATTCGAAGGTGATGGAGCCAGTGGATGTGGGCTTGAATGTGGTGCTGTATCTGGCAGAAAAATTATTAGCTGTTAATTTATCGGCAATTTTTTCGCCTTCCTGCCAGCTGTTTTCAAGTTTGGGCTCCGTCCTGGTTAGCACCGGGCTCCCTTCCAATGAAATGTTGCTAAAATATTCTGACTTAAAGCCCTGAACACCGTCAATTTTGTATTCGCTATTTAAATCCAGGTAACTTAACAGCGTATCATTGGTGAAAGAAACAGCCTGCTGATAAACAACCTCGGTCTGCTGACCAACTTTATCCCGGATGCCTTGTAAAACAGTGGTGATTTTTGAAGGAATGCCATTATAATTTCCCAGTACAGAAATTGAGTTATCTGCATTAGGACCCAATACAACGATTTTTTTGAGATTCTTTTTTAAAGGCAGCGTATGTGATTCATTTCTGAGTAATACCATCGATTCTCGCGCCATTTTAAGTGCATGTGCCTTATGCTCGCTATTTTCCAGCACACTGCTCGGGGTATTGGCGTATTTAACCATCGAGGATGGATCGAACATACCCAGTCTGAAACGGATCATAAATAACCTTTTCACCGAAACATCAATGTCTTTTTCTTTAATTATTCCTGTTTTTACAGCAGTAATCAAAGCTTTATAGGCCTCTGTACCACAGTCCAGGTCAGTTCCGTGAAAAACTGCATCCGCGGCAGCCGATGCCGCATTTGGATGTGTTTTATGGTTTTTGTAAAAGTCATCTATGGCCCAGCAGTCGGAGGTTACATAGCCCTTAAAGTTCCATTTCCTGCGCAGAATGTCAGTCATTAGAAGATCATTTGCGCAACAAGGCTGGCCTTGAAAAGCGTTATATGCACACATTACACCCGCAACTTTAGATTGTGTAACCAGCTTTTCAAATGCCGGTAAATAGGTATCCCAGAGATCAAAATCGCTTACCGTAGTATTAAACACGTGTCGAAGTGGTTCCGGACCGCTATGTACCGCATAATGCTTCGCACAAGCGGCAGCCTTAAGGTACTTTGGGTCATCACCTTGCAAACCCCTTACAAAAGCATCTCCCAGGGTACCTGTCAGGTAAGGGTCTTCACCGTAGGTTTCCTGGCCTCTTCCCCAGCGTGGATCCCGAAAGATATTGATGTTTGGCGTCCAGTAGGTTAAGCCCAGATAGCGTTCATTTGTTCTTCCCTGCGCTAGTGCCTTATTGTAAATAGCCCTTCCTTCTAAAGCCGAATAATCTGCCATTTTATAAAGCGCAGAAGGATCGAAGGTTGCAGCCATGGCAATTGCCTGAGGATAAACGGTCACTTTAAAAGGTGTTCTCGCCACTCCGTGTAACGTTTCATTCCACCAATCGTAGGCAGGAATCTTAAAGCGCGGAATCGCCGGTGCAGCATTAAGCATTTGCATCACCTTTTCTTCCAGGCTAAGCCTTGAAACCAAATCATCTACTCTTTTTTCAAATGGAAGTTTGTAGTCTTGAAAAGGATACTCCTGAGCCTTAACCAAGCTGCATAAATTGCATAAAAGGATAGCAAGAAATAATTTTTTAAAGTAGTTGTGTTTTCTCATAATTTGGCTTCTAAAAATTCATTGATAAGAATTTTCTTTATATCTGTTCGCTTTACAGATAAGGAAGATTTCAATGATTTGGATAGATTTATTTGGTTAATATTATTGTGAATAGACTGGGGGCCTGTTTAAAATTAAATAAAATTTATTTCGTATGTCAGTCTGAGCGTAGTAGAAGACCATTTCGACGCATAAATAAAGGCGCTAAAAGCTTTTTAACGGGTTCGATGCTAATTTTAAAACGAGGTTTTAGTGAATACTTATTCTGTGAATGTAAGGTAAATGTATTCATTAGAATTTTATCACCTCAAAAAATGCTTTTTTAGGCATTAGATTTTTATCAAATAACAGGGGGTAGTTCTTAGGTCCGCGATTGTCCAGCCAGCTGTACCGATCTGATAAATTCCAGAAAGTGACCCCCGTAATGTTGGCTTTGTATTTGCGCAACACTTCAAAAATCATTTTATACTGGCTAAGTTGCTTTTCTTCCATTTCCGGAGTGAATGGTTCAACCTCGCTGCTTGCGTTGCCCTTGATTAACCGTCCGCCCTGGTTACCACTATAAACCGATACATCAAGCTCGGTGATTTGAACTTTAAGTCCAAGCGACGAAAATAGTGCAATGGATTTTTCAAGTTCAGAACGACTTGGATTATTTACAGACCAGTGTCCCTGGAGGCCAACGCCATGTATTGGCACACCCTTAGCCAGCAGGCCTTTAAGCATCCTGTAAATTTTATCCCGTTTTGATGGTTGTTCGGTATTGTAATCGTTGTAAAAAAGTTGTGCCTTCGGATCTGCCTGGTGGGCATACCTGAAAGACATTTCTACAAAATCTTCACCTGCGATCTGGTATAGCGGTGACTTTCTGAAGTAAGCGGAATCATCTGCAATGACTTCATTTACTACGTCCCAGGCGTAAATATCTTTCTTATACCGGTTTACTACTGTATTGATATGCTCCTGGAGCCTTTTTAATAAAATTTCCTTCGAAACCATATTTCCATCTTCGCCTTTAAATAACCAGTTTGGTGTTTGCTTGTGCCACACCAGGCAATGGCCACGTAACTTTAAACCATTAATCCTGGCGAAAGCGGCCACAGAATCTGCAATTTTCCAGTTATAGGTATTTTCCATGGGATGAATAGGACCCATTTTCATTGCATTTTCAGATGTGATGCTGTTGAAATGGTTGAGAATCAAATTCCGTTTATCTCCACTAAGATCCCATGGCGTAACGGCTACACCTATAGGAAAATATTTTCGGTAGTGGTCTTTCAATCCTTTGGCATTAGTTTCCTGGCTTTTATAGGCGCTAAAAACTATTCCGCTAATAAGAAGTAACACGGCCAGGCGGGGGATGATATTCGGTTTTCTCATATTTGATCAGGCAAGACTATAAGGTTGCAAAATCGTATGTTTTTTATGCTGATCAGGCTTCTTATCGTCAATTTTATGAAACAAATGTCATGTAATGGATTTATGACAAACCTTTGCAAGGCTTTGTTGGCCATTTATGCAGATGTTCTTTGTCGCAATGTTGCTTTTTTGAACATCTGTAGTTATTGTTTTAACAAATATGACAGCTGGTCTATATACTTAGGTCTAAATTTACCCGGTTTTTTTCTGCAACGTTGCAGGGACGAAATCGATTTGCCATTCAACCAAATATAAATGCATACAACTAAATTTCATATTGCCATCTTTACTACTGCTGTTTTAGCAGCTTTTTCCAGTTGTGGAAGTTACAACAAGGCTAAGAGAAATAACCCCGGCTTGAAAGATTATTATCAGTCTTACTTCAATATTGGAGTTGCGGTTTCGGCCCAAACCATAAAAGGAGAGCAGGGGGCGCTGCTTTTAAAAGAATTTAACAGTGTAACGCCCGAGAACGCGATGAAAATGCAACCCATTCATCCTCGCGAGGATGTTTATAATTGGGCCGAGGCCGATGCACTGGTTAATTTTGCGCTTAGTAACCGGCTCAAAATAAGGGGACATACTTTGTGCTGGCATGAGCAGGCGCCAGCCTGGATTTTTAAGAATAGTTCAGGAGGACGGGTTGATAAAGCATTGTTGCTTAAACGGCTTAAAGACCATATCACAAACGTTGTGGGAAGGTACAAGGGACGGGTGTACGCCTGGGATGTGGTTAATGAAGTTATTGGTGATGAAGATGATCAATATTTGAGACCTTCATTATGGACAGAGATCTGTGGGGATGAGTTTATAGCCAAGGCGTTCGAATATGCACATGAGGCTGATCCTGATGCATTGCTTTTTTATAATGACTATAACTCGGAACGACCTGCAAAAAGAGCAAAAATCTATAAAATGCTAAAAAAACTGGTTGATAATAAGGTGCCTATTGATGGGGTAGGCTTACAGGGGCATTGGTCTATTTTTGAGCCTGGCGACACCGAGTTAAGGGAATCTTTAAAATTATATGCTTCTCTTGGCTTGCAAATTCAGATTACAGAACTGGATATGTCTATCTATAAATGGGAGAAAAATTTAAGAGCCAAGAAACCCGGTGAGTCCGACAGCCTGACAGCATCGCTTGAAAAAAAGCAAAGTGATAGGTACGCAAAGGTTTTTTCTATTTTCAGGGAATTTAAAAAGGACATCAGCAGTGTAACTTTCTGGAATCTTTCAGATCGCTCTACATGGCTTGATCAATATCCCGTACCCGGAAGGAAAAACTATCCACTGCTCTTTGATAAAAATCTGCAAAGAAAAAAAGCTTACCGTGGTGTCGTTAATTTTAGTAAATAATCGGTTTTATCTAAAAAATGAAGAAAATACGCCGTTCAAGCAGTTAGGTTGCGCTGAACTAGATTAGTTTTTTTATCTTACCACCATTAAACCAAATAGACCATGTATCCAAACAATTTTGAATCTTCCTCAGATTGTAGCTCATTTTGTGGCCATCCGGCGCCTTTGAAGTTAAAATTTTATTAATACAGCAAAATATTAAGTGATGCTCAAAGGGTCTGCATATCTATCGTTAGTTCTATTCATTTACGTGCTTTTTAGTGCTGTAAATGCTGTGGCACAACCGAAACCGCAACAGCCTGAATTGCGTTTCACCGCGCTCACCTCTAAAAATGGATTATCTTCTAATAATGTAACCGTAATTTTCAAAGACAGATATGGCTTGATGTGGTTTGGCACTGAAGACGGATTAAATAAATTTGATGGTACTAACTTCACAACCTACAAACGCCAGGCAAACGATTCTGCGAGTATACAGGCAAATGAGGTTAAGGCAATTTACGAAGATCGACGGGGAAATCTTTGGATTGGTACCAGCGGAGGTTCGCTTGCACTTTTTGATAGGAGAAAAAATGCGTTCATCAACTATCCTGCTTCAAATACCCCAACAGGATTCAGTCACAGCCTGATCAGATATATCACCAGTGATTATTTAGGTAAGATATGGGTGGCAACCTTTACCGGGCTTGATGTTTTTGATCCGGATACCAAAAAGGTTTCCAAGTTTCCAATAGCCGCCGGTCAATTCGGTAAACTTCCGCCGGCAATGATCAACATCCTGATGGAAGACAGCAAACACAGGATGTGGGTAGGAACGGACGATGGATTATTTCTTTTTAACCGAAAAAAAACTTCTTTTACCAGAATAGGGTCTGCAGCAGATAAACCCGTGCACCTGGCAGGAACTATGGTGAAGTCTTTAGCTGAAGATGATAACGGAAATATCTGGATCGGCACCACTTCTGGCCTGAGTATGCTCAAACCGGATGGTATGGGTTTTGAGAATTATAAGCATATTCCGGGTGATCTCAACTCACTCAGCAACAATATTGTTCAAAGCATCGCCTTATCAAAAAATGGTCAATTATGGCTCGGCACTGAAGATGGTCTTAATGTTTTTGATCTCCGTACCAAAAAAGTAATGGTATACCGGCCAAATCCCCGAAACCCTTACAGCCTGCGGGGAACCAGTGTAAAATATGTGTATATAGACAGACAGGGAATATATTGGCTGGGGTTATACCGTGAGGGCATTAATAAGTTTGATAGTAACCTCAACCTTTTCAATCTGATCCGAAGTAATGTTTTCGATGTATATGGTTTAAATGCACCTGTGGTTACTGCATTTGCACATAAAGACAACACCAATATATATGTAGCTACTGAAGGGGGCGGATTGAGTATCTTCAACAGAAATACTGCCCTTTTTCATAAAGTAGACCTGAAAAAACTTGGTTTACAATCACCTGTACCCCTGATGTCGCTATTTGTCAGTTCAGCTAATAAACTTTATGTGGGTACCTTTGGCTATGGCCTGATTGTAATGGATTCAACTTTGACAAAAGCGACATCTTTTAGAAAAACAAACAACGATTCCGGCCTTAATTCAGATGAGATTTTTTGCACAACCCAGGATAAAAACGGCTTGATATGGGTGGGTACCAATGGAGGCGGGATCAATGTGATGGATTCAAATCACAAGGTAGTTTTTAGGTATACAAGCAAAGTTCAGTCACCCATAGACCGCAAACTGCCGCTTAATAATTACATCCGTTTTATTAAAGAAGACCGGTTCGCAAATATATGGGTTGGTTCTCATGGCTCAGGAGTGGCCATGATTAGTGCCAATAAGACCATTATCAAACATTATAACGAACTTAATTCCGGCCTCCAGGGTGATGTTACGCAGGCTTTTCTTGAGGATTCCAAGGGGCGGATCTGGATCGGAACGGCAGGTGGGGGCTTAAATTTGCTGGACCAAAAGTCAGGTAAATTTATAAATTTTAGTGAACGGAATGGCCTGGCTAATGCTGTTGTCGACGCCATCGTGGAAGATGACAACCATAATCTTTGGTTAAGTACCAATAAAGGGATTAGCCGTTTTGATCCTAAAACTCAAAAATTCAGCAACTATGGCATATACAATGGGGTTCAGAACAATAACTTTATCAGGGGAGCAGCCCTGAAGTGTAAAGACGGTGAAATATTCTTTGGTGGAGCAGAAGGGATGAATTATTTCAATCCTGCCGGATTCAGAAAAAATAAAAATGTTCCTTCAGTGCTTTTTACCGAGCTAAAGATTTCCAATAATTTAATTGAGGCGAGTGAAGACGGACCTATAACCGACCATATTTCTGTTGCAAAAAGAATTGATCTGGACTATAAGCAAAATTTTTCCCTGAGTTTTGTGAGTGTAAACTACACTGCGCCCGAACAAAACCGTTATAGTTATAAACTCGAAGGTTTTAATAAAGAATGGATTGATGCAGGTACGGCCAAAACCGTTTCCTATACCAATCTCGATCCCGGGGAATATGTTTTCCATGTGCGGGCGAGCAACAATGACGGTATCGGAAACACGGCAGAGTCTTCGATAAAAATAATTGTTCATCCACCGTGGTGGAGAACAATATATGCTTATGCTTTTTACCTGCTCGCTATTGCCGGTACTTTGCTTTACATTCGTCACCGGGGAATCAAAAACCTGGAGAGAAAGTTTGCGCTGGTTCAGGAGAAAACAAAAATTGAGCAGCAAATTTTGCAGGATAGAAAAGAGGCAGAGCGGCTGCATGAACTGGATTCATTAAAGATTAAATTTCTGACCAACCTTAGCCATGAGTTTCGTACGCCGCTTTCACTAATCCTGGGGCCGGTTGAGAAGCTACTTTCACAAGAGGAAGGAGATGGTAAAAATGCTTCTCTTAAAATAGTGAAGCGAAATGCCCGCCGCTTACTTAACCTGGTCAACCAAATCCTTGATTTTCGTAAAATTGAAGAAAATGAGCTCAAGATCAATAATGCGAAAGGTGAACTGGTTTCCTTTATAGCTGATGTAATAGAATCTTTCAATGATTTAAGCGAACGTAAATCCATATGTCTTTCTTTTCAAACCCAGTTTGATAGCTATCCGACTGAATTTGACCACGACAAACTGGAACGCGTTTTATTTAACCTGCTTTCTAATGCCTTCAAATTTACCCCGTCAGGCGGTACTATTACCGTTGATTTGAAAAAAAATCAGCACACTAAGCAGAAAGAAGCTGTTTTAATAAGCGTTAGCGATACCGGGATTGGCATTAGCGAGGAAGAACAGCAAAAAGTATTTGAAAGATTTTTTCAGGCAGACACCGAAGTTTCTATTCTCAACCAGGGAAGTGGGATTGGACTCTCCATCATTAAAGAATTTGTCAAAATCCAGGGAGGTACTATTGATTTACAAAGCGAGGTTGGGAAAGGTACACGTTTCACGATCGCCCTGCCTTTGCCGCTACTGGACCATATTGAAAAGCTTAATCTGGATTTTTCCAGTCCGGAAATACCATTTGAAGCTCAGGAGGAGGCTTTAGAGAAAGCACTGAGCGAAACAGATGCGGAAATCCATACCATCCTTCTGGTAGAAGATAACCAGGACCTCAGAGAATATCTTCGGGATAATTTGAAGTCCAATTATCGTATTGTGGAAGCAGCTGACGGTAAGGAGGGTTGGCAAAAAACATTGGCAAACCACCCGGAAATCATCGTAAGCGATATTAGTATGCCAAATATGACGGGTATTGAATTGTGCAAAAAAATAAAAGAAGATAAAAGGACAAAACATATTCCGGTTATTTTACTAACCGCGCTCACCGGCGAACAGGAACAATTAACGGGGCTCGAAATCGGGGCTAATGACTACCTCACCAAGCCATTTAATATTGATATCCTCAATGTTAAAATCAAAAACCTTTTAGTTCTCAACCGGACCCTTAAAAATACTTATACCAAACAGATCAAGATGGAGGCAGCAGAAATTTTAGTTGAATCCCACGGTGATAAGTTACTCAAGAATATTCTGAAGTATATTGAAGACAATATCAATAATTCACAATTATCTGTTGAGGATTTAAGTAAAAATGTAGGGATGAGCCGGGGCTCGCTTTATCACAAAGTGCTGGAATTAACAGGGCTTTCGCCTGTTGAATATATACGCTCGGTAAAACTCGATAAAGCAGCTGCCTTATTGGTTAAAAGTGATTTAAATATTTCTCAGATTGCCTATCTGGTAGGTTTTGCGACACCAAACTATTTTGCCAAATCATTTAAGTTAAAATTCGGAATGCAACCTTCAGAATATTTAAATCTGCACCGTAAGCCGGACAATTCTGCTTGAAGGTAAATCCCGGAACACATTATAGGGAAACTAAAGATTTCTTATACCTTACCGCATTTTATGGGGTATCGTTTCAGTCTTTTTAATTTGCTACATATCTATTGGTGGCTAATTGAACATTAATCGCAGCATTATATTCAAACGATAAGGTAAAGTTCAGCGCTGTTGGATAGTTTTGATAATTGATAAGAATATGAGAACAAAATTAATTTTATGCTGCTTCACCTGGCTACTGGTTTTCAGTTTTTCGGTTTCTGGCAAGGTTACCTTACCACAGTTGGTATCCAGCCACATGGTGCTTCAACGCGAAACTCCCCTAACGATATGGGGCTGGGCGACGGCAAAAGAAAAAATAACGATCAGTTTTAACGGAAAAACGTATAAGGCAACCACTGATGAACAAGGCTCATGGTCAGTAAAAATGAACAAGATGAAAGCCGGCGGCCCTTTTAAGATGATTGTTAAGGGTGAGAATACGATTACGCTTGATGATATTATGCTGGGAGATGTATGGTTTTGTTCAGGGCAATCCAATATGGCCCTGCCAATGGAGCGGTTAAAAGAAGCTTATCCGCAGGTGATTGAAAAGGATCATTTTCCTTTGATCAGAAACTTTTTTGTTCCAACCAAATCAAATCTGTCTGGAGAATCGATCGATCTTCCTCCCGGCAAATGGGTTCCGGCTACTGGTGCAGGGATATTAAGTTTCGGAGGAACAAGTTATTTTTTCGCAAAAACACTCTTTCAAAAATATAACATTCCAATAGGCATCATCAATTCAAGCGTTGGAGGTACCCCGATTGAGGCCTGGATGAGTCGCGATGCATTTTTGACGAATCCCGTGCAGACGAAAAAAATAAACAATTTCAGAGATTCGGCATTTATGGCCAATTATCAAAAAAGGCTTAAAGAGAAGAACTTAGCAATGCCTACAACAGTTCCTGTAGTTGATGAAGGACTTTCAGGTCCGGTAAAATGGATCGACCCGGATTTTAATGCCAGCGGCTGGCGAAAATTTTGGATGCCGGGCTACTGGGCTGATCAGGGTCTCCGGAACTTCAACGGGATTTTTTATTTCAGAAAAGAATTACAAATCCCCGCAGAAATGAGCGGACAGCAGGCTAAGCTTTACCTTGGCCGCATCATCGATGCAGATTCCGTGTTCCTTAATGGTAAATTTATTGGCAACACTACCTATCAATATCCTCCACGCAGGTATGTTATTCCTGCCGGGCTGTTGAAAAGCGGAAAAAACATCCTGATCGTTAAAGTTGTGAGCAGCAGTGGTAAAGGCGGCTTTGTTCCAGATAAAAACTATTCCTTGCTCACTCCGGAAAAAAAGATAGACTTACGTGGGGAATGGAGTTTCGAAGTAGGTTATGCTCAGCCAAGGCAAAACCAGGGTTTCCGTGCCGGGGCCGAAATGCCATTAGTTGCGCAGAATGAACCAACCGGATTATTCAATACCATGGTTTCGCCCGCGGTACGGTTTGCAATAAAAGGTTTTCTCTGGTACCAGGGTGAATCGAATACCGGAGATCCGAAAGCATACGGACAATTGTTGCCGGCGCTTATAAAAGACTGGCGCAATAAATGGAAGCAGGGAGATTTACCGTTTATCTATGCACAGTTGCCTAATTTTATGGAAGCCAGCTATCTGCCCGAAGAAAGTAGCTGGGCAGAGTTCAGGCAAAGCCAGCTGCAGGCGCTTTCAGTACCAAACACAGGAATGGCTGTGGCCATTGATGCTGGCGAATGGAATGATATTCATCCGCTGGATAAAAAAGACGTCGGTGAACGTTTGGCACTATGGGCCTCACATTTAGCTTACCATGACCAGGAGATTATTTATTCGGGACCTATTTATAAATCAAATCATCCAAAAGGATCTGAACTGACTATAAACTTTGACCATGTAGAACCTGGGTTGATGATTAAAGGATCAGATAAACTGACCGGTTTCGCACTTGCAGGTGAGGATAAGGTTTTCTATTGGGGCCAGGCCAGGATAGTGGGAGATGCTGTTGTGCTCTCAAGTCCTTTGGTTGTAAAACCGGCCTTTGTCCGTTATGCATGGGCAGATAATCCCGATCGGGCTAATTTATACAACAAGGCAAATTTACCGGCTTCCCCTTTTGAAGCAGAAGTTGATCATTCGAGATAATCAAATGTGTACCTGAAAACTTATGCATCGAAACCTTGGACAAGCTTGCCTTTGATTGTAAATTACTGCTCTTTTTAGCCATAAAAGAACAGTGAAATTGGAGACTTCTCCCTATTTTTTTGTTTAACTGGATCTACAATATGGACAGCTTGTGTTAAATAAAATAAAAAAATTCAACCGATTGCATAAATTGAAATTCTGGCTCTTTTTACATATTTATTACCTCTTAATAAGTCAATTTCACAGGTCTTATTTGCAAAAATTTGGAGAAGTATAACTGTTCTTTTAATATCGGTTTTTTCATTCGAATGGCTGTTAATTGGTGTTTAGAAGCCGTTTCTTAGTTTGATTTTAAATTTTTAGTCTCACTGATTGTTATTTTTTACCGCACGGTTGGTCACTTAATTGCCTTGTTTTTTAGGCTGATTTTCCTGTCCCTGAAGATCAACCTAAACATTCTGGTTTGAACATTTATACTAGTAATATGCACAATTAAATCAGGAGCCGTTTATCAATGTAAATACCTTTATCACAACAATAATGAATTGGACTTAGAATTTACAGTCAGTTTTTTTGCTTGTGATTTAAATATTCGGTGGCTGATTTTCTAATTAATACTGTAAGTTTTTTCCCTGTTCATTTTTAACCATTTATAAACTATTTTATATGAGAAGTGAAATTTTACAAACTTATGTAACATCGCGCTTGAAATTTTTCAGGTGCCTACCCAAGGTTATGCTGCTAACAGCGTTGATATTTTCAGCGTTTATTGCACAGGCACAAACTGTGGTAAAAGGTAAAGTTGTTGACGAAAAAGGTATTGCAATGCCCGGTGTGGGTGTCCTTTTAAAGGGAACCAATACCAGTACGTCATCCCAGGATAATGGAAGTTTTTCTATTACCACAACGGGCGCAAACCCGGTTTTAATATTCTCTTACGTTGGTTATACCAACAAAGAAATCCCGGTGAAAGGTCAGAGCACGATAAATGTCACCCTTCAGCCAAGCGCCGCAGAACTTGAACAGGTGGTGGTTGTGGGTTACGGTACCCAACGCAAAGAGGCTGTAACGGGTTCTGTGGCATCAATTGCGGGAGAGAAAATTCGTGAAGTACCGGCTCCTAACATCGCCCAGGCCCTACAGGGCAGGTTAGCGGGTGTTGATATTTCCCAGACCTCAACCAAACCTGGTGCAACCATGCAAATCCTCATCCGCGGTCAGCGTTCGCTTTCGGCAAGTAATGAACCACTTGTGGTATTGGATGGAATTCCATTTCCCGGCTCTATTGGTGATATCAACCCTAACGATATTAAAAGCGTCGATATTTTAAAGGACGCCTCAGCAACTGCTATCTATGGCTCGAGGGGCGCCAACGGCGTAATTTTATTAACGACCAACAGGGGCCAGGTTGGAGCGCCTGCTAAAATCTCCTACAATACCTATACAGGTTTGCAAACCTTGTTTGCTAAATATCCGATGATGAACGGACCGGAATTCGTTGCACTGAGAAACGCATCAGGAAAATTCACCACCCTTGGTGCTGATGAGTCTAATGATGTGAATACCGATTGGCAGGATTTGTTTTATAACAAAAGTGCTATTATGACCAGTCATGATTTGGGTGTAACCGGAGGTTCAGCAACCAGTAACTATAGTTTTGGTGGTGGTTATTATAAAAACCAGAGTTTAATTCCTACCCAGCAGTATACCAGGTATTCGATGAAAGCATCGCTCGATCAGCAAATCGGAAAGCTTTTCCGCGTTGGATTTACCACCAATAACAATTACAATTTAAGTGAGGGCAACCAGGTTGGAGTGGGGGCTGTGCTAAGTAATAGCCCTATTTCAAATCCTTATAATGCAGATGGAAGTTTAAAACGGACCATCAGAATGCCACAGGATGAATCTTTTGTTTACACCAATGGTATTGTAAAAGATTTACATGACCAATGGCTAAATGAAACCCGTGGCTTTGCCACTTATAATTCATTTTATGGTGAGGTTAAAATTCCCGGAGTTGAAGGCTTGAAATACCGTGCGAACCTTGGTCTGGATTTTATCCAAAGCAATAACGGTAACTTCACCGGTGTTGGGATAGGCAATACCACAGCCACAACAGTTTCAACAGCAGGAGTAGGTAATTCCCAAACCTATCACTGGACGCTTGAGAATTTAATTACCTATGACCGCAGTTTTGGAAAACATAGTTTTAATGCCGTTGCTTTATATTCGGCAGAACAAAATAAATTCAATTCTTCCAACATGACTGCCAAAGATATCCCTTCTGATGCCTTCCAGTTTTATAATCTTGGACAGGCAAATGGTGAGATAGCAATTGGCAGTGGTACTCCTCAAAATCCGCTCTATACCCTAACCGGGCTGGTTTCCTACATGGGAAGGATTATGTATGCCTACGACAACAGGTTTCTGTTAAGCGCAACAATCCGCTCAGATGGATCCTCGCGTTTGGCGCCTGGACACAAATGGCATACTTACCCAGCCGTTTCTGTGGGATGGAACCTGATGAATGAATCTTTCATGAAAGGCATTACCGCTGTCGATAAATTAAAAATCCGTGTAGGTTATGGTCAGACTTCCAATCAGGCGGTTGCCCCGTATCAAACACTGGGTCTGCTCAATTCCCGTCCATATAATTTCGGTAACAGCACATACGCAACCGGTTATTATGTATCCCAGCTTCCAAGCCCGGGATTGGGTTGGGAATACTCGGAGACCTGGAATTATGGTTTAGATTTTTCAATTTTGAAAAACCGCATCTCAGGTACTTTTGAATACTATGATACCAAAACTAAAGACATCTTACTTAATGTTGCATTACCTTCAACAGCCGGAGTAGGTAGTTATACTGCAAATATCGGTCAAACCCAAAATAAAGGATGGGAATTGAGTGTTAATGGCGTAATCCTCGAAAATCAGGGTGGCTGGACATGGGATTTAGGTTTCAATATTTCTGCAAACCGAAATAAACTTACGGCATTGGCTTCAGGGCAGGACCGTGATGAAGGAAATGCATGGTTTGTGGGACATAATATCAATGCGATATATGACTACGAGAAAATTGGGCTATGGCAGGCGGGAGACCCATATTTAAATGTGCTGGAACCTGGTGGCAATGTGGGTATGATCAAAGTTAAATATACCGGAGACTACGATGCAAATGGCGTTCCGACAAGGCCTATCGGAGCTGCAGACAGACAAATTATTGATATTGATCCTAAATTTACAGGTGGATTCAATAGCAGGGTTGCTTACAAGGGATTTGATTTAAATGTTGTTGGTGTTTTCAAAAGCGGCGGGACATTAGTGAGCACATTATATAGTTCGGCGGGTTACCTTAATTTGTTAACAGGCCGTAGAAACAATGTTAAGGTAGATTACTGGACGCCTGAAAATACGGATGCAAAATATCCTAAGCCAGGTGGTATTGCCAGCGGTGATAATCCTAAGTACGGAAGTACACTGGGCTTTTTTGATGCTTCATTCCTGAAAATAAGAACCATTTCTCTGGGTTATGACTTTAACAGGGATTTGATTAAAAATTCCAACGTAAGGCTGCGTATGTATCTAACGGTGCAAAATCCGTTTGTCATGTTCTCTCCTTACCACAGAGAGTCTGGTATGGATCCGGAAACCAATTCGTATGGAGATGAAAACCAGGCGGTGAACTCTTACCAGAGACGAATCTTAACTATTGGAACTAACACACCTTCAACGCGAAATTATGTTGCAGGTCTAAATTTAACATTTTAGAATACTATTATGAAAAATATACAATTAAAAGCCGTCGTAGCGATTTGGTTACTGATGGTCATCTTTTCAGGCTGTTCCAAAATTCTGGAAGAAGAACCGCGCAGCATCTTTACGCCTGATTATTTTAAAACAGTAGCTGGCGTAAACGGTGGACTAACTTCTATGTATGCACACTTGCGAAACATGTATGGTCAGTCATATTTCTATAATTCTTTGATCACCGGTACCGATGAGGCCACCTGGGGTAAGGATGCAGATGGAAACTTTAAAGATATGGACTGCTCAGGAGTAGGATCTATTTTATCAACCAGTTATCCGAGCAGTGTATTGTGGAGTGAGGCATTCCCAAATATTAACAATGCCAGTGGTATTATCGAAAATGCCAGTGGTGCAGGTATATCAAATGCCCTTGTGGCCGAGGCCAGGTTCTTCCGTGCTTTTGATTATTTTCTTTTGGTGCAAACTTTCGGTGGGGTTCCGCTCGACCTGGGCGCCGGGGAATTAAAATTTAATACCAATCCGGTTAGAACTTCAGTAAGAAATACGGTGCCTGTGGTTTATACGAAAGGCGTATTTCCAGATCTTATTAAAGCGGTAGCAGACCTTCCTGCAGCAGGAAGAGTTACCGGCGGCGTAACCAAGGTAGCTGCACAGCTATTTTTATCAAAAGCCTATTTAACATACGCCTGGTGGTTACAAAACCCTAATAATATTCCAACTTATCCGGCGTCTGCAAGGACTGACCCGGATGGACACGATGCGAACTGGTATTTTCAGCAGGCTTACGATATTGCAACTGCTGCAATTGAAAACCCTAGCACATTTGGGTTGATGGATACCTATTATGATGTGAACTGGGCAGTAAATGACCGTAATAAGGAAATGCTTTTATATGCTGATCATACGCAGACAAGCGAGAAATACAATGGCTCGAGCTTAACATTTGGAAGCGGCGGTGCACCTGATAATTTCGCTGGCTGGATGATGACCTGGAACTATACGAATATTCGTAGCGGAGGCATCAGCTCTGTTCAACGTGAAGCCGAGCAGCATTTAGGTCGTCCGTGGAACCGTATGGCACCAACCATTGAAGTGTTGAAAAACACCTTCGCTGATAAAACCCTGGATTCGAGGTATGATGGTACTTTCACTACGGTTTACAGAGGCAACTGGCCTAAGGGATATAACCCACCTTCAAGTGCGCCAGCATCATTGGTGAATGCCAATAACCTGTCCATTGTGCCAGGAGATGCAGCGTTAACCTTCCTGGATTCTGATAATCCGGCAGTTGTTTATCCTACCGGAGCTGGAATAAGTAATGTTGGAGCTGGCACTCTTCCTGGAAGAGCTGACTATGTAATCTCACCGGGAGGAATCAGCAGGATCGTTTATCCGGGTCTTTGGAAACTGGGTCCTTATCGTACCGATAATGGCACAGGACTGGGACAACCGAATGCGGGTAGTACACGTCCTTTTCCGGTAGCTAAATTTTCTGAGCTTTACTTCGTTGCAGCAGAAGCAGCGGTAAAAGGAGCAACAATAAAAGCCGGTAAAAGCGCCCGCGAACTCATCAATGTGATTCGAGCAAGAGCTGGTAAATGGCGCTTTGATAACAATGGAAATGTGGCTAAAGTTGCAGATAATAGTGCGGCAATGGTTGCGGCTACTCCGGCTACAATAGATATTAATTATATTTTGGCAGAACGCTCAAGAGAATATTATGCTGAAGGCTACCGTAGGTATGACCTGATCCGTACCCAAAAATGGGCTGAGCTTTCTTCTACCTATACCATTGCCGGAATCAACTATGGCGATCACACGCCAACAACGGTAACGCGTACCATCACACCAGCGTTATATCTACGTCCTATACCTCAGGCACAAATAGATGGAATGCAGATGAGTGCAGATGAAAAAAAGGCTTACCAGAATCCTGGTTATTAAAAAATACTTTGGTTTAGTTGGGTGGGCGGCGTCAATTGATGCCGCTCATTCTTTTTTATAAAAACGCCTGGCTTTTCTCGCAGCCAAAAGATTTTCGGGTGAATGAAATCATTATAATTTGATTCCTGTACTTAACTGATCTTTTCATTCAGGCATTCAGCCTTACGGGCTTTCGCTATCCAGAAATAAAAAAACAATAACCGACACTGCTTCCATATCTATAATACCCTTTCCCAAGCAAATAGCTATAAATCAAAACTTAATTTATTCCCTAATGCAAGTTAATTCTTTAAAAAAAAGCCAGATTTTCTTATCGCTCCTTATCCTTTTCACTTTTTGGGTTGATTATACTAAAGCGCAGACAAGTTTGGGGTTGGAAAAACAATTTATTCGTGATACCAGAAGTAATAAAGAAGATGTTGCACTGATAGAAAAAGGAAGAGCGGCGAATATTTTTTATGATACGAATGATTATAAAGGCGTTATAAGGGCAATTGGCGATTTAGGTCATGACTTTTTCAGTGTGTCGGGTATAAAGCCTGAATTGAAAAGCGTTGAGCCTTCGGAGAAAGATGTTATTCTCATCGGAACCCTGGGTAAAAACAAACTTATCGATCAGCTCATCAACACAGGAAAGCTGAGTAAATCCACCATTTCCGGCAAGTGGGAGAGTTTTATCATATCAACAGTTAAAAAACCGTTTCCTGGCGTTGATCAGGCCCTGGTTATTGCAGGGAGCGATAAACGCGGAACCATATATGGTATCTATGAATTGTCTGAACAGTTAGGCGTATCTCCATGGTACTGGTGGGCTGATGTGCCGCCAAAAACCCGGAAAAGCGCTTATGCTGTTTCCGGAAGTTACAGCTCAGGTGAACCGGCAGTGAAATACCGCGGAATATTTATTAATGATGAAGCCCCGGCAATGACCGGATGGGCAAAAGAAAAGTTTGGCGGGATGAACAGTAAGATGTACACCCGTATGTTTGAGTTGCTGCTCCGCCTGAGGGGCAATTACCTTTGGCCAGCCATGTGGGGTAATGCATTTAATGAAGATGATTCCGAAAATCCACGTCTCGCTGATGAATATGGCATTGTAATGGGCACTTCTCATCATGAACCAATGATCCGAGCGCAACAGGAATGGAAAAAGCACGGGGTTGGCGCCTGGAATTATGCCACAAACCCTCAGGGCTTAAATGCTTTCTGGCAAGAGGGGATTAAAAGAAATAAAAACTATGAAAGCCTGGTCACCATGGGGATGCGGGGAGATGGAGATGAACCAATGGTTGAAGGAGGTGATATGGCATCCAATGTTAAACTGCTGGAAAATATCATAACCGAGCAGCGCAAAATTCTTTCTGAAAATATGGAAAAGTCCGTAGAAAAGATACCACAGCTCTGGGCTTTATACAAAGAAGTAAAAGATTATTACGATTTCGGAATGAAAGTTCCGGATGACATTACCCTGTTGTGGGCTGATGATAACTGGGGCAACATAAGGCATTTGCCCACGGCCCGGGAGCGTAGTCGGACCGGGGGATCCGGAATATATTATCATTTTGATTATGTTGGTGCGCCCAGAAATTATAAATGGCTTAATACCACCTCCCTGCCAAAAGTTTGGGAGCAGATGAATTTAGCCTACAATTATGGCGCCGACCGTATTTGGGTAGTCAATGTGGGTGATCTGAAACCAATGGAGATTCCGATAGAGTTCTTTTTACGGATGGCATGGAACCCCAAAGCGATGAGCCGGGAAAAGCTGCCAGGTTTTCTGCTGCACTGGGCAACACGTGAATTTGGATCTGACCAGGCGAAAGAAATTGCAGGTTTGGTGCGCTTGTACTCTAAATATACAACCAGGCGCAAACCTGAGCTGCTGGGGCCAGAAACTTTTAGTCTGGTAAACTTTAGTGAAGCGCAGCGCGTTGCCAGGGAATGGAGCGCATTAAGCGACAGGGCAGAGCAGGTGAATAATAAATTGCCACAACAATATAAAGATGCGTTCTATCAATTGGTTCGTTATCCGATACAGGCGATGAAAACGGTGACGGATTTATATATTGCTGTTGGAAAAAACAGGCTGTATTTTAAGCAGGGAAGGGCTGCCACAAACCTTCAGCGTAACCTTGCTCTCGATCTTTTTAAACAGGATCAGCAGCTTAGTGATGAATATAATCTTAAAATGGCAGGGGGTAAGTGGAATCACATGATGGATCAGGTCAGGATTGGTTATACGAGCTGGAACGATCCAAAGAAAAATATCATGCCCAAAACAGAAGAAATCGAGGTGCCTTCAAAATCAGGCTTCGGGGTAGCTGTTGATGGTTCATCCGCTAGCTGGCCATCAAATGCTCCGGCGCCTACGCTTCCGCGATTCGAATCTTTAAATAAATTTCAGTCCTACTTTGAAGTTTTTGCAAAAGGATCCGCTCCAGTCAATTTCGAACTGGAATCCGATAACTGGATTCGTTTGAAAAAGGAAAGTGTTCCCGGAACAAATGACTACAGGGTACTGGTGGATATTGACTGGGCGAAACTAAGCGGTGGAAAGCATCAGGGTAAAATCCAAGTATCAGACGACTCGACGGTGGTGGTGATTAAAGTTGAAGCCAGCAAGGCAACACCTAAGCAATTGGCTGAAGCAAAAGGAAGCTTTGCAAGTTTAGGTGCACCAATTGCATTTGAGGCTTTTCAGGCAAGTAAAAAGGTAAGCAGAAATGGTGTAAGCTGGGAAGCTATACCCGGTTATGGAAGAGGAGATGCAGGGATGTCGATTTTTCCTGTCACTTCAGCTTCGTTGGGTAAGCCTGGTAACCCAACATTAGCATATCCTGTTTTCTTTTCTGAAAGCGGGGAGGTTAAAATTGATCTTGTGGTGGGGCCTACTGTAAATTTCTCCCCGGAAGGATTAAGGGTGGGGATTTCGGTAGATGGTGCGGCCCCTCAAATCCTGACCATTATAGCCAGGCCTAGTGCTTCAGGGTCTGATGCAAGTTGGGCAAACGCGGTCAGGGATAATGCAAGAACGCTTACTTCTTCACATTTCTTTAAAGTTCCAGGCAGGCATACCTTAAAAATATGGATGGTTGATCCGGCAGTAGTGCTGGAAAAAATAATAATATATAACGGGAAACTTCCGGCTAGTTATTTGGGCCCGCAAGAAAATAAGCTTATTCAATAGCAATTATAACCATGCAATTACATCAGTTAAACATTGGCATCAACCTTTTAATGAATTGAGAAATATGAAACTTAAGTTCCTGAGCTTATTCACTTTTACTTTATTTTTACTCCAGCATACACTGGCCCGGCAGCTCACGGCGCCCCCTTTGGCGGGTCTGCCTCAATATATTACTACGGTTGCAGCAAAAAAATCTTTTAAAATCGCAGCCAACAAAGTAACGGCCAGAATATATGTGGATCCTCAGGACTGGGAAGGCGTAATTAGGGGGGCAAATGATCTCTCTGCAGATATTGAACGGGTAACAGGCCTAAAGGCTGCTGTTTATTCACAGGTAAATCCAGTAATAAAAAGCATCCTTATTGGCACGATTGGAAAAAGTAGAATCATAGATAAACTAATTGCGGAAAAGAAGCTTAATGTATCAGCCGTAAAAGGAAAGTGGGAGTCTTTTGTCATTCAGACCATTGATGGTGATCTCATCATTGCAGGCAGCGATAAAAGAGGTACACTGTACGGAATTTACGATATTTCTGAGAAGATCGGAGTTTCTCCATGGTATTGGTGGGCAGACGTACCGGTAAAAAAGAGTTCTGCACTTTTTCTGAAAGCAGGACGATATGTTCAGCAATCACCAAAAGTCAAGTATAGAGGGATTTTTATAAACGATGAATGGCCTTCAATGGGTGGGTGGACGAGCGCTAAATTTGGGGGATTTAATAGCAAGATGTATGAAAATATGTTTGAACTCCTGCTTCGCCTGAAAGCAAACTATCTCTGGCCGGCGATGTGGAGTGCTGCCTTTCATTCCGATGATCCTGATAATTTTATTCTTGCCGATAAGATGGGAATTGTTATTGGAACATCTCATCATGAACCTATGGCCCGCCCACATCAGGAATGGGTCAAAAACAAAAACAAATATGGCAACGGAGAATGGGATTTTGAAACCAATAAAGCAGGTATTGAGCAGTTTTTTAAAGAAGGCGTTGAGCGCATCAAAACCAAGGAAGAGATCATCACCATTGGAATGAGAGGCGATGGTGATGTCGCCATGGGTAGTGGTGATGACCAGGCTAATATCAAAACGCTAAGACATGTGGTATCTGCCCAGCGGAATATAATTGGACAGGTGTATGGTAAGAACCCTGCGGAAGTACCTCAATTATGGGCTGTTTTTACTGAGGTGCAGCGCTATTATGATGCAGGTTTAAATGTTCCTGAAGATGTGATTCTGCTTTTATGTGACAATAACTGGGGGTATATCCGTAGAACCGGACCGGAGCAGGAAAAAAAACGGAGTGGCGGACTTGGGCTGTATTATCATATTGATATGAATGGGGGACCCTGGAACGACCGGTGGGTAAATACCACAACAATTCCCAAATTAAGAGAACAGTTTAATTTGGCCTACCAAACCGGAATCGACAAGCTCTGGGTGGTAAATGTAGGGGACTTAAAACCAAAAGAATTGCCAATCGATTTTATTATGCGCTATGCATGGAATCCAGAGGCGCTGCCAGCGGATAAAGTGATGGATTATACAACCAGCTGGGCTGCTCAGAATTTTGGCCCCAGCTATGCTGCAGAGATTGGAGGTATTGTATCAGACTATTCTAAATATAATTTATACCGTAAGCCCGAAGTTCAGTCTACAAGAATATTTAGTGTCGTAAATTATCATGAGGCAGATTTGGAGGTGAAGAAATGGAGGGCTTTAACAAGAAAAGCAGAAGAATTGGCTTTGAAAATTTCTCCCCAATATCAGGATGCCTATGATCAGCTTGTGCGCTATCCCACTAAAGCATCGGCAGGGGTGGCAGAGATTTACCTGGCTGCTGCTAAAAATAATTTATATGCAAAACAGGGAAGAGTAACGGCCAATGATTATGCACTCCGGGTTCGCGAACTTTTTGCCCTCGACAGTCTTCTGAGTGAAAATTATAATAAGCGCATTTCAAAAGGTAAATGGGATAAGATGATGTCAGATAAACATATAGGTTATTCGATGTGGTCGATGCCAAAGGAAAATAAGTATCCTGAGCTGGTCATGGTGAAACCGCTCAGTAAGGCTTCCATGGGGATTGCAATTGAAGGTTGTGAAAACGCATGGCCTGGGAATGAAAGGGCAGTCTTGCCTGTTTTCGATCGCCTGCTTAAGCCATCCTATTATATTGATATTTTCAATAAAGGAACAGGGTTTTTCAGCTTTACAGCAACCCCTGACATGGGCTGGATTAAACTCAGCGAGACTGAAGGCTCTGTAGCGACCGAAAGAAGAATTCAAGTTGAACTTGACTGGAATAGCATGAGCATCGGAACAGCCAAAGGGAAAATAACCATTAAGTCTGGTCGGGATTCGGTTACCGTCGGTGTTGAAGCGATCAATGCCAGGTTGCCTGTTATAACAGAACCTTATTTCGGAAACTTTAGTGGCTCAGAGTTTTCAATACCTGCCCCTCTGTTCAATCGCAACGTTCCGGGCAGTAAGGCTAGGTGGGTCCTTTTACCAGACCTTGGGCGTGCTGAGGGAAATATGGGTATCTATCCGGTTACTGCTCCAAGCGTGAAAGCGTCTGAAGCACCATACCTGGAATACAAAGTGTTCATCAACAATACCGGCAAAGTCAGGATATGTCTGGGCATACTGCCTACACAGGATATCAATCCTGCCAGGGGCCTGCGCATCGCAGCTGGACTAAATGATCAGCAGGCTATTGTTCTTGATGCAAGAAAAGGTTTTGCAGATACTTTTAGTGAATATACGCCTGAGAATTTATCCAGATCGAAAACGCTGAAAGCCATTCAGCCTGCAAATCCTGGTATCAAATTAATTTCCAATGGCCCGCGAAGAAATGAAATTTTTGATAATTTAAGGTGGTTGGATTTCGAACTTAATGTGGAGCGGGCAGGCCTCCAAAATCTTCGTATTTACATGGTGGACCCGGAAATTGTATTAGAGCAGATTGTTGTTAATCCTGACAACAGGTTTCCAAGTTATTTTGGAGCACCTGTTATGCAGCATATCCCGGGAAAAGAACTAGATTAAGGAATATAACCCTCAATAAACCTGATATCAATATATCCATAGGAGGATAGTCAAGCATTAATTTACTTAATAAGTAGTGCAAAAAAACATCGTACACTGATCTTCCGTATTTGTCATTGTATTCATAACCTGGCAATGGGAGATCATCAGTACGGCTTATCTGGCTGGATTTACCTGTGTTTGAAAGGAATTGTCGCACAGCCCTGCAAAAACATAATTTTCTGGCTTTCAAAAAGACCAGCATAACCTATCTAAATAACAAGGGCGCAAAATTTTGCAGACTGCGTCTCCAGGTAAGCCATTCATGGGCTGTTTTTGGAGATTCGTAATAAGTGTACCTGATTCCCTGCTGTTCCAACATCGCCCTGAAAGCCCCTACAGATTTGGGGAAAGGGGCAGGTTCTTTGGTGCCTAGTCCCAGCCATAATAACTTGAGTCTCTTGTTCACCTCAGTTCCACTCTTAAACTTTCCTTCCATAAATACATCCGGATCGATTACATCTGAACTGGGATAATTTGAGGTGCCGCTGAAACCGCCATAATAAGCGAACTTATCCAGGTTTTTCATCACGATGCGCATCGTTTGATTTGCACCCATTGAAAGCCCCGCAATAGCCCGGTGTTCGCGGTCGGCCAGGGTGCGGAAGCGTTTATCGATCATTGGAATCACTTCTTCAATCAGTACATCTTCAAAAATCGAAATCCCCTGTCCTTTTCCCGGTGTCTCAGTTGCTTCTGGTTTAAGTGCGTAACCATTGTCTGTAACAATGATCATCGGCTTTGCCTTATTTTGCGCAATTAAATTATCCAGGATTAAATTCGCTTTTCCCTGATTAACCCAGCCCGTTTCATCTTCGAAGCTTCCGTGTTGAAGATAAAGCACGGGGAAACGGGAATTTTTGTCCTCGTAATAACTTGCCGGTGTATAGATGAAACATCTTCTCCAGGTTTGAGTTAAATTAGAATAGTAAATATTTTCACTAACCAGGCCATGGGGCACCTTTTGCAACGCATAAAATGCTTCATCATAAGCCGGAACTTCGATGCCACTGCCCAGCCTCCCTGCACCGTAGAAATAACGGCTGTTTGGATCCGGAATTGAGGCACCATCCACGTTGAGCTGGTAATAATGAAAACCTTCGTCCTGTGGTTCGGATTCGCCTGTCCAGAGGCCTTCCCCGTTTTTTATCATCTCGTATTTTTTCCCAGCCAGATCCAGCTGGACTTTAGCCGCCTGAGGTGCATATAGGCTTACCCTAACTTTGCCTTCATCGTTTACCTGGGGGAATAATTTGCCGGGCTGATTGCTTTCAGCTGGTCTGAATACTTTTAAATCAGACTTCATTTCAGTCTGGGCTAAACAAACCTGGCTAAATAAACAGCCGGCAAAGAGGAAAATAACATTTTTAGCTTTCATGTTTGATAATTAGCGTCTGCTTAAATTAAATAAAATTCATTTCGTATGTCAGTCTGAGCATAGTCTAAGGCCATTTCAACCTATTAATAAAGCAATCGAGTACGCCACCATTGGCAGATTAAAAAATCGCCGTCATTTCGACTGAAGTGCAGCGAAATGGAGAAATCTTTGAACTGGAATTGCAATAAATCTTTAAACTATGTTAAAAGATTTCTCCACTGCGGTCGAAATGACGCTCCTTGTATATCTATCATCAACCATCCGATGTATTTGAAAAATACTAACCTCTACCATTGACAGACCATTCCAAAAAAGGTCGTCATTATAAGGAGGAACGACGAAGCAATCTATCATGCAAGTAATTACTATAAAGATTGCTTCCCCCGAAAATCGGGGCAAGCTGTCAGCTTAATCTATTTAAATAATAGCGGAGCAAGTTCACACAGGCTCCGGCGCCAGGTTTGAAATTCGTGGCCGGTATTTTCCGAAACATAGGAAACTGCATTATGGCCTGCTTCTTTTAATGCCGAAACAGCATTTTTTACGCTTTCAGGACGTTCCTTGCTTCCACAGCTAATAAAAATTAATCGCGGTTTTGCTTTGTCTTTCAGCTCAGCAGGGTTGTATGTTCCGCCACTAAGCAGCGCATAATAGCCAAAAAGTTCCGGTTTGTTAAGTGTAATGGTATGCGTCTCCATCCCACCCATCGATAGTCCTGCCATGGCACGACCGTTTGCTGTGGTTATGGTTGAAAAGTTGGTGTCTATATACGGAATGAGTTCCTCGGTTAATACGGTTTGAAAACCATCAATCTTAAAGTCTTTCATGCGTCCCCATTTGGTTTCATTGGTCATTCCGTAGGTCATCACGATGATAAATGGCTTACTTTTCCCTTCTGCAATCAGGTTGTCCATAATCAGGTTCGCCCGGCCCTGGTTACTCCAGGCGGTTTCGTCTTCGCCCCATCCATGCTGTAAATACAGCACCGGAAAACGTCGTTTATCTTTGCCGTAGCCTGGCGGTGTGTAAACGTATGCCCTGCGCGATGAATTTGTGCTTTTTGAAGGAAAAAGGATTTGCTGCACATTTCCATGGGCTACATTTTTATCTGCGTAGAAATCTTCATCCTTTGCAGGAATTTCAATTCCACTTTCCCAACGCGAAGAGCCAAAATAGTTCATAGCACCGGGGTCATTAAATACTCCGCCATCAATGGTCAGATGATAATAGTGAAAACCTTCGTCCATGGCCCCGGCAGTGGTACCCGTAAAAAATCCGTCAGCAGTTTTGGTGAGCTTCGTTCCTCCCTGTCCTCCAAGGCCAAGGCTTACCCTGATACTGTCTGATTGAGGTGCTTTGATTCGGAACCTGGCGTAGCCTTGTGAATTGACCTGCGGGAATTGCTGGCCGGGCTGGTTCGTTACAGCAGGTTTAAAGTCTTCTTTAATTGCCTCCGGATTGTTTTGAGCCTGGCATATTCCAAAGCTAAGGCTTGCTCCTAAAGCAATTATAATAAATTTGAATTTCATAATATTTGGTTAATTAAGTTGTTTTGGCTCCTTAACTCCGAGATGAAGAATTAAACAGATTCATAAAGATAATAGATGTATGCATTGAGGCATGCTTAACTTGTTTAGTTTTCTAGCAGAAATGTTTAACAGCATCCATTAACCGGTTGTTTATTTTAATTATTGAATTGTTTAGTGTTGAAAATTAATGAGTTATGTGATTTTCAGTATGTAGTTCAGTTTGTAACCTTGCAGATACGTTTGATCAAATATTTAGCTTTCGTGGCGAACAAAAAAGGCGGCCTGTAAACAGACCGCCTGAACCGAAATATAATTCTTTTTTTATTTGCTAAGAGAGGCTAATGCATTTTCAGTGTTTAAGCTGGTTTTTGTATTAGCTGCAATAAATTTGTCCATCATCAGCTTTTGTCCTTTGCCCATTACCAGCGTATGGTCGCCGGTTGAACCGCTTAAGGTTAAATCAGCGTGATCTTCAATCACTATATACAATCCTTCGGTTTGTGAGTTTAAGTCTAGTGATGCATTTCCGCTTAGAAAAACCTGCAGGTATTGCGTATTAATTTTACCCTGTGTTTTTACTTTGGCATTATCCATTGCATGGATGCGGTAGATCTCATTTACATAAATAGTAAGTTTCGCGGTGCTGTTATCCAAAGCGCTAATTTCTAAACCATCTCCGCTCTGCGTAACCTTAACTTCGCCGGTATTCTCATCTGCATAGCTGATGCCGGTACGTTTTCCCTGTATAATGGTCAGCTCTACATTTCCTTTTACTTTGATGCGTTTGAAGCTCAATACTTTTGAAGCGTGAACAGGTTTGATGGTTTCAGTTGCGTTAGCTGATAATACTGCTGAAGTAGATAATACCAATGCTAAAGATGAGGCGAATAATGTTTTGAATAAAGTTTTCATATACTTTGAGTTTTATTTTTATAAATGTTTTTATTGTTGTTTTGATATTAAGACGTGCAGCCACCGGAAACGTTTCAGCACAAATTACAGCATTATACCAGCCTGGGAAGCTAATCGACCAACGCCCGGAATTTAAAGACAAAAAGAAGCTTGTCGCTGTGTATTTTCCAGGTTTTCTTTCCCGGATTGCTGATTAGATATCTTTTTTACTTGGAGAAATCAGTCTTATCCTTTTCTGTGTGCTGATGCTCTTGCGGTTTGGGCAACAATCAAATCTATATTGATCCGGAGCAGGTCTTTCTATGGGCAGATGATATGAATTGTTATTTACCGCAGTTTTTTGTATATTTGTGGTCTGGTATTTTTTTACCAGGAAAACTTTCTCTGGGGCCGTTCTTGGATTTGACGGGGTGGCGAAAGTTATGTTAGCATGCAGTGCGTTGTTCGGAGAGCACTTAAAGTGAACGATCACATTTTAGTTGGCGAAAATACTTACGCCTTAGCTGCTTAGTTTAGAACTAATTAGCTTTTGTCCCTCTAACTGCTGCATTGTTGGGTTAGAATCCGGGGCATCGAAACAACAAAGCTGGCTTTAAGGAGATGCGACTTAAAGTGAGATCAAGTATCTAAGGATTTAAATAAGGTCGGTTTTCAGCCCGTTTATTTCCCGAAAATCAATTGAAAAATAAGCATGTAGAAGGTATAATTTATCTCACAACTGGACAAGGGTTCGACTCCCTTCGGCTCCACTAAAAAAAACCGAACCCTAAAAGTTCGGTTTTTTTATGCTTAATAATGTATTTTAACTATTTGATAATCAAATATTTGTTTTTTTAATTCCAAAGTAATAAATACTCTCACCACTTATTCCATAAAGCTTCTCATCAACAATTTTTACTGAAAAATCTGAAGGCTTAACTCTGTGTAATTTTCGCAAATCCTTACTCAAAGTATTTATAAAATAGACGTTGTTTTGATCGAAAGCATAATACGTATGGCTTTGATCTAAATGAAAATTATCAAAACACCCTGGTACCATTTTAAAGGTGGCTATATCCACCTCCGCTTCTCTCTTACCCTTAAAAAATAAGCTGTTGTTATCTTTTCCGATATTTTGCCATACAATACTGAAAGAATCAACATCTGCCAATTCCACATACTCGGTAATAAAAAATACTTTCTGACCTTCCCGAACATAATATTCATTATACCATTCTCCCTTACTGTAGTCATAAGGCAGTATTTTATTATACCAGTAATAACTAGCCCCATCATAGGCAATTCCCTTTGCTGCATTAACTACTTCAAAATTTTCTGGTTTTGCATGCTCAATAAAAGACCGTGTACACATATAACTGGTAACATAAACATTATTTTTATCCTTAAAATAAAATGTTTTATCCTCAAAAGCTTCTATTAATTCAAATGAATTATGATCAATTATTTTTTTTAGGCTGGTAAATGTTTCTGAATCATAATACAAAATACTCTTGTCAATAAGCCTGAACCCATATCCTAAATCTTTCATGATATTGATGTTTAAAACCTTTTATAAACTTTAAGGTTAGATATGTAAATACAAACTCCTTAAAAAAATAACAACAAAAAGGTATTTTTGAGAAATTCAAAAACCGATTTTTAACAAATTGTAAATTTACTAAAGTATCAAAGAAATAATAAGGCTATCAAAAAATGTCAAAATAGGTATGAGGTTGTTCAACTGTGATCCCTCCCAGGCCACCCGAAAATCTCTATTTATGGATTAACAAATAGTTAAACAATTAGAATAGAGATTTTTCTGACAACCTGTTTGCAGGCTTCTGATGATGATCTTTTAATTCTAAGATGGCTTTTTTTATTAAAAACATATTTAATTTAATAACTTATAAATTGAACAATTATTTTTATATTTAATTTCAATATTTATAAAATGAGCGAAAAAGACATATTGTTACTAATTGAGCTTGCAGAGAAAAAACTTGCTGAAGTAAAAAATATGTCAAAGACAGAAGCTATTTTATCTTTGAACGACGCTGGTATTTTGACAAAAAAAGGCAAGCTGATGAGTGCCTATTCTGAATTAGAGGAAGAACCAGCTTAAGCATTATCATTAATGTACGATCATAGGCATAATATGATTATTGGCTTTCATGGCTGTGATGAAAGTAAAGCAAATCCATTAGTAAACGATCCAGATACGATTTCATTTAGTAAAGAAAATTACGATTGGCTTGGTCATGGGTTATACTTTTGGGAAAATAATTATGACAGAGCTTTAGAATGGGCTAAACAAAAGGAAGCTCAGGGTAAAATAAAAAAGGCTGCGGTTGTTGGGGCTATCTTACAGCTCGGACAATGTTGTGATTTCTTGGATGCCAAATTCATTAGGACGATTTCTGTTTATCATAAACTGATGGAAAGTCAATATCAACAAGCTGGGAAAAAATTACCAGAAAACTTAAATGCGACTGTAGATCCACATAATGATCGTTTACTAAGGATATTAGACTGTGCTACAATAGAATTTATGCATAAAGAGATAACCCAGAAATATAACGAAGATATTCTAAACACAGGTTATTCGAAAATCAAAGTTTTTGACTCTACAAGGGGTGTTTTTACTGAAGGTGGCTTAGCATACGCTGGAGCTGGAATATATGCTAAAAGTCATATCCAAATTTGCATCAGGAATTTTAATTGCATTAAAGGATTCTTTATCCCTAGAAAAGAGATAGATTTTCCTACGCCAGGTAAAACTACCTAAACCCTCATTGATTGTGGCATAGCTGCTGTCCTCAATTTAAGCGCTCACTTAAATCATTATGCCGAAAGAATCCGTAATTTTCTATTGCGGTCGAAATAATTTATCAATACGGTTTCCCGTAACAGCAGAACGGTTTTTTAATCTACTTTCGGAATCTAAACGATCTTTTTTAGAATATCCATTAATGTGAATAAAAGAAAAATTAAATAACATTAAATAAAATCATGTTAAAACGCCATTGTAATTTTTATTTGTTAAATTGCTATAAATTAACAAGCTCGAACCGAATATAAATTCCCCCACAAGGTATACTGTAAAAGCAATCTGCTCAGTCTCTTTATTTCAAGATAAAGACTATTTGTCCTGTATTACTTTTCATCTTGAGGCTTAGGATTATTTTTCTATCAGGCACATACTATTTTTAAGCCGACAAGCAATTATGAAAATATTACATACTGCAGACTGGCACATAGGCCAGCTATTTCATGAATACGACCGTAGCTATGAACACCAACAGTTTCTAAACTGGCTGGTAAAGCTGTTACAAACAAAACAAATTGATGTCCTGCTGATCAGCGGTGATGTTTTTGATATATCCAATCCATCGGCCCAATCCATCAGAATGTTCTATACGTTTCTAAACCAGGCCACAACTGCAAATCCAGGTTTGCAAATTATCATTACTGCTGGCAATCACGATTCCGCATCACGACTGGAAGCACCAAAGCCATTGCTGCAATCATCCAATGTTCATATTATCGGACTTGTTGAAAAAGATGGAGAAGGTAACATTGATTACGAAAAATTGCTCGTACCGATATATGATGCTTCGGGAAATATCAGAATTTACTGCCTTGCCATACCTTTCCTGCGTATGGGTGATTACCCAACGATAGCTGATTGCGCAAATCCTTATACCGAAGGGGTAACCGAATTATATAAAGAAGCATTCGCACATGCACAGCAGAAAAAGCAAAACGGGCAGGTCATTATCGCTATGGGACACCTGCATACCCATCACGCCGAAATAACAGAACTGGATAAAACCGAAAGGCTCATCATGGGAGGCATAGAATGTATTCCCGCCACTGCTTTTCATCCCGATATCAAATACGTTGCCTTAGGACATATCCATAAAGCACAAAAAATAGGCGGGAAAGAACATGTCCGTTATTCAGGCAGTCCATTACCCATGTCCTTTTCAGAAATTAATTACAAACATCAGGTCATCGTTTTTGATCTCGATCAGGAAATCAACAACCTCGAAGCTGTAGAAATCCCCTTATTTATATCACTTCAAAGAATTCCGCTAAGCCATCAGCCGCTGCATGAGGTTGTATCCCTGTTAGCGCAATTACCTGAGAAGGATTCAGCTTCAGAAACAACTCCTTATCTGGAAGTAAGGGTATTACTGGATGGACCCGAGCCTGCCCTGCGCCATAAAGTAGAAACCGCACTGGTGGGCAAAAATGTTAGGCTTGCCAAAATTGATGTGAAATATCTCGCTTCTTCGCAAGAAGCACCTGAGTTTATCACACCCGAAAAACTAAACGAACTACAACCCATTGATGTATTTGGCAAAGTATACCAATCCAGATACAATAGCGAAGTACCAACTGAAATCCTGCAGCTTTTCCAGCAAGTAGCGCAGGAAGTAAATCAAACAGCCGAATAAAATGAAGATACTAGCCATACGCATCAAAAATCTTGCTTCACTGGAAGGCAACACGGAGATAGACTTTACGGCAGAACCGCTATGCTCGGCAGGAATATTTGCCATTACCGGAGCAACCGGTGCTGGAAAATCTACCATATTAGATGCCCTTTGCCTTGCCCTATATGGCAAAACGCCCCGGTACCTGCAAGCAAGAGAAACCGGAATAGAAATCAGGGATGTGCAAGGGAGCACGCTCAGTCAGGGAGACGTCCGCAGTATCCTGCGCGATGGAACGGCTGATGGATTTGCCGAAGTCGATTTCAAAGGAATAGACGGGCAATACTACCGTGCCACCTGGAGTGTACGCCGGGCCAGAAATAAAGCAGAAGGCAGTATGCAGGCTGATTCGGTTACGCTAAAAAACATCACTTCCAATATAGAAATTCCAGGCAGAAAGCCAGAAACCCTAAACGAAATAACACGCCTTGTCGGCCTGAATTTCGAACAATTTACCCGATCGGTATTATTGGCGCAAGGCGATTTTACCGCCTTTATGAAAGCCAATAGAGATGAAAAATCCTCGTTGCTCGAAAAGCTTACCGGAACGCACATCTATTCTGAAATTTCTAAAAAGATTTTCGAAAAATACAAAGCAGAAGAACTGCTGCTACGTGACCTTAATCTTCGTAAGGAAGGAATCATTACCCTCACCGAAGAAGAACTAAAAGCCCTGTCAAACGATCAGGAGATTTTAGAAAGCCAGATTAAAAGCCTGGAAAACGACATCGAAAAACTTGCCGCAGAAATCAGCTGGCACGGACAGCTCTCCAAACTGCAAAGCAACCATGATGAAGCACAAACAGCATTACTTCTTGCCACCGAAGCTAAAACATTGGCCCTGCCACGCAGGCAAAAACTACAAACAGTTGAGCAGGCACAACAAACCAGAAGCTGGGCAGATGCCCTAAAACATGAGCAACAGCAGCATACCGAAAAAACAACATTATTTACAGCACTAAAGGCAACCATCGCCAACCTGCAAGCGCAAAAAGAAAGCCTTGATACACAGCTCGGGCTGGCAGAAAACCATCTTTCAGAAAAAAACAAAACCCTTGCCGATGCCCTGCCCTTACTGGAACAGGCCAGGAAACTGGATACCTTGCTGGCAGAGAAAAAAGAACAGGTAGAAAAACTCAAAGAAGAAGCTGAAAATGCTGCTGAAGCAAACAACAAACACCACATAGTACAAGCAGCTAAACAAGAAGAATTCGCTAACCTTGTTACGCATATAAAAACCATCACAGACTGGAAGGCAGAAAACACAGACCGTAGCCCGGTTGCTGAAAATAAAGAGCTCATCCTGTCCAAACTGAAAGATGCCCAAAAGCTTTTGGAAACCTTGCAGACCTCTGCTACAAACCTGGCTCAGTTACAGGCCAAAATCAAGACAGACGAAGCCCAAAAGATAACCATTGAGCACAATTGGAAGCAGCAGCAACAAAACTTAGAAAACCTAAAGAAAAACTATGACATACAAGCCAAAGAGCTGTTATTAACACCGATTGAAAACTTAAACCTTGACAAAACTGAAACAGACCGTCAGGTAGAAGAGACGATAAAAGCACAGGGTCATTGGCAACTGCTTTATAATGCGTTAATGGAGCTGGAAGCTTTAAATCAGAAACAGCTTCAAGATCTGGCTGATTATGAAACAAAACAGAAAATAGTACAAAAACTAACCCAACAACTGCCTGTCGAAAAGGCGCAAAAAGATACGGCTTATCAAATCTTGCAGCAAGCCCGTATGGCTTCGGCCGAAAATGTAGAAACACTTAGGGAAGCTTTGGTAAACGATCAGCCCTGTCCTGTATGTGGCAGCACCAGCCATCCGTATGTGGTACACAATCCGCAATTGGAAAATGTATTGGCACAAATGGAAAAATCCTATAAGGAAAAAGAACAAAGCTATCGTGACAGCTATAGCCAGCACAATGCCTTACAACAAGAAGGCAACACGCTACAGCAAAGCACCCAACGCCGGACCGAAGAAATTAAAGCAAAGCAATCGGCATTAGCAACCAAAAAGCAAGCCTGGGAACAATTTGATAGTGCCCGGGAAAGCCAGGCCATAGCCGATGCAAAAAAAGCAGTCTGGATTGAAGATAAATTACAAGCCCTCAAAACAAAACAAGCCAATCTTCAGGCGCAAATACAGGTTCATGCCGACAAAAAGCAACAACTGGAAAAAACCAAAATTCAGATAGACCAGCTAAAAGAAAATACAGATCACCTTGCCAGCCAAATAAAAGATATTCAGGGCAAGTTATCTGTCTATCGCGAACAGCAAAGCAGCAACACCAGAGAACGGGACCAAGCTAGCACCGATCTTAATGGCCTAGAACAGCTCCTCTCACCTTATTTTACCGCCTCAGACTGGATGGAAAACTGGAAAGCCAACCCGGCAGTTTTCGTAGAACGGATTGACACCTTTGCCCGCAACTGGAAAGAAAATGCTGAAAAACTGGAGCAATACAGCCGCCAAAAAGCAGCACTCGAAGCCACACTAAAAGAACTCGAAAACCAGTTGAAGAGCCTTGTAGCAGAAGCCAGCAAAAAAACGGAAGCACACCTGGCGCAACATAACATCCATCTGGACCTGACCCGGCAACGCAATGCCATATTTGGAGGACAATCTGCTGAAGAAACCGAAACCAGGCTAAAACTGGCCCATACACAAGCCCAGCAACAGGTCGAACAACTTAAAGAAACTCAGCAACAACTTAATATTAATAGCACAAAAGCCCAAACCCAAAAAGAAGAATTAGCCGCCACATTAGCAAATTTGGAAACCGAAGCCCAAAAAATAGCACAAAAAATACAGGAATGGCTTAACGATTACAACCAAAAAAACAATCAATCGCTAAACATTGATGCACTCCACGACTTATTGGCCTTGAGTAACGATTGGATTAATACAGAACGCGTTGCACTGCAAACTATTGAAGAAGAAGTGACCAAAGCCAGCAGCATTCTGTCAGAACGAAAACAAGCCTTCGACAACCATAAACAAAATGGTGCATCTGAACGTCCGCTTGAGGAACTCAGTACCCTGAATACCATTGCAAAATCGGAGGCAGGAGAAAGGAAACATAAAAAAGGAGAAAACAGTTTCCGCCTGCAACAAGACGAAGCCAATAAAAACAGGATAGGCGACCTGCTGAAAACCATCACGACACAAGCTGCCATTACAGAAAACTGGAGCAAGCTCAACGAAATCATTGGTTCTGCCGATGGGAAAAAATTCCGACAGGTTGCACAGGAATACACGCTTGATGTCTTGTTGGGTTATGCCAACATCCACCTTCAGGCACTCACGAGCAGATACAAAATCGAGCGCATTCCGTCATCACTTGGCCTGCAGGTGGTAGATCAGGACATGGGCGATGAAGTGCGTACCGTTTATTCCCTTTCGGGCGGCGAATCATTCCTGGTATCGCTTGCCTTAGCCCTGGGCCTCGCCTCTTTATCATCCAGCCGCATGAAAGTGGAATCTTTATTTATTGATGAAGGTTTTGGCTCCCTGGATCCGACTACGCTGAATATCGCCATGGATGCTTTGGAAAGGTTGCACAACCAGGGCCGCAAAGTAGGCGTGATCTCCCACGTGCAGGAAATGACGGAGAGGATTCCAGTTCAGATTAAGGTGAGTAAACAGCAGAGCGGGAAGAGTAAGGTGGAGGTGATAGGAGTTTAAAAAATTAATATGAACAATAAAAAACAAAATTATGAATCAAGAAATCATTGATGCAATCGAAAGTCAAAATGTAATTGAATTTTCTTATGAAGGTGAATTAAGAGTTGTCGAACCCCATTGTTACGGAGAAACTACAGCCGGCAACGAAGGATTACGTGCATTTCAAATTGACGGCTACAGCTCTTCGGGTAAGTTCGGATGGAAAATGTATGATCTCGGAAAAGCTGATGACATTACGGTCACAGATGACCAATTTAATGGACCTCGTCCAGGTTATCAAAGAGGGGATAAGGGAATGTCGGATATCTATGCAGAACTATAAGTCATTTAATTAAAAACTTTAAAATTTAGAAATGGCAAAAGTAACAAAGGCTGTAGAAGATTTATCTTTCATGGACGATATGCCTCGCCCACGTTTAAAAAAACTCATTGTTAAAAATTTTAGATGTATTGGGAATACTCCTGTGGAAATTGAACTTGACGATATTGTTGTACTGGTTGGCGCAAATAATGTTGGAAAAAGTTCTATCCTGAAAGCATATGAGGTGGTTATGTCGGATGGATCTAAAAAAGGTGAACTCACAATAGAAGATTTTCCTAATAACCAAATAAATCCTGACAAACTTCCGCAAATAGAACTTCATACTGTAGTATATGATAACAGGGTTGGAGAGAAATGGCTAACAAAAATAGATAATGGTTTTTTGGTGAAAGAAAGATGGTCATGGTCAGATGTGGGTAAACCTGCAAGAAGGGGGTGGAATGCAGAAATCAACGATTGGGATGCGGCGAGTTTCCCTTTTGGCCCTGCAAACATTGCAAACAAACGTCGACCTGAACCTCATAAAGTTGATGCATTTTCTGATCCTGAAGAACAAGCTAAAGAAATCAAGAAACTTTTGATGACAGCAATCTCCGAAAGAGTAAAAAGTATGCAATCATCAGAAGATAGAAATGAGTATCATGAGCTTTTAGATCAATCTGTTTTATTGCAGAAAAAAATCATCGAGGAAACCAAAGATCAAATAGATGTTGCTAATCAATCCTTGACAACTTTAATAAATCAAGTATTTCCTGATTATGTGGTTAATTTTGAAGCGCAACCTGAAGGGACACTCGACCTGGGTTTATTTAAATGGCATTCTCATTTAAAGATGGGGCCAGCTGGAGGATTTTTAAGTCCTGTGGATAAACAAGGTAGTGGCGCAAGACGAACTTTACTTTGGACGGCACTAAAATACATTGCCGAGACTAATAGAAAAGCTAAAAGCGATAGCGAAATCCAGCGTCCTTATCTGTTATTAATCGACGAACCTGAGATTTGTTTACACCCAAGTGCAATTAGAGAAGCCTGTAAAGTGCTTTATGATTTACCACAATTAGGTAATTGGCAAGTAATGGTTACCACACATTCCCCTATCTTTATTGATTTTTCAAGAGATAATACCACTATTGTTAAAGTTGAAAGGAATAACAGCGGTAATATTGAAGGTACAACTGTTTTTAGACCTGATAAGGTAAAATTTGAAGATTCCGATAAGAAAAATCTTAAGTTGTTAAACGCCTGTGATCCGTATGTAGCTGAATTTTTCTTTGGTGGAAAAGTTATTATAGTCGAAGGTGATACCGAATACACTGCTTTCAATTACGTAAGACAGGAAAAGCCTGAAAAATATAGGAATGTACATATCATCAGAGCGAGGGGCAAGGCTACAATAGTATCTTTGGTTAAAATTTTAAATCATTTTGGTGCAAGCTATTCAATTTTGCATGACAGTGATACTCCTCTTACAAAAGATGGTACTAGAGCTAATCCAGCATGGACTAATAACCAGCGTATAAAAGATAGTTTAGTTGGTTTGCCAGATATAATATCTGTTAGACTTTTAGCATCAATTCCAAACTTTGAATTGGCATACTTTAAACAGCAAGCGATTTCAGAAAAACCATATAATGCCTTAGAAACAATATCTTCTGACCCAGCAAAGTTTAACATTATAGAGTCTTTACTTGATTGTTTAATCAATCATGAAAGTAAGACGCCTGAAAGTTGTCTTGAGTGGAAGGATTTAGGTGAATTGCAAAATTCAGTTGAATTATTTTTCAATTGATTCTAATAAAATCAGTCTCTTGAAAAGGAAGCTGATTTTATGAACAAAACAAAGAATGGGAGCAAAAATTATTAAGATTATTGATCACGGGCATAATGATGAGAGAATTATACTCAGTATTTTAGAAGATACTGACACAGGCAATTTTTTAGTCCTTGATACAACATATAACAGTTCGGAAGAAGTTTCTAATAAAGTGCGTCATCCTTATTAGTTCCCTGATGAAAAAGTAAAAAAGGAGATTTAGTAATTCTTTATACTAAGAAAGGAACCATTACCATTATAAAAAATGAAAGTGGTTCACCAGTCATTTTTTCTATTGGGGGCTTAATAGTAATGTATGGAATAACGATGGAGATTGCGCTTTACTTCTGCATGTTGATGCTTGGGAACATCACCGTGTTACCATATCCCAAAAATAGTAATAGCATAGGCATTTTTTAAATAATAAAAATATATGCCACTAAAAATCACAGGTTTTATAACTAAAAAAATAAATATTAATCTCTAACCAATTAAAATAAAATTCTTATATTTATTACGCGATACACGTTGGAGCTAATCCGACAAATTTTCTTATTAACAACATAGCTCAGGCGATCCGGTGTAAGTCCGGCCTATCTTCGGTTTCCGACGTGTGTCGCAGCGACCTGGGCATTTTTTATTTTTTTCAACTATGCGACACACGAAAAAAGCACCAAAAGTAATCCAGGAGTTACAACTTAATAAAGTCTGTACATGCGGAGCCTGTGAACCCAGAAAACCAAAACTTCCAAACGGAATGAGAAGGTTAAAAATTCAACCAAAATGTAGAGATTATACCTGGAACAATTCATTTGTTCCACTAATCATGTTGCAAGGGAAATGGCTGGAAAAAATAGGTTTCGAATGCAATGCACATGTGATCATTACTACAATACAGGGTAAGTTGGTTATTGAGATTGACAAAGAATAATTGCAATAGCCACCCATCCCAAATCGAGAAAATGGGCTGCTACTTATTGCTTTGTATTAAAATAATTTAGCAACACATCACGCCCCAAAAGTTAAATACTTATTGGGGCTTTTTATTTTAAGCAACGATTAACATAAAGTTAAATTTTATTGATCTAGGCCCCCAATATCCTCCTAAATTGCTGATATACCATAGTAATAGATGTTAACTATTCCGTTATAGAATTAAATGATTGTGATTAGTTATTTCAATTCTCTAAATTTATCATTATCCTGATCGACCTGTTAAAAAGGATGAGTATTTCACTAACAAAATAATATACAGATGGAAAAAGAATCAAACGATATCAGCAAGTGTCCGTTTCATAATGGCAGCATGAAAAGTAATGTAGGTGGTGGTGGCACCAGAAATGGCGACTGGTGGCCGAAGCAGTTAAAGCTGAGTATTTTGCGTCAGCATTCTAACTTATCCAACCCAATGGATGGCGAATTTAATTATGCTGAGGCTTTTAAAAGTTTAGACCTGGCCGCGTTAAAAGCAGACCTTTATGCACTGATGACCGATTCGCAGGATTGGTGGCCGGCAGATTTCGGTCATTACGGAGGTTTATTTATTCGCATGGCCTGGCACAGTGCCGGAACATACCGGGTGGGCGATGGCCGTGGTGGTGCTGGTGCCGGATTGCAACGTTTTGCGCCGCTGAACAGCTGGCCAGATAATGTGAGTCTCGATAAAGCGCGTAGATTACTTTGGCCGATTAAACAAAAATACGGTCGCAAAATTTCATGGGCAGATTTAATGATTTTGACCGGTAATATTGCCTTAGAATCGATGGGTTTTAAAACCTTTGGATTTGCTGGCGGTCGCGAGGATGTTTGGGAGGCTGACGAATCGGTATATTGGGGTTCGGAAACTACCTGGCTGGGTGGCGATCTTCGCTATGGACATGGCTCTGATGGTGCAGATAAAGCACACGGTGTGGTGGTTACAGATGATGACGCCGATGGTGATGTACACTCCCGAGATTTAGAAAAACCACTTGCAGCTGTGCAGATGGGATTAATATATGTAAACCCTGAAGGACCGGATGGAAACCCGGACCCGATTCTTGCCGCTAAAGATATCCGCGATACTTTTGGCCGTATGGCGATGGATGATGAAGAAACGGTGGCCTTAATTGCAGGTGGACATACTTTTGGCAAAACCCATGGTGCCGCTTCAGCAGATCATGTAGGCAAAGAGCCTGAAGCCGCTGGTATAGAAAGCCAGGGTTTGGGATGGAACAACAGTTATGCTTCTGGCAAAGGTGCTGATGCGATTACGAGCGGACTAGAAGTAATCTGGACCACCACACCAACGCAATGGAGTAATAATTTTTTCGAAAACCTTTTTGGATTTGAATGGGAGTTGACTAAAAGCCCTGCCGGTGCACACCAATGGAAAGCTGTAAATGCTGAAGCGATTATTCCTGATGCATTTGATGGATCGAAAAAACACCTGCCAACGATGCTGACCACCGATCTTTCTTTAAGATTCGACCCGGCTTATGAAAAAATATCAAGACGTTTCTTAGAAAACCCTGAACAGTTTGCTGATGCATTTGCAAGGGCATGGTTTAAGTTGACCCACCGCGATATGGGCCCTGTGGCACGTTACCTGGGGCCAGATGTACCGCAGGAAGAATTGCTGTGGCAGGATCCGATACCTACTGTTGATCATGTATTAATTACCGAAAGTGATGTTGCCGCGTTAAAGGCAAAAGTACTGGCTTCAGGATTGAGTGTGGCCGAACTGGTTGCTACCGCCTGGGCTTCGGCTTCTACTTTCCGCGGTTCTGATAAACGTGGTGGCGCTAATGGTGCGAGGATCCGTTTGGCACCACAAAAAGATTGGGCGGTTAACAATCCTCCGCAATTGCAAAAAGTATTGGGCGTATTGGCGGGTATTCAAAATGAATTTAATGCAGCACAAATGGACGGTAAAAAAGTTTCTTTAGCTGATTTAATTGTACTGGCAGGTACTGCTGCTGTTGAAAAAGCAGCCGCCGATGCCGGACATGCTGTTACTGTTCCTTTTACGCCAGGCCGGATGGATGCCTCGCAGGCACAAACCGATGTGGAATCTTTTGGTTATTTAGAGCCAGCGGCAGACGGTTTCCGTAACTACCGTAAAGCTAAATCGCCGGTTGCTACCGAAGAATTCCTGATTGATAAAGCCCAGTTGCTTACTTTAACCGCACCAGAATTAACGGTATTGATAGGTGGTTTGCGTGTATTGGATACCAATTACGACGGTTCTAAAAATGGCGTCCTGACTACAAAACCAGGTCAGCTTACCAACGATTTCTTTGTGAACTTATTAGATATGGAAACCGCCTGGAAAGCCGTTGCAGAAGACAAAGAACTTTATATCGGAAGCAGCCGTTCTACTGGTCAGCCAAAATGGACGGCAACCCGCGCCGATCTGGTATTTGGTTCTAATGCCGAATTAAGGGCAATAGCAGAGGTGTATGCAAGTTCAGATGCACAAGATAAATTCGTGAAAGATTTTGTGGCCACCTGGAATAAAGTAATGAATTTAGATCGTTTTGATTTAAATTAATTAGAAATACAAGGCAAAATTTAAGAGCCTGTTTAAAAAATTAATAAAATTAATTCGTATGTCAGTGTGAGCGTAGTCGAAGACCCTTTCATCGCATTAATAAAGGCAATCCATTACGCTTAACGTTACAGCAAAGTGCTTTGTCATATTTGCTATAAAAATTTGAACAGGCTCTAAAGACACCAATTTTGCAATGCCCCTAAAAAGTTACACACTTTCTGGGGGCATTTTTATGATAAAGAAAAAAACAGTTTAGAATTTCTTCTTTTCTTTAAAATCCCGAAAATTTATTACCTTTGCCGCATTCCTGATGAACAATCTTTTAATGTTTAGGAATTATGACAGCATATATCTACATATAGTCCCCTTCACAAATTGCCTTATCGGCGATAATTTACTATAATTTGTTTTTTATTTGATTGATTGCCTCAAGGGCTGTTCAGTTTGTATTGTACAACATTTTATTTTCCAAAGAAGGGGTATATCCTTGCTCAAGGATGAATGGAGACCCACATTCAAGTTAAAGGAAATTAAATGAAAGTCCGATGGACACACATGAATTGCCATGCAGGATTAGAAGCGCACGGCAGAAAAAGCGGTCGGTAAAAACAGACCGCGACAAACAATTAATCAGGCTGAGTAAAAGAAGATCGGAGCTTTGGATACAAAGACGGGCACTGCCGATGGTACCACTTGACAAGCCCTATCAAAGAGGCTGGAAAAGATATTTTGTACTCCGTGCAGATATTGCATTTAGTGTAAGAGCTGAATTTTATACCACATTGCTGGCTAAGATCAATACAGTTGAATACCACCACGATAAAACATTTAAACGAAAAAAACGCCGTAAAGGAAGGTATGGATATGAAGTCAAAAAGCAATCGCTGCGCGAACTCACCCCATATTTATGGGAAAGCAGTAGTTTAGGCCTTACCGAACAGGAGAAGGCGTGTTTTAGCCAGGTTGAAATGTACAATGTTCGCACACGCCAGCAGGAAATCAGGTATGTTTTTAACGAACCGTGGCGGTATAGGTTAAAAATTGCACCCAATATGGTTACACACAAAAAATTACTGGATACCGACCTGGTAAGGGAGCTTGATCTTATTAACAACCACATTAGAGGCAATAATTTTTGGGGACGCATGCATTCGTTAACCAATGGACGAAAGTATAACTCTTGGCGGTATTATCAAGGGTTGGCAAAATACAGTACAGTAAAGAAAATCCCGAAGTATAGATCGAAAGAAACGTATTTGGAGTTAGATTTTTAAAATTTTATCAATAACTAAAACAAAACTCAAACTTATTTGTCTTTTAATTTCATTAGTTTGTTTGGTTTAGTTTTATTGGTGGATGCGAATAAAACAAAATAATTAGCCTCATAGAATATGGGGCTTTCTCATTTATATACGGCATTAACCTATACGCCATATTGGTAAAAGCAATATAGATGACTGTTGCTGATAAGAAACCAGTTGCGCTTTCTTTTGATAAAAAAAACTGATTTTTTTTATCAAATTCTTAAAAATATACTTAAGTAGGTGAGGCTTAATGAATTCAGTTCGCACCATTTTTTGATTTACCAGCAATATTTATTCAAAAATTTTATTGCCTGTAAAAGTAATCATACTGTATTCTGACTTATACGAAAATGTAATGCTAATGATTGAAATAATATTCTTGATTTTATGATAAAATAATTAATATTGAGTTGATAAATCGATTTATCAATAACCAAATATGACGATGAGCTTAAGAATATTTATGCACTGTGGTGCAGTACATGTCTGTGTAGTTTATTTGTATGTAGTTTTAATCCGATTAAAATATGATCTCCCATCACACACAATTGCTTTTAACCTAAAGCCTTCCGATTAAAAATGATGATTTGCCGTCAATTGTTTTTTATTGAATAATTCATAAAACGTTTTATTTGCTGGCAGTTTGAACGATATATTATTAACTAACCATTTACTAAACCTAAACCAATGAAAATTAATCTACTAAAGATTTCAGGGCTTTCTGTGCTTTTTTTGCTCAATAGCCCTGCTTTTTCGATGAATCCGGTTGCTAAAAAATCCGAGGGATTTTCCGGACCAAATGTAACTTTTGTGCATATCCATAACCGAAAAGTAATTACCGGAACCGTATCAGACGAAAAAAACCTTCCTATTCCCGGAGTAGGTATCAAAAACATTTCTTCAGGTAAAACTGCGGTAACTGATGAAACCGGTAAATTCAGTATTGAGGCCAACCCGAATGAGGTGATCCGTTTTTCTTATGTGGGTTATCAAAATAAAGATGTTACCGTAGGGAGCGAAGCCAATATCAGTGTTAAAATGCTACCTGCTGAAGCCAATAAGTTAGATGAAGTGGTGGTAATTGGTTACGGATCGGTGAAAAAAACAGACCTTACAGGTTCCGTTGGTGTGGTAAAGGCCAGCGAACTTCAGGAACGTCCGTCGTCATCGTTAAACCAGGCACTCGCTGGCCGTATCTCGGGCGTACAGGTAAACACCAACTCGGGTAGACCCGGCGGGCAAACGAATATCAAAATCCGTGGCTTTAGTTCAATCAATACGAGCAATAATCCGCTTTATGTGGTAGATGGTGTGGCTTTGCCGGTGGGATCGCAAACACAGAATAGTAACGCTATTGATTACATTAACCCAAGTGATATCGCTTCTGTAGAGGTGTTAAAAGATGCATCCTCAACAGCCATCTACGGTGCGAGGGGTGCAAATGGGGTAATTTTAATTACGACCAAAAAAGGAACTGCAAATGCCCAGCGTATTACCTATGATGCAGATTTTGGTGTAAATACACTGGCCGCACACCATGTAAAAATGCTTGATGCTTTTGAGTATGTTAAAGTGCAGGATCTGGCTTATGAGAACATTAAGGTTTACGATCCGGTAGGTTGGGCAGCGGGAAGTTACGCATCTACACCGATTCCAAAAGCAGCCAGAATTGCCTTACCTCAGTTTTTCGATAGTAATGGAAATCCATTATATAATACCGATTGGTTAAAGGAATCTACACAGAATAAACTTTCGCAAAATCACCAGCTGGGTTTTACAGGTGGAAACGAAAATAGCACTTACGGTGTTTTTGCAGGCTATCGCGATGACCAGGGGCTTTTGCTGAACTCTTATTTAAAACGTTATTCGGGCAGATTTAATTTCGACAGTAAAATTAAACCCTGGTTAAAGGTAGGCGGTAATTTGAGCTACAATAACCAGAACGAAAACATTGTTGATCAGGGAACGGGCGGCTTAAATTCAGTCCGCATGATTACGGAAGCATTCCCTTTTCTACCCATTAAACTGGCAGATGGCAAGTGGGGCGACAATAAACTGATTCCATGGGCAGAAGGAGGCTCCAATCCGGTACACATCTTAACCGATCAAAAATATGGAATGGTTACCCAAACTGCTTTGGGGAGTATTTATTCTACCATTAGTTTTAACAAAGATTTAGAATTCCGTACCCAGTTAGGTGCCAATATTGTGAGCCGTAACATTAACGAGTACAATGCCAAACAATTATACGGGATCTCTGATGGACAGAATGGAACGGCGAATGTAACCAATGATCGGGAAACCTTCTGGTCGCTGGAAAACTATTTAACCTATAACAAACGTTTTGCCGAATCGCATGCCATTAATGCCTTATTGGGGATCTCCTGGCAGGCCACCAATTTCTTTAGCAATACCAGCCATGCCGAGAATTTTGTAACCGATTTTTATGGAAACAATAACATGGGCTCCGGAAGTAAATCAATTACGGTTGGCTCCAGCCGGAACCGATCGGCTTTTAACTCTTATTTTGGCAGGTTAAACTACGCCTTTAAGGATAAATACCTGGTAACTTTTACAGGCAGGGTAGACGGATCATCCAAATTTGGCGATAATCATAAATTCGCCTTTTTCCCTTCAGCAGCACTGGCCTGGAAAGCCTCAGACGAAGATTTTCTTAAAGGAAATAAGACCATCTCTAACTTGAAATTAAGAACCAGTTACGGTTTAAGTGGTAATTCGGAGCTCCCTGCTTATCAGTCGCTTGCTACATTAGTTAATAACTCAGCCATTATTAATGATAGCAGGGTAACAGGTATTGGTATTGGCAGGTTGGCCAATCCAGACCTGGTTTGGGAAAAAACAGCACAGGTTGATGCAGGTTTAGAGCTCGGCTTATTGAACAACCGCATTAATTTAGAGGCCGATCTTTATTACAGAAAAACAACCGATATGTTATTGGATGCCCCGGTTCCACGTACCACAGGATACTCGGTGATCAGGAAAAATATCGGGTCTATGCAGAACAAAGGTTTAGATTTAGGGATTAATACGGTAAACGTACAAACTGACAATTTTACCTGGAAAACCAGTTTCAACATCTCCCTTAACCGCAACAAGGTACTTTCTCTGGCCACTCCAGATGATATTTTTGGTGTGGGTAACCCAAATTTCACCAATCAAACCGGTATTATCAGGGTAGGTGAGCCTGTGGGCTCATTCTGGGGGCTGGTACGTTTAGGCACCTGGAGCGAAGCCGAAAGGGCAGAAGCAGCCAAATTTGTGAGTTACCGCGGAGGTAAAACCCTGCTTCCAGGCGATATTAAATATTTGGATGTAAACGGCGATCATGCCATTACGGATGCCGACCGCCAGATTATTGGTAACGGAACGCCAAAAGGCTGGGGATCGTTTGGTAACGCAATCCGCTATAAAAACCTGGAGCTGATTGTAGAGCTTCAATATTCTTATGGCAATGATGTGCTGAATATGACCCATCACTCAGGTGAAGACAGACAGGTGCAGGCCAATAGTTTTGCCAGCGTATTAAATGCCTGGACTCCCCAGAACCAAAATACACCGATTGCCGCAATCAGGGATCAATCTGCCGGATATGTAACCAACGTTGATACCCATTGGTTAGAAGACGGTTCTTTCATCCGTGGAAAAAACCTTTTACTGGGTTATACTTTTGATAAAACACTTGTAGAAAAATTACGCTTAAGCAAACTCCGTGTTTATGCATCTGTTCAAAATTTCTTCCTGGCCACCAGGTACACTGGTAACGATCCTGAGGTTACTACCTATGGAAATGCATTTGCTCAAGGTCAGACATTTTTCGATTATCCAAAGCCAACTACTTTTATGGTAGGCTTAAACATTGGATTATAAACATTAACTAAAGAAAGGATATCAACATGAAAATAAACATAAAAAATATCGCTGCTTTGTTGTTGCTCAGCTGCGCTATAATCGGGAACGCGGGATGTAAGAAGTTTTTAGATGAAACAGATCCCACCAATCTTTCGCCCGATAATTTTTATACTTTACCAGAACATGCAGAAGCAGGCATTGCTGCCGTTTATGCAGAGCTTCGGTTTATTGGCAACGGGGCCGGTATTTATTCCAACAACTGGCAGATGCTGGATGCGCCAACCGGCATACAATCTACCGAAACCGCACAAAACTCCGATCTGAACAATTTGTATTCACTCATTTATGATGGCACAAACTTGCATGTTAACCAAAACTGGAACGGATTTTATAAAGTAATTGCACAAGCCAACCTGGTGTTGGATAAAGTTCCGGGCATTAACCCGATGGACAATGCACAGAAAAAAAGGATTTTGGGAGAGGCTGCTTTCATCAGGGCCTGGGCCTATTTTTACCTGGTGCGTTTATGGGGCGATGTGCCTTTAATCACTAAACCGATTACCAGCCCTAATGACCCTAATTTTTCTCCTTCACGTACACCACAGGAACAGGTTTACAAACTCATTGTTGATGACCTGGTGGCTGCAGAAGCGGCCGGTTTGCCTTTTATGGATGCCAGCGGGCGTGTTTCTACAGCAGCAATTAAATCTGAACTGGCAAAGGTATATTTAACCATGGCCGGACAACCCCTTAACAAAGGAGCGACTTATTATAAATTAGCAGCAGATAAGGCCAAAGAGGTAATCGATTATTCAGCAGGTAATCAGGCATCACTTGGTTTGTTCGCTAATTATGGAGCCCTGCATGACGCAAAGAATGACAATAAAGTAGAACATTTATTCGGAATCCAGTACAATGATGCTGCCGGATCTGGTAACCCCCTGCAGTCATCTTATTTACCTTTGCACCAGCCATTGGTTTCTAAAATTGATGGAATTGGAACGGCTATTCCAACGGCCAGTTTTTATGGCTCGTATGAGGCAGGAGATTTAAGGGCTAAAAACAGAGAAGGTTATTTCTTTACCGACTATTATACCGATGGATTTAAAATGCCGCTGGTTAACCGTGGTAAACCTTATATTTTTAAACACTTCGATCTGGTTGCAAATGGAACACTAGGCGTAGAGGGAACAAGCAGGAGCGATCTGAATATTCCACAGATCCGTTATGCCGAAACCTTATTAATTTATGCCGAAGCACAGAACAGGGCAGATGGTAGTCCGAATGTTGCTGCTTATGCTGCGGTAAATACGGTGCGAAAAAGGGCACAACTGGCTGATCTTGCGGGCTTGAGTCAGACACAGTTTGAAGAAGCTGTTTGGAGAGAGCGCTGGCATGAGCTGTGTTACGAGGGCATTACCTGGTTTGATATGGTCCGCCTGCGTAAAGTGTACAATGAAAGCACCAATAGTTTTGATAATTTTGTTGGCCACATTAATAAAAGTGTAAACCAACCTTTGCAAACCAAACATTTATTGTTTCCGATTCCTACTCCGGAAATCAAGAATAACCCTAACCTGACTCCAAACCCAGGTTATTAAAAAACAGTATTTTATTGTTTCTAATGGTGGGTTCACACCTACCATTAATAATTTTTTAACAAAAACAGGTGCCCGATATTCGGATACCCGTTTTTAATTAGGTGAGAGAAACATTAATCAAAGTCTTCATCTCCTGACTAAAGCGCAGTCAAATCGAGATCTAAATAATCAATAATTACCATCTCTAATCAGTGTATAAATGGATTTTGAGGCGATTCATGAATTGCGCTTAAAAAATTAAAGGCGGGAAAGAGATTTTTTAATTTATTAGGCTTATTTTTGCGGGAAATTATGGAACCGCACAGGAGATGAGTGAATCCCTGTTAACCTCAACAATCATTAGAAAAACTAATATTTTATCAATGACAAACGACAAAAAAGAAATATTCGAAAGCGTAGCGCAACGTTTAAAAATTGAAGGTTTTAATGTAGTAAACCGCGATGAAACCCGTCCTTGGGGTGGTTTCTTTGTAATAGACGAAGCGCAGGCGCAACAATTTGCAGATACTTATTTTGATGGATTAAATGTTGAAGACCTTAAAATTGGCGGTAAGTTAAGCCCGAAAATTTTAATCGTTGCACCAAATACACGTCTTTCTTGGCAATATCACCACCGCAGAGCTGAGATTTGGCAAGTAGTAACTGGTACTGTTGGCATCAAAACCAGCCAAACTGACGAAGAAGGTGAAGTGAAAAAATACGCGCCAAAAGACCAGATTAAATTACAACAAGGCGAACGCCACCGTTTAATCGGTTTAGAAGACTGGGGTGTTGTTGCAGAAATATGGCAACATACCGATGCTTCAAACCCATCAGATGAAAGCGATATTGTACGTGTTCAAGACGATTTCGGTAGATAATAATTAATAAAATAATAGAATCCTGTTCTATATAGTCGAGCAGGATTCTTTTTATCTAAACGTTTAATTTGGAGCATTTTTCTACTCGATTAAAACTAAACGCTTTCAAAATACGTTTATATAGCATACACCCCATACATGATCATCCTTATTTTTTTTCTTTGCCATTGGTTTTTATCCCTGTTTAGCCAAACCTTTTTCCTTCACCGTTACTCTTCTCACAAGATGTTTAAAATGGAACTTTTTTGGGAACGGTTTTTCTACCTGGTATTGCTGATTTCGCAAGGTTCATCATTTCTAAATCCAAGAGCTTATGCCATCCTCCACCGGATGCACCATGCTTATAGCGATACGGAGAAAGATCCGCACTCACCACATTTTTTTAAGGATGTTTTCGGGATGATGATTGCAACGAAGAACATGTATATGAATTATCTGCAATATAAAATACAACCTGAACCAGCTTTTCAGGGGAATTATCCCGAATGGCCGATGGTTGATAGGATTGGAAATTCATGGGCCTGGAGAATAGCATGTGGTTTATTTTATATTGGCTTTTATATTGCTTTCGCCAACCATTGGTGGATGTACATTTTATTGCCGGTACACTTTTTAATGGGGCCGTTACACGGCGCAATTGTAAACTGGTGTGGCCATAAATACGGTTATTCAAACCATGATAATGATGATCATAGTAAAAACTCTTTACCCTGGGACTTTTTGTTGATGGGTGAGCTTTTTCAGAACAACCACCACAAAAAACCGAATAGCCCAAATTTCGCGACCAAATGGTGGGAATTTGATCCAACCTACCCGGTAATGAAGGTATTGCACTGGATGAAGATTATTAAAATTAGAAAGGTTTAAAGTTTTAAGGCCTAAGACCAAAGCAGAAAAAACTTGAGTTCTCCCTTTCATAATCTGTTTCCTCATTCCATGGTCTGTGTTCCCACAGGCCATTATTTAATTCTTTTAGAGTAACCTAAATAAATAGGTTTTTTGCCACTGAAGCACGGAAAACACGGAATATATCCTGCGCTCTGTCACCCTGAGCGGAGTCGAATGGCAATATAGGAAGTCCTGGATTTTGTCATAAAATACTGTCCTACAGGTAATTATTTAATTTCTTTCCAGGAAACCTAAATAAACAGTTTTTTTTGCCACTGAACCACGGATTAATAGATTTCCTTTCTTGCACTGTTTTGTGTTAACTAAACCTGACAGCAGCGAAAATCCTTTTTGTTTGCAGTAACCTTACCTATACTGTCATGCTGAGGCACGAAGCATCTGCAGCCTATGAAACGGATACCTGCATCATAGCATAACAGCACCTCAAAAAGATTGAAGCGAATGGCAGGACTATCGCAACCGATAAAAACAGGACCCTGCTTTTCAGATAAAAATGCATTTATTTTTAGCCACGAAAACACGGAATATATCCCGCGCTCTGTCACCCTGAGCGGAGTCGAAGGGCAATATAGGAGTCTTGGGCTTTATCATAAAACACTGTCCCATAGGTTGTTATTTAATTTCTTTCCAAGCAACCTAAATAAGTTTTTTTTGCTACTGAAGCATGGATTAATAGATTTCTTGGTGCACTGTTTTGTGTTAGCTAAACCTGACAGCAGCGAAAATCCTTTTTGTTTGCAGTAACCTTACCTATACTGTCATGCTGAGGTACGAAGGATCTGCGACCTACTAAACGGATACTGGAGTTTCAGCACAACAGCACCTCAAAAAGATTGAAGCGATTGGCAGGGCTATCGCAACCGATAGAAACAGGCCCTTGCTTTTCAGATTAAAAAGCATTTATTTTTAGCCACGGAAACATGTAACACACGGAGTATATCCCGCGCTTGTCACCGTGAGCGGAGTCGAAGGGCAATGTAGAAAATCCTGGGCTTTTACCATAAATCCTTTTTGCCTATCTTACCGTATATACTCCAATCTGTTTTAAAATTTAAACCACCGTATGATCAACTTACTCAAAATCATTTTCTCTGCCCTGTTAGTTTTTATGTGTTATAAAGTAATCAGCACTTCGCTGGAAAGTAACCTGTTCGAGCAATGGGATTTCCTGGGCGGTATACCCTGGATGCGCGCTACCCTCTGGGATTTTTATGCTAACATCTTCATTATCACTTTGTGGATGTTTTATAAAGAAAAAAGCATTATTCTTAAAATCTCTATTACCATTTTGTTCGTATGTTTAGGAAGCATAGCAACCTTAGCTTATGTTTTGGTGTATTTATTCAAACTAAAAGATGACGAAGGTGTTAAAGAATTACTTTTAAGGCGTGAGGTGTAGGGTTTAAGGTGTAGGGGTCTTACAAGAAGTTTATTTATAGCAATGCTGATTTTGCCTTTTGGGCCTTAAACCTTTTACCTTAAACCTTATGCCGCTCCAGACAGGACATCTACTATTCATCGCACTCATTTCGCTTTTTGCCTGTTGTTTTATTATGGCCATGGTTTGGCTTTGGGCAAAGAAAATTAAAAACGCAGGTGTGGTCGATGTTTTCTGGGCACTAAACTTCCCTGTAATTACAATCATCACATTTTTTTTATCTGATGGTTACGATCCCCGAAAAATTTTAATCTGTGGAATGTTTTTACTGGCAGAGTTACGCCTGGGCATTCATCTTTGGCAACGTGTTATCGGTCATTTAGAGGAAGAAGAGGGGAGGTACGAGCAACTCAGAAAGGAATGGGGCAACAAAGCCGACCGTAATTTCTTTGTTTTTTTTCAGTTTCAGGCCATATCCAATGTAATCCTGGCTATTCCATTTTTTATCATTACGGCAAATCAATCGCAGGGTATCTCTATTTTAGAGTTTACAGGTGCGCTGGTTTGGGTAATTGCTTTTTTCGGAGAAATGATTGCCGACAGGCAGCTTGCAGCGTTTAAAAAAGATCCCCTCAATAAAGGCAAAGTATGCGATACCGGATTATGGTACTACAGCCGTCATCCCAACTATTTTTTTGAGTGGCTAACCTGGATGGGCTATTTCATTTTTGCATTGGCTTCGCCATGGGGCATTCTCGCCATCATTAGTCCGGCAGTTATATTGTATTTATTAACCAGGGTTACCGGTGTGCCTAACAACGAAGAGCAAAACCTGAGGAGCAAACCTGTAGCCTATAGGAAATACCAGGAAACAACGAGTGCTTTTTTTCCGTGGTTTAAGAAAAAGTAGTCAGAAGTTAGAGGTCCGAAAGACCGGGGTCTGGCTGCCAATATAAAACTGTAAATCAAAAATAAACAATCTGCTATTAGGCATTTTGCATATAAAATAACAACACCGGACCTCCGACTTCGGACTTCCGACCATCAAACTCCAAATTACATGTGGTACGATAAACTTTTAGAAAACGACAAACTTCCTGATACGGCCTTGCGTATTGGCATCAGAAAATTATGCAAACAGCGCCTGGATGATGAAACGCTTGGCGATGAGGAACTACAGCAGGAAAAATTTATGGACCTGGTTGCTGAACTGAAGCAATTGCCGATTGCGGTAAATACAGCTGATGCCAATGAACAGCATTACGAACTGCCAACCGAATTCTTTCAATATTGTTTGGGTAAAAATTTAAAATACAGCAGTGGTTATTGGAAACCGGGCGTTAAAGATATTGATACTTCAGAAGATGATATGCTGGCTTTAACCTGTAAAAGAGCCGATTTACAAAATGGACAGAATGTTTTAGAACTGGGCTGTGGCTGGGGATCGCTCTCATTGTATATGTCGGCTAAATTTCCGGAGAGCACTTTTACGGTGGTTTCGAATTCTGCAACCCAAAAAATCTTTATCGATGAAACTGCAAAACAGCGTGGAATACAAAACTTAACGGTTTTAACTGCCGATATGAATACGTTTACCATTGCCGATACATTTGACAGGGTAGTATCAGTAGAAATGTTTGAGCACATGCGCAACTATAAATCTTTGCTTAACAAGGTTGCTTCATTTATGAAACCAGATGGGAAATTATTCGTGCACATATTTACACACAAAAGCCTGGCATACAAGTTTGAGGTGATTGACGAAACCGACTGGATGAGTAAATACTTTTTTACAGGTGGGATTATGCCATCTAACCACTTGTTTTTTTACTTTAACGACGACCTCAAGATCGATAAACACTGGGTGGTAAACGGAACCAATTACGGTAAAACCTCAGAGGCCTGGCTAAGCAATATGGATAGGCATAAAAAGGAAATCATCCCGATTTTAGAACGGACTTATGGTAAAGATCAGGCGGTGAAATGGTGGGTATACTGGAGGTTATTTTACATGTCGTGCGCCGAACTGTTCAATTATAATAAAGGAAACGAATGGATGGTGTGCCATTATTTGTTTGAAAAGAATAAATAATGTAAGAGGTAAGGATGTAGGATGGATAATGGAGTTAGCGATATGCCCATCATCTATTTTACATCATCCATATCACATCTTCCGTCATCCATATCACATTATCCATCTTCCATATTACATTATGAATAAACTCGCCATTATCGGCTCCGGAATAGCAGGCATGGGTTGTGCCCATAAACTGCAGCATAAATACGATATTACCCTTTTCGAAGAGCTCGATTATATCGGTGGTCATACCAATACCATTACGCTCGAAGAAGATGGACACCCCATTTACCTGGATAGTGGCTTTATGGTTTTTAACTATCAGACCTATCCAAACCTGACAGAAATGTTCGCCGAGATTAATGCGCCGGTCATTAAAACTGATATGTCTTTCAGTGTGCAATTTCTGCCTAAAAATTTAGAATATAGTGGTTCGAGTTTGAACCATCTTTTTGCGCAACGGAAAAACCTGTTTAATATTTCTTATTTAAAAATGTTGATGCAGATTAACCGCTTTAACAAACAAAGTGTAGAAATTTTGGATAAACCCGAGTATCAGGATTATTCGATCGGGCAGTTTTTTAAAGCCTTTGGTTATAGTGAGGATATGCTTTGGCAATATCTTATTCCGATGAGTGCTGCGGTTTGGAGTGCCCCGATGGAACAGATTTTGGATTTCCCGGCGGTTACGTTGATCCGTTTTTTCAAAAATCACGGGTTTTTAGGATTAGATACCCAGCATCAGTGGTACACGCTGCAAAATGGCAGTCAGGCTTACCGCGAAAAACTGATAGCGCCATTCCGCGACAGGATCAAAATCAATACTAAAATTGTTGCGGTAAAACGTTTAGAGAATGGTAAAGTTGAAGTGGAAAATCAAAAGGGCGAGAAATTAGAATTCGATAAAGTGATAATGGCCAGTCATGCAGACCAGACTTTTGAAATCGTAAAAGATAAAACAGCTTTAGAAACTGAACTCCTTTCTAAATTTAAATACCAGCTAAACAAAGCCGTTGTACATACCGATGAAAAGCAGATGCCCGAAACCAGACTGGCCTGGAGCAGCTGGAATTACCGGGTTGAAAAACAGGGCGATAAATTATTGCCCAGTACCATTTACTGGATGAATAATTTACAGGGAGTTTCTAAAAAGCAGAATTACTTTGTATCCATTAACCCAACAGGAACACTAAATCCTGAAAAAATTGTTAAAGAAATCGATTATCATCACCCTTTGTTTGATGTTCCTGCCATGCAGGCTCAGGAGCAATTGCACAAACTAAACGAAACCGGGCCGATATATTATTGCGGAAGTTATTTTAAATATGGTTTTCATGAAGATGCTTATAAAAGTGCTGTTGACCTGTGTAGGGAGCTGTTAGTTTAGTTAGTTCATTACCATTAAGATAAGTATTATTTTGATTAGGGGTTTAATTCAGTTTGTCATCCTGAATGCAATGAAAGATCTTTTCTAATGAAGATATCTTTAATTAAAAGATTCTTCGCTGCGCTCAGAATGACAGGATACTCAGAATGAAAATCAATCATAAATTTCGTAAATTGTAATATTAATGCAAATCAACTCATCCATCTATACCGCTAAAGTCATGCATCACCGCCTGGCACCCAAAAAACATTCTTTTTGGTACAGCGTGTATATGTTTTATATCGATCTGGAAGAGCTGGAAATGCTCGCGCAAAAGCTTCGTTGGTTTAGCCTGAATAAATTTAATCTTTTTTCTTTTCGCGATGCCGAACATCTTCAGTTGCCAAAAGAAAATCCTGATCAAACCAAAAATACACGACAGCATTTAGAAGATTATTTAAAAGAGCATGGCGTTGATGGCAGCAGGCTTAAAATAAAACTCCTTACCAACCTCAATGTGCTGGGGTACAATTTTAATCCCGTTTCCTTTTATTATTGCTTCGATGAGGAAGGAAATCCGGTATGTTGTGTGGCCGAAATCAGCAATACTTACCGCGAAATGAAACTTTTTTTCTTCGGAAAAGATGAATTGCATGGCGATACCTTTAAAAAAATCACTACCAAATATTTTTATGTTTCACCATTTATCGACCATGACGATTCCTTCGATTTTAACTTAAAAGTGCCGGCTGATAAGCTCGATATTAAAATTAACGACCTGGATAAAAATGGTAAATTGTTTTTTATCAGTACCTTAATTGGTGAGAAAAAGCCATTAACCAATGCCGCTTTGCTACGATATTTTTTTTCTATGCCCTTAATACCGTTACAGGTTATGGGCATGATCCACTGGCAGGCAATTAAACTTTGGATAAAAAAAATACCTTTTCATCCAAAAGCTGAAAACCCTGAGTTGCAACGCAACGTATATAAACCCTATAAACCACAAATAAAATAGATCAAATATTATGAATACGCTTACCGCTGCCAGAACATCAAGAGGTTTTTTCGAAAGAGTAGTGCTTAATGCGCTTTCTAAAATGACATTAGGCAAATTGGAACTTTCATTGCCAAATGGCGAAACACTGATTTTTGGAAACGGTGAACATAAAATAGAAGCACATATACAGGTTAACCATCCCGATTTCTTTAAATCGATTGCGCTTTATGGCGATATCGGTTTTGGAGAAGGTTATACCTCGGGCCTTTGGGATACCACAAACATTACCAATGTAATTAAATGGGTAATCCTGAACATTGAAAATGCACCTTCGGTTACCGGGAGCAAGGCAAACTCCATTGCGCTGAATATTTTTAAATGGGTTAATAAAATCTATCATATACGCAGGGCAAATACTTTGGCCGGATCGCAGAAAAATATTTCGGAGCACTACGATCTGAACAATGATTTCTTTGCGACTTTTCTGGATAAAACCATGACTTATTCGAGTGGCTATTTTAATCCTGACGATTTAAGTTTAGAAGAATCGCAATATGCTAAATACGACCGCCTGGCCAGGCAATTAAAAATTAAGGCAACCGACCATGTATTGGAAATTGGAAGTGGTTGGGGCGGTAATGCAATTTTTTTAGCCAAAAATTACGGCTGTAAAGTTACTTCGGTTACCATTTCTAAAGAACAGCAAAAACTGGCGGTGGAGCGTGTTCATGCAGAAGGACTGGCCGGTCAGGTTTCGGTCATTATTCAGGACTATCGCAAAATTGAGGGTGCTTTTGATAAAATCGTATCCATTGAAATGCTCGAAGCCGTGGGTCACCAATATTTAGAAACCTATTTCGAAAAATGCCAGAAGTTATTAAAACCCGAGGGGATTTTTGCCTTTCAAGTAATTACCTCACCCGATTGTAGATATGATAAATTGAGAAACGGTGTAGATTGGATTCAGAAGCACATTTTTCCAGGCTCACTTTTACCTTCAGTAGCCGCCATAAACAAAGCAATAAATGAAACCGGCGATTTAACCATGGTCGATTTAAAAGATATGGGTTTGGATTATGCCCGTACACTTCATTTATGGTATATCGCATTCAATAAAAACCTGAATAAAGTAAAAGCCCTGGGCTTTGATGAAACCTTTATCCGCAAGTGGAATTATTACCTGAACTATTGCGAAGCAGCTTTTGCCATGCGGAATATTAATGTGATGCAAATGGTTTATTCAAGACCAAACAATATTTCGAGGTAATCATATAATGTAAGAAATTAGGCGGATGACGGGAAAATTCCATCTTATATTATCGGTTTTATATTTTTCATGATTTCTTTTACCGGTAAAAGTGTAGTGTTTGCCGAACAATTAATGGAGTTGGTGTAAAAAGTATAGCGTATCATTGTAACAAAATGCAATTTGCGTAGACTAATTACAAAAGACCTACTCTTAAAATGAAAAAACTTTTACTATTAAGCTTTATCCTTGGAATATTTTTTAGCGCACATGCCCAGTTTCCCAGCGGCGGATTTGGTGGAGGACCCAAAAAATCTACAGTTACCGGACGTATTACTGCAACCATACTAGATTCATTAACTAAAAAGCCAATTGATTATGCAACGGTTTCTTTAATTAATGTAAAAGACAACAAATCTGTAAATGGTGGCGTAACCGACGAAAAAGGAAAACTAAGTTTACAGAACGTTTCTCCTGATTCATACAAATTGATGATTGGTTTTATGGGCTACAAAACAAAATCTGTTTTAGTTACCACCACGCCATCAAAACCTGATAACAACATGGGTACCATTTATATCTCAGGATCAGAAAATACACTGGCTGATGTGCAGGTTCAGGGCACGAAAGCTGTTATCGAAAATAAAATCGATAGAATGGTTTACAATGCAGAGGCTGATGGTACCAATGCAGGCGGCGACGCTACTGATGTAATGCGTAAAGTACCAATGCTTTCAGTTGACCCTACAGGAAATATTCAACTTCGTGGTGGTGCTGTTCGTGTTTTAATTAATGGCAAACCTTCAGGAACAATGGCCAGTAGTGTTGCTGATGCATTAAAAATGATTCCGGCAGAGCAAATTAAAACGGTTGAAGTAATTACCAGTCCTTCTGCAAAATATGATGCCGAAGGCTCAGGAGGTATTATTAACATCATCACCAAAAAATCGAATGCTCAGGGAGTGAGCGGTTCAGTTAATGCTGCAGCAGGAACTCGCCAGAATAATGGTTCTTTTAATTTAACGGCAAAAACAGGCCGCCTAAGTGTGAATACAAGTTTGGGTACAAATTTAGCTTATGCTCAAAAATCACAAACTGAATTTATCACCAATACAACTTACCTGGACGGTACAACAAATAATATTTCGCAAAGTGGATTTTCTAAATGGAGCCGTAATGGATATAATGGTAGTGTAGGTTTGGATTACGATTTTAATGCTTATAACAATATTAGTACAACCGCAAAGTTTAATAGTTTTTCTAACGGTGGTCCAAGTGAAACAAATTATTTAATTAATAATGTGGCAGCATCTAATGTTGGAGATATGGACATGACTTTCAGAAACTTAGACTGGAATGTTGATTACCGTAAAACCAGTAAAAAAGAAGGAGAAGAATTTTCTATATCGGCACAATTTTCAAATGGCAGAACACCTACAAGTTTCAGTAATTTACTTACTTCGGCTGCTTTCCCATCTGGTTTGCAAACGATAAGTAATAATAACGGTAAAAATAATGAGTATACCTTTCAAACAGATTATACTTACCCATTCAACAAAAAAACAACTTTAGAAGTTGGTGCAAAAGCAATTTTACGCGATATACAAAGTCAGTTTGATAATACTGCTCAAGATTTTGAATATAACCAAAATGTAGGTGCAGCTTATGGTGTAATCAGTTTTGATTTAACTAAAAAATTAAAATTTAAAGGTGGAGTTAGAGCTGAGTATACCCGGATAGATTTTAATACGCAAAGCAGTGGTATTCAGAAAAATGATTATTTGAACTTATTTCCAAGTGCAATTATTTCGCAAAATTTAAAAGGTGGTGCTACGATAAAACTAAGCTACAACCGTCGCGTACAAAGACCGTCGCAATCTTATTTAAATCCTTTCCGTAACGAAAGCGACCAGTTTAATATTATGCAAGGTAATCCTCAATTAAACCCTGAGTTAAGTGATAATTTAGAGTTAGGATATAATACTTTTATCAAAGGGTCGATAATTAATGCCTCAATTTTTTACCGTCGCACAGTTGGCGTAATTGAGAATTCGATTTCACCAATTACCGAAAATGGTGTAAACAAGACATTAACTTCTTACATAAATGTTGGTACTGCTCCCGTTTACGGATTTAATGTTTTTGCATCGTACAATCTTAAACCAAAATGGACTTTAATGACCAACTTTTCAGGAAACACCTATTCTGTAACTAATAACGAAACCAATGTTAATACAGGTACTTTCTTTAACTTCAACTGGTTCGTACGCTCAGCATATGGGTTTGGTAAAGGTTATAACTTTGAGTTGTTTAACGTAATAACTTCAAAAAGACGTACCTATCAAGGTGTTACAGACCCATTTTATATCTATGGTGGGTCATTCAAAAAAGAAATACTTAAGAAAAAAGGAAGTATTGGATTAGGGGTTTTAAATCCTTTTACAAAAGACCTTCACATCAAAACTGTTAATAATGCTGTTAATCAAAGAGGCACAATTTATCAAAGTCAAAACATTTATTACCCATTGCGTAACTACACAGTAAACTTTAGTTATACTTTTGGTAAACTTAAATTTACAGAGAAGAAAAAGATTAAAAACGACGATGTGAAACAAGATCAGCAACCAGGACAAGGAAGTGGAATGGGCGGTGGTGTTCAGCAGTAAAAATTCAATCTGAATATATAATATAAGTCTTTCCGGTAATTCGGGAAGACTTTTTTGCTTTAAGGGTAGTTGCTATTTGTATATAGTGTGAAATGTACAATAAGTAGGATTGTGGGTTTCTTGTTTTTGTTGTTTGGTTAATTTTGTTGAGTGTTTTGCGTTTTTAATCTCGGATTTTTGCCTGTTTTTGCAGGTAAAGGCTTTTTGTATCAAAAATTGTACGGAATTTAGCTTAGTTGATCGTGTTTTGTGCGTGTTTGTGTTTGTAAAAACCATATATTGCAATAACTAACAAATCCTTAACCTAAATAATTGTGATATGAGAAAAATCTTTACCTCACTTTTTTTTCTGTGCATTTTACTGACAAGCCTATCCACAATGGCGCAGGTAAAAACCATAACAGGAAAAATAACTGCTGTTGACGATGGAGGTCCATTACCCGGAGCAAGTGTAAAAATCAAGGGCAGTACAACAGGTACTTCTACCGATTCCAATGGTAGCTTTACCATTCAGGTGCCCTCAACTAATGCTGTACTGGTCATCAGCCTTATTGGGTATAAAACACAGGAAATTACGGTTGGCAGTAAAACCACAGTTAATGTAGGGCTGGCTTCTGATGCGCAGGATCTACAGGAAGTAAATATTTCAACTGCATTAGGAATTACCCGACAGGCTAAATCTTTAGGTTATGCTGCACAATCTGTAAAATCTGAAGACCTGAATTATAATCACCAGCCTAACTTGCTCAATGCATTACAGGGTAAAATTGCAGGTGCTACAATATCCAGCACGGGTGGTGGTCCCGGCCAGGGAGCAAGTATCCGGATCAGGGGAGTTAACTCCATTGATCCTAACATTTCCGGCGATCCTTTATATGTAATAGATGGGGTGCAGATTGATAACTCTACCTCTACTGTTGGGGCTAATCCCGATGGAACCGCTTATGGTTCAAGAGGAGTAACCAATAGGGCTTCAGATATTAATCCGGAGGATATTGAAACCATCAATATTTTAAAAGGAGGTGCCGCTACCGCGCTTTATGGATTAAGAGGTGCAAATGGCGTTGTGGTAATTACTACTAAAAGAGGCAAGCAGAATGGCATTAGTGTTAATTTCAATAGTAGTTACGGCTTTGATGAAGTGTTGAAATCGCCGGATGTACAAACAGAATATACTCAAGGTGTTTTAGGTGTTTATACCAATCCTCCCGGCGGAATCGGACCAGCATGGGGCCCAACCATTGCCGAAGCGAAACTGATCGATCCTACTCACCCTGATCAATTGTTCAATAACTACGACCGTGCTTTTGGTACAGGTCAGCAGGTTAAAAATTCAATTTCGGTTGCCGGAGGAAGTGAAGCGATTAAGTTTTTCTCTTCTGTTTCGCAGTTGTATCAAAAAGGGATGATGCCAAATACCGATAATAAAAACTTCTCTGGACGTTTGAATACAGACTTTACCATCAGTCCAAAATTTAAGGCCGCTGTAAATATGAATTTCACCAATTCTGGCGGATATACTTACAGTGCAGACCGTTTTGGCGAAAGTTTGGCTTATTGGTCGCCGCGTTATGATGTAGCAGATTATCAGAATGCTGATGGTTCGCAAAAATACTTCGGTACCAATAATCCAATCTGGGGTACAGCAAACAACAGGTTTAAAGGTGATGTTAACCGGTTTATTGGTGGGGCAAGCCTGAGTTATGATCCTGCCAAATGGCTTAACTTTTCTTATCGCTTAGGTGTAGATACCTATAATGATAACCGTGTGCGCACTGCCCGCGGACCAATGTATGCTACTGAAGCTATGTATGATAATGCCCAGGGTTTTTATGGTGAATACAATACTAAGTTTAGAACCATTAACAGCACTGTCGTTGCCACACTTACTTCTAAACTAACTGATGATATTACCGGGACTTTAAGGCTTGGACAAGAGCTTTACGACCGTAAATCGAAAGAGGTCGGTACTTTAGGCAGTATTCTTGGTGTGTACGATTTCTTTAATTTAGCAAATGCGGGTGTACTTACACCAACGCAGACCTTGAAACAAAAAAGACTGATCGGTTATTTTGGAGAAGCGACTTTTGATTACAAAAATTATCTTTTCCTAACCGTAACCGGAAGAAATGACATCACTTCTACGTTGCCAAAAGCGAACAGATCGTTTTTCTATCCTTCAGCAAGTTTAAGTTATGTATTTTCCGATCAGTTTAAGTTACCAACTGTCATTAATCAGGCCAAGTTACGTTTGTCTTATGCAAGGATAGGAAAGGATGCGTCCGAGTATTCTACATTTACCGGATATTCGCCTTATACCCAGTTGCCAACCGGAACAGGTGGTTTAACCATTGCGCCAAATCTTGGCAATCCCGATCTTCGTCCTGAGTTTACCAATACCTATGAGGCTGGTTTAGAGATGTCATTCTTTAAAAATCGTTTAGGTTTCGATTTTACATACTATTATTCATTAAGCAGAGATCAGATCATCCAAACGCAGGTTTCTTCGGCAGTAGGTTATGTAACCAAATCCATCAATGCCGGCGATATCAGGAACAGGGGAGTTGAGCTGGTATTGAATGGTAAACCAATTGTATCAAAAGATTTCAGGTGGGATGTAAATGTTAATTTTTCGGCCAACAGAAACATGGTATTGAGTATGCCTAATGGCATATCTGAAATTGTTTACGGTGCCGCTAGAGGTTATGGCAATGCCGGAGTAACGATGAAACTGATCCAGGGGCAGCCTTATGGCAATATTTATGGCAGTTATTTTAACCGTTATTATGGCAGTACGCCGGAAGATCCGATTGTACTGGATAAAAGTCTTCCATTACTGATTGGAGCAAACGGATTCCCGAGCATTTCAGGTGGCAAGCAAAAATTACTGGGTAATTCGCAGCCAAACTATATCATCGGTATGGGCAATACTTTCAAATATAAAAATTTCAGTTTAAATGTATTGTTTGATGCGCGTTTAGGATTTGAAAAATACAACTGGTTAGAGGATTTTTATTCGGCCTTCGGATTGCCTGATTATACTGCTGACAGAAGGTCGTATAAGGTATTTGATGGTGTATTAGCCAATGGAACACCAAACACCAAACCAGTATGGCTGGGGCAGAATACAGTAGATGGTGTTAATTATGGAGAAGGTTATTACCGCATCTATTACCGGAACGTTTCTGAGCCTTTTGTAAGCGATGCCTCATGGGTACGTTTACGTTCTGCAAGTTTAACGTATAATTTGCCGGAGAACTGGTTGCCGGCTAAATCAATCAAAAATGCTTCACTGTCCGTTACCGGAAATAATTTATGGTTATGGACGAAATATTATGGTGTAGATCCGGAATCGAGTTCTTTCGATTCGGGTAGTAATAATGATGGCTCTGCCGGATTTACGTATCCATCTGCCCGTACAATTATGTTTACTCTTAATGTTGGTTTTTAAATAGAATTACGATGCAAAAAATTATAAAATATACATGGTGCGCAGCTATAATTGCAACACTAGGTTTGCAGAGTTGTAAAGACGATTATTTAGATAAATTGTCTGATAATCCGAATCAGGTTCCCGTGCCAACACTCAATGCACTGTTGGCTACATCAACTTACAAAATCGGAAATAACAATTACCTTATCGGAAGTATTGTCGCTCCTTATGTGCAATATACCGCCAGTCCTTCAGCTAACGCCGCTGGTGATACCTATCAGGCCATTGATTTTAGCACTACTTGGGATGCACTTTATTTTGCCATGGCCGATGCTAACGAAATGAAAAAACTGGCAGTTGCTCAAGGCTCCAGCGAATATAAAGGTGTGGCTGATGTAATTATTGCCTATAACCTTACCCTGATAAATGATTTATGGGGAGATGCTCCGTTTTCGCAGGCTTTCGATATCAACAACCTTAAGCCAAAATACGACAAACAACAGGAGGTATATAACCAGGCTATCGTACTATTGGATGAAGCCATTGCTGAACTTGCCAAAACCAATGCAACAGTTAAACTGGCACCTACAAGCGATTTAATTTATGGAAAAACTCCCGCCACAGAAAGGGCAAACTGGTTAAAAATGGCTTATGCTTTAAAAGCCAGATTATTGAACAAAATTAGTAAGACCAGTTCTTATAATCCTGCAGCAGTATTGGCAGCGCTAAGTAATTCCTTTACCACTAATGCAGATGATGCTGGCATGGCTACTTTTAAAGAGCGTAATCCATGGGCGAATGTGGCACTATCCAATTCGCAACAATCGCTGGGTGGATGGCTTTCTGAGCAATTTATTGATGCCCTAAACGGTAAAACTTTTACCGTTTTTGACCCGCGCATCGAAAAAATTACCGATAAAACCGTTAATAATACTTACATCGGAACCGTAAATGGTGCCGGTAACCGATTACCTGGTGCAAACACCACGAAAGATGAATGCTATATTTCTAGTAACTCTCCATGGACCAGCAACACATCACCAATACTTATTGTTACCTATGCCGAGTTGAAATTTATCGAAGCTGAAGCTTATTTCGATACCGATAAAACGAAAGCCTACGCAGCTTATCTGGCTGGTATTGGTGCTAATATGGATAAATTAACGGTTTCAACAACTGCTAGAGATGCTTATCTGGCCAATCCTGTTGTTAGTGTTGGTGCTGCGGACTTAACAAAAGACCTGATTTTTAAAGAAAAATACATTGCAACCTATTTAAATCCTGAAGCATGGAACGATGCCCGTCGTTTCGATTACAAGTACAAGGATTTTACCCTGCCAGTTAATTTTGCGCTTCCAACCTTTATCCGTCGTTTGGATTATCCACAGGGTGAACGTAGTAAAAACGGAGCAAATGTTCCGGCAGATGTGGCAAGAACAACCAAACTGTGGTGGGATCAGTAACATGCTTATAAAAAACAATAATCAGAGTCCTAACTGCACATCGGTTAGGGCTTTTTTAATTTATCTGCCCCATATTAAGTAATGAAAAAATCGCTGCTTATCCTGCTCCTGCTAATATCTGCCGCTAAAATTTTTGCGCAAAACTTTACACTGAAATCAGTTTTAAGTTATCCTTTTCCGACACAACTGGTAGCCTCGCCTGTTGGCGCTAAAATCGCTTGGGCCACAAACGAGCAAGGAAAAAGAAATATTTATACTGCTGAAGCGCCTGATTACAAAGCAATAAAAAATACCGGTTATAATGATGATGACGGGCAGGAATTAACCAGTTTATCTATTTCTGCAAATGGCAAATGGATTGTATTTGTACGTGGAGGAGATCATGGTGGAAGAGATGGCGGACCGGTTAACGCAAATTCATTTCCAATTGCACCAAAAATACAGGTGTTTGCTGTGCCTTTTGGTGGTGGAAAAGTTATTGCAATTGGTGAAGGAGATAATCCCGTTATTTCACCAAATAGCGAACAGGTGCTGTTTAGCAAAACAGGTCAGGTGATGGTTGCCCCCATTGATGGATCGTTTCCGGCCAAAAACCTGTTTTATGCAAAAGGCATTAACACAGGTTACAGATGGTCGCCGGATGGGAAGAAGATTGTGTTTGTATCCAACCGGACCGATCATTCTTTTATAGGTATTTATACCGATCAGCAAACCGCGATACAGTGGCTGTTACCATCTTTTTCTAAAGATAATGCACCAGTTTGGTCGCCAGATGGCCATGCGATTGCTTTTATCCGCACGGCAGGAACAGGCATTGAAACGGATTCGATTTTAACCCGAAAACATCAACCCTGGGCTATATGGACGTTTAACGTAAATACCGGAGAAGGAACACAGATTTGGAAAGCTCCCGAAACGATCAGGGGCTCTTATCCTTCGATTGATGGTGGTACCAATTTGCAATGGGCCGACGGTAAGATAATATTCACTTCGTATGAAGATGGTTGGCCGCACCTATATGCTGTTAATCCTGATGGATCAGGCCGTTTATTGCTTACCCCCGGTAATTTTGCCATTGAAAATGTTAAACTGAGCAATGATAAAAAAACATTGGTTTTTGCAGCAAACACAGGTAAAGAAGCCGATGATTTAGACAGGAGACATATTTACAAAGTATCCGTAAATAAGGCAAACATGGAGGCATTGAGTTTTGGTAAAGGTATTGAAGCCTATCCGGTAATTTCGGGAGATAACCGTACTTTTTTCTGTCTAAGTTCTACAGCAGAACGCCCGCTTTTACCTGCTGTATTAAATGATAAAAAGGCAGTTAAACTCATCGGCGAATCACTTATCCCTAACAATTTCCCCATCAAAGAAATGGTAATTCCAAAGCACGTAAATTTCAAGGCAGCCGACGGCAATATTGTATACGGACAATTGTTTTCTCCCAAAAAAGGAACTAAAAACAAGCCAGCAATCGTATATGTTCATGGTGGTCCTCAACGGCAAATGCTTTTGGGCTGGAACCCGATGGATTATTACTCCATTGATTATGCTTTAAACCAGTACCTGGTGAATATCGGTTTTATGGTTTTATCTGTAAATTATCGTTTGGGTATTGGTTATGGTTTTGATTTTCATAAACCATTAAATGCCGGGGCGCAGGGAGCCGCAGAATATCAGGATATAAAAGCAGCAGGCGAATGGTTAGCGAATCAGAAAAACATCAATAAAAATAAAATTGGCATTTATGGTGGCTCATATGGCGGCTACTTAACTGCGCTGGCGCTTGGAAAAGATGCTAAGTTGTTTGCAGCAGGCGTAGATATCCATGGCGTAAATTATCGGTTTAGCAATCCGGGAGCCGAAGGAAAGGAACCTGCCCCAGATGCTGCACTAGCCGCAAGTATTGCCAAATTATCATCTCCGGTGAGTTATATTAACACCTGGACATCGCCAACATTGATTATCCATGCAGATGACGACCGCAATGTTGCTTTTAATCAGAGTGTAGACCTGGCCAAAAGGTTTGAGGATAAAAAAATGGTATTCGAATTTTTAGTTATTCCGGATGATACCCACCACTGGATGAAGTTTTCTAACGGTTTAAAGGTGAGTGAGGCAACTGCCGATTTTCTTAAAAGGAAGTTAATGGAGAAGAAATAGATTTTACTGTTACTTTTTTTGACGCGATCATCATGCTGAATTTATTTCAGCATCTTTCCTGTTAAACCGCCTTGCTATAAAGACCCTGAAACAAGTTCAGGGTGACAACCGTTCATGCAAGCGCCAAATAACCTAATTAAGCACATTATTAATCGAACTCAGGTTAAAAGATCTCTCCATTTCGCTGCGCTACATCCGATAGCTCCTAATGTCCGCAGGTTAAAAAAAAAGATGCTGCAAAACCTTGATAAATAATGTTTTGCAGCAATGTAATATTCACTTAAATTAGTGTTGACCAATATTACTGCTGTGAAA
>Ga0157371_10000077_pt1 | contig 157429 bp, 148 predicted proteins | sample C45metaG_FD_113462 | JGI IMG/M metagenome (GOLD analysis project Ga0157371, IMG submission 113462) | Corn rhizosphere microbial communities from Kellogg Biological Station, Michigan, USA - C4-5 metaG | ecosystem: Host-associated > Plants > Roots > Rhizosphere > Soil | place: USA: Michigan...
CCGAAGGCCAGCTCGCCCCGCTCGGCGCGCTGGCGGGCGCCCGGGACATGGTCGAGTAACCATTGCAGCTTGGTGGCGGAAAAATACGCGTCCAGTTCCAGGCCGGTCAGCTCGGCGATCATGGCCGCCCTGCCCGCCTCGCGCAGCCGGTCGCAGGCGCCGGCCGTGCGCCGGTCTTGCCAGACGATGGCGTTGGCCACGGGTTCGCCGGTAACGCGGTCCCACAGCAGCGTCGTTTCGCGCTGGTTGGCGATGCCGATCGCGGCAATGCGCGCAGGGTCGACGCCGCTCTCGGTCAGCGCGGCGCGCGCGCAGGCGAGCTGGCTGGCCCAGATATCGAGCGGATCGTGCTCGACCCAGCCGGGCTGCGGAAAATGCTGGGGAAATTCGCGCTGGCAGCTGGCCACGGCCACGCCGGCGTCGTCAAACACGATCGCGCGCGAACTGGTGGTGCCCTGGTCGAGGGCGAGGATGTAGTGGGTCACTGACGGTCTCCGGAACGACCGGGGAAAACGCGCACCGAGCGGTGCGCGTCATGAATTATGTGTAAAGCAGGCCGATAGGCCGGATTCTGTGTAATGCCACCTTGCGGCGACACTTGGACAATCATTCCTCTAGGCGCTGAATTACTCCAGCGCTCAAGCTTCCTACCCGCACGCTCCGCGAGCAACATCAACGCGTGCCTATTTGGAATTGCTCCGAGTGGAGGTTACCGCGTTTCACCGTAACTAAATACGCTCGTCTCTGTGGCCCTATTCCTCGCCTTGTACCACTGGCTTGCGCCAGCGGATTTCGGCGGACGGCCGTTAACCGTCACCCTGCTCTATGGAGTCCGGACCTTCCTCCCGTCCACGACCTTGCGGCGTGGACCAGCGACTGCCTGGCCTGCTTCACGGGGGCATTGTAACCGATGGCTGGGCGCAGTGCCGCCATTCTTGCCGACGCTGCAAGCGAATTACAGGTATAGCCGACAGGTGTTCGTGCCGGCCTCGCCTTCCCTATACCCGACTATATTTATGTCAGATGCCCGGTGTCACCTCGGTAGGTTGAACAAGCCGGTGTCAGCGTGCTTTACCATTGCTGCGATTTCCCCCAGAAACCCCTCCTGTTGTGCTTGGCCAACCACCTGCATTGCCAGGACCTTTTCCGGCGCCCGCACCAGGTCGCCCACCAGCGGCGCCTCCTGAACTTTTACCTGACCCCGAGCTTTTACCTGCTCCCTGAGACGCATGTCCATTTCCGCTATTCTTGCTCATAATTTTCTCCTGATATAAAAAATGCTCAGTTTGGTGGCCTGCGGTTTAGGTCCTTAATATCCATAACGAGTCTGAAAGTCGTCTTCATGTTCTTGTAACCTCCCCAAGAGCTTGCACCAACCGCACCTTCCCAGAAACGACCGCTTACCCAACCCTTTTCCTGACACCACTCGCAGGTATCCCATGCATCAATGAACGTAAGTCCATAGTACTGCGCGATAGGTATTGAACTCTTCCACGGAGCACGGGGCGGAAAGTCCGTAATCCAGAGCTTGCGCGACGTGAGCGACAACCCGCTGTCTTCAGGGAACTCAGGTACGTCTTTCCCATGTCCCAAAAACCGCGGTTCGGACCAGGCGACGGCCGAGGGGACTTCATGCTCCTGCATTACTCTCGTAGCGTCCAAAATGGGGCGCGGCGGGTAGTGTTCCCATGGAAAATCAAGCATCGCAAGCCGCTCATAGTGCGGCGAGAAGGCTGGACGAAGCGTACGAAGTTCATCTCGCGTTGGAAGTCTAAGCATGACGCCGAGCTCCTTTTCCTTCCAAGCGCAGAACGCCTGTGCGTCAAACCACGAAGCACCTACCGGCATTTCATTCGAAACGTCTTCGTTGGCTCGGCTCCACGGTTCACTTCGCTCTCGCTGTCGCTCGTCGTAACCGCTATCACGAAGCATGCTTCGGAATGCACCGACGCTGATCATCTCACTCACCGCAACCACACGTCCGCCGAGAGCTACCACGCTGAAGCCCGGCGGCAGATCTCGATCGTGAGAAACAAATTCGGGTACAGGGAGTTTCCCCTGCTGGCGCAGCCACACTGTCATGACCGCCGTGTTGTCAGTCATCTGGCGTTCAGGAATGCTCCCGCCCCGATCGTAGAACGCCTGCTCGGCGTCATGCTTTTCCCTCTCGTCCCAGAGGTCTTGCCGCAAATAGATCGCGCGCTGATGCGCTACCTGACTCCTCAGACACGAGGGCATATCTTCTACGTCCAGATCAGAATCATCTTCCGACTGCATGGCTCGTGGAGGTTCTGTTTCCCTGTAGTTTCGCCATAAGACGTTCCAACAGCCATCGTGTGCACGAAGTACGACGAGATTATTATTGTAGGGAAGGACATCAACCCATCCATTACGCCGGGAGTCGAATACTTTTCGAAACGCCTTGACTGCAGCAGTGACCTTCTCCAGGTGCCGATGCCGTTCCTCTTTAGAAGAGCCGGGCGGCCAGTAACTTTTGTCCACGACAGTCAGTAACGGGCCATCGATCAGTTTGTCGTCAAGGAACCCCCACTGACCTGCCAGATCGTGACGACATCCGAATAGTTCTTTCGCATACTGTGCTGCAGTGTTTTCATCGGCACCGATTGATGCAATGGCTTCGACCGGCGCGACGATGCCATTGCCACTGTCCCAAGCTTGCCAATCAACGCCATAACCAAGAAACACGCGGGTTGGAATCGCGTCTGAATCTGCAAAAATGCGGTCTGCAAGCTCGCGCGGCCTCGGCCCTCCGTATGTACCGAAGTGCAAGTCGATACAGCCGCCATGTTCCGATGGGAAAAGTCCGGCCTGGCGAGTACAACCTTTTCGATTGAGGAAGCGCTGGAATTCGGGCCAGCCTTGCTGCTGGAAAGTGCCGAAGTCACCGGCAAAACCAAGGCGATCAACAATAGCTGTCAAGCACTGCCGATGTCTTATGGAATCGATGTCGAGGTTTGAAACACGTTCTTTGGCCCCTGCCTTGATATGGTCAGGGGAGATTCCGTGCAGTGGAACAGCGTGGCCATCGCGCAGGAGCAAATAACCAGGCGTTGACAGGGGTTTGATTTGATTAGACACAGCGTTCTCCGGTTCCATCCAACATCCCCGAGGCCGCCAGTGGGAAGTGCAATGGATTAATGGGCGTGTGTCGCAATGATTGTCGTTCGATGTTTCGATACGTGAGACTTGCTCTCGGCGTTGGCGGCGCCGACGATCCAGCGGGGCGTCTCCAGCCCTTATGAGAAGGTTATCGCTCAACATCGGCTATGTCAATAACTTTACGGAGCACCGATTATCTGCACTGTTGGTCACGCCGACGTCGTACATTCCGACAGCGGACAACCGTCACACCTGTCTTTTCTGATAATTCGTGTCGCCATTTCAAAAGCCGCGTGTCAACCGCTCACATAAAATACCTAAGCCAAAACATCAAGGATGATCCCCCCATGACGCACCCTTCCCGCACCGGCGGCCAGATCCTGGTCGATGCCCTCTCCATCCACGGCGTCGATACCGCCTTCGGTGTCCCGGGCGAAAGCTACCTGGACGTGCTCGACGCGCTGCACGATTCGAACATCCGGTTCGTGATCAATCGCCAGGAAGGGGGCGCGGCGTTCATGGCCGAGGCCTATGGCAAACTCACCGGTAAGCCGGGCATCTGCTTCGTCACGCGCGGGCCGGGCGCCACCAATGCATCGATCGGCGTACACACGGCGTACCAGGATTCCACGCCGATGATCCTGTTCATCGGCCAGGTGGGCAACGACTTCGTCGACCGCGAGGCATTCCAGGAAATCGACTACCGCCGCATGTACGGGCAGATGGCCAAGTGGGTGGCCCAGATCGACCGCGCTGACCGCATCCCGGAATACCTGGCGCGCGCGTTCCAGGTCGCCACCAGTGGCCGTCCCGGTCCGGTAGTGCTGGCGCTGCCCGAAGACATGCTGGTGTCGCTGGCGGAGGTTGCCGACACGCGCGCCTATACGCCAGCGCACGGCGCGCCGTCCGCCGACCAGATCGCGCAACTGCGCACGATGCTCGCCGAGGCCGAGCGTCCGGTCGTGCTGCTGGGCGGGGGCACCTGGACCGCGCAAGCGTGCGCCGACCTGGCTCAGTTCGCCGAGCGCAATCACCTGCCGGTGGGTTGCACGTTCCGCTTCCAGGACCTGCTCGACAATGCGCACCCGAACTACATCGGCGACGTGGGCATCGGCATCAATCCGAAGCTGGCCGCGCGCGTGAAAGACGCTGATCTCGTCATCGCCATCGGCCCGCGCCTGGGTGAAATGACGACCGGCGGCTACACCTTGCTGGCCGCGCCCGTGCCGGCCCAGCGCCTGGTGCACATCCATCCCGATCCCGAAGAACTGGGCAGCGTGTATCAGGGCGAACTGATGATCGCGGCCGGCATGCCGCAGGCGTGCGCCATGCTCGCCGCGATGGACCCGGTCGAGGCCACCTGGCACGACAGCGTGACGCAGGCCAGGCTTGAGCTGGCCGCGTGGCAGGCGCAACCTGCCCTGCTGCGCGAAGGCGTCCCGCTCGACCTGTGGCAAGTGGTGCAGGATCTGCAAAGCGCCCTGCCAGCGGACGCGATCATTACCAACGGGGCCGGCAACTACGCGTCGTGGGCGCACCGCTTCTACCGCTATGGCGGCATGCGCACGCAGCTGGCGCCGACCAATGGCGCGATGGGGTATGCGGTGCCAAGTGGCGTCGCGGCCAAGATCGTGCATCCCGAGCGGGCCGTGGTGACCTTTGCCGGCGACGGCGAATTCATGATGACGGGCCAGGAACTGGCCACCGCCGTGCAGTACGGCGCGGGCGTCGTGATCCTGGTCTTCAACAACAATATGTTCGGCACGATCCGCATGCACCAGGAGCGCACCTATCCGGGCCGCGTGTCGGGCACGAACCTGCACAATCCGGATTTCGCGGCGCTGGCGCGCGCCTATGGCGGCCATGGTGAAGTGGTCGACCAGACCACCGACTTCGCACCGGCCCTGGCACGCGCGCTGGCCTACACGGCGCAGGAACAGCTGCCGGCCGTGATCGAGCTGCGCTACGATGGCAATCTGATCACGCCGAACGCCACGCTCGAGATGATGCGTGCACAGGCCGAGGCCGCAAAAGGAGCACGCTAGCGCGCAAAGCGGGAACGTATTGCTGCTCTGGTAAAATATTCGCACGTTTTTTCATCGCCGGCCCCGCCGGCGTTCGCACGAAGTCCCCCACCAGACACTATGTTCAGCTTCTTCAAAAGAAAGAAAGCGCCCGATACCCCGGCGCCGGAACCTGTTGTACCTGCTGCACCCGCGGCGCCTGCCGCGCCTGCCACCAGGCCGGCGCCGCCGGCGCCAGCCGTGGCCAAGCCCGATATCAAGAAGGACGTCAAGCCCGAGGTAAAGCCCGAGGTCAAGACCGAAGTCAGCGTGCTGCACGAAGGCGGCAACCTGTTCCCGGAAACCGCCGAGCGCCCCACCACCGAGCTGGAAAAGAAGCAATCGTGGATGGCGCGTCTGAAGGCCGGCCTGTCCAAGACCTCGAGCAACCTGTCGCTGCTGTTCGTCGGTGCGCGCATCGACGAAGACCTGTACGACGAACTCGAAGCGGCGCTGCTGATGTCCGACGCCGGCATCGGTGCCACCGAACACCTGCTCACCGAACTGCGCCGCAAGGTCAAGGAAGACAAACTTCTCGACGCGCCCGCCGTCAAGACGGCGCTCAAGAGCCTGATGATCGAGATGCTGCTGCCGTTGCAAAAGCCGCTCGAACTGGGCCGCCACGACCCGTTGGTGATGATGATCGCGGGCGTGAACGGCGCCGGCAAGACCACCACCATCGGCAAGCTGGCCAAGCACATGCAAAGCTTCGACCAGTCGGTGCTGCTGGCTGCGGGTGACACGTTCCGCGCCGCCGCGCGCGAGCAGTTGATGGTCTGGGGCCAGCGTAACAACGTGACCGTGATTTCGCAGCAGTCGGGCGATCCTGCTGCCGTTGCCTTTGATGCGGTCCAGTCCGGCAAGGCGCGCGGTACCGATGTCGTCATGATCGACACGGCCGGCCGCCTGCCGACCCAGCTGCACCTGATGGAAGAGCTGAAAAAGATCAAGCGCGTGATCGGCAAGGGCATGGCGGGCGCGCCTCATGAAATCCTGCTCGTCATCGACGGCAACACGGGCCAGAACGCGCTGGCGCAAGTGAAAGCATTCGACGATGCGCTGGGCCTGACGGGCCTGGTCGTTACCAAGCTCGACGGCACCGCGAAAGGCGGCGTGCTGGCTGCAATCGCGCAGAACCGCCCGATTCCCGTGTACTTCATCGGCGTGGGCGAAAAGCTGGAAGACCTGCAGCCATTCAATGCCGAGGAATTCGTCGACGCGCTGCTCGGCTGAGCGGCTGATCGAACAAGGACACCATGATTGCATTCCAGTCAGTATCGAAGCAGTACACGCACGGCGACGCGCAGGGCAGCTACGCGCTGCACGACGTCACGCTCGCCATCGGTAAGGGCGAGCTGGTTTACCTGGCCGGGCCGTCGGGCGCGGGCAAGTCGACCCTGATGAAAATGGTCGCCGGCGTCGAGCGGCCCACCAGCGGCAAGGTAATCGTCAGCGGCCATGACGTCGGGCGCATCAAGCCGGCCGGGATTCCTTTCCTGCGCCGCAATATCGGCATCATCTTCCAGCAGCAGCGCCTGCTTAATGACCGCAATATCCTGGCCAACACGATGTTGCCGATGCTGGTGACCGGTGCGCGCACGGCCGAAGCCGAGCAGCGCGCCCGCGCCGCGCTCGACAAGGTCGGCCTGCTCGATCGTGCGCGCGCGATGCCGCTCGAACTGTCCGGTGGCGAACAGCAGCGCGTGGCCGTAGCCCGCGCAATCGTCAACCGGCCGCAGATCATCCTGGCCGACGAACCCACGGCCAACCTCGACCGCGTCGCAGCCGACAAGGTGCTCGATGCGCTGCGCTCGTTCCATGCAGTAGGCGTCACCTGCGTGATCTCGACCCACGACGATTACGTGCTGGAGCGCGCCGAGCGCGTCATCCGCCTGGAAAATGGCCAGCTGGTCGGAGGTGCAGCATGAGCCCGTGGTTGCGCCAGCACCGTTTCGCCCTGGTGGCCGCGCTGTCGACCGTGCGCAAGTCGCCCGGCAGCTTCCTGTTCAACGTGCTCGTCGTCGCGCTGGCGCTCACGCTGCCGTTCGCGGGCCTGACCTTGCTCGACAATGTACGGCCACTGTCCGAGCAGTTGTCGGTCGACCCCGAGATCAGCCTGTTCATGCGCGAGGATGTCAGCCGGCCCGATGCACAAGCATTGCTGCCGCAGATTCGCCAGATCGTCGCGCAGGGCAAGGGCGAAGTCATGTTCGTGCCGCGTGAAGAAGCGCTGGAATCGCTCAAGGCACGCAGCAGCCTGGGCGGCGTGCTGGAAACGCTGGGCGAGAACCCGCTGCCGGACAGTTACGTGATGAAACTGGGCGGCTTCGCCAGTGCCGGCGCCGCGGCGCAGGTCGACGCCATCACCGAGCGCCTGCGCGCCCTGCCCGGCGTCGAGACGGTGCAGGTCGACTCGGCCTGGGTCAAGCGCCTGGCCGCGCTGCTCGGCATCCTGCGTCTGGCCTTGCTGCTGCTGGCCGGTACGCTCGGCATCGTTGTCATCGCCGTGGTGTTCAATACCATCCGCCTGCAGGTGCTGACGCAGAAAGAAGAAATCTCCGTCTCGCAACTGCTCGGCGCGACCAATGACTTCATTCACCGCCCGTTCTTCTATACGGGCGCCCTGCTCGGCCTGTGTGCCGGCGGCGTGGCCCTGGGCGTGGTAGCGCTGGCCTTGCACCCGCTCAATGGCGCCATCGCCGAATTTGCGCGGTTGTACGGCTCGCAATTCCAGCTGATGGCGCTGGGCGGGCTGGAAATTGCTGGCTTGCTGGCGGTCAGTGCCGGCCTGGGCCTGATCGGCGCCATGCTGTCGGTACGGCGTCACCTGGCGCGGGGGCGCTGATGCGCTACAGGGGTGCCGGCAGCGGCACTCCTACAATATTGCTGAATAAAAAAGATTGATTCAGGGTGTTGAAAATGCCGGAAGTGGCACCACTTCCAGAGCAGGGCGAGGCGGCCGTTGCGCTGCCTCCCCAATTACCTGGCCGTCGGAATGCGCCGCAGTGCGCTAATGCTCCTACGGTCGCTTCGCACTTCCCTACGCTATCTGGCGTAGAACTCCTACAGGCCGTCCCAGTCGTACGTGCGCCATTCAACAGAGAGATTGTCTGTCGCGCCTTACTCTGAACCTGTACGCGATTTCCAGTGTTTATCGGCTCGGTTCTGAGCTGAATCAAACGAATATTCAAGTGCTGTTCTACAGTAAGTTTGCTTGCGGATTTAATTCCCATAGGCAATACTTTGGACAGTCTTAAGTTCTGGCCACGTTCTGGCACTCTCTTTGGGGGAGTGCTAATATATGGTCCAAGGCAATCAAATTTCAAGCAAAAGTATCCGCATGACGAAGCGATGTTCGCTTCAGGATGGCGTCACCGGCATGAGGCCGAGGCCCGTCAGGATGCAGCAAGATTACTAAAAGGGAAATAAACATGTCCGCACAATCCGCATTGGTCCCGACCGGCAATCGTGCTCTGGGACTAGGTTTCACCGGCAATCTCGGCAATATCGATGCGTACATCTCGGCAGTGAACCGCCTGCCGATGCTGACGCACGAAGAAGAGATGTCGCTGGCAAAGCGGCTGCGCGACGATAACGATCTCGACGCAGCGCAAAAGATGGTGCTGTCGCACCTGCGCCTGGTGGTGTCGATCGCGCGTGGCTATCTGGGCTACGGCCTGCCACACGCCGACCTGATCCAGGAAGGCAATATCGGCCTGATGAAGGCAGTCAAGCGTTTCGACCCGAACCAGGGCGTGCGCCTCGTGTCGTACGCGATGCACTGGATCAAGGCCGAGATGCATGAGTACATTCTCAAGAACTGGCGCCTGGTAAAAGTCGCGACGACCAAGGCGCAGCGCAAGCTGTTCTTCAACCTGCGCAGCAACAAGGTGGGCCTGGACGCGATGTCGCCGGGTCAGGTCGACGATCTGGCCAAGCTGCTGGGCGTCAAGCGTGAAGAAGTGATCGAGATGGAAACCCGTCTGTCGGGCCGCGATATCGCGCTCGAGTCGCCAACCGACGACGAAGACGACAAGTTCTCGCCGATCGCCTACCTGTCGTCCGAGCAGCAAGAGCCGACCAAGGTACTCGAAGCGCAGCAAGTCACGCGCCTGCAGTCCGAAGGCCTGGAATCGGCGCTCGGCAAGCTGGACCCGCGTTCGCGTCGCATTATCGAAGCGCGCTGGCTGGCCAACGACGACGGTTCGGGCGCCACGCTGCACACGCTGGCGGAAGAATTCAGCGTGTCGGCCGAGCGGATTCGCCAGATCGAGTCGGCGGCACTCAAAAAGATGAAGGGTGCGCTGACGGCGTTTGTCTGAGCCGCTCTGCCATCTTCAGAACCCCGCTTCGGCGGGGTTTTTTCTTATCCGGCTTTGCTCTTTCCAGCCCGGCCTTGGCGGATTGTGGTTCAGTTGAACGCGTGGGCGGCATAGCCGCCCACCCTACGGTATTTTTTCTGTAGGGTGGACGGGTTTCCCGTCCACGCGTTCAACAAAACGTGGCCGCCACGAAACCGGGGTAACTTGAACGCGTGAAGCCGCCGCCGACACGTTTGCCGCCCATTGGCTAGAATGGTTCTTCTGACACGTCAGCTCAAGGAAAAGCCATGCCTGATTCAACGCCGTATGTTCCACCAACTGTCTGGACCCCGCCCGCCACTCCGGGCGGCGCCTTTGCCAATATCAATCGCCCGGTCGCCGGACCGACGCACGACCAGGCGCTGCCGGTGGGAGAGCATCCGCTGCAACTGTATTCGCTGGCCACGCCCAACGGTGTAAAGGTCTCGATCATGCTCGAAGAACTGCTGGCGGCCGGCCATGCAGCCGCCGAATACGATGCCTGGCTAATCCGCATCAACGAAGGCATGCAGTTCTCGAGCGGCTTCGTCGATGCCAACCCGAATTCGAAGATTCCCGCCTTGGTCGACCGCAGTGGCGCCGAGCCTGTGCGCGTGTTCGAATCGGGTGCGATCCTCGTGTACCTGGCCGAGAAGTTCGGCGCGTTCCTGCCGAAGGATGGCGTGGCGCGCACCGAGACGATGAACTGGCTGTTCTGGCAGATGGGTTCGGCGCCATTCATGGGCGGCGGCTTCGGCCACTTCTATGCGTATGCGCCGGAAAAGCTGCAATACCCGATCGACCGCTACGCGATGGAAACCAAGCGCCAGCTCGACGTGCTGGATCGCCATCTGGCCGACAACCGCTACATGGCCGGCGACGAGTACACGATCGCCGACATGGCCATCTGGCCGTGGTATGGCGGCATGGTGCTCGGTCAGCTGTACGATGCGGCCACATTCTTGTCGGTGCACGAGTACAAGCACGTCAAGCGCTGGGCCGATGCGATCGCAGCGCGGCCCGCCGTGGTGCGCGGACGCAAGGTCAACCGCTCGTTCGGACCGGCGGAAGACCAGGTGCTGGAACGCCACAGCGCTGCCGACCTCGACTGATCGTCGCGGCGGCGCTCACGACGGCGCCGCCGCTATCTCAAGCTGCTGTTATCTCAAGTAAATAGCGCTGCGTCATCAACACCGCCATCTCGTGCGCCGGCATCGGGCGCGCGATGAAGTAACCCTGTACTTCATTGCACTCCAGGCCGCGCAGGATCGCCAGCTGCTCGGCGGTTTCCACGCCCTCGGCCACGACCGACATCCCCAGCGCGTGCGCCATCGACACGATCGCCTGGAAAAACACCTTGCCCTCTTTCGACTTGGCCAGCTCGTTCGTGAACGCGCGGTCGACCTTCAGCACGTCCATCTTCAGGCGCTGCAATTGCGACAGCGACGAGTAGCCCGTGCCGAAGTCGTCCACATGCAGTTTCACGCCCAGCGCACGCAGCGCCGCCAGTTCGGCCAGGATGTCGTCCTGGTCGCCCATCATCGCCGACTCGGTGATTTCCACCTCGATCAGGCTGGCCGGCACGCCGTGGCGCGCCATCGCCGCGCGCAGCTGCCGCTGCACGCCGCCGCGCAAAAACTGCTTGGGCGAGACATTGATCGAGACGGACACCAGCGCCACGCCGGCCTCGCGCCACGCGGCCAGTTGCGCGCACGCCTTGTCGATCACGGCTTCGCCGATGCGCACGATCAGGCCGGTCGATTCGGCCAGTGGAATGAAGTCGCCCGGCGCCACCATGCCCAGCGTCGGATGGCGCCAGCGCACCAGCGCTTCCATGCTCAGCAACTCGCCGCTGCGGGCATCGACACGCGGCTGGTAGTGCAGCACGAACTGGTCGCCCTCGAGCGCTTCCAGGATGTGCTGCTTGAGGCGCGCGCGCGAATTGAGCGTCGTCGACAGTGATGGATCGAAGAAGCGGTACTGGCCCTTGCCGTCGTTCTTGCCGACATACATGGCGATATCACTGTGGCGCACCAGCGTCTCGGCATCGGCGCCGTCGCGCGGGTACATGCTGATGCCGATCGATGCGCCCACCGCGTGCAGCTCGTCGCCCAGCAGGAACGGCACCCCGAACGCCTCGACGATGCGCGCCGCGACCGACGCCGCCTGGCGCTCGCCATCGCAGGGCGTGAGCAGGACGACGAATTCGTCGCCGCCAAAGCGGGCCACCTGGTCCGACGGCCGCAGCAGAGACAGCAGGCGCTGGGCCGCGCACTTGAGCACCCCGTCACCGGTGGCGTGGCCATGCGAATCGTTGATGTGCTTGAATTCGTCCAGGTCGATGAACAGCAGCGCCGCCCCCATGTCGGCGGTGTGCGCCTGCGCCAGCATCGCCGGCATGCGTTCCAACAACGCGTGCCGGGTGGCCAGGCCCGTCAGCGAATCGACGTTGGCCAGGCGCTCGAGCTGCGACTCGTGGGCCTTGCGCTCGCTGATGTCCTGCAGCGTGACGGCCAGGCCATGACCGACCCGCACCAGGCGCCGCCGGCCCCAGCTGATGTTCAGGCGATTGTCGCTCGGCATCTTGCGGTCGTCCTCATGGAAGCCCGTCTCCATCGCCTGGCGGTAGGTGGCCAGCAATTCTTCGCCGAACAGGCCGGTGTCGATCTCGGCCAGGCTCGCGCCGACCAGGTCGTCACGCGTCATGCCATAGAAGAAGGCGCCCCGTTCATTGCAGTCGACGATGCGAAAGTCGACGATCTGCCCATCCCGCCCGCGCACGGCGGCCGCCATGTAGAAGCCGTCGTTGCCGCTTTCAGTGGCGGTGCGGTAGGCGCGCCGTACGTCGTCCTGTTCGGTGCCGCGCTGCAGCGCGCGCTGCGCCAGCACGGCGCCGACGGCGCCCAGCAGCATCAGGCACAGCGTCGCGGCAATGGCGCGGTCGCGGCTGTCGGTCCAGTAGGTATTGGTCGCGGCCAGTGTATCGGCGCGCGGCAAACCGACCAGTGCGACCAGCGGATAGACCGGCGACTGGCGCCAGCCCAGCACGCGCGACTGGCCGTCGGCAAAGCCATTCGCCCCATCGACTTCGCGCACGCCCTGCTCGCCCGACCAGGCGGCGCCGCGGCGCGGCAGCGTGGCTGTGTCGAAGAATGCGGCGCCGTCGCTGCGCTGTTCGACGCGCAGGCGCCCTTCGCTGCCGGCCAGCGCGACGATGCCGCCGGCGCCGAGCGTGGCCGGGCTGACGAACGACGTGAAGTAGCGCGCATCGACCGCCATCATGATCACGCCGTCGAACTCGTCCTCGCGGTCATCCAAACGGCGCGTGAACAGCACCACGTCGTCGGCCGCGCCGAACTGCACCGGCGTGGTACCCAGCCGCAGCGCCGTCGAATTGTTGTCGCGGTGGCGCGAAAAATACGGGCCGTCCGCCAGGTCCGCGCCAACCAGGCCGGGGCGCGTGCTGGAACGCACGATGCCGCGCCGGTCGAGAACGGCGACCACGTGAAAGGCGCTGTCGGTGAACATGCCGTCGCGCCGCATGTCCGCCAGGAGTTCCGGCTTGCGCGAGTTTTCCCAGCTGAACTTGAGCTGCATCGTGATCTGGTCCATCTGCGCGACCGAGCGCGTGATGTACTGCTCGTAGGCTTCGGCATAGGCAGCGGCGTCCTTGCGGATCTGGCCGGCAACGCGCTCCTGTTCGGTGTCCACCCGCACCAGGGTCGCGCCCCACAGCGCCACGCAAAGCAACAGCGCAAGCAGCGGCCATGCCAGCACCAGGTAGCGCTTGTTGCGGTGAGGCGTGATGGAAGGGGCGATACGGGGGTGGTGACTCATGCTGCCGGCGAACACTGCATGTCAGGTCGGCGCGAGCATGTAACCGGCGCCACGTACGGTCTTGATCAGCGATTTGGCGCGGCCCAGCGCCTTGCGCAGGCGCAGCACGTGGACATCGACGGTGCGCTGGTCGAGCGACTGGTGCGCGTCCCACAGCTGTTCGAGCAACTGCGAGCGCGAGAAGACCTGGCCGGGATGGCACAGCAAAAAACGCAGCAGGCGATATTCGGCGTGGCGTACTTCGACCCGGCTGTTGCCGACCTTGACGCTGCAGCTGAGCGGATCGAGCACCAGGCGGCCCGAGCGCAGCACCCGCGATTCGGGCGACAGTTCGCGCGCTTCGCCGATCGGCGCCTGCGGGATGAATTCGGGATGGGCGACCGGTGCCGGCAATGCCAGCGGACGCTCGCCTTCGGCACATTCGGCCGCCAGCAGGATGACGGGTTGTTCGCGCAGGCGCCTGTCGCCGCGCAGGCGGGCCAGCAGGCGCATGCCGCCTTCGTTGCGCAGCATCGATTCCTGCAGCAGGAGTTCGGGCCGTTCGCGTCCGATGAAGTCCCAGGCTTGCGCCAGGCTCGGCACGTTGTGCCAGACCCACTCGTCCTCGTGCAGTGAAAATTTGAGCAGTTCGGCGATGGCCGGCTTGTCGTCAATCACCAGGACGATCGTGTTCGCCATTGTCATGGGATACCCAGTCTGTGAGATGCCGAGGTTGGATGTGCTGATAAAAAAATCCGGCAGTCGCGCTGCCGGATCGTTACTTCACCTGCCTGATTACATGATCGCTTTGCCGGAAGCGTCTTTCAGGTTGGCTTTCCAGGCATCCTGCACTTGCTTGACGACGCTGGCTGGCATCGGGACGTAGTCCAGTTCAGCTGCTGCCGGCGCGCCGTTCTTGAAGGCCCAGTCGAAGAACTTGACGACTTCCTTGCCCTTGTTGGCATCAGCCTGTTCCTTGTGCATCAGGATGTACGACACGCCGGTGACTGGCCAGCTTTGCTTGCCGGCGCCGTCGGTCAGGACCACGCCGAAGCCTGGGGTCTTGTTCCACTCGGCGTTCGCGGCAGCTGCCTTGAACACGTCGTCGCTTGGCTGCAGGTCGACGCCTTCCTTATTGCGCAGCTGGGTGTGCGACAGCTTGTTCTTTTTCGCGTAAGCCCACTCGACGTAGCCGATCGAACCCTTGATACGCTGCACGTTGGCGGCGACGCCTTCGTTGCCCTTGCCGCCCACGCCCACGGCCCACTTCACGGTGGTGCCCGAGCCGATGCTTTCTTTCCAGGCCGGGCTGGTTTTCGCCAGGAAGTCGGTCCACAGGAACGAGGTGCCCGAGCTGTCAGCGCGGTGCACGACGGTGATGTCGGTGTCCGGCAGCTTGACGCCCGGGTTCAGCGCGGCGATCGGCGCAGCGTTCCACTTGGTGATCTTGCCCATGTAGATGTCGGCCAGCACCGGGCCGGTCATCTTCAGCTGGCCTGGGGTCACGCCGTCGACGTTGACCACGGCAACCACGCCGCCCATGATGGCCGGGAACTGCATCAGGCCTTCCTTGTCCAGCTCATCTGCCTTGAGTGGCATGTCCGACGCGCCGAAGTCGACGGTCTTGGCCTTGATCTGCTTGATACCGGCGCCCGAACCCACCGACTGGTAGTTCAGGCCATTGCCGGTCGCTGCCTTGTAACCCTCGGCCCACTTGGCGTAGATCGGGTACGGGAAGGTAGCGCCTGCACCGGTCATGTCGGCGGCAAACGAGGTCGTCATCACGAGTGCGGCAGCGGCGCCGGCGAGGATCTTTTTGAACATTGTTATTCCTTAGTTGAGGGATATGTTTTGCACTACGGGACAAAGAATAGCCTGCGAATATGACCTGTTTATGACTTCACAATCGCCGCGTTCATGACGCCCGGGCGCGTCATGCCGCGCCGCTGCGCTTGCGCTTTTGCTATCATGGGTTTTCCCTGCCAAACACTGGATGACACCATGCGCCCCTCGATCTTCCGTCCGGCCCGCGTCTTCTGCACCGCTGCCGTCTGCCTCGGCGCTGGCCTGTTGTCCGGCTGCGCCGCGCCCGAGCGTCTGCCGGACGCGCAATACAATCTCAGCGAGAGCCAGAGCCTGCTGCTGGCGCCCGAACAGCGCCTGAGCCTGACGTATGAAGGCGCCGACGACACCCGCTGCCCGGACAATGCACGCTGCATCGTGGCCGGGCGCGTGGCCTACCGCTTCACGCTGCGCATCCAGAACGTGGCGCAGGCGTTCTGGCTGGTGCCGGGCAAACCGGGCTTCACATCGCCGGCGCTGCGCGGCGCGCGTGTCGAGCTCGACCGGTCGTTCGAGCCGCCGGCGCGCGGCATGATCGAGGCGAAGCCGGCGTCGTATCCGGTGGTGCTCAATATGTACGGAACCTAAGTGACGGCCCGCTCGCCGGTCACCGCCGCACTGGCCTGCGGCCTGGTCCTGTCGATCGTCATTGCGCCCGCCACCGGCGCGCCTGTCGCGACGGGGCACGGCGGGGCTGTTGCCACCATCAGTGCGCAGGCGTCACAGGCGGCGCTGACCATCCTGAACAACGGTGGCAATGCAGTCGATGCGGCCGTTGCCGCAGCTGCCACGCTGGGCGTGACGGATCCGTTCAGCTGCGGCATCGGCGGCGGCGGCTTCATGGTCATCTACCTGGCCAAAGACAAACGGGTGATCACGATCGACCACCGCGAGACGGCGCCAGCCAAGGCCGGCCCCACGCTGTTCGAGCGCGATGGCAAGCCGATCGACTTCGACACCGCTGTCGCCAGCGGCGCGGCAGTGGGCGTGCCGGGCACGGTACGCGGCTGGCACGAGGCGCTCGAACGCTATGGCAGCATGCGCTTCGCGCAGGTGCTGGCGCCGGCCATCGCGGTGGCCGACACGGGCTTTCGGGTCAACGCCACGTTCAATGGCCTGGTCGACCAGAACCTGGCCAAGTTTCGCCAGTTCACGCCCACCAGCGCGCTGTACCTGCACGATGGCAAGGCCATCCCCACCGGCACGCTGCTGCGCAATCCCGATATGGCGCGGGCCTACCGCGCCATCGCCTCGGGCGGCGTGAAGGCATTCTACGAAGGCCCGATGGCGCGCGCGATCGTCGACACCGTCAACCGGCCGCCCGTGGCCAAGGGCGTCAATGTCCGCTCCGGCACCATGACACTGGCCGACCTGGCCAACTACGAAGCGCGCATCCGCCCTGCCCTGCGCAGCACCTACCGGGGCTACGAGTTGTATGGCATGCCGCTGCCCAGCAGTGGCGGCGCGACGGTCGCGCATGCGCTCAATATCCTCGAAGGCTACGACCTGAACGCCCTGCCGCGCGCGCAGGCCGAGCACCTGTATATCGAAGCGAGCCGCTTCGCGTTCGCCGACCGCAACGCCTATCTGGCCGATCCCGAATACATCGATGCGCCGCTGGCCGGCTTCCTGTCGAAGGATTTCGCCGCCACGCGCCGCGCGCTGATCTCGCTGCAACAGGCCGCACCGGGCGCAGTGGCGGCCGGCAATCCATATGCATTCCAGAATGATCCCAGCGTGCCGCTGCTGCCACCGGTGCGCGCCAGCATCCGGCCTCCACCGGAAAGCCTGCACACGACACACCTGACGGTGTCAGACAAGGATGGCAACGTGGTCGCGTACACGTTCACGATCGAATCGTGGGGCGGCAGCGGCATTGTTGTGCCAGGCTACGGCTTCCTGCTCAATAATGAGATGACCGACTTCGACTTCGCCGGCCCGCACCCCAACGTGCTAGAGCCCGGCAAGCGGCCCCGCTCCAGCATGGCGCCGACGATTGCGCTCAAGGATGGCAAGCCGGCATTTTCAGTGGGCAGCCCGGGCGGCGCGACGATCATCACGACCGTGCTGCAAACGATCGTCAACTACGTCGACTTCGGCATGCCGATGCACCAGGCAGTGGATGCCCCGCGCATCAGCCAGCGCAACGCCGCCACCACATCGGTCGAGCCGGGCTTTGGGGGCAGCGCACAGGCAACGGCGCTCGCGCGCTTCGGCCAGCGCTGGGAATCACCACCAGAAGAAATCGGCGCGGCCAATGCGCTGGTGTTCAACCCGGATGGCACCGTAACCGCAGTCAGCGAAAGCAAGCGCCATGGAGCGGGTACGGCGCTGGTGCAGCGGCGCGGCCACTAACGCAGGCTATGGTGACCGGCCATCACCCGTGCCGCGCCACCATATCCCGCACCCGCTGCGCCATCGTATCGATTGAAAACGGTTTGGTCAGGATCGCCATGTCAGGGCCCAGTTGCCCGTTGTCGAGCAAGGCGGTTTCGGCATAGCCGGTGATGAACAGCACCTTCAGTTCGGGCCGCGCCACGCGCGCGGCATCGGCCATCTGCCGCCCGTTCATCATCCCGGGCAAGCCGACGTCAGTAATCAACAGATCGATACGCGCGCCCGATTGCAACAAGGCCAGACCGCCAGCGCCATCTTCGGCGTTCAGCACGTGGTATCCCAGGTCTTCCAGCAGGTCGACCACCAGCATGCGCACGCTCGGCTCGTCGTCGACCACCAGGATCGTCTCGCCGCGGCCGTCCGGCGACGCCAGCGCCACCGGCTGCGCGGTATCGACACCCTCGGCCTGGCCGCGGTGGCGCGGCAGGTAGATGCTCACCGTGGTGCCCCGCCCTACCGCCGAATCGATGTGCACCTGGCCGTCTGACTGCTTGGCGAAGCCGTAGATCATCGACAGGCCCAGCCCCGTGCCCTGCCCGATCGGCTTGGTCGTGAAGAACGGGTCGAACGCCTTGGCCACCACGTCCGGCGCCATGCCGGTGCCGGCGTCGGATACCGACAGCGTCAGGTAGTCGCCAGGCGGCAGTTCGAGCGCGCGGGCGGCAACGGGGTCGATCTGGCGATTGGCGGTTTCGATGGTGATAGCGCCGCCGGCCGGCATCGCGTCGCGCGCGTTGATGCACAGGTTCAGCAGCGCGTTTTCGAGCTGCGACTGGTCCACCAGCGCTGCCCACAGCGCGCGCTCGGCGCGCGGCTCCACCTGCACGGCGGGGCCGACCGTGCGCCGGATCATGTCGAGCATGCCATCGATCATGGCATTCACGCAGATCGCCGTGGGCGCAAGCGTCTGGCGGCGCGAGAACGCCAGCAGGCGATGGGTCAGCGCGGCAGCGCGCCGGGTCGCACCCTGCGCCACGCCGATGTAGCGGTCGACATCGCCCACGCGGTCTTGCGCGATGCGGATCTTGACCAGGTCCAGGCTGCCGGCAATGCCGGCCAGCAGATTGTTGAAGTCATGCGCCAGGCCGCCGGTGAGCTGGCCCACTGCTTCCATTTTCTGCGAGTGGCGCAGCTGCTCCTGGGCGCGCTCGAGCTCAGCCTGGCGCTCGCGTTCGACCGTGATGTCGCGGCCGGTCGCATATGTCACGCTGCCCGCCGGCGCGGCGACCCACGAAATCGAGCGTGTCGAGCCATCCTTGTGGCGATAGCGGTTGACCAGGCGCGGCTGCCCGCCTTCGGCTGCGGCGAGGTTGGCGTCGACGGTCGGGGCGTGGTCCTCGGCCACGACGAATTCAGTGACGTGATGGCCAACGAGTTCCTCGGGGGTATAACCGAGCAAGTGGGTCCAGGCCGGATTGACACGCCGGAACACGCCATTGAAATCGATCGTCAGCAGCAGGTCGGGCGACGTGTCCCACATGCGGTCGCGTTCGGCCTGCGCTTCCTTTTCAAGGGTCACGTCACGCGCCGAGCAATACACCTTGCCGTCGTCCGGCACCGCCACCCACGACAGCCAGCGCCAGCCGCCGGCCTTGTGGCGGTGGCGGTTTTCGAAGCGCAGCGCCGGGATGTCGCGCTCGAGTGCGTCGCGCCACACGGCCTGGGTCAGTGCCTGGTCGTCCGGATGGACGAACTCCATGAAGTGGGTGCTGGCGATCTCCTCCTCGGTCCAGCCCAGGCTGGCTTCCCAGGCCGGGTTCGACGTTTCGACAAAGCCGTCGGCATTGAGCACGCCCAGGATGTCCGGGCTGACCTGCCAGGTGCGGCCACGCGCCAGCGCCTGGGCTATGACTTTCTGCTCGAGCTGCTCGTTGAGCGCGCGCAGCTTGAGGATCGCCTGGTCGCGTTCTGCTTCGACCGCGCGCCGGCCCTCGACGTCGATCAGCACGCCCGGAAACAGCAGCCCGGTGCCATCCGGCGCCAGATCGACCCGGCCGTTGGCCTCGATCCAGTAGTAGCGCCCGTCGGTACGCCTGACGCGGTACTGGTGCGCATAATGGCCACCGCGCGCAATGACGGTGTTGATCGCTTGCGCCAGGCCGGCCTGGTCGTCGGGATGGACCGTGGCAACGATCTGGGCCAGGCTCAGGCCGACGCGCCCGAGCGCCGGATCAAGGCCGAAGGCGCGCGCGAATGCCTCGTCGACCGTGAACCGGTCGGTTGGCAAATCCCAGAACCAGGTGCCGATGATGGCGCCGGCGGACAGCGCCAGCTGCACCCGCTCGGCATCGATGCGCGAATTGCTTTCGTGCTCGCGCAGCACGGCCTCGTCGGCCACCTGGCGGCGCCGGGTGAGGATGGTGTCGGTGGTTTCGATGCAGGTGCATAACAGGCCAAGGATCTCGCCGTCGTCGCCGCGCACCGGGCCGTACGAAAACGTGAACCAGGTGTGCTCGGCATAGCCCTTGCGCTGCATGACCAGCGGCAGATCGTGCATCTTGTACGACTCGCCGCCGACCAGCGTGCGGTCGACCAGCGGCGCGAGCACGTCCCAGATTTCGGGCCAGGCGGCCTGAAAGCTGCCGCCCAGTGCGCGCGGGTGCTTGTCGCACAGGATCTCGGCGTAGGAATCGTTGTACAGGAGGGTTTGCCCGGCGCCCCAGACCAGAAAACTGGGGAACGCCGAACCGAGCACGATGCTCACGCCGGTGCGCAGCGTGGCCGGCCAATCCTCGATGGGCCCCAGCGGCGTGGCGGCCCAGTCATGCTCGCGAATCGCGGCGCCGAGCGCCCCGCCGTCGATGGGAAATGCGTTTGGATCACGCATGGGATCGACAGGCTGCGGGGCCGGCTGTCAGCGGAAATGGGGTGCGCACGCTCATGATGCCGGCATTATGGCATGGGCAGTGCGCCCGCCTGCACTACGCTGCGATGGCGATGCGCTGCTGCGCCTTGTGCCCGAGCGCGCGCCCGTGCCCGTGCCCGTGCCCGTGCCCGGTCGCCTGGGCGTCGACCTTGAACACGCTCACCATCTGCTGCAGCGCCTGGGCCTGCTCTTGCAGCGCGCCGGTGGCGGCCGCTGCTTCTTCGACCAGGGCCGCGTTCTGCTGGGTTGCCTGGTCCATCAGGCTGACCGCTTCGTTGATCTGGCCAATGCCCGACGTCTGCTCTTCGCCGGCAGCCAGGATCTCGGCCATGATGTCCGAGACCCGTTTCACACTCGAAACGATCTCGTTCATCGTGGTGCCCGTGCTGTCGACGAGGGCCGTACCCGCCTCGACATTGGTCACCGATGTACCGATCAATTCCTTGATCTCTTTGGCTGCCGCCGCCGAGCGCTGCGCCAGATTGCGCACTTCGCTGGCCACGACCGCAAAGCCGCGGCCCTGCTCACCGGCGCGCGCTGCTTCGACGGCCGCATTGAGCGCCAGGATATTGGTCTGGAACGCGATGCCGTCAATAACCGAAATGATGTCGACGATGCGCTTGGACGACGCATTGATCGCACTCATGGTCTCGACCACGTCACCGACCAGCTTGCCGCCGCGGATGGCCACTTCAGACGCCGAGCGCGCCACGTTGTTGGCTTGGCGGACGTTGTCGGCATTGTGCTGCACGGTACTGGTGAGTTCTTCCAGCGAGGACGCGGTTTCTTCCAGGCTGCTGGCCTGCTGCTCGGTGCGGCCCGACAGGTTCATGTTGCCGGCGGCAATTTCAGCGCTGGCGGTGGCGATCGACATGCTGCTGTCACGCACGCTGCGCACGGTGCCGGACAACTGCTCCTGCATCGAGGCCAGGCCCTTGAGCAGCGCGCCCATTTCATCCTGGCGATCGACGACGACCGTCGTCGACAGGTCGCCGTGGGCCATCGCGTCAAAGTGACCGATGGCTTGTTCGAGTGGCCGCATGATTGCGCGCAGCAAGAGCACCGACGACACGACCGCCAGCACGAGGCCGAACACGACGCTCAGACCGGCCGCCCACATCAAGGTGGTAAACAGCGCCAGGCTGGACTCGAACTCGTGGCGGGCAGTGGCCAGCTGATAGTCGTCCAGCGCAACCGACGCCTTGTCGAAGACACCGTACAGCGCCGTCATTTCTTTCATCGACAGCGCTTCGATGCGCTCGACATTACCCTGCTCGAGGGCGGTGGCCAACGCCAGCATGCCATCGTTGATATAGCGTGTGCGTTCGGTTTCCAGCGTCTTGGCCAGCGCTGCCTCTTCGCCATCGCGCGGCATGCTCAGATAGGTTTGCCACGATTTGTTGGCATCGTCGATGAAGCCCTTGGCACGCGCGATCGTCTTGGCGACGTCGGGCGCCTCCGGATGGAACACGGCGCGATCAAAGCCGAACCGGGCGCGGTTCAGGAAATTCTTGGAATTGTTGATCGCGATGCTCGAGGCGAGCTGGTTGCTGTACACCTGCTCAAGCGCAGCATGGTTCGAACGCATGCCGTAGATGCCGAGCACGCCGATGGCAGCAATCAGAAGACCGAGGACCGCCAGCGTGGCGATCAGTCGGAAACGCAATGTTAATTTGGAAAGCATGGGGGCCCTGGATAAAGTTTTCTTGCGCGGAGTGAATACCGCAACAGAAATACGATAGCCCGGAAGTGACTACTTCTCGTCAAAAAAGAGAGTCTGACGTTCAATATCGTGCAAAGTAGTTGTCCTAAAGCAACAACAGCATGACCTGCTTGTCGGTTTTGTCGGCAAGCTTGCTGAGAAGGCCACGCCAGATTGTTAAATGCCGGTTGTTCGTCATTCAAGGCGGCCGGCCGGAAATGCCATCGGCGCGCTGCACATGCGCCGCCAGCGCCGCTGCACGAGCGTGACGGTAAGAACGAGTGCAATGGGCGTTGCGATGGACCAGACCGGCCAGCCCAGCCACTTTGCGCCAAACACGGCCAGGATCGGGCCGATCAGGCTGAGTCCGAGCGCCGCCAGTCCGTAGAACACCATACCCCAGCGCGGCGCACGCGCATGGTCGCGCAGCACGAGGGCCAGTGCCGGCAAGGTGACGCTGCACAGACACGCCTGCCACACCAGTTCGATCCCGCCAGCGCCGCTGGCAAGGGCCAGCAACAGCGAAACCGCCGAGCACCAGGCCCAGACCGCCAGACCCTGTCGCAGCATGGTCCGGGCCAGCAGCGTGTTGAAGCGGGCCGGATCGACCGGCGACACCGGCGCCAGCCGTACCAGCGCCTGCTCGCCGCGGGTGCGTGCCAGCCAGAATGGCACGGCGGCAGCGGGAAACAAGAAGCACAGCATGACGGCGCCGATCATCACCATCGTGGGCACAGTCTCGTGAGCGATGAGCGTGCCGCGCAAGTGCCAGGTGATGGCAGCGAAGGCCAGTGCCACACCCAGGGTTGTCGACACCATCAGGTAGAACAGATCCGGGCCGAGTGCACGCAGCAGCAGCGCGCCCGGCGTATGCCGCCTCGTCCCATGGCGTGCAAGGAAACGGCGCACCGAGTACCGGCGCGTGCCTTCCCACCAGGCGCTGCCGCCGCTGCCGCCTGACCACAGGGCCAGATGCTCGCGCATGGCCCAGTGGCGCTCGCCGCCACGAGGAAACAGCGACCGCACCGCCGGGACGGCGAGCAGGACCATGGCCGCTACCAGCAGTGGCACGACGCCGGGTTGCAAGGCAGCGTCGTGCAGCCATCCCTGCCATTCGTCGCTCAGGAATGAAAAAAAGAATGGCAGCACCAGGACCACACCAGCGCCGATACCAGCGACCAGCATCACCGCGCCCAGTGTGCCGGCCATGGCAAATGGCAGCAGCAGGTATGGCGCCTCCGGGATCAACTGCAGCCCTGCGGCCAGCAGGCCGACTGCGGCCAACCAGACCAGCAGCACCAGTTCGACCAGACGAGCACGCATGGCCGGCACCAGCTGGGCATTGGCGGGCGTGTTCACACCGAGCGCGCCTGGAACAAAAGCAAAGGTCCAGTCAAACAGCAGCAGACCCGCTGGCGTGCACAAGGCCCAGCCGAGCCCGGCCAGTACGCCATACACCGCGCCCATGAGCGCCGCCATGGCCACGGTCAGGATGACGATGGCGGACCACAAAACCGTTTGCGCACGGGGATGGATGTGCGCATGCGCGGCTTGCCACAGCATGCGGTACTGTCGCAGACGCGCGCTCACCGCGTGACCTCGATGAACAGATCTTCCAGGCCGAGCGGCTCGACGCGCACGCCTGGCGTGTCGGCCAGCAACGCCCCACCCTGCACGATGACGCAAACGGACCCATCGCCCGTCTGGCTGCGGCGCAGCTCGCCCGGCAAGGCAGCGCCCAGCATGCTGGCCGGACCGACCACGCGGCGCGCACCATCGAGCAGGGTGTCGAGTTCGCCCTGCAGCGCGATGCGGCCATTCTTGAGAAACGCCACATCGGGTGCCACGCGCTCGAGGTCGGTCAGGATATGGGTCGAAAACACCACCGTGGTGCCCTGCTCGATCACGCCGTCGACCAGCTCGGCCAGGAAGCTGCGCCGGCCCGCCGGGTCGAGCGCCGACGCGGGCTCGTCGAGCACCAGAAGATCGGGATCATGCGCCAGTGCGCGCACAATCGACAGGCGCTGCTGCTCGCCGCCGGAGAGCCTGCGGATCGGCTTGTTGCGCATGAGGCCATCGAAGCCCCAGCGGTCGAGCAGCGACGCGACCTTCGCGTCGTTCCAGCGCGGATACATGGCCTTGAAGTAATCCAGCATCTGCAGCGCCGTCATCCACTCGAACAGATCGGATTTTTGCGGCACGTAGCCGATGCGGGCGCGCGTCGCGTCCGTCAACGCATTCAGCGGTTCGCCAAACAGCAGGACGCTGCCGCCATCGGTCTCGCGCAGGCCCAGCAGGCACTCCATCAACGTCGACTTGCCGGCGCCATTGCGCCCGAGCAGGCCGACCACCTGACCCGGCCGCACTTCCCAGTCGAGGTTATCGAGAATGGCCTTGCTGCCGAATTGCTTGGCCACGCCGCGCATCTGGATCGGGGATGGTGTCACGGTGATTCCTTGAGAATGAGTGTGAAAAGAGCGAGCACGGTGGCCGGATCGAGTTCGAGTTCGCGCGCTTCACGCGCAGCGCGTTCCAGCGTCGGCCGCAACAGCGCGGCGCGATCAGTGGCATCGGCAGCAGTGCCCTCGCCCCCACCGGCTGCGCGATCGGCTACGACCATGCCGACACCGCGCCGGCGAGCGAGCACGCCTTCGAGTTCGAGCAGGCCGTAAGCCTTGGAGACCGTCATCGGATTGACCGTCAACTGCTGGGCCACGTCACGCACCGAGGGCAACGCCGCGCCGGGCGCCAGCTGGCCACCCGCAACCAGGCGCCGCACCTGATCGACCAGTTGCCGGTAGATCGGATCGGAAGAGCCGGGGATGATCGAAAACAGTGAAGTGGCCATTGCGTATTAGTGTATTAGTTGGTTAATACAGTAACCGCGATGGTGGGCCTTGTCAATGCGGTGATTCGAGATTATTGCAACCGTGACATTGTTTGATAATTCGGCGTGACTGGGCTGCTAAGCTTCTTTGGTTGTCACACGAGATGTCGCCGGATGCGTTTTGCACTCACTTGTTTTGCTGTCTGCCTGTCGGCCGTGGCCAGGGCCGAACCACCGGATACGGCCACGCCCCAGCAAGTCGTCGTCAACGGCGCCCAGGGCGACGTCGAGGCAAGTCGTGATTTTGTTGCCGGTAAAGTAGTCATCGGCAAGGCGCGCATCGCCGAAAGCGGCCTGCAGAATGTCGGCGAGCTGCTCAACCGTGAGCCGTCGGTCAGCGTCGGCAAGGATGGACGCATCGGTTTGCTCGGCCTGCCCGGCTACACGCAGGTGCTGGTGGACGGCATGCCGCCCCAGGGCGACACGTTCACGCTCGACCTGGTGCATGTCGAGCGCATCGAGATCATCAAATCGAGTACTGCCGCGACCGGCCCGATCGGCATCGCCGGCACGATCAATATCATCCGCCGCAAAGCGCAGAAGACGCGGCTGGCACAGGTCAATGCCGGCCTGTCAGCGACGGCTGGGCTTCCTGGCGCCGATGTGGCCTGGTCGACGGGTGGTCCGATCGACGGCAAGCCGCTCGTGTACAGCGTGCGCCTGTCGGCCGTACACAAGCCGGTGTCCAGCCGGATGGACTACATCGCGACCCGCGAGAGCGCTTTTGCCGCGCCGGTTCTGGCCTACACCGGCCAGGCGCGCAACCGCAATGCCGCGAACATCGTCAGCGCCTCCGGGGAGTTCACCTGGAACGTCGACAACGCGCACACGCTGACATTCAGTCCGGCGGCCAGTTATTTCGGTGGGCCGCGACGCAGCCGGCAACAACGCTTCTGGCGCGACGGCAGCACCCTGCTCACGCGCCAGGATGGCGACAGTGCGATGACGTCGCTCGAGATTCCCTTGCGCTGGGACTGGCGCATCGATCCCGAGAGCAGCCTGAGCGTGAAGCTGAACGTGAACCGCGCCCACATTGACAGCGATGCGCTGCGCATCGATACCAGCAATGCGGCGCTCATGGACGAACTGGTATCGCGCCCGACGTCCGTCAGCACGAATACCTTCCTGCACGTGGACTACGCAACCGAGTTCGAAAACGGCCATGCGATCACGGCTGGCGCCAAGTTCGCGCACAACCGGGCCAACAATTCCTACAGCGACTTCTTCAATGGCGTGCCCGACTACAGCCTGGCTGTCCTGGGCCGTAGCGACACGGCCCGCCTGACGAGTAGCGAGCTGTTCTTGCAGGACGAATGGCGCATCAATCGCAGCTGGGCCGTGAACATCGGCAGCTCGGTCGAGCGGCGCGCCTACCGGCTGCGCGAAGGCACGGCCAGCAGCAGCCCCGGCTTCACGATGTGGGCGCCGTCACTGCACGTGTCGCGCAAGCTCGGCGCTGACCGCAAGCGCCAGCTCCGGCTTTCGGTCGCGCGCAGCTTTCGCGCGCCGTTTTTCGATGAACTGCTGTGGCGCCCCGTGATCAACACGTTTGCACCGTGTCGCGGCCAGATGCTGTGCGGTGCCAACACGCTCGATACCGCCGACACTGCCGGCAATCCCGGCCTGCAGCCCGAGCGGGCGCTGGGTGTGAACCTGTCGTACAGCCATGGCATCGGCAAGGACAGCGAGATCACACTCGAGGCCTACTCTCGCAACATCAGCAACAAGACCGGCTACGAGATCGCGCTGGCCGATGTGCCGTGGGCAAGCACACCGCGCTACATCGGCCGCCAGGCCAATCTGGGCAGCGCCCGGATCCGGGGGCTGGACCTGGAAGCACGCATGTCGGGCAAGGATATCGGCAGCCATCTGACGCGCCTGGACCTGCATGGCAGCGTGGGCCTGGCCGACTCGACGCTGAGCGACCTGCCGGGCCCCGACAACCGTCTGTCCGGCCAATCGCCATGGCGCACCAAGGTGGGCGGCAGCTATACGCTCCAGGCGGTGCCGGTCAAGCTGGGCATCGACGCCAGTTATCTGCCGGGCGACTGGGTACGCGACAGCGTGAACCAGCGCGTGTATGAATCGGGCAAGCGGGTGCTGAGCATGAATGCGAGCTGGACGGTCAGCAAGCAGACCAGGCTGGTGCTCAATCTCGACAATCTCGTGCCACGCACACGGTCACGCATCGACGAGTATCTGGGCGCGGCTGAGATCGTGCGGCGCACGACCGATACGTCCAACCATTCGCGCGTGGCGATTCGGCTGGAAACCAGTCTATGACTTACCGGGAGAAACCATGAACAAGATCATCACCGCACTGGCACTGGCATGCATCGCTTCGCACGCCACTGCTGCCCCAAGGACGTACGGCAGCTGCATGCGCGCATGCGCCGAAGTGGGCCCATCCACGGCGAAGAACGAACAGTTTGCGCACAGGATGGCGACGCTGAACGACGAAAAAAGCAAGGAGACCGATCCGCAAAAGCTGGCACAGCTCAAGGAACGCGAAGCGTCGATCATCGAAAAGCACGAGGACGATACGGAAAAACTGTGCCGCCATATTTGCGAAGGCTTGCCGCAGCAATAAAAAACCGGGGCACATGGCCCCGGCTCTGTGATCAAGCAATCCCGCCGATTACAAATGCACTGAAATCTGCGGCATCAGATCGTCGAACGTACGGCCGTTGCCGTTCTCGCCGATCGCGTGCATCTTCCACTCGCCGCCATGGCGGTAAAGCTTGGCCATGATCTGCGCCGAGTGCGAACCCGTCACCGACAGGTTGAAGCGCGCGACTTCCTGCTGGTTCGCTGCATTGATCAGGCGGCAGTAGGCGTTTTCGACCGTGGCAAAGGTCTGCCCGGTGAAGCTGTTGACCGTGAAGACCAGCGCCTTGACCGATGCCGGCACAGCGTTCAGGTCGACGGTGATCTGCTCGTCGTCGCCATCACCGGCGCCGGTGCGGTTGTCGCCCGTGTGCACGATGCTGCCGTCCTTGCTCTTGAGCTGGCGGAACCAGATCACGTCCACCGGCTTGTTCGACTCGTCGAACATGACCACCGATGCGTCCAGGTCGACGGCGTCCGACTTGCCGCCGCCGAAGCCGAAGAAACCCTTCGACTTGATCGCATCCCAACCCAGACCCATGGTCACGCGGGACAGGCCGCCACCGGCTTCCTTGTCCAGAGAGATCTTCTGGCCTTTTTGCAGATTGACTGACATTGTGTTCCTCCGTTATTTCGCTGGCTGCTGCATCCAGGCTTTGAATGCAGTGCGGTTGCGCGAACATACATACACCTTGCCACGACCCGAGAAGCGCAGGACCATGCCCTCGCCACTGGTCTGGCTGTTGATCAGGTTACCCAGGAAGCCGCCGCTGGTGCCGGTCGTGATCGAAATTTCGTAGCGCAGCGTGCTGTCCCAGCACACCACGTGCGAGTTGTCGATGATCGCGTCCTTGCCCGGCTCGACATCCAGCACCGACATCGACCCGAAGCCGGACACCACCACCTGGCCCTGGCCGCCCGTTTCGGTGACGAAGAAGCCGCCACTGTTGGCGAAGATCGCATTGCCCAGACTTTGCGTACGGACCTTGAGGTCGACGCCGGACGTGGCCGCGACAAACGCGCCATCGCTGATGATGTAGTGGTTCGGACCGACATCGACCGTCTGCATCGCACCCGGCAGGGTTGGCGACAGCAGGCAGTCGCCATCGCCGCGCGTGGCTTCGATGTGCTGCTGGAAGAACGACTCGCCGTTGGCAAAGGTGCGCATCAGCGCACTACCGAGCCCGCCCTTCATCTTGCCTTTGAGGTCGAGGGTCGATTCCATCATCACCATTGCGTCGGATTCGCAATAGATGGTCTCGCCCTGCTTCATCGACACATGAAGGAAAGGATCGACGTCCCCGGTCACGGTAAATACTGGCATTTGGCTTCCTTAGAATGAGGTTCCACGCAGGGCGCCCCCGCAGAAGCGCCCTGGCTTGAATGATTAAACGTTGACGCCGTAGTTGCGGGCGAGTGGGCCCAGGCCGCCGGCAAAGCCCTGGCCGATTGCGCGGAATTTCCAGTCCGCGCCGTTGCGGTAGACCTCACCGAAGATCATGGCCGCTTCGGTCGAACCGTCTTCCGACAGGTCGTAGCGCGCGACTTCGGCGTTGGTGGCGTTGTTGACGCAGCGGATGAACGCCTTGCCGACCATGCCGAAGTTCTGGCGGCGGGTTTCGGCATCGTGAATGGTCACGCCCAGGACGACCTTGTCGACATCAGCCGGGACCTTGGTCAGGTCGATGGTGACGAATTCGTCGTCGCCATCGCCGGCGCCGGTCGTGTTGTCGCCCGAGTGGACGATCGAACCGTCGCTCGACTTCAGGTTGTTATAGAAGATGAAGTCGCCATCCGAACGGACCTTGCCGGACGAATTGAGCAGGAACACAGCGCCGTCGAGGTCAAAGGCTGCGCCATCGGTGGCGCGAATGTCCCAGCCGAGTGCGACTTTCAGTGAAGTCAGGCCTGGTGCTTCTTTCGACAGGTTGACGTTGCCGCCTTTTTGCAGACTGATTGCCATGATGAGAATCTCCTAAATTGTGAACACCGGGTTGCAAGCGCCGCGAGCTGGTGTTCTGCCACTCGCAGCGAATTCTGTACTGCTATGGCGACGCTAGCGTCGGCCATCACCGCGTGGACGGCAGAGCCGCCTCGCCGCCCGCGTCCACCCTACCGCCGTCACGCATCACTGCGTGGACGGCGTACATCACATTACGCGCCGCCGAGTGCGGCGTGCTTCTTCTTGTACTGAATCGAGCTCCACAGCGATGCCAGGATGAAGGCCACGCCCACACCGCCGGTAATCAGCTCTGGCACGTGCCACTTCATGCTGGCCAGCATGATCACGGCCAGGATACCGATCGCGTAGTGCGCGCCGTGCTCGAGGTAGACGTATTCATCGAGCGTGCCCTTGCGCACCAGGAACACGGTCATCGAACGCACGAACATCGCGCCGATTGCCAGGCCCAGCATGATGATCACGACGTCGCTGGTGATCGCGAATGCGCCGATCACACCATCGAACGAGAACGACGCATCCAGCACTTCGAGGTACAGGAAACCACCGATACCGCCTTTTTTGACCGCGTCACCGACAGCGCCCTCGCCCGATTCGCTCTTTTCCAGCAGGCTGCTGAGCATATCGACAGCAACATAGACCAGGATGCCCCACATACCGGCGATCGCAACGACCATCTTCTGCGCTTCATCAACATACGTCAGGCTGAACAGCAGCGCGGCGATGGCGATCATGACGGCGATCGACGACACTTTGCCGAGCGAACCCAGTTTTGCTTCGAAGTTGCCCAGCCAGTGGGTTTCTTTTTCATCGTCCAGCATGAAGTTCAGGAACACCAGCAGCAGGAACATGCCGCCGAATGCCGCCACTTCAGCGTGGTGGTTGGTCAGGTGCATCGAGAAGGCTTTTGGATTGGTCAGCGCCAGGTTCCACACTTCCGCCGCGCCCAGGTCGGCAGCCACGGCCACGATGACTAGCGGGAACACCAGACGCATGCCGAACACGGCGATGATGATGCCCACGCCCAGGAACAGCTTGATCCAGAACTCGTCCCAGGTCTTGAGGACCGAGGCGTTGACCACCGCGTTATCGAATGACAGCGAGACTTCCATGACGGCCAGAATGGCCGCCACGCCCAGCGCGGTAATCATGCCCGACGTGCCACCATGATCGAATCCCCACCATGCCGCAAGGGCAAGACAGACCGCGGTCACGATGAATGACCAGGTAAAGTACTTCATTAATATTTCCCCTCTTATAGATTTATGAAAAACGGTGCTGACGAACAATTGTAAAGGTTGCCAAGCGATTGAAAAAGCGAAGATAATTGGAAGATTACTTCCGAAAAACAGAAGCCATGAGCCACGCACTCCCCAATTTCCGTCACCTCTATTACTTCTGGGTGGTTGCCAAGGAAGGCAGCATTACACGCGCCGCCGAGCGTCTTGGCCTGGCCATCCAGACAGTGAGTACGCAGCTTACCTTACTTGAACAGGCGTTCGGCAAGGCACTGTTCACGCAGCAGGGCCGGCGCCTCAATCTGACCGAAGCCGGTCGTTTGGCGCTATCGTACGCGGACCAGATCTTCCTGCTGGGCGAGCAGATGCAGGAAGCGCTCGATGCGTCCGACAGCACGCGCATCCGCCTGGCGGTGGGCATTTCCGATTCGCTGCCCAAGTTCACCGCCTACCGCCTGCTCGAGGTAACGACTCAGTTGGCCACGCCGGTGCGTCTGGTGTGCCACGAAGACCAGTACGAGGCGCTGCTGGGCGACCTGGCGCTGCACAAGCTCGATGTCGTGCTGACCGACCGCGCCGTGCCCACCGGCACCACGCTGCGCGTGTTCAGCCACCTGCTGTCCGAAAGCGAGATGTTCGTCGTCGGCGCCCCGGCGCTGGCGCACGAGTACCGTGACGACTTTCCGGCGTCGCTGCACGGTGCGCCATTCTTGCTGCCCACGCGCAACAACGCCCTGCGCGGCAAGATCGACGACTGGTTCGAGCGCCATGCGATCCGGCCCGACGTGGTCGGCGAGTTCGAGGACAACGCGTTATTGAATACCTTCGGCCGGCGCGGCCTCGGGCTGTTCTTCACGCCGGCCGCGCCCGCCGCTGACATCGACTATCAGCTCGGCGCCGAGCTGGTCGGCCGGGTGCCAGAGGTGCGCGAACACTTCTATGCGATCTCGAATGAACGCAAGATCAAGCATCCGGCGGTCGAGGCAATCCTGTCAGCCGTGCACAAAGGCGCGTTAGCAGACGGATAAGGGCCGTGTTGGGTTGTACAATGCCCTCTTGCTTTGCCTTTTGTTAATACATCTCCAGCATGGAAAATATCCTCTTCCTCGTTCTCGCCCTGTTTCTGGTCGCGCTGAACGGCCTGTTCGTCGCCGCCGAATTCAGTATCGTCACGCTGCGCAAGACCCGCGTGAACGCCATCGCCAAGACCACCGGCCTGCGCGGACGCATCCTGGAGAAAGTCCACGGCAAGCTCGACGCCTACCTGTCGGCCTGCCAGCTGGGCATCACGCTGGCATCGCTGGGTCTGGGCTGGGTCGGTGAGCCGGCCTTCGCCAGCCTCCTCGAACCGGTCTTCGCGTTTGTCGGCGTCACGTCCGAAGAGCTGATCCACAGCATTTCGTTCATCGTCGCGTTCTCGGTGATTTCGTTCCTGCACATCGTGGTGGGCGAACTGGCCCCCAAAACGCTGGCGATCCGGCTGCCGGAATCGGTGGCGCTGTGGTGCGCGATCCCGCTGTATGCGTTCTACTGGGCCATGTACCCGGCGATCGCCCTGCTCAATGCGAGCGCCAATACGCTGCTGCGCGTGGCGGGCCTGGCCGGCAAGGGCGGGCATGACCATCACTACTCGCTCGACGAACTCAAACTGATTCTGCGCACCAGCAACCCGGCTGAAAAGATCACGCAGGACGACCGCAATATCCTGGCCCAGTCGCTCGACTTCAGCCAGCTGGCCGTGTCCGAGCTGATGCGTCCGATCAACGAAGTCAGCGCCCTGTACGCCAGCCGCTCGCTCGAGCAGAATCTGGAAACCGTGCGCCGCAACCGCTTTTCGCGCTACCCGTATTTCGACAAGGACGGTGAGGAAGTCATCGGCATCGTCCACCTGAAAGACCTGTATTTCGCGCTGCAGTCGGGCCGGCCCATTGGCGATCTGACCCAGTTCCTGCGGCCGGTCGAATCGATTTCGGCGCGCACGCCGGCGCAGGACATCTTCCGGCGCTTCCGCGGCGGCGCGCCCCACTTCGCGCTGATCGGCGAAAAAGGCAAGCGCCCGGTTGGCTTCGTCACGCTCGACAATCTGCTGGGCGCAATGGTCGGTGAGATCCGCGATGAATTCCGGATGAACGAAAACGATTGGCTCAAGCAGGCCGACGGCACCTGGATCGGCAAGGCCAGTCTGCCGATCTTCTCGCTCGAACGCCTGCTGGGCATCGACATCGATAACGAACAAATGGGGCTGGACGATGTCGAATCGGTCGGCGGCCTGTTGATGGCCAAGCTGGGCGACATCCCCAAGCAAGGCCAGCGCATTGGTTTTCCGCAGTTCGATGTCGTGGTCAAGAAAATGAATGGTCCGCGCATCCTGCTGGTCAAGGTGATCCCGCAATTGACCCGCGCTGGCGAGAACGACGACCACGACTAACCGCCTTTTACATCGGCATTGCTGACATTACACAAGAATGATGCTATTTTTTGTGTATATCTGCGTGAACCGACGAGAGGCATTCAATGTCCGCCCAGCTTCGCCATAACGTTCACCTTGCCGGCCAGGGCGCCGCCACCATGGTGTTTGCCCATGGTTTCGGTTGCGACCAGACGATGTGGCGTCATCTTGCCCCTGCCTACCAGCACCGGTATCGCGTTCTCACCTACGACCTTGTCGGCTCCGGCGGCTCGGATCTTTCAGCCTATGACCGCGCCCGCCATGCGACGCTGCATGGTCATGCCGACGACCTGCTCGCCCTGATCGACGCCCATGCCAGTGGCCCGGTCGTGTTTGTCGGGCACTCGGTCGGCGCGACGATCGGCATGCTGGCCACAATCGCCGCGCCCGAGCGCTTCGCCGCGCAGATCATGGTCAGTCCGTCCCCCTGCTACATCAACGACGGCGACTACACGGGCGGCTTCACGCGCGACGACATCGACGAACTGCTCGAGACGATGGAGACGAACTTCATCACCTGGTCGCACAGCCTTGCACCCACCATCATGGGCGCGCCCAACCAGCCCCATCTGGCCTCCGGGCTGACGGCCAGTTTCTGCCGCAACGATCCCGAGATCGCCCATCACTTTGCCAGCGTCACGTTCCGCTCGGACCACCGCCTTGATGTGCCCAGGTCCACGACGCCGGCGCTGATCCTGCAATGCAGCGACGACCTGATTGCGCCGCGCACGGCCGGCCAATGGCTGCACCAGAACCTGCCCGGCAGCACGTTCGCGCTGGTACCGAATGTCGGCCACTGTCCGCACATGAGTGCGCCGACCGACGTCTCGGCCGCAATCGACACCTTCGTCACACAGCAGCCAAGCTGACCATCCATGAACGCTGCCCTCACCGCGACCGACCTGTTCTTCGACCAGGCTGCTTGCGGCCTGATGGCAACCGATGCACACGGCATGATCCTCACGGCCAATGCCAGCCTGCATGCGTGGCTCGGCATGGCCCCCGGCGCGCTGGTGGGCACGCGCCTGCACGACCTGCTGCCGGCCAGCGCCCGCCTGTTCCACTACACGTGCTGCGTGCCGCGCCTGCAGAGCGAGGGCGCGGCGCACGACATCCAGGTCGACCTCTTGATGGCGGGGGGCGCGCGGCTGCCGGTACTGATCCAGCTCGTGCGCCAGCGCGATGGCGATCGCGAGATCGACCACTGGGCACTGTTTCGCGCCGGTGGCAGACATGCCTACGAAAACGCACTGCTGTGCAAGTCGGAGGCCGCCGACGGCGCCCACAACGTGCAGCGCCAGCGCGACCTGCAACTGCAGGCGGCGAACACGCAGTTGTCGGCGGCCGACCTGCGCAAGGATGAATTTCTGGCCACGCTGTCGCACGAGCTGCGCAATCCGCTCGCCCCGATGCGCAGCGCGCTCGACGTTCTCAAGATCAAGCACGGCAACGACGACGACGCGCGCGTGATCGGCGCATTCGACCGCCAGCTGCGCCACCTGACGCGGCTGGTGGACGACCTGATGGAAGTCTCGCGCATCACGCAGAACCGCATGCAGCTGCGGCGCGCGCCGGTCGACATGGCGGCGCTGGTGCGCGGCGCGGTGCACGACATGGCGCCGATGATGACGGCGGCGCGCCACACGCTGCGCCTGGCGCTGCCAGAGGCGCCGCTGACGGTCGATGGCGACGCCACGCGCCTGGCGCAGGTCGTGATCAACCTGCTGGGCAACGCGGCCAAGTACACGCCCGATGGCGGGCTGATCGATGTTGAACTGGCGGGCCAGGCCGGTCACGCCGAACTGCGCGTGCGCGACAACGGCATCGGCATCCCGGCGGGCGCGCTGGGCACGATCTTCCAGTTGTTCACACAGCTGGAACCGGGGCGCGAGCGCGCCTGTGGCGGCCTGGGTATTGGCCTGGCCCTGGCGCGCGGCATCGTCGAGTTACATGGTGGCGAGATCCTGGTGGAAAGCGATGGCCCGGGCCGCGGCAGCCAGTTCACGTTGCGCCTGCCGCTGATCGCGGGTTATGTGGTGGCGGAAGAAATAGCAATGGCGCCTGGCCAGCCGGTGCCACTGCGGGTGCTGGTGGTGGATGACAATGTCGATGCAGCCGAGACGATGGCGACGATGCTCGAGCTGTTCGGCTGCACGACGCTGCTGGCGCATACGGCGGCCGGCGCACTGGCGCTGGCGCCGGACTTCCTGCCCGAAGTAGCGCTGCTCGATATCGGCCTGCCCGACTTCAATGGCTACGAGCTGGCGCGGCGCCTGCGCGGGCTGGATGCCTGCGCCAGTACCAAACTGATTGCGGCGACGGGCTGGGGCCAGGAGCGCGACCGCCAGCTGGCGCGCGATGCCGGGTTCGACCATCACCTGACCAAGCCGATCGATATCGAGCGGCTGCGCTTGCTGCTACAGTAAGCACCTGTTCCTCACCGGCATCGACACCATGACCCGCGCCTTGTCCCTGAACCTTCTCGCAGCAGGCTTGCTGTCACTGTCCACGCTCGTCGTGGTACCAGCGCCCGCCCATGCCTGCGAGCGCGTCTACCCACAGGCCAATGGCGACGACCGCACGCGGCACGTGCGCCTGTCGGCCGGCTGGCCCGATGCGCAGATCCTGCAGAACCTCAAGCTCAACCTCGACCGGGCCGACGTCAAGCGTACCGAGAGCTCGGGCGCGGTCAGCGTCCAGTACACGTACTTTCACAAGACTGTCGTGATCACGCGCTCGGCCAGCAAGGGGGTCGAGGTGCAGCTGCTGGAAAAGGATCGGGAGAAGCTCGTCTGGCAGCTGGGAATGTGTTGATGGTATGAAGGGGAGCGAGGACTTGCGCCTCGCTCCATGCTCTACGTCAGGCAGCGATGATCTTGCGGTTCGCTGCGCCCGGCAACATGCGCAGCGTCTTGCCGACGACCGCCTTGTAGGTTTTCGACGTGACCGTATCGACATAACGGTACTCGGCCCGTGTTTCGGTCGGCGTGACGGTCAGCACGACAAAACCGCGCGAGGCCGTCTCGGCGTATTGCAGCGGCCCGATCAGCTGCTCCATGCCGCCCGCCACGGTGGCCGGCGCGACAGTCGGGAAATAGCTTTCGAAACCAGGCGAGGTCACGGCCGGCACGCCGAATTCGACGCCCACTGCCCGCCCCTGCTGGTCGGCCAGGTCGCTGGCCCAGGCATTGTGGGTGTCGCCCGCCAGCACCACCATGTTCTTGTTCAGCGTCTGCGCCATGTTCAGCACCGTCTCGCGCGCGGCATGGTAGCCATCCCAGGCGTCGAGGTTGTACGGCACCGGCGAGGCCGCGAGCAGCTGCTGTTCGGCGGCGCTCAGCGCCACGCCGGCCTTGACCTTGGCAGCGATCGCGAAATACGCCGCATAGCCCGTCGTGCCCAGCACCATCGGCGCCGGCAGCAGCATGCGCGCCATCAGTACCTGCTGGCCCAGGACCTGCCAGGTGGCCGTCGACTTGCTCATCTGGTTGCGCAGCCAGGCGGTCTGCTCCGTGCCCATCAGCTGGCGCGCCGGGTTCGTCACGTCGGCAGTGAAGGCCGTGCTGTTGAAGCTGCGGTCGGCGCCGACATAGCTGGCCAGGGCCAGCTGCTTGTCGCGACCGATCACGCGGGTGTCGAGCATGTGCAGCGACAGCAGGTTGCCGAAGTCGAACGAGCGGTAGATCCTGTCCGGGCGCGCGGCATCCGGCACACGGATCGGCATCCACTCGTGATACGCCTGGATCGCCATCTGGCGCCGCGCCGACCACAGGCCTTCCGTGGCCGGGTCGTGGTTTTCGGCGCCACCGCTCCAGGTGTCATTGCTCAGTTCATGGTCATCCCAGACGGCGATGAAGGGCATGCGCGCATGCACCGCCTGCAGGTCGGGGTCAGTGCGGTATTGCTGGAAGCGCACGCGGTAATCCGTCAGCGTGATGATCTCGGTGGCCGGCTTCGACACGCGCCCCAGGTTACCCGCGTTTTGCGACGCATAGCCGCCGGCGGCGTATTCGTAGATGTAGTCGCCCAGGTGCAGGCCGACATCGATATCGTCGAACCTGGCGGCATCGGCGTACACGTTGAAGTAGCCGGCCGGGTAGTTCGAGCAGCTGAACACGGCAAAGCGCACGCGTGAGACGCTGCCCGTCGGGAGCGTCTTGGTACGCCCCACCGGCGAGAGCTGGCCATAGCAGCCGAAACGGTAGAAATAGCTGCGGTTGGCCGTCAGACCGGTGGCATCCACTTTGACCGTGAAGTCACTGGCGCTGCCGGTGCGCAGGCTGCCCGAGGCCACCGTACGCGAAAAGTCGCTCGTCTCGGAAATCTCCCAGCCGACATCGATGTCGGCGGCGCCAGTGGCCGTGATGCGCGTCCACAGGATGACGCGGTCGGCCAGCGGATCGCCGCTGGCCACGCCATGCGCGAAGCTGACGGTGCGGTCGTCGCCGTCACCGCCGCAGGCCGCGAGCGGAAGGGTCGACACGGCGACGGTGCCGAGGGAGAACGTACGAATGAAATTGCGGCGCGAATGCGATTGGTTCATGGGATAGCAATTGGTAAAAGTGAAAGACGGCAAATCTTAGCCACTGCCGATGACGCTCTGATGACGCGGGCGATGCACGGGGCATGAAGTGCCCGCCATAAAAAACGCCCGACCGGATATGCCGGCCGGGCGTGCCAATCACGTGCGCGATCAAGCCTGCTTGCGCTTTTTCAATCCGACGATGCCGGCCAGACCCAGCCCCAGCAGCGCCAGCGAATGCGGCTCGGGCACTGGCGTGGCCGGGCCGAATACCTGGTCGCGCACGGTGACGGCGATGTCCGGATAGTTGGTGAAGACGCCGTCCACACCGAGGTTGTAGGCCGCCTCGTAGCTGGCCGGGTTGTTCAGGAACGTGTACGGCGTGACCGTCATGCCTGCATCGTGCGCGGCCTGCACGCAGGCTGCGCTGAGCTGGCCCGCCGATGGGCCGATGCCGTCGGCGATGGCGGCGACCGCAGCCGCCCCTGCCGCCGTGGTGGGGCAGACGCCCAGATAGCTGACCGGGATGGACGAGTTGGCGTTCAGGTATTCCACCTGCGCAGCGTTGAAGGACTGCGTCAGGGCGCGGCCCGCCGTCGTGAAGTAGCCGTTGTACTTCGCATTGGTCAGGCCCGCCAGGATGGCTTCCGCCACCTCCAGCCCGGCCTGCTTGGCTTCGGGGAAGACGCCGATGGCGACACCGGTTTCCAGAAAATGGTTGTAGGCCAGGTCGAGGAAGGCGTCGTACGACGTGAAGCTGTACGAAATGGCCGGGTTGAAATAAGTCTTGTCGGTGCAGTAGCCATTGGCGTTGCGGCACGTCACGGACAACTGCTCAAGCTGCGCCAGCGTGAATTTGCGCACATCGTAGGTCCCGTTGCTGGAACGCAGGGCGGCGATCTCGGAATGCGTGGCCGCGAATGCGACGACGTTCGTCGTGGCGTTCAAGGTCCCGTCATGCAGCATCACGGCCTTGTTGTCGGCGGTTAGGTAGACGTCGCCTTCGATATAGTCGGCGCCCATCCGCATGGCGAGTTGATAGGACTGCACCGACTCTTCCGGCAGATACCCGCTGGCGCCGCGGTGGGAAATGACGAGCGGACGTTCACCGGTGAGCGTCGACACCGGCATGGCATGGGCGGCGACCGGCGCGAACAGCATGGCCGCAAGCGGCAACAGTCCGAGATGCGACGTTTTCATAAAAGCAAACCCTCTTCAAGTGTGATGAGTTATTTCGCGCCACGCATGACGGGCGAGCGCATCAGAAGTTGTCAGCGCCATATCGGCGGGGCTGACGGAGGGATGCTAATTCGGCATGATGACAGTGGCATGAATTTGCGTGCCAATGTGTTGTTGACAACGCTGCGTTCAAGGCGTCACCATCGCTATCAGGGCCGTGTAAGAAATATCCTACAAGACGAATTAACACGTTAGACTCGTGGGAAAGTGATGAACATCCCCTCCAGTCCGTCCTGGACCATGCATGAGTAAATGGAATAGCCAGCAATGATGGAAGAGTCCCTGCCGGCGTTCGCAGAAAAACCCACCACGTTACTGTCCAAATTAGGACCTGGCCTGATCACCGGCGCGGCCGACGACGATCCGAGCGGCATCGCAACCTACTCGCAGGCCGGTGCACAATTCGGTTTCGGGTTGCTGTGGACGGTGATATTTACCTATCCGCTGATGGTCGGCATCCAGATTGTCAGCGCACGTATTGGCGTGGTGACGGGGCATGGTTTGGCCACCAATATCCGGCGCCATTATTCGAAGACGTTGCTGTATGCAATCGTCATGCTGTTGCTGCTTGCAAACATCATCAATATCGCCGCCGACATCGCGGCAATGGGCGACGCCCTGCGGCTGGTAATAGGCGGCCCCGCACATGTGTACGCGATCGGTTTCGGCGCATTGTCCGCCGTGCTGCAGGTGATGATTCCGTACACCCGCTATGTGCGCATCCTGAAATGGATGACGCTGGCGCTACTGGCGTACGTGGTGACCGTGTTTGTCGTCAGGGTGCCATGGGCCACAGTCGCAGTCGGCTTGATCACGTTCCCGCACCTGCCCTGGAAGGCTGCGTACGTCACGACGATTGTCGCGGTATTCGGCACCACCATCAGCCCGTACCTGTTTTTTTGGCAGTCATCGCAGGAAGTCGAAAACCTGCGTGCGATACCCGACGCGCGGGCCCTGAAATATGCACCGACCGCAGCGAAGGCAAGCCTCGACCGTATCAAGGTCGATACCTATATTGGCATGGGTTTTTCAAATGCCGTGGCATTTGCCATCATGCTGACCTTTGCCGTGACGTTGCACCTGCACGGCATCACCGATATTTCATCCTCGGCGCAGGCGGCCGAAGCGCTGCGGCCGATTGCCGGCGAATTCGCGTTCACCCTTTTCAGTCTCGGCATCATCGGCACCGGCCTGCTGGCGATTCCCGTGCTTGCGGGATCGGCTGCCTACGCGATGGCGGGCACCTTTGAATGGAAAAACAGCTTGCAGGACAAGCCGGCCGTGGCGCCGCGTTTCTACGCGATCATCGTTCTGGCGACGCTGCTCGGGGTGGCACTGATCTACGCACCCATCGACCCGATCAAGGCGCTCTACTGGAGCGCCGTCATCAACGGCGTTGTCTCGATCCCGATCATGGCCGTGATGCTGCTGATGGCAGCGCGCCACGACGTCATGGGCGCATTGACCATCTCCCGGCGCTTGAAAATCCTTGGATGGCTATGCACGTCGGTGATGGCGCTCGCTGTGGCGTGCATGTTTGCCCTCGCCTGAACGGGCGTGCCCGTTACCGGCCAACCGCTGCTGCAGCGGTCTTGCCACAATCGCTTCCCAGCCATTTTCCGGTGCCGTTTGATTTCTGGCTGATGTCGGCGCCACCCGGCCCCGGTACGGTCGTGACTGATTCAAACCGATACGATGTCTCACTCTCGGCCTTCAGGACGGCGTCGACCTTCATCCGGGGCTGGGCGCAGGTCATGCTCACATTCATTCCGCCAGCGGTTGGCGTCATCTTCTTGGTGCAGGAATCCGCGCCTTTTTTACCGAACAAATCGAAGTCAGTGATGTTTTGCCGGGTAATGCACTGTCTCGTGCGCAAACCATCGCCATTCAGTTCGGTACCATTGGCGGCCATCATCTTGTCGATCTGCGCGCGCTGCTCGGGCGTCATCATGGCCATCTGGCTTTTCATCATTTCGAGGTAGCCCCCCAGCGGGTTGCTACTGGCCTTGTCGGGCAGCGTCATATCGATCTGCCACAGCCCGGGTTTGATGACCGGTTGCTGTGCGAATGCCTGCCCTGCACACAGGCTGGCAAGGACAAGGACGATGTGTGCGGCGCGTGTTGTTCGCATACTGGCTCCTGATAGGTAGAGTATTTCAGTGTATGCGATTCGGCCAGGCAGTGAATTCTGAGGTCGTGCAACTGGCAAGCGGGCGGTCGGACTCATCGTTGAGGTCCAACGAGAATATCTTGAAGAGACTGGAGCTCAGGCCGTTCGACGTGCGTGCCAATATACCCCCAGTCCTCAGCGAACCGGGACGAAGGCCCATACCCACCGATGACGAATTCCCGCTGTGTCTGCTCTGCTGTCCGGGATAAAAACAGGATCAACTGGTTGAATTCGGCTAGTGAGAGTCGTTCTGTTTCAAAGTTCAAGCCAAGGTTCCAGTCCGGCAGGTCGTCGCCATGCAAATCAGGCGTACGGGGAGACTTATCGTTGACGAGTCGGGCGGATGAAATACCCCAAGTAGGCAGGAAATTGGCGAACACTTCGGCCAATTGGTCGCCGATCTCATCGAGATCACTGCCATCAACGTAGGCATACGCTCTAAGCATTGGATTGCATTCCTCCTCGTCCGATGATGAAATACCGGTTTACATGCGCCGGAAGCATACTGCTTTCACCATTCTTCCTGGTTTGCAAAGATGGTTGTATGCGGCCACAGGGGTGGTTACCTACCCGCCACACCAGATGCACTTGAGCGACCCGCCGATGCCGTCTTCCAGGGAAAATGGTGCATCGTCACGTAGCCGCTTAGTCGGCAACAATGACGCCGCTATAATTTGGCGGCGCCTTCTTGTCTGGCCATCGCAAGTCAACCATTGGCTTGTCTGCACACAGTGAGCTGGCGATGAGCTTTCCGCTAGGAACTCCACGGCATTCCCATCTCATATTGCCTCTATGTGCGATTTCGTCCCACGCGACGTCAAAATCGATCGCTGATGGTAGGCGAGATTGGCCGCTGATCAGATCGGTGTACGACGAGCTCGCGGTTGCATGTCGCGTCAAAGTGGACGTGATCGCAGCGGTTGCGCCAGCCTTCTCTGCTTGAGACTTTTCGCTGGCACAGCCAGCTAGTGCAGCGATCATCAAGAATGCGAAACGTGTTTTCAAATTGCCTCCAATAGTCAGGAGCGTAGGTGTGAAGTGGTGGCCAACCTGGTCGTTGCATCTATCGTAGCAGCTTGCCCTGCTGGAAAAGCCGCCCACTGTCTCGACAAGCAGGCGATGAAGGGCCGGACCCGACCCATCGAAAACTCGGAGATCACTTACCAGAATTAAGCTCCGTGATTTACGGATGTGCGTGCGTTCACGCACGGCGCGGCCCGTACCACACGCCTAATCTCGGACTTCCAATGTCACCGCTCGTCGCGTTGCCATAAGCAACTGAGCTTTTCAAGAAAGGTTATATCTCAATGGAATCGAAGCAAGCAACACTGCACCGCATGGTCACCCCGGAACATACTTGCCCATTCGGCGTCGCATCACTCGACTTGTTGCAACAGGCGGGTTACCAGGTTGAAGATCATCAGTTGACGACCCGGCGCGAAGTCGATTCGTTCATGCAGGCCGAGGGCGTCGAGACGACACCGCAGACTTATATTGACGGCAAGCGCATTGGCGGGCATGAAGAACTCGTCGCTTTTTTAGGCGAGAAGTAAAAGCCAGCCGCCTGGCCGGCGCCAGGCGCCCACCGGCTTATGCCGGACCGCCGGCAACCTTCGCCAGCAAGATCACATCGCTCGATTCGATCAACGCCGGTATCTGCTCCGACAGCATCCGCAGATGTGGCGTTGCAAGATGCCGGTCAAGGTCGGCCTTGCTCTGCCACTCCTCGGTGAACACGAAGCGACGTGGATTGGCGATATCGCGGTTCACCTGGTAGCTGATGCACCCCTCCTCGCGCAGCGTCGGCTCGACAACGCTGCGTAACAGTGTTTCCAGTTTCTCTTCCAAACCGGGCTTGGCAACAAAAATAGCAACGACGGGCAAGGTCATGGTGGTCCCTGAAAGTGAGCGGCCGACAAGATTATCACAAGGGCGCTGGTGGAAACTTCCGCGACGGGCGCTGGGCACAAATCGACCGGTCCGACCGCAAAATGCTGGCCTCGCCAGCACGTTTTGCGCCTTCCTTCTATACTGGCCGACCGCCGCGGCGCAGACCGCGGCTTGACCCCTACGTTAAGAAAACGAAAATTCATGGCAGCCTTGTTTACCCCGTTCACCCTCAAAGACGTCACGTTGCGCAACCGTATCGCGGTGCCGCCAATGTGCCAGTACACCGCCAATGACGGCTTCGTCAACGATTGGCATCAGACGCACTACGCCAGCATTGCCCGTGGCGGCGCAGGTCTGGTGATCGTCGAAGCGACCGCAGTCTCGCCGGAAGGCCGTATCACGCCGGGCTGCACCGGCCTGTGGAATGATGCACAGGTCGAGGGCATGGCCCACATCGCTGCCCGTATCAAGGCCGCAGGCTCGGTCGCCGGCATCCAGATCGGCCACGCCGGCCGCAAGGCCAGCGCCAACCGTCCGTGGGAAGGCGATGACCATATCCCATCGGACGATGCGTATGGGTGGGACACCATCGCACCGTCGGCGATTGCCTTCGGCAAGAACCTGCCAAAAGTGCCGAAGGAAATGACGCTGGACGACATCGCGCGCGTGAAGGCCAATTTCGTCGACGCTGCCCGTCGCGCACTGGCTGCCGGCTTCGAATGGCTCGAACTGCACTTTGCCCACGGTTACCTGGGCCAGAGCTTCTTTTCGCCGCACTCCAACAAGCGCACCGATCAGTACGGCGGTGATTTTGCCGGCCGTAGCCGTTTTTTGCTCGAGACGCTGGAGTCCGTGCGCGAAGTCTGGCCGGCCAACCTGCCGCTGACCGCGCGTCTTGGCGTCATCGAATACGATGGCAACGATGAACAAACGGTGAATGAGTCGATCGAACTGATTCGCATGATGCGCCAGCGCGGCTTGGACATGCTGAGTGTCAGCGTCAACTTCACGATTCCGGATGTGAATATCCCGTGGGGCCCGGCCTTCCTGGGCCCGGTGGCCAAGCGCGTGCGTGACGAAGCCGGCATTCCGGTCGCATCGGCGTGGGGCTTCGACGGTCCGCACCTGGCAGAACGCGCCGTGGCCGACGAACAGCTGGATCTGGTCATGGTCGGCCGCGCCCACCTGGCCAATCCGCACTACCCGCTGGAAGCTGCCAAAGAGCTGGGCATCGAGCGCCCGACCTGGGTGTTGCCGGCGCCGTATGCGCACTGGCTCGAACGTTACAGCATGCAGAAGTAAGCCGTGCTTCGGCAGTCAGGGATCGTTCCCTGACTGCCGAACCGTTGTCCGACAAGCGATTGGGGCGCTTGCGTTTCCTGAAGCGCCTGCCTCGCGCCACCTGCTCGAAAACCTCACTACAATCGGTTGACCGATCAGCAACGAGGACCATCATGAGCATTCATCCCGAACACGACCTCAATCCCGGCGACGACGCCGAACCCGGTACGCCCGGTACCGGCGAAGACGTCTGCGACGCCTGTGCCGGCAAAGGCACACTTCCGGACGGCAAGGCATGCCCGCAATGCGGCGGCAGCGGCCATGTGATTGTGGGTATTGGCGGCGGCTAAGCGCCTCGCCTGACATTCTCTTGCAGCGCGGGGCATGCCAAACGCATCGCCCCGTGCTGCCAGTGTTTTACTGCGGCGGCTGACCGTTCGATGCCATCAAGCCCGCATCCACCGGCAGGTTCACGCCAGTAATCAGGCGCGCATCGTCGCTCGCCAGGAACGCCATCGCAGCTGCAACGCCATCCGGATCTTCCGGCGCGCCCAGCGGCATGCGCTCGTTGAACTTGGCCACCAGCTCGGGCTTGCTGACCATATCCTTCGTCAACCCGGTGTCGGTAAAGCTTGGATTGACCGCGTTCACGCGCACCCCGTCCTTGGCTGCATCCATTGCCATCGCGCGCACCATATTGCTGACCGCGCCTTTCGACGTGTTGTAGGCAAACATTTCCCAGTCACCGCCCAATCCTGAGACAGACGACGTCATGACGATCGCCCCCCGGGTCTTGACGAGCTCGGGCATTGCTGCCTTGGCCATGTGATAGTAGCCGGTGACATTGACGGCCATGACGCGCGCGAAGTCTTCTTCGCTGGTGGCCATGATGTCGCCGTCCGTCGCGATACCGGCGTTGTTGATCAGGATATGCAGGCCGCCGAAGCGCTCGACCGTCGCCTTGACGGTTGCCGTTGCGGTGGCCTTGTCGGCGGTGTCGCCGACCTGCACGAGCACGCGATCCTGGGGAAGGCTGGCAGCAGCTTTGTCGAGTTTATCGCCATCGATATCGAGCATGACGACACGGGCGCCCTCGTCCAGAAAACGGCGGGCAGCCGACAGGCCGATGCCGGATGCGGCGCCGGTGACGAGGACAGTTTTATCGTTGAAACGGTTCATTGAATTCCTTTCGAGCAGGCAGAAACAGCCCGGTTGCGCGCGGCAAGCGAGCCATTCATCACGCCTTGTTGGTTCACGAGAATGTGCTGTCGACGATAGCACAGGGGTTCGCGCACCCCTCTTACGGTTCCAGCAGGAAAACCCAGGTGAACGCTATTCGACGATGCGTTCTTCGTCGTGCTTGACGATGGGGTCTTCGGTGCCGGTCCACTCGCTCATCAGGGAGTAACCCACCGCCAGCAGCACCGGCCCGATGAACATCCCGATGAAGCCGAACGCGATCAGGCCGCCCAGCACGCCGAGCAGCGTGAGTAAAAACGGCAGGCTGCTGCCACGGCTGATCAGCATCGGGCGCACGACGTTGTCGACGCCGCTGATCAAGACAGCGCCCCAGACCGTCATGAAGATCGACCAGCCGGTCTCGCCTTGCGCGAACAGCCAGAGCGCGGCCCCGCCCCAGACCAGCGGCGGGCCGAACGGGATCAGTGACGTCAGGAAGATCAGCACCGACAGCAGCGGCACGGCTGGCACGCCGGCAATCGCAAAGCCGATGGCGGCGACGATCGCCTGCGCCAGCGCAGTGCCGAGCAGGCCGTACATCACGCCGCGCACCGTCTGGCTGACGGTGGCCTGGATCGAGTCTGCACCCTCCCCCATCACCTTGCGCATCGTCACTTCGATGATCGACAGCAAGCCATTACCGTCGCGGTACAGGAAGAAGCTCACGAAAGCGGCCAGGCTCATTTGCACGACGCCGGTGCCGAGCATCAGCCCGCCTTTGACGAGCCAGTGGCGCGCCGGTTCGAGCATGCGCTGGGCCAGCGCCAGCATCTGCTCGCGGCTGGCGATCAGGTTATTCAGATAGGTCTCGACCGACGGGCCGACCAGCGGGATGTCGCGCAGCCAGGTGGGCGGCGCCAGTTCGCGGTGCTCGATCAAGAGACGCAGTTCGCCGAAGCCGCGCGCGACGTCGTCGCCCAGGTTGTAGGCAACCATCGACAGCGGAATGATGAACAGCAGCGTGAGCGAGAGTGTCATGGTCAGCGCCGCAATCGTGCGTTGACCATTCAGGCGGGTGAGCAGCCGCAGGTACAGCGGCCAGCTCGAGATGGCGACGGCGGCGGCGAACAGGATCGCCGGCAAAAACGGTCGCAGCACATAGAGGCAGCCCAGCGTGAGCAGGATGACCATGGCGATGCGGGTGTAATTCCTGCCGGGTCGTTGCTGCTCCATGCTGCCTCAGGGAAGTGGTATTTACGGCATCATAGCAGTTGACGCAGGTCGTGGGCGATCAGACCCGGCCCCTGGCCATGGCGCACGAACAGGCGCAGCTGGCCCTGCTTGTCGAACACGAAGCTGCCGGCCGTGTGGTCGACCGTGTAGCTGCTCGCGTCGGCACCCGGCGCCTTGGCGTAGAACACCTTGAATTCCTTGGCCACTTTCGCGGTCGCGGCGGCGTCGCCGTACAGGCCGATGAAGCGCTTGTCGAACGCCGGCACATAGTGCGACAGCAGTTCCTGCGTGTCGCGCTCGGGATCGACCGTGACGAACAGCACCTGCACTTCGTCGGCCGACGGGCCCAGTTCTTTCAGCACGGTCGCCATCTCGGCCATCGTGGTCGGGCACACGTCGGGGCACTGGGTATAGCCGAAGAACATCACGACGATCTTGCCGCGGAAGTCTTCCAGCGTGCGCACCTTGCCGGTGTGGTCGGTCAACGTGAAGCCCTTGGCATAGTCGACGCCTGTCACGTCCGTGTTGTGGAACGCCGGGGCTTTGTCGCGCAGCTTGTCGCAGCCGGTGGCAAACAGCGCCACGGCCGAGAACGCCGCGATGGTCAGCAGTCGTTTCATCTTGAACCCAATATCAGAACTTGAAATAGTGGTCGACCAGCAGCGCCGCGAACAGCAGCGACAGGTAGACGATTGACCAGGTGAACGTCTTGCGCGCCTGCGCATCGCTGTAGTTGCGGTGCACGCGCCAGGAGTGGCGCAGGAAGACCGCGTTGAGCGGCACGGCCGCTGCCAGGTAGATCAGGCCGCTCATGCCGACCGCGAACGGCAGCAAGGTGGTGGCGGCCAGGCCGATCGTGTACAGCCACACCTGCAGGCCGGTGAATTTCATGCCGTGCGTGATCGGCAGCATCGGCAGGCCCGAGCGCGCGTAGTCTTCGCGGCGGTACATCGCCAGCACCCAGAAGTGCGGCGGGGTCCACATGAAAATGATCAGCACCAAGAGCCACGCTTCCATCGGGACTTCGTTGGCCACCGCCGCCCAGCCCAGCGCCGGCGGCATCGCGCCCGACAGGCCGCCGATGACGATGTTTTGCGACGTGTTCGGCTTGAGCAGCAGCGTGTAAATGAAAGCGTAGCCGACGAACGTGACGAAGGTCAGCCACATGGTCAGCGGATTGACGAGCGTGTACAGCACCAGCATGCCCAGGCCGCCGATGAACGACGAGAACACCACGGTCTGCGTCGTGCTCAGTTCGCCCGAGGCGGTGGCGCGGCGCGCGGTGCGCGTCATGCGCGCATCGACGCGCGCCTCGACCAGGCAATTGACAGCGAATGCGGCGGCCGCCAGCAGCCAGATACCAGCCGTGCCGGCGATCAGCGTTTGCCAGCCCGGAAAGCCGTCCGTGGCGAGAAACATCCCGATCACGGCGCAAAATACCGCCAGCTTCGTCACGCGCGGCTTGGTCAGGGTCCAATACTGCGAGAAACGGCTCTGGGGCTTGGGAATGGCTGTCTGGGTTGTCATCAATGGGTGCTTGCGGACGCGGCGAGTCCGGGCGCTGGGACAGCGCAGGCCGCGTCGAGTTGGAACTTCACCCGGTAGTTTAACATGGTCACCAGGATCACCAGCAGCGCCGCCCCGGCGTTATGCATGACGGCAATCGCCAGCGGAAAGCTGAAATACACGGTCGCGATGCCGGTGAACAGCTGCGCCACCATGACCAGTACCAGCAGGCGCGCCGTCATGCCCAGCGCCGGCAGGCGCCAGGCACGCCACGCCGCCAAGCCCAGCACCAGCACGACGGCCAGCGCAAAGGCGCGGTGTACCCAGTGGATCGCCACCAGGGCCGAGAACGGCAAATAATGCCCTTCCATCGTCTTGCCCAGTTCACGCCACAGATGGAAGCCGTGCTCGAAGTCCAGTTCCGGCACGATCGCGCCCTGGCACAGCGGGAACGTGTCGCAGGCCATGGTTGCATAGTTAGTGCTTACCCACCCGCCCAGCGCGATCTGGACGGTGAGCACGATGGCGGCCAGCAGCGACAGCCAACGCAGACCACGCAGCCGCGCGATCATTCCAGGACCCTTCAGCGGCGCCGGCGGCTTGAGCAGCGCATCTTCGCGGCAGCCCATCCAGACCAGCATCGCCAGCAGTGTCATGCCCAGCAACAGGTGGATGGTGACGATCACCGGTTGCAGCTTGAGTGTGACGGTCCAGGCACCGAACGCGCCCTGCACCAGCACCGAGGCCAGCAAGGCGATCGGCATGGCCGGCTGGAACACGGCGTCGTGCGTGCGGCGCCATTGCTTGACCGACGTGAACAGCAGCGCCAGGATCAGCGCGCCGATGCCCATCGCCAGGTAGCGGTGGATCATCTCGATCCAGGCCTTGACCACCGTGACCGGACCGGTCGGCATCGCCGCTTCGGCCGCGGCAATCTGCTCGTGCGCCAGGAATGGGTTGGCTTCGCCGTAGCAGCCCGGCCAGTCCGGGCAGCCCAGCCCCGAGTCGGTCAGGCGCGTGAAGCCGCCGAACACGATCAGATCGAACGTCAGAAACACCATCACCCAGACCAGCTTGCGGTATTTGTGGGCGTCGGACGACATCCAGACGATCGCCAGCGGCAGGCTGGCCACGAGCAGGCCCATCAGGCCGAGGTGTATGAGGGAAGACAGGTCCATGTGATTCTTTACCGGTAACGTGGTTCAGCCGATGGCCGATGCCTTGAGCAGTTTGGCGATGTCCTTGTAGACGCGGCCCGGTTCGGGCTGGAACGGGAAGCGCATCATGAGGTTGCCCAGCGGGTCGATCAGGTAGATATGGTCGCTCGGAGGGTGGCCTGCTTCGGTCGGTAGCCACTTCGCCACCGTCGCAGCCGGCGCGCGCAGCAATTCCATGCCGTCGTATTCGCGCATCATGACGGTGTCGAGCGGTTCACTGTCCGTGATCAGCCACACGCGTTCCATGCGTTCCATGTTCTTGCCCTGCATCGTGCGCCACTGGCGCATCGCGTACAGCTGGCGCATGCATTCATCGTTGCACTTGCCCCCGCCCACGCGCAGCATGACCCATTTGCCTTTCAGGTCGGCGAGCGTGCGCAGCTGGCCGTCGAGCGTGGTCGTGGCCATCTGCGGGATCGGCAGCGTGCGCGCATCGAGGATCGTGCCGTAGTTGGTGCGGTCGGTCGGCTTGACGATGTAGAAGGTAATGTACGACACGATCAGCGGCGCGGCGCAGATCAGCAGCACCAGCAGCAGCTTGAGGCGGCCGCGGCGGCGCGCGGTGTCAGGGTCAGCGAGTTGTTCTTGAGCCACGTCGAAATCCCGTCATCACATAAAAAAGAAGGGCCAGCGCCGCCAGTGCATACCACTGGAAGGCATAGCCGCGGTGTTTGTCGATCCCTGCCTCGGGCAGCGGCCAGTCGCGCGCCATCAGGTCGGCCGGCGTCGCAGGCAGCGTCTGCTGCACCAGGAACGGCAGCAGGCGCAGGCCGCTTGCCTGTGCGAGCGCTTGCGGCGTCAGGTTCTGCACCGCCGCGCCCGGCGCCAGCGGCGGGCCGTCGCCCAGTTCCATCACCTTGCCAGCGGACAGGACGAGCCGTCCTTCGAGCGTGACCGGTCCGGCTGGCGTTGCAAACGTTGGCAGCTTGTCGAACTCGGCCTGGCGCGGCAACCAGCCACGCAGCACCAGCACGTGCTCGTCGGCACCCGCTATTTTAAACGGCATTGCGAGATAGAACCCGGACTGGCTCCCGCGTGGGCGGTTCGCGAGCAGGACGGGCCAGCCGGCGACGAATTCGCCGTGCACGCGCACGCGGCGAAATTCAAGATCCGGGGAGGCGGCGATGGTGGGCCTGAGGTTGAATGGCGGCTCGGCAGCGCGCGCCAGCTGGCGCGCCTGCAGGTCGGTCTTGTACGCAGCCCGGTCCTGTTGCCAGTTGCCGAGCAGGATGCCGATGAGGGCCACAATCAGTGCTGCAATCAGGGCGACGGGGCGAAATCGGAAGGCGAAGCGCATTACAATGAATTCTCAACCTTTCGCGGGTCCATCATGAAAATCTTCGTTGCCATCGCCTTCGTCCTGATCATGGCCAGCCTGGCGTCGGCCCTGTTCTTCATGATGCGCGACAAGGGGCGCACCAACCGCACCGTCAATGCGCTGGCGCTGCGGGTGGGCTTGTCGATCGTGCTGTTCCTGTGCCTGCTGGCGGCGCACCAGATGGGGTGGATTGCGCCGACCGGTTTGCGTTGAGGTGCACGTGGATCAGGGTTGACGGCGTCGCGTGAGCGTGAACGCGTGGACGGGGAACCCGTCCACCCTACGATCATCGATGCCGTCGCATGATTGTCGAACGCATCGACGGCGCTGCATGATTGTCGAACGCATCGACGACCATCGACCGCGCCAAATGACCGTAGGGTGGAAGGCTCCGCCTTCCACGCGTTCAACCATCGCCCCACCCCCGTTACAGCCAGTACACCACCACGTACAGGCCCAGCCACACCACATCGACGAAGTGCCAGTACCACGCGGCGCCTTCAAAGCCAAAGTGGTGCTCGGCCGTGAAATGTCCGCGCAGCACGCGGTACAAAATTACCGACAGCATGATCGCGCCCATCGTCACGTGAAAACCGTGGAACCCGGTCAGCATGAAGAAGGTCGAACCGTAGATGCCCGACGTGAGCTTGAGGTTCAGGTCCTGGTAGGCGTGCATGTATTCATACACCTGGAAGCCCATGAACACGGCGCCCAGCAAAATGGTCGCGGCCAGCCAGAAGGCGGTCTTGGCGCGGTGGCCGGCGCGCAGAGCGTGGTGTGAAATGGTCAGCGTCACGCCCGACGTCAGCAGCAGCGCCGTGTTGATGGTCGGGATCGGGAACGGCCCCATCGTGCGGAAGCCCTCGACGATGCCGGCCGGTCCGGTATTGCCCCAGTGCGCCGAAAAATCAGGCCACAGGATCTGGTGATCGAGGTCGCCCAGCCACGGCATCGAAATCACGCGCGCATAGAACAGCGCGCCAAAGAACGCGCCAAAGAACATCACTTCCGAGAAAATGAACCAGCTCATCGACCAGCGGAACGACAAATCGATGCGCTTGCCGTAAAGCCCCGATTCGGACTCACCGATCGCTTCGCCGAACCAGAAGTACAGCACGACGAGCATCGCGACGATGCCCGTCAGGCACACGGGCATCGCGAACGGCAGCCCGTTGACCCAGCCCGACGCGCCAGCCATCGTCACCAGCATCGACAGGCCGGCCAGCAACGGCCAGCGCGAGGGGCCGGGAACAAAGTAATAAGGCGCGGCGGTCTGTGGCGATGCTGGTTGTGACGAACTCATCTTTATCTCCTCGGGCGATGCTGTTGATTGTTGCGTCATGCATGCTTGCTTGGATTCCCGCCTCTGCGGGAATGACGTACTTATGCCACCGCGAAACTTACGGCCAGCATGATCAGGCCGATGAAGATCGCCACCCCGATCAGGCCGGCGACGATCACGTAGACCGGGTTCAGGCTGGCCGCATCGTTCTCGTAATCGGCGCGCTTGCGCACCCCGAAGAACGACCACAGCACGGCCTTCATGCTGGCCAGAAAACTCCCCTTGCGCTGATAGGGCTTATCCGTTTGCATCGCCTTCTTTCGGCGCGGCAGCGGCCTTGAACGCCCCGCCAATTTCAAAGAACGTGTACGACAGCGTGATGTTCTTCACTTCACGCGGCAACTTGGGATCGATGAAGAACACCACCGGCATCTGGCGCGCTTCGTTCGGGGCCAGCGTCTGCTCGCGGAAGCAGAAGCACTCGACCTTCATGAAGTGCGGCGTGGCCGACTGCGGCGCATAGCTCGGAATCGCCTGCGCTTTCACCGCCCTGCCCTGCGTGTTGACGACCTCGTACATGACGGTGGCCAGTTCGCCCGGATGCACGTCGATGCTGCGCGTGGTCGGCCGGAACCGCCACGGGCCCTGCGAATTACCGTCGAGCTCGATCGTAATCGTGCGCGACTTGTCGACCTGGCTGTTGGTCGGCGCCGCGACAAACCCATCCTGCTGCGTGAGCACGTTGATGCCCAGCACTTCGCAAATCTGCCGGTACACGGGCACCAGTGCATAGCCGAAGCCGAACATCGCCACGGCCACCACCACCAGCTTGCCGAAGGTGCGGCGGTTCAGGCGCAGCAATTTGACGCCGGTGGCCATCTCAGCTCAGGAGCGTGAACTTGACGAACACGCTGATGAAGAAGAACAGCGCCAGGCCGGCCAGCCACAGCGCGGTTCTCAGGTTATTGGGTTTGCGTGGCGCGGTCATCGGATTGTCCTTACTTCACCAGCGGCGGCGTCTCGAACGTGTGGAACGGGGCCGGACTCGGCACGGTCCACTCCAGGCCTTCGGCGCCTTCCCACGGTTTCGCGGGCGCCTTGGCGCCGCCGCGGATCGTCGGCAGCACGACTGCAAACAGGAAATACACCTGGCTGAAGCCGAAGCCGAATGCGCCGATCGAGACGATCATGTTGAAGTCGGTGAACTGCACCGCGTAATCGGCATAGCGGCGGGGCATGCCGGCCAGGCCCAGGAAGTGCATCGGGAAGAACGTGACATTGAACGTGATCAGCGACAGCCAGAAGTGCATCTTGCCGCGCGCCTCCGGGTACATGTGCCCGGTCCACTTTGGTGCCCAGTAATAGAAGCCCGCGAACAGCGCGAACAGCGAGCCGGCCACCAGCACGTAGTGGAAGTGGGCCACGACGTAATAGGTGTCGTGCACCTGGATGTCGATTGGGGTCACCGCCAGGATCAGACCCGTGAAGCCGCCGATCGTGAACACGAAAATGAAGCCGACCGCGAACAGCATCGGCGTCTCGAACGTCATCGAACCCTTCCACATCGTGGCGACCCAGTTGAAGATTTTGACGCCGGTCGGTACGGCAATGAGCATCGTCGCGTACATGAAGAACAGCTGCGACGTCACCGGCATGCCGGTCGTGAACATGTGGTGGGCCCAGACGACGAACGACAGGATCGCGATCGACGCCGTCGCGTAGACCATCGAGGCGTAGCCGAACAAGGGTTTGCGGGCAAACGCCGGAATGATCTGCGAAACGATGCCGAACGCCGGCAGGATCATGATGTAGACCTCGGGGTGGCCGAAGAACCAGAAGATGTGCTGGTACATCACCGGGTCACCACCGCCGGCGGCATTGAAGAACGAGGTGCCGAAGTGGCGGTCGGTCAGCGTCATCGTGATCGCGCCGGCCAGCACCGGCATCACGGCGATGAGCAGGTAGGCGGTGATCAGCCAGGTCCAGCAGAACATCGGCATCTTCATCAGCGTCATGCCGGGTGCGCGCATGTTCAGGATGGTGACGATGATGTTGATCGAGCCCATGATCGACGAGGCGCCCATGATGTGCATCGCAAAGATCGCCATGTCCATGCCCAGGCCCATCTGCGTGGACAGCGGCGCATACAGCGTCCAGCCGGCGGCGGTGGCCCCGCCCGGCACCAGGAACGACGTGGCCAGCAGGATCGCCGCCGGTGGCAGCAGCCAGAACGAGAAATTGTTCATGCGCGCAAACGCCATGTCGGACGCGCCGACCTGCAGCGGCAGCATCCAGTTGGCAAAGCCGACGAAGGCCGGCATGATCGCGCCGAACACCATGATCAGCCCGTGCATGGTCGTGAGCTGGTTGAAGAATTCAGGGCGCACGAACTGCAGGCCCGGCTGGAACAGCTCGGCCCGGATCATCAGCGCCAGCACGCCGCCCGAGAGCAGCATGATGAACGAGAACCACAGGTACAGGCTGCCGATGTCCTTGTGATTGGTGGCGTACACCCAGCGGCGCCAGCCGTGCGGATGGTCGTGGTGTTCGTCGTGTGCGTGCTCATTGCCGTGCTCATTCCCGTGACCCGGTGCGTGGTCGATCGTCGTGGTGCTCATGGCGTTACCCCTGCTCGTTACGTGCGTTGGTGGCGGACATTATTTGCGGGCGGCCAGGACTTCGGCCGGCTGGACGATATTTTCCGCAGCCTTGTTCGACCAGGAATTGCGGGTATAGGTGATCACGGCGGCGATCTCGGTGTCGGACAATTGCGGCCAGGCCGGCATCGCAGTAGGGAACTTGCCGCTCTTCTGGCCGTGCAGCAGGATGTCGATCTGGTGCGCCTTGCTGCCCAGCACATTCGGCGAGCCGTCCAGCGCCGCGAACGCCGCCGGGATGCCCTTGCCATTGACCTGGTGGCAAGCCACGCAGTTGGCGGTGTAGACGGCTTCGCCGCGGGTTTTGAGTTCGTCGATGGTCCAGACCTTGGTCGGATCGTCGGCCAGCGCTGCCATCTCTTTTTTCTTGCCTGCGACCCAGGCCGTGTAGTCGGCATCGGACACGACGCGCACGACGATCGGCATGAATGCGTGGTCCTTGCCGCACAGCTCGACGCAGTTGCCGCGGTACACGCCAGGCCGCTCGGCCTTGAACCAGCCGTCGCGCACGAAGCCGGGGATCGCATCCTGCTTGATGGCAAAGGCCGGCACGGTCCAGGCGTGGATCACGTCGTTGGCGGTGAACACCATGCGGATCTTCTTGTTGACCGGGACCACCATCTCGTTATCGACTTCGAGCAGGTAGTTCTCGGTACGGGCCTCAGTGGGGGCGACGCCGGGCTCACCGATCTGCGAGCGTGGCGTGGCCAGGTTCGACAGGAACGAGATGCCCTCGCCCTCGCCTTTCAGGTAGTCGTAGCCCCATTTCCACTGCATGCCGGTGGCCTTGATGGTCAGGTCGGCGTTCGACGTGTCTTTCAGGGCGACGACGGTCTTGGTGGCCGGCAGCGCCATGCCGATGACGATCAGGAACGGCACGATCGTCCAGGCGATTTCGACGGCGGTGGATTCGTGGAAGGTGGCCGGTTTGTGGCCGAGGGATTTGCGGTGCTTGAAGACCGAGTAGAACATGACGCCGAACACGGCGACGAAGATCACCAGGCAGACGATCATCATCCAGATGTGCAAGCCGTAGATGTCGGCACCGACGGCAGTGACCGGGGCCTGCATATTGAGCTGGTGCTCCTGAGGCCGGCCCGTCAGTTGCTGCGCCCAAGCCGGCACAGAACCAGCGGCGGCGCCGAGTACGGCACAGCCGTACAGCACGGCCCGAAGTCGCGTTGCATATGTCATGTATGTCCCCAACCACCCAAAAAATAAGAATTATTTTTAAACGGTCAGCCATTCCACGAACGAACGACGCCGCTCCGTGCTGGCCGCAGAACACCGATGCCGTGCCGGGGCATCTCTGCGGCTGCTGCAATTCTTTTTCTGTTTCTGTTTTGACTATGTTTCGCGGCTTGCGATGCCGCTTTTTCAAGCGATTCTATCGGCTAGACGTGAAAAATAGCAATTGATTATATCTAAAGCACTAATTTTTATTCAAGGAATATCGGGGGGCCGGCCAATCTGCGCGTGCACGGCGACGACGTTACGGCTTGCGTGGCTGGAAGCGGACGATCGATTCACCAGCTGCCGTCTGGCGCGGCGCAGGGCGAAACGCGTGGCCGTAAATCACTTCGAACGTCAGGCCCAGCTTGCCATCGGGGAGGCGCTGCGCCTCGAGCGCAGCGAGCACACGCTGCCAGGCCGCACGGCCAATCAAGCCGCGCCGGCGCGATTCGAGCGGATTGCCGCCCAGTGCTCGCACATCGCGCAGCAGCGCCTGCGGCGTGTCGTAGGTGACCGTGATGCGCTCCATGTCCATGACCGGTGTCGAAAAGCCCGCTTCGACCAGCTGATCGCCGAAATCGTGCATGTCGACAAATGGCAACGTGTGCGGATAAGCATCCAGCGCCGCAAATGCCGTGCGCAGTTCGGTGAACGTGTCGGGACCGAAGCTGGAAAACATCAGCAAGCCCTCGACGCGCAGCACGCGGCGCCATTCGGCAAACACGCGGTCGGGCAACGGATGCCAGTGCAACGCCAGGTTCGACCACAACAAATCGACCGAGTTCGGGCCGAGCGGCAGGTTGCCGTAGTCACCGCACAGGATGTCGACGCCCGCCTTGGCCGGCATCAGCCGGCTCAATAACTGATTGAGCGAACCCGAAGCGCCCGGCTTTTTCGCCGCGCGCGCCATGGCGCCAGCGCCATCCAGGCCGACGATCTGCGCCGATGGGTAGGTCTTTTGCAGCAGGGCCAGGTCGCCCCCGGGGCCGCAGCCGGCGTCGAGCACCTGCTTCGGGATGATCTTCACCAGACTCAGGCGTTCGTGCATGCGCGCGGCGATTTCGCGGCGCAGGAAATCCGACGACGCAATGCGTTCGGGCCGTGCGAACAGGTTGCGCACACGCGACAGGTCAATGGGCGCGCTCAGCTTGGACGGGGATTGAGGAGATGCCATGGGATCGGATGCGTGATGAGATAATGTGGGCAGTTTAACCGTTTGTGGGACGCCGAGCCGATGCCGGACCTTCGCCCGCTGCCGATGCGCCTCGTGCACGCGCTGCTGGACGCACTCTTGCCCTCGTGCTGCGCACTCTGTGGCGGGCACGCGCGGGCGGCGGTGTGCGCGGCTTGCGAGCAGGCGTATGTGGCGCCGGCGCCGCGCTGCCCCTGTTGCGCCAACCCGACCGGCGCGCTGGACAGCACACGGCATTGCGGCGCCTGTCTGGCGCAGGCGCCGCCCTTCGACGCCACTTGGGCAGCCTGCGACTACGCGGCGCCGCTCGACAGCCTGGTGCTGCAGCTGAAATTTGGCGCGCAACTGGCGCTGGCGCCGTGGATGGCGCGCGTGCTGCATGGGGTCATCGCGTCCGAGGCACGGGCATTGCCCGACGTGCTGTGCCCGGTGCCGCTGGGCCCGGCACGCCTGATCGAGCGCGGCTACAACCAGGCGCTCGAAGTCGCGCGCCCGCTGGCCCGCGCGCTGGGCGTGCCGGTCGTCCCGCAACTGCTGCACCGGTTGCGCGAGACTGCGCCGCAATCGGGCGCCGCACCGGGCGACCGGCGCAGGAACGTGCGGGGTGCGTTTGGCGTGGCCAGCACGTTCGACGTACATGGCCGGCATGTGGGCGTGGTCGACGATGTCATGTCGAGCGGCCACACGCTGGCAGAAATTGCCGCCGTATTGAAACGGGTGGGCGCCGCGCGCGTGACGAACATCGTCTTCGCGCGCACCCCGCCGCATGGATAAGCCTCATCATCAAGGAGAAGCACGTTGTTCCACGTCGTCCTGGTCGAACCAGAAATCCCGCCGAATACCGGCAATGTGATCCGCCTGTGCGCCAACACTGGCGTGCAACTGCACCTGATCGAGCCGCTCGGCTTTCCGCTGGACGACGCCAAGATGCGCCGCGCCGGGCTCGATTACCACGACTACGCGACGATGAAGGTGCACAAGGACTGGGATGCGTTTCTGGCGGACACCCAACCCGATCCGGCGCGCATGTTCGCCCTGACCACGCACGGCTCGGCGCCCTTCGCCGACGCCCACTTCCAGCCAGGCGACGTGTTCGTGTTCGGCCCGGAATCGCGCGGCCTGCCCCCTGCCCTGCGCGAGACCTTCCCACCCACCCAGCGCATCCGCCTGCCGATGCGACCCGACAACCGCAGCCTGAATCTGTCGAATACGGTGGCGGTCGTCGTCTACGAAGCCTGGCGCCAGAACGGCTACGCCGGCGGCGCCTGAGCCGGCACCACTACTTCAAACGCATCGAGCTGACCGACGCGCGCCAGCAGATCGATGGCCTCGTCGACCCGGCGCGGCGCCGCAGCGTCGAGTTGCTCGCGGTCGTCGCCAACCAGGGCGCGCATCTGCTGCGGCACGATGACCAGGTCGATGAAGCGCTGTGCGATCGCCGTGGCCGCTTCGACCTGATCGGGCGACGGCCCGGCCAGCGCGGCCACGATGCTCGCCACGCCGCTGTCGCGCCCGGACTGATCCACCATCCGCGACAATTCCGGTAGCCGCTGTGCAGTCGTCAAACAGACCCGCAGCAGCGCCACCGACTCTTCCGTGAGCGCCTGCTGCAGAAGATGCAGCCCCACTGCGCGCAAGCGTTCCCGTATCGACATGGCAGGCGCCAGGTCGGGCGCAGCCGGCGCCACGCCCTCGAGAGCGCGGTGGACGACGGCGCTGAACAACGCATCCTTGTTAGCGTAGCGCGCGTACAGCGTCGCCTTACCGGCACCCGCCATGGCCACGACCTGGTCGCAGCTCGTCGCATCGAAACCCGCGCGCAAGAACAGGGTTGTCGCTGCGTCGAGGATGCGGCGGTCCACTTCGCCAGCATGCTCGGCAGACGGCCGGCCGCCGCGCTTACGTGTGGCTGGCGCTGGTTCTGGCTCGGGCAGGTTGGATGTCACGCGCATGGCAACATAGTCATCATAATAAACTGAACTGAATGGTATAGTTCAGTTTCTGGACTCTCAATCAAAGGTGAAACGATGGACATGCGTTTGAAATTTCTATCTGACAATATGAAGGCCATTGATTTTGGCATGCTCTCGACCCGCACCGAAGGCGGCGCCTTCGCCAGCCGGCCCATGAGCAACAACGGCGAGGTCGATTATGACGGGGACAGCTATTTTTTCACCTACGACCAGGCCCGTACCGTGGCTGACATCGAGAGTGACGCAGCGGTCGGCCTGACCTTTACCGGTGCCCCTGGGCCACATGGGCAGCCACCGCTGTTCATCGCGGTACAAGGCAATGCGGAACTGATTCGCGACAAAGCCATGTTCGCAGCGCACTGGACGGCAGGGCTCGATCATTGGTTCGAGCAAGGCGTCGACACGCCGGGATTGGTCATGATACGCGTTCGCGCCGCCCGAATCCACTACTGGAATGGCGCTGACCAGGGCGAGATCGCTCTGTAAAAACCGAACACGCCCGGGTCACGCCGGCCCCTGCCCCATCACCCACTTGACAGGCCCGCCATGCACACTGCAATCGACGCATTTCCCATCCATATTCCAGACGCCGACCTGACCGACCTTGCCGACCGCCTGGCGCGCACGCGCTGGCCCGATACCGAGACCGTCAACGACACCTCGCAGGGCCCGCAACTGGCCCGCATCCGCGCACTGGTGGCACGCTGGCAGGACGGTTACGACTGGCGCAGCACGGAAGCCGCACTCAACCAATGGGGCAGCAGCCGCACGATCATCGACGGGCTGGGCATTCACTTCCTGCATATCCGCTCACCGGAACCGAACGCGACCCCACTGCTGCTGACGCATGGCTGGCCGGGCTCCGTGCTGGAATTTCGCGAGCTGATCGGTCCGCTGACGCAGCCACAGGCGCATGGCGGCCTGGCGTCCGATGCATTTCACCTCGTCATCCCCTCATTACCGGGCTTTGGCTTTTCCGACAAGCCGACCGAACCGGGCTGGGGCGTGGGCCGCACGGCGCAGGCGTTTGCGGAATTGATGCGCCGCCTCGGCTATGGCGAGCGCTGGGTGGCGCAAGGCGGCGATTGGGGCGCGGCCGTCACAAGCGCCCTGGCGCACATGCGCGTGCCGGGCCTGGCGGGTATCCACCTGAATATGGTGATGTTTCACCCGACCGAGCAGGAAATCGCTGACGCAACGCCAGAAGAACAGCGCATGCTCAACGATGCCGCGCGCTACGAAAAGGACTATTCGGGCTACATGAAGCTGCAGTGCACGCGCCCGCAATCGGTCGCGTTCGCGCTGGCGGATTCGCCGGTGGGCCTGGCCAGCTGGCTGTACGCGCTGTTTCAGGACGTGTCCGATACCGACGGCCAGCCGGAGCGCACGATCGCGCCGGACCGCCTGATCGACGATGTGATGATGTACTGGCTGACCAATACCGGGCCCACCTCGGCGCGGTTTTACTGGGAAGCCGCGCGCGAGATGGCCAAGGGCATGCCCACCGCCCCGCTGCCCCTGCCCGCCGGCATCAGCATGTTTCCAGGCGAGCAGATGCGGCTGTCAGAGCGCTGGGCCGCAGCACGCTTTGCCGACCTGCGCTTCTTTGGCGAAGCCGAGCGCGGTGGCCACTTCGCGGCGATGGAAAACCCGGCCACTCTCGTCGAGCATCTGCGCGCGACGTTCCGCACGATGCGCTGAGCAAATCAGCCCCGATGGCCGAACACGCCATCGGCAAACACCTGCGCATGAAAGCGCTCACCGATCAGCCGGTGCGTGGCGGCGTCCGGATGCAGCGCATCGGGCAGCGGCAGGTGCGCGTTGTCGTCAGCACCATACAGCGCGCTGCCATCGAGGTAATGGATGTGCGCATCGGTCGCTGCCCGCTGCGCCACGATCCTCTGCAACTGCTCGCGGATCACACCCAGCGTCAGCTTGCCCTGACGCCGCTCGGCATCATTGCCCATCGCCCGGAACAGTAGCCTGCCCTGCTCCATCGCCTTGCCATCGAACATGGTCGGCCCCGGCGTCGTTTCATGGATCGGACACCAGGTCGGCGAGATCACCAGCAGCGGCGTGCTCCGGTGCCGCCCTTCGCGGATCGTGTCGAGAAACCCGTGCACGGCTGGCCCGAACGCGCGCACGCGCATCAGGTCGGTGTTGACGAGATTGATGCCGAGCTTCAGGCTGATCAGGTCAGCCGGCAGGTCGCGGATCGTGCGCGCCGTGAACGGATCGAGCAAGGCATTGCCGCCGAATCCCAGGTTGAACAGGTCGACGCCGGCCAGATCGGCCGCCACCGCAGGCCAGATGCCGGTCGGGTGGGTCGCGTTCGAGCCCTGGCTGATCGAACTGCCATGGTGCAGCCAGCGGCGCTGGCCGCCTGCCAACAGCGGCGACACCGGCGCATCCGTGCGCAAGCTCACCAGCTCGGTCGTCTCGTCATGCGGCAGCCAAAGTTCGACGGTCTTGTCGCCCGCTGGCAGATCACTAAAGCGCAGCCAGTGCGGCTCGCCCGGATGTACCCGCGTTGCGCCGCTGATCATGTCGATCTCAAGGAGCTTGCCACCCGGCGCGCTCGCCTGGGCAAGCAGCTTCCCATCGACCACCAGATCAAAGATACCGTCGGGTCGCGGCGCCATCTTGCCGTAGCGGCGCTTGGTCGGCAGCACCAGCACCTCGACGACACGGGCCGTCGTCCGAAACGCCAGCCGCACGCCGGATGGCTGCGCCGCAGCGAGCGCCAGTTGCACATCCAGGTGCTGCGCGAGGGCCCATGCCGGCAAACGCTGCGGCAACAGGCCGGCGACGGTGCGTTCGAGCTCGACCGCGCCATGGACCAGGTCTGCGGGAATGGGCGACAGCGTGTACATGGACGTGCCCGTCATCAGGCACCTGCCGCTTCGCGGGTCAGCACCGTCAAGCCCTCCACCAGGCGATCGAGTTCTTCCACCGTGGTCGTCAACGCCACCGTGGCGCGCACGAGGCTGGCGTCGCCCACCGGCCGCTCCACCGTGAACACGCCAAAGCGCTCCAGCAACGCCGCCTGCACGTCACGCGCGCGCATGCCGTCGATCGTGAACGCCGCCAGCGCCGTGTCGCCCACCAACGGACTCATCAACTGCAGGCCCGGCAGGTCCGCCACGCGCTGCACCCAGTAATTTCTGAGCCACGCGAGCCGCGCGCCTTTCGCTGCCGAACCGCCCAGCTGCGCATGCACATCCAGCGCCACCGGCGCAGCCATGATCGCGCTCATCGGCGGCATGCCGGCATGCAGGCGCCCCCGGATATCGTCCGCCGGATAATCGCGGTCGCCGAAGTGCGGCTCGATCCGGTCCAGGCGTGACGACCGGATGTACGCAAAGCCCAGCCCCGGCGGCGCGCCAATCCACTTGTGCAGGTTGAAGCCCGCGAAGTCGATGCCCATCGCTTGCACGTCGACGTCCAGCTGGCCCAGCGCATGCGCGCTGTCGACCAGCACATCGACGCCGCGCGCCCGCGCCAGTGCGGCGATCTCACGCACCGGCACCGACTGGCCATTGGCCGGGAACACCTGCGAGAGCAGAATCAATTTCAGGCCCGGCGTATCGCGGATCGCCGTCGCATACTGTTCCAGCAGCGCGTCGCCGGACAGGGGCAGCGTTAGTTGCAATTCGGTCGGCACCACGCCGCGCCGACCTTCCAGCCACGCCATCGCATAGCGCATCGCCGGATAATCGAGATTGCTCCACAGGACGCCGTCGCCCGGCGCCAGCCGGTGGTATTGGCCGATCAGCACCTGCATCGATTCGCTCGCGCTGCGCGTGAGCAGGATCTCGTGCGGCTCGGCGTTGATCAGCCTGGCCAGCCGCGCGCACAGCACCCCGCCATGCTCGAGGGCCTGCCTGCTCCGCAGGAACGGACTCAGATGACGATTCAGATAGTCGACCGATTCGACCAGCGCCGCCTGCACCGGCTGCGCCATCGCGCCAAAGTAGCCGTGCTCGAGATTGACGATGCCGTCAGGTGCTGGCGGATACAGGCCGGCCAGTGCCGGCATCACAGGGAGCTTGGCCATGCCGGTCAGCCCCGGATCCGGGCCACTAATTTCGTGGTCGAGCGGTCATGCTCGAAGTCGATCGCCACCGCACGCCCGCCATATGCCAGCACGGCCTGCCCTTCGGGAATCTGGTCCATCACGTAGTCGCCGCCCTTGGCATAGATATCGGGCCGGCCTTCCTGGACCACTTCGAGCGCCGTCTGTTCGTCGAACTCGACCACCAGGCTGACCGATTCCAGAGAAGCCAGCACCGCCATGCGATCGGCCAGCGTGTTGTGCGGGCGGTCGTCGCCCTTGCCCAGCCGCTTGACGGACGCATCCGTGTTGACTGCCACCACGAGCGAAGCGCCCAGCTCGCGCGCCTGCGCCAGATAGGTCACATGGCCACGGTGCAGGATGTCGAACACGCCGTTGGTCAGCACCACCGGCTTTGGCAGTGCGGCGATCCGCGCAGCCAGGTCGGCGCGCGTGCAGAGCTTGTTTTCAAATGAAGGCATGGGTATTCAGAGTCAGTGTTTAGGCGGTTCGTCGTCGGGTTCTTCATCGAGCGCCATCGACAGTTCGGATGGCCGCGCGGCGCCGGCAGGCAGCCCCGGTTCCTTGCGCTCGCCCGACAGCTTGACCTGCAGCCGCAGGCCGTTGGCCGAGTCGGCATTGCGGATCGCTTCGTCGTAGCTGATGAAGCCCTTGTTGTACAGCTCGAACAGGGCCTGGTCGAACGTGCACATGCCCAGCTCGCGCGACTTGTGCATGATCTCCTTGATGCTCTGGAAGTTCCCTTTCAGGATCATCTCGGCAATCGTCGGCGTATTGAGCAGGATTTCAATGGCGGCTTTGCGGCCCTTGCCGTCCTCGGTACGCACCAGGCGCTGCGAGACAATGGCGCGCAGGTTCGAGGACAGGTCCATCAGCAGCTGGTTGCGCCGCTCTTCGGGAAAGAAGTTGATGATCCGGTCCATCGTCTGGTTGGCATTGTTCGCGTGCAGCGTGCCCAGGCACAGGTGGCCCGTTTCGGCGAAGGCGATCGCGTGCTCCATCGTTTCGGTATCGCGGATCTCGCCGATCAGGATCACGTCCGGCGCCTGGCGCAGCGTGTTCTTCAGCGCGTTATGCCACGACAGCGTATCGACGCCCACTTCGCGGTGCGTGATCAGGCAATTCTTGTTCTTGTGGACGTATTCAACCGGGTCTTCCACCGTGATGATGTGGCCGGCCGAATTGTTGTTGCGGTAGTCGATCATCGCCGCCAGCGTCGTCGACTTGCCCGAACCGGTGCCGCCAACGACCAGCACCAGGCCGCGCTTGGTCATCACGACATCCTTGAGCACCTCGGGCAGGTCGAGCTTTTCAAAGTTGGGGATCTCGGACGAGATGGTGCGCACGACCATGCCGACGCTTTGCTGCTGCACGTAGACGTTGACGCGAAAGCGGCACACGTTGGGCAGCGAGATCGCGAAATTGCACTCCATCTCTGTTTCGAACTCGGCGCGCTGACGCTCGTTCATCAGCGAGACCGCGAGCGCGCGCGTGACTTCGCCGCTCAGGCGCTGCTGGCTGAGGGCTTTCATGGCGCCCTGGTATTTCATGCTCGGCGGGAAATCAGCCGAGATGAAGAGGTCGGAGCCGCCTTGGTGATGCATCACCGTGAGCAGTTTATGGATATAGACCTGGGCTTCCGCCGGGCCAAACGTGGTGGACATGCGGGCCTTTCAGAAAAGATGCATAGGCGGAGCCTATCAAGAGATTATATCGACTATCATTCTCGCTACACCATTATTTCATGGCGCGCGCCCTGCTGCCCCGCTCTCGCGAGGCGCCGGCAGCGCGCCTTGCCGAGACGCCTACCATGACCCTGACCGAGTTGAAATACATTGTCGCCGTCGCCCGCGCCAAGCACTTCGGCCACGCGGCCGAAGCCTGTTTCGTGGCCCAGCCCACGCTGTCGGTCGCCATCAAGAAGCTGGAAGACGAGCTGGGCGTGCTGCTGTTCGAGCGCGGCGGCTCCGAAGTCTCCGTCACGCCCCTGGGCGCCCAGATCGTGGCGCAGGCCGAGCGCGTGCTGGAGCAGACCGCTGCCATCAAGGAACTGGCCAAGCAGAACAAGGACCCGCTGGCCGGCCCGCTGCGCCTGGGCGTGATCTACACGATCGGCCCGTATCTGCTGCCGCCACTGGTCAAAAACCTGATCGAGACGGTGCCGCAGATGCCGCTGGTGCTGCAAGAAAATTTCACGCACAAGCTGCTGGAACTGCTGCGCCAGGGCGAGCTCGACGCCGCGATCATGGCGCTGCCGCTGCCCGACCACGGCATGGCGGTGCAGCCGCTGTACGACGAGCCGTTCATCGTGGCGATGCCCAAACACCACCCGTGGGCCAAGCGCAAGGAAATTTCGGCCGAAGACCTGAAAAGCGAAACGATGCTGCTGCTCGGTGCGGGCCACTGCTTCCGCGATCAGGTGCTGGAAGTGTGTCCGGAAATGGCGCGCTTCTCGGCGCCGGGCGGTGGCACCGGCATGCAGCGCACGTTCGAAGGATCGTCGCTGGAAACGATCCGCCATATGGTTGCCAGCGGCATCGGCCTGACGGTGCTGCCGCGTGCGTCGGTCACAGACCTGAGCGAGTCGAACGGCTTGCTGGCCTATGTGCCGTTCACCAGGCCGGCGCCGTCGCGCCGCGTCGTGATCGCCTGGCGCAAGAGCTTCACCCGCCGCGCCGCCATCGATGCGGTGATGCAGGCGGTGAGTGAATGTCATCTGGCCGGCGTGGAGATGATCACGTACGAGGCGGCGGCGTAGCGTCAGTCCAGACGACTGGCGGCGCTGGCAGCGCGGGTGTAACGGCTTTGGCGGTCTCGTCTACATCGGCCGCATCGCCGTTGGCCGCAGACCCGCCCCTGACCGCCTCGAGCTGCGACGGCGAGAACACGATGGTCTGGGTCGGGAACGCCAGGCTGATGTCAGCCGCTTCCAGCCGCTCGAAGATCGTCAGCAGCAGCTTTTCGCGAATGATCACCTGCGTGTCGAACTCGTGCACATCGATGTGGGAAAACACCTCGATATTGAAGGCGCGCTCGCTGATGCTGCCCAGGCGCGCGCGGTGCCCTTCTGCCATGTTCTTTTCTTCGGCCAGAACTTGCTGGACGATGGAAATCGCTTCCTTCAGCTTGGCCGACGAGTTGCCATAAGCGATCGCGATCACCGGATTGAACAGGAACCGGTCGCGCGCAGCGTAGTTTTCGATCTGGCGCGCCGACAGGTCGCCATTGGGAATCGTCACCACCGTGCGCTCGTTGGTGCGGATGCGGGTCGAGCGGATGCCGACGTCTTCCACGGTGCCCACCACGTCGCCGACCTTGATGAAGTCGCCCACCTGCATCGGACGGTCGGCAATCACGGTCACGCTGCCGACCAGGTTTTCCACCGTCTTCTGGGCGCCCAGCGCCAGCGCGATACCACCGATACCGAGCGCCGCAATACCCGTCGTGACGTCGATGCCGAAGGTGCTCAGGATCGCAATGCACGAAAACGCCAGCAGGATGACCTTGGCGGCGCGGCGCGCCAGCGTGATGACCGAGATGACCTGGCGCCGCTGACTGCGCTGCATGCGGGCGATCGCCAGTTCCGAGATCGCATCGACCAGCCGCAGGCCGAACCACACCAGCGCGATGACGGAGACGATGCCGGTGTAGCGCAGCAAGGTCTGGCGCGCCACGATCGATACCGGCAGCTGCTCGGCCCAGTTGTAGAACACGCCGACGGCGATCAACAGGCTCACCGGCGGCAGCGCCGCCTCGAAGAAGCGGTACAGGCCATTGGCTTCCGGGTCGGGCACGAGTTTGCGCATGCAGAACACGATCAGCGCCGACAGCATCCACAAGCCGCCGAACACCAGCACGCCAAGGCCCAGCAGCAGCGCCCAGTCCTTCAGCGGTGCGCCGGCGACGATAACCTGGTCGGCCGCAGGCTCGGTGACCACGGGCGCGCGCTTGGTGGCCGCGGTGATCTGGGTCAGCGTCTCGCGCGAGACGCGCCACACCTGATGCTCACCGTCCTGCCCTTTCGTGAGCAGCACCGGGATTTTCTTGTCCTGGATGGCGATCTCACCGACGCGCTCCTGATCGACCGGCAAGTCGTCACTCACCTTGCCGTTGGGGTCGTTAGAGAGCGTGATGAAGGTGTCGAGCGTGCCGCCATCGTCCAGCACCGCATGGAACGCGCGCGCCTGCTCCACCGCGTTGGTACGCTGGCGCGAGCTGGTTGCTGGCGGCAAGTCGAAGTACAGCGCGGTGCGATCGTAGTCGGATTGGCCAAGCGCGCCAAGCAGGCCGGAGACCATGGAGCGCGGGGTCTCGCGCTTGAGCGGATCGGGGACGGCGGGTTCAGCGGCGGCGGGGGCCTCGGCATCCTGGCCGGCGGCAAACGCCGGTGGTTGGGTCAGCCCCAGCAGCAATGCCAGGGACAGCGAGACCAGTAATCTCATGGAAAATATTCTATTCAAAACGACTCCTTGCACGTGTTTGATCGCATGGCGCATGGCGCGGCCCGGGCGGGAGTGACGGTGCGGACACCGCGACATCCGCGGGATGGCAAGCGACTGGTGCGTCGCATTCCTGGCAAGCGCGCACGGGTAATGGCGCGCCTGTCGATGCGCGGCGATGCACATGCCGTGCCGGGGCAAATGCGCTGGCCCGGACCTGCGATGCGATCGGTCTGGATGGCCGGACAGTGGTGCCCGGGAACCAAAGTCTAGCATCCTGCCGATGTCATGCCCGCACTATTGCTGGCAGCGCAAGGATGTCGCAGGCGATTGGCAATGAACGAGCGATATCGAATCGACGGCTTCGTTGAAAGGTGCTATTTTCACCGATAATTTATTTTCGGTAACAATCATGCAGACCACACCGGGCACGCGCCCGAGCTTCTTCACCTCCCCCACCTTCTGGCTCATCCTGCTCAATATCGGCGCCTGGGTGTATCTGGGCATGAACGGCGTCGACTGGATGTCGCCCAGCCCGGCCGACCTGACTGCCTGGGGCGGCAACCTCGGCCCCTATACTCTCACCGGCGACTGGACGCGGCTCGTCACGTCGATGTTCCTGCACGGCGGCGCGCTGCACCTGGGCCTGAACATGTTCATGCTGTCGCAGATCGGGCCATTGTCCGAGGCGGTCTGGGGCCGCACACGCTTTACATTGCTCTATCTGTTGTCCGGCCTGTTCGGTGGGCTGGCCAGCGCCTGGTGGTATGCAAGCGTGGCCGTGCGCAATACGGGCTACGACCTGATTCCCTCGGCGATGGGTTTCACGCCGCACTTTGCAACCACGGTCAGCATTGGCGCATCCGGCGCGTTGCTTGGCGCGTCCGGCGCCCTGCTGGTGCATGCGCTGTGCGCCGGCAACGCGGCGAAAATCGAATTGAAAGTCATCTTCCAGGTGGTGGCGCTGAATATCGGCATGGGCTTCTTGATGACCGGCACCGATAACGCGGCCCACGTCGGTGGCGCGCTGGCCGGGATCGCCATTGGCGCCTTGCTGATGCTGCCGGGGCGCGTGTTGCGGATCGGTACTGCGGTGCAGTCGGCAGTCGTGTTCGCCGTCAGCCTTGGCGTGCTGGTGGTGCTGGTCAGGCAGCCGCCGTCCGACCAGGTCAGCCGGATCGCGCACATCCTGCGTGCATCGGAGGTGCTCGCCGCGCAGCGCGACGCGGCGCGGGCCGTGAACCCGGAACGCCCGTAACGCCGTCCACGCGGCGCAAAATTGCGCTAAACGCGTGGGCGGGATACCCGCCCACCCTACGCCGCCCACACGTTCAACGTCACGTGGCATAGCGCGGGGCGAAATTGATTTGCGTTAGAGCAAATCCGTAGGGTGGACGGCTATGCCGTCCACGCGTTCAAAGCAACGCAACCAGGCCGATCAGCCTTGGCGGCGACGGGCCACCATCAAGCCACCCAGCAGCAGCGGCAGCATCAGCGCGATCGTCGACGGTTCCGGCACTTCGGCCACGATCGAGAACGTGTCGCCAGCGCGCATGCCAGTGGTATCGAGCAGCCAGTCGCTGCGGCCATTGACGAGCGTCGGGTTCCCGAACTGGAACTCGGCCGGCTCGCCATTCGCGAACGTGATCGCCGCGTTGTAGAACGAACTATTGACGCTGAGATCCTGCGAGAACGCGGTCACGGTGCCCGGCGCCGCGAAACGAATGCCCTGCAAGCCGAAGTTAAACTGCGGGAACGACATGCCGCTCAGGTTGAACACCATCGCGCTCAGGCTCAACGGTCCAGCCAGGTCGGCTTGCTCCAGCACGAAGTTGAGCGTGGTGCCGGTGAAATTGCCCAGCTCCAGGTCGAACGACACGGCGCCGGCGGCGCTGTAGTCGGTCACGGCATTGCCGGCCGCAGTGTTCGAGCTGACCAGCAGCGCAGCGTGGGCCGGTGCCAGGGTCGAGAAGGCCAGCGCAACCAGGCCGGCGGTAATGAATTTGTTGATGGTCATAATGAATATCCTTGGATGAATACGGTAAGAATTACAGCGGACCCTTGGCCCACGGACCCGAGATCGCGAACGTGATGCCCGGCGTCTGGATATTGACGAACAGGTAGCGGCCGGTCGGATCGAAGCAGGCGCCGGCAAATTCATTGCCGCGGCCATCGCCGGCCAGCGCCGTCGACTTGCCGGCGGCGGTCAGCTGGGCCGTCGTCAGGTTCACATTGTTCTTGGCGAAGATGTAGGCGTCACCGGCGCCCGTCAGGCCCATCAGGCGCTGGCCGAAACCGAAGGTGTCGGTGATCGGGCTGGACGAGTCTTCGCAGATCAGCAGGCCATCGCGCGGGCTGACGGCCAGGTTGTCGCCCATATTGCCGATCAGCGGGCTCGGGCTCGAGTAGATGCACTTGAGCGTCTGGCTGGCCAGGTCCAGCTCCCAGATCGCGCCACGGTTGACGGGGCCACCCGACGTGTCCATCACGTACAGCTTGCCCTTGGTGTAAAAGATGCCTTCGCCGCGGTTCATGCGCAGCGCGCCCTTGGCCCAGCCCTGGTTGAACGGACCGGCGGCATTGCTGATTGCCTGACCGTTCAGGCCCACGCTGTTGCCGCGGTTGGCGTCCGGGTTCGGGATCGACACCCATTCCAGTTCGTATGTCAGGTCGACCGACGCGGTGGCCAGGTTGACGTTGTTGACGCCCTTGACCTTCGCCATCTCGAGCACGCCGCCGCGCGCCAGTGAACCGGCCGCGCCCGTTTTGATGTCCGGCACGTAGCGGTAGAAGCCCGACTTGCCCGATGCATCTTCGGTCAGGTAGACATTGCAGTTGGTCGGATCGACCGCAGCGGCTTCGTGCGCGAAGCGGCCCATGTTCACGATCGGCTGGCCGGTCGTCTGGCGCGGATCGACCGTCACTTCGAACACGTAGCCGTGCTTCTTGCCGCCGGCAGTAATGGCGTCGGAACCGACTTCTTCGCAGGTCAGCCACGTGCCCCACGGCGTGACGCCGCCGGCGCAGTTCTGCTGGGTGCCGCCCAGGCTTGGCGTCATGCTGACCCAGTCGCCGTCACGGAACACCAGATTGGTGGTGCCGCCGCACGAACGGTTGGTCGTGGTGGTGTTGATCGTGCCGCCGTCGTAGAAGCTGTAGGCATTGATGAAATTGCCAGCTGCGCTGCTGGTGATTTCATGATTGCGCACCAACACCTGCTCGGTGCTGCGGCCGACCTTGCGGGTGGCGATCACGCCCATGCCGTCGTGGCCCGCCGGGCATGGCCGGCCATCGGTCATGATGTCGCCGCGCCAGCCATAGCTCTTGTACGTGAAGCCAGGCGGCAGTTGCAGCAGCGGCAGGCCGGTGCTCAGGTCATTGGTCGGCGCGATCGGGCCGTACGGGCTGTCGACCAGTGCAGTAACGCCATTGGCGGCGGCAGCTTCACGGGCGTGCAGCGCGGCGAAGGCGCCGACGAATGGCAGCGCACTGGCGCCGGCGATGCCCTTGAGCAGGTTGCGGCGCGACGGCGACGTGTCGTGGTTGTTCATGTGTACTTCTCCATTGATTGGACGTGCGAGCCGGTGGACCGGCATCTCGAATGTTGGCAGCGCCTGACCGGCGGCCCGCCTGTCCTTACCACCCCGGCTCGGACCGATGCATTAAAGCAAACGATCATGTCAAGTTAATGACAACAAAAAGACAATTTTTCAGGCTGCACGGTTGGTCGTGACACATGCCTGTCATGCACATCGCATGCGGCCTGCTGCGGCAAGGGTGCGCCGCGCAGCGTCCCCAAACCGGCTAGAATTGCTGTCTTCCGATCAATATTTTTTGCGACAAAAAAGCGAACACATGAACAAGCTGGCGCTCTACTTTCGCCTGATCCGGGCCGACAAGCCGATCGGCATCCTGCTGCTGCTGTGGCCAACCCTGTGGGCGCTGTGGATGGCCTCGGGCGGCGTGCCGGCCCTCGATGTGCTGGCGATCTTCGTGATCGGTACGGCGCTGATGCGCTCCGCCGGCTGCGCCATCAATGACTACGCCGACCGCGACTTCGACCGCCACGTCAAACGCACGGTCGACCGTCCACTCACGAGCGGCAAGATCCGGGGCTGGGAAGCGGTGATGGTCGCGGCCGTGCTGGCGATCGCGTCGTTCCTGCTGATCCTGCCGCTCAATGCGCTGACCAAGCAGTTATCGGTGGTGGCCGTGGTGGTGGCCGGCACCTACCCGTACTTCAAGCGCTTCTTCGCCATTCCGCAGGCTTACCTGGGCATCGCATTTGGTTTCGGCATCCCGATGGCGTTTGCCGCCGTGCAGGGCGCGGTCCCAGGCGTGGCCTGGTGGCTGCTGGTAGCGAACGTGTTCTGGGCGGTGGCCTACGACACCGCGTATGCGATGGTCGACCGCGATGACGACATCAAGCTGGGCATGCGCACGTCGGCCATCACCTTCGGGCGCTTCGACGTGGCCGCGATCATGCTGTGCTACGGCGCGTCGCTGGCGATTTTCTTGCTGTGCGGCTGGTCGCTGGGCCTGCGCTGGTGGTTCGTGGCCGGGGTGGCGGTGGCGGGCGCGATCGCGCTGTATCACTACACGCTGATCCGTCATCGCGACCGGATGAACTGCTTCAAGGCCTTCCGCCATAACAACTGGCTGGGGGCCGCACTGTTCATTGGTGTCGCACTAGATTATGCATTAGGTTAATATTGTCCGAAATGCATTCATCGCTGCTCCGGCAGCGTGATCGACCACCACATCAAGAGGCCCAATATGATCCAAAAAATCCCGACCCAGACCAATACCCGCGACCAGCTGGTCGACGACCTGAAAAGCGTCATCGGCGACGCGGAATCGTGGCTGCGCAACGGCAGCCAGCTGACCGGCGAAGAGTTCAAGTCGGCCAAGGCCAAGTTCGAGCAGACGCTGGCCTCGGCCAAGGTCGGCCTGATCAACGCCGAAGAAACCGTGGTCGAGCGCACCAAGGTCGCCGCCAAGGCCACCGACGAATACGTCAAGGACAACCCATGGAAATCGGTTGGCCTGGGCGCTGCCATCGGTGTCGTCATCGGCATGCTGATCGTCCGTAAATAAGATGACGATCTCCGCGACCATTTCGCGCATCGGGGCCACGCTGCTTGCCATGCTGCGCACGCGGCTTGAGCTGGCGACGCTCGAACTGCAGGAAGAAACGCACCGCCTGTTCGGCTATGTGGCCTGGGGCATCGCGGCCGCCTTCTTCGGCCTGGTCGCGGTGTTGCTGCTCATCCTGTTCGTGCTGGTCCTGTTCTGGGATACGCACCGCCTGCTCGCCGTTGGCGGCATGACGCTGCTGTTCGCGCTGGGCAGTGTGCTGGCGTTCTTCAAGGTCCGTGGCGACCTGACGAACCGCGGGCCGATCATGGCGGCCACGCTGGCCGAGCTGCGCAAGGATGCGCAAGCTGTCAAAGGAGAGCCGATCGATGACGTCAAAATCTGAACCACTGGCGGTGCGCCGCCGCTTGCTGGCCGCGCAATGCGCCGAACAGCGCGCCCAGATGTCGGCCGACGTGACGCTGCTGCGCACGCCGTCGGCGATGGGTGGCACCACGGGGTATGTGGTGCAGCACAAGAAAGCCATCCTGACCGCCGCCGGCGTCGGGGTTGGCATCCTGCTGACCAGGCCGACCTGGGTGGTCGGTGCGATCACCGCAGCGTTGTCGGCCTACAAGCTGGCGCAGAAGGTGCTGCCCGTATTAGGGTGGCGGAAGTTCGAAGTACATTGAACGGTTTGCGGTTCGCGAACTGACTTGGGTTCCCGCCTGCGCGGGAACGACGGTTTTAGGGTTGGCAGCTACGGATGTTGATCGTGGCAACCAGCCTCCAGACCGTCGTTCCCGCGAAGGCGGGAACCCAAGCTTTTTACAGGCACCGCACGCTCAATCCTGACCCAGCTCGTCCCCGAGTGCCTTGCCACGCGCTGCTGCGGCCTGCATCGCTGCGACGATCGCGCCTTTCACGCCCGCCGCTTCCATGCTCTCGATTGCCGCGTGCGTCGTGCCGCCCTTTGACGTCACCCGCGCGCGCAGCACGTCGACTGCTTCGTCGGACTGCGCCGCCAGCTGCGCCGCGCCCGTGAACGTGGCCAGCGCCAGTTCCCTGCCCTGCTCCGCATTCAGGCCCATCGCGCGCGCCGCTTCCTGCATCGCTTCGAGGAAGTAAAACACGTAGGCCGGCCCGCTGCCCGAGACCGCCGTTACCGCATCGATCTGCGCTTCATCGTCCAGCCACACAGTCTTGCCGACCGCGCGCATGACGGCGTCGGCCTGCTCGCGCTGCGCTGCGCTCACGGCCGGCTGCGCCGCCAGGCCCGTCACGCCCATGCCGATCAGCGCCGGCGTATTGGGCATCGTGCGTACGATGGCGTCATAGCCACCGAGCCAGCGGGACAGGTCACTGCTGCGGATACCCGCCGCGATCGACAGCACCAGTTGACGCGTCAGGTGCGGCGCCAGTGCTGTGGCCACTTCGCGCATCTGCTGCGGCTTCACGGCCAGCACCACGACTTCAGCATGCTGGACACCCTCGTCGATGGCGGTCGCGGTGCGCACGCCATACTCGCGCGCCAGACGCTCCAGTGCTTCGGGATTGCGGTCCACCACGTGGATCTGCGCACCGGAACCCGCGACCTTCACGAGCCCGGAAATCAACGCTGCGGCCATATTGCCGCCGCCGATAAAGACGATGTTCATGGTGATCCTGTCAGGTGTAATCGCGTTTGCCAAAGATGGCGCTGCCCACGCGCACGATCGTCGCGCCTTCGGCAATCGCGGGCGCCAGGTCGCCCGACATGCCCATCGACAGCGTGTCCAATGCCAGGCCATCGGCGCGCAGCGCGTCGAACAGGGCGCGCACGCGGGCAAAGGCGGCGCGCTGTGCCGCGATATCGGTGGTGGGCTCGGGGATCGCCATCAGGCCGCGCAGGCGCAGGTTCGGCAATTGCGCGACCTCATGCGCGAGCGCCGGTAATTCTTCAGGCGATGCGCCGCTCTTGCTGGCCTCACCGCTGATGTTCACTTGAAGGCAGATATTCAGCGGGCCCAGTTCGGGCGGGCGCTGCTCCGACAGACGCTGCGCGATCTTGAGCCGCTCGACCGTATGCACCCAGGCGAAGCTGGCGGCGATGGGCCGCGTCTTGTTGCTCTGGATCGGGCCGATGAAATGCCACTCGACGGCGGCATCTGGTTGCGCCTGCGCGACGCTTGCGATCTTGTCGAGCGCTTCCTGCAAATAGTTTTCGCCGAACGCCAGCTGGCCGGCGGCCATCGCATCCAGCACCGCCTGCGCAGGGAACGTCTTCGACACGGCCAGCAACTGGACGTCGTTTCTGGTGCGTTCCGATGCCTTTACAGCATCGGTGATTGTCGCTTCGACAGCTTGCAAGTTCCCGGCGATTATGGACATAATGATTTTCTATAGGAAATATTTTTGAGGCCGTTTGCGGCACTGGGATTATAAATGGACATATCGGAATTACTCGCTTTCTCGGTCAAGAACAAGGCCTCGGACCTGCACCTGTCGGCCGGCCTGCCGCCGATGATCCGCGTCCATGGCGACGTGCGCCGGATTAACCTGCCGCCGCTGGAGCACAAGGACGTGCACGGCATGATCTATGACATCATGAACGACGGCCAGCGCAAGCAGTACGAAGAAGTGCTCGAGTGCGACTTCTCGTTCGCGATTCCGGGCCTGGCGCGTTTTCGCGTCAATGCCTTCAACCAGGAACGGGGCGCCGCCGCCGTGCTGCGCACGATTCCATCCAAGATCCTGTCGCTCGAAGACCTGAACGCGCCGAAGATCTTCGGCGAACTGGCGCTCAAACCCCGCGGCCTGGTGCTCGTCACCGGCCCCACCGGTTCGGGCAAATCGACCACGCTGGCGGCGATGGTGAATCACCTCAACGAGCAGGAATATGGCCACATCCTGACGATCGAAGACCCGATCGAATTCGTCCACGACTCCAAGAAATGCCTGATCAACCAGCGCGAAGTCGGCCCGCACACGCTCTCGTTCAGCAACGCGCTGCGCTCGGCGCTGCGCGAAGACCCGGACGCGATCCTGGTCGGCGAACTGCGCGACCTGGAAACGATCCGCCTGGCGCTGTCGGCCGCCGAGACGGGCCACCTGGTATTCGGCACGCTGCACACGTCGTCGGCCGCCAAGACCATCGACCGTATCGTCGATGTGTTCCCGGCCGAAGAAAAAGAGATGGTGCGCGCGATGCTGTCCGAGTCGCTGCAGGCCGTGATCTCGCAGACGCTGCTCAAGACCAAGGACGGCTCGGGCCGCGTGGCGGCGCACGAAATCATGATCGGCACGCCGGCCATCCGTAACCTGATTCGCGAAGCGAAGATCGCCCAGATGTACTCGGCGATCCAGACCGGCAGCAATGTCGGCATGCAGACGCTCGACCAGAATCTGACCGACCTCGTACGCCGCAACATGATCTCGTCGGTGGCTGCGCGCAGCGCCGCCAAGATCCCCGAAAACTTCCTCGGCTAAGGGCCATCCATGGAACGCGACCAGGCTACCAAATTCATGTTCGACCTGCTGCGCCTGATGGTGACCAAGGGCGGTTCGGACCTGTTCATCACGGCGGGCTTTCCGCCGGCGATCAAGATCGACGGACGCATGACGCCCGTCTCGAGCCAGCCGCTCACCAGCGGCCACACGGGCGACCTGGCGCGCGCCATCATGAACGACAAGCAGGGGGCCGGCTTCGAGCTGACGCGCGAAGCCAATTTCGCCATCACGCCGGGCGACCTGGGACGCTTCCGGGTCTCGGCCTTCATGCAGATGGGCTGCGTGGGCATGGTGCTGCGCGTGATCACCACGGCGATCCCGAAGTTCGAGGAACTGAGCCTGCCGGACACGCTCAAGGATGTCGTGATGACCAAGCGCGGGCTGGTGATCATGGTCGGCGCGACGGGCTCGGGCAAGTCGACGACGCTGGCGGCGATGGTCGGCTACCGCAACGAGAACAGCTATGGCCATATCATCACGGTCGAGGACCCCGTTGAATTCGTCCACCCGCACCGGAACTGCGTGATCACGCAGCGCGAAGTGGGCGTAGACACCGACAGTTTTGAAGCAGCCCTGAAAAACTCGCTGCGCCAGGCGCCGGACGTGATCCAGATCGGCGAGATCCGCGACCGCGAAACGATGGAACATGCCATCGCGTTCGCCGAGACGGGCCACCTGTGCCTGGCCACGCTGCACGCCAACAGCGCCAACCAGGCGCTGGACCGCATCATCAACTTCTTCCCCGAAGAGCGGCGCCAGCAACTGCTGATGGATTTGTCGCTGAACCTGAAAGGCCTGGTCTCGCAGCGCCTGATTCCGAAGAAGGAATCGAAGGGGCGTGTGGTGGCGATCGAGATCCTGCTGAACTCACCGTTGATTTCGGATTTGATCTTCAAGGGCGAAGTCCATGAGATCAAGGAAATCATGAAGAAGTCTCGCGAGCTGGGGATGCAGACGTTCGACCAGGCGCTGTTCGACCTGTACGAGGCCGACAAGATCACCTACGAAGACGCGCTGCGCAATGCGGACTCGGTCAACGACCTGCGATTGAACATCAAGCTCAATAGCAAGCATGCGAAGAACCGCGATTTTTCGAGCGGGACGGAGGCGTTGGGGTTGGTGTAGCCGCTTGTAGCATCAACCTCGTCACCGTCGTTCCCGCGCAGGCGGGAACCCAAGCTCGAGCACAGCCACCGACGGGCACTTTCGTGGCAATGCACAGGAACTTGGGTTCCCGCCTTCGCGGGAACGACGTTTTCAGGTGGCGCGTCCCGGTTAGAACCGCGACTCCAGCGTGACCCGCGCCATCGCCTGCCCATCCGAAAACGTCGTCCTGCGCTGCACACCGTTGTCATCCACGTAGCGCGATTCGGACACCGTATCCTGCGCCAGCAGATTGGTTGCCGCCAGCCGCAGCTGGTAAGTTGGATTGAGCTTCCACAGCGCATACACATCCAGTTCGCGCCGCACGCTCTGGTAGCGTGACTGCTCCACGTTCACACGCACGTTGCCGCCGTTCTTGAAGGCGAAGCTCGCGCCTGTCGTGAGCTTGCCGCCGGGCGTCTTGTAGTCCACGCCCAGCGTGCCCGACACCGGCACCTGCTGATCGAGCCGGTTGTCCGGCCCCGGCACCGCATCGACCCGCGACCAGTTGCGCGCCAGGCTGGCGCGCAGGTCGATGTCCGGCACGTCCTGCAGCACGGCCGACAGCGGAAACTTTGCCTCGAGCTCCAGGCTGCGCGTGAGCGCGTCGCCATCATTCACCGGCGTCTGGATCCAGCGACCGTCTTCAAAGAGCAGGCCCTGGCGCGTGTAGTCGCTGATGCGCCGTACCGATACGCTGGCGCTCAGCAGCGCCTTCTCGGCCCAATAATGTTCATAGGACGCGTCGATGCCGGTCGCCAGCTCGGGCTTGAGGTCGGGATTGCCGCGGTAGTCAGGGTCGGTTTGGCTGTTGTTCGGGGTCGTGAAGCGCCGTGGGATCAGGTTGCTGGCCGTCGGCGCCTTGAACGTACGCGTCAATGCCAGGCGCACCTGGTCGCGGCTGTCGGGCAACTTGTAGAGCGTCTGCGCGAGCGGGCTCCAGACGCTGGCGCGGTTGGTGCTGGTGTCGAATGTGTTGCCGCTGCTGCGCGTCTCCAGCCCTTCCCAGCGCAGGCCCGCGTACATCGACCACTGCTTGGTGACGTTCCATTCGTCCTGCACGAACAGCGCCAGGCGCTTGAGGGTGGCGTCGTAATCTTCATCGCGGCGCAGCGTGCTGCCCGCGAGCGGGAACAGCTCCAGTTCGCCGCGTGCATCGTCGCGCAAGGTATGGCCGGCGTCCCAACCCATCGACAGCGCGTGGTCCTTCTTCCATGGCCGCGAATACTTGCCCACCGCGGTGACGCCAACTTCGTCAGTGGCACTGAGCACGGTGGAGTCGCGCGCCAGACGATCAACACTGTCCAGCGTGCGAAAGTCGTCTTCATGCCAGTTGCCGCGGCTGCGCGACCCGTTCACGCCCAGTTTCAGCTCGAACCTGGCGCCTTCTTCCAGGTTATGCATCCAGGTCAGGTCCGAACGCAGCGTCGTGTTGGTGCCCTTGCTGCGCACGTCGCGCTCGTCGTACAGAGGGCGCAGGCCAAGAATGGTCTCGGTCGAAGTGCTGCCCTGGTAGTTGTTGCGCTGGTGCGCGACGAGCGATTGCCAGCTGACCGTATCGCCGTTCTCCAGGCTCCAGTTCAGCCGTGGTGTGAGGTTGATGCCTTGCGGGCTGCCACGATCGGTCTGCTCGCTGCGCCGCACGAAGATGGGGCGTCCGGCCGCATCGATCTGCGATTCTTCGAACGGCGACGGGCGATCGAACTCGTAGCGCCAGGCGCTCGCGGCGAGCGAATACGACATCTTGCCGGCACGGTCCGACATGGTGAGGCTGGCGGAAGGATTGCTCACCTCCCCGCTTTTGCCGTAGCCCACGCGCAGCTCGCGCTGGGCCTTTTTCACCGCGCGCTTGAGGACGATGTTGATGGTGCCGGCGATCGACTGGGTCGAGAACTCGGCGCTGGCGGCGCGCAGGATTTCGATGCGCTCGATCGAATCGGGCGAAAGCTGGTCGATGTCGAAGCCGGCCGGCGCGCGCTCACCATTCAGAAGGATCTGCGTGTAGCCGCTGCCCAGGCCACGCATGCGGATCTCGCCACCGCCACGCCCTGCGCCGCCGCTGACGGTGATCCCTGGCAGGCGCTTGAACACGTCGAGCACCGAGGTGTCGCCGTAGCGCCGGATTTCCTCGGTCGACACGACGATCTTGCTGGCGGTATCGTCGCGGCGCGGATCGTAGCCGTTGGCGTCAGCCTTGACTTCGACCTTCTGGACAGTGTCCGTGGAGAGTGCCGGTGCCGCGGTGTTCTGAGCGTAAGCAGGCAAGGCAGACAGGGAAAGCGCGACGAGCGTGGGGCGAAGCATCTGGGAGCAGTCATGGCAAATTCAAAGGTGCCGTATTCTGTCATGCCCCTGCTGCTGCGAACAGCACGTCGTCAAATTACCCGACCCGCATACGGGTCAAACGCTCACCCGCCGGGTCCCATGCCGCCGCCCGGTGGCCCGAACCCTGGTCCACCGCCAGGCCCGCCCCGCGGTCCATCCGGTCGGCGCCCGCCCGCGCCACCAAAACTGCCGAAGCGGTACGACAGCCCGACGTATACGAGGCGCCCTTCCTGGCGGCGGATGCTGTATTCGCGCAGGCGATCGGTCTCGGTGATCGATTCGGTCTTTTGCGAGTCGAAGACGTCGTTGACGTTCACGACGAGGCTCAGGGCCTGGCTCAGGTTGCGGCGGTAGCTCAGGTCAGCGCTGCGGGTCGGCTGGCGGTAGCCTTCGCCGAACAGCGTCTTGCCCTGCGCATTGAGCACCAGTTGCAGGCTATTGGTCGGATTGATCTGGTAGCTCACGCGCGCGCGGCCACTGAGCGACGTGGCGCTGCGCTTGTCGTCCTGGCTGTTGCCCAGTACTGATTGCTCGGAGTACCCCAGATTGCCGCTGGCGTTGACCGTCAAGCTCGGGGTCACGCGCCCGCTGAACGTGAATTCCATGCCACCCGAGTTGCTGCTGCCGGCGTTCTCGCGCGTGGTGAGCAGCACGGTGTCGGAGATGAAGGTGCGTCGCTCCTGGATCAGATCCGAGTCCCGCCGTGCATACAGACGCACATTGGTCTCGACCTTGCCCAGTTTGGTCTCGAGCCCCAGCTCGATCGAGTCGGTCTTTGTGGGCATGAGGTCGGGATTGCCCGACGAGACGTTGGTTTCGTCGCGGTAGACGACGAAGGGATTGAGGTCGCCCGCGCCCGGCCGGCGGATGCGGTGCGCGTAACTCAGGCGCAGCGCCGTGTCGTCCGACAGGTCGTAGGTGAGGAACGCGCTCGGGATCGCATCGAAGTAATGGTTGTTGGCCTTGACGTTCGTGGTGACCTGGTTCAGATCGAGGTCGGTGTACTCGGTGCGCAGCCCGCCCAGCAAGCCCCACTTTTCGGCCAGGCGCAGTTGATAGGTACCGTACAATGCCACCGTCGTTTCATCGAGCTCGAAGCGGTTGGTGCGCTGGTTGCTGAGGCTTTCGGCCAGCGTCGCCTCATCGACATTGAAAAAGCGGGTGTCGAATACATTGCTGTTCTGCGCGACCTTGTAGCCCGCCTTGAACACGCCCTTCTCGCCCGGCAGCTCATAGTCGCCCGTGAAGTCGATCACGCGCGTCTCGGTCAAGTTGTTCTGGTGCGTGCGCGGCGCAGTCGAATTGGCGGGGCGCACCGTGTAATCGCTGGCGAAGCGCGTGTCGGCCTCGCCCTTGTTGCCCGACAGGCGCAGGTCGACCTTGAGGATTTCGCCGGGCCGCGCGCCCTTGTGATCCAGGCCACCACTCAGGCTGTAGCTGCGGTTGTCGTTGTCACGCACGCTCGAACGCAGGTAGTCGCCGTCGATGCTGCCGTCGGCGTTCAGGCCGCGATAGCGTTCCTGCGACTGCCCGTCGCTGCCGTTGGCCGAGAAGCTGGCCTTGGCCGACAGCACGTCCTTGTCGCCCAGGTTGTAGGTCAGTGAGCTGTTCATGCCCACGGCCTCGGTGTCGGTCTCGCTGTTCGAGCGTTGTGTGCTGCTGGCCACGGCGCCGGTAAGCGGATCGATCCGGTCGCGGTTTGTTTCGCCGTCGGAGCCACGGGTGTCGCGCCGGACGTACACGCCGCCCTGCACGCTCATGCGCCCGGTCGTGTAGCTGCCGAAGCTCGACGCATTGGCGCGCCCTTCCGGGCCGACGTTCGCATTGACGGCGCCGAAGCCGCCCGGCGTGCGCTCGCGCCGCATCACCAGGTTGATGATCGGGCCGCCCCCGCCTTCGTTGCCGAACTGCGCGCCGGGGTTGTTGATCACTTCCACCGAATCGAGATCGGCCGCCGGGATTGCGCCCAGCGCCGCAGCGCGGTTCTCGCCCTGCATCATCGCCGACGGCTTGCCATCGACGAGGATCTGCACATTGCTGCGCCCGCGCAGCGTCACGTTGCCATCCGCATCCACCGCCACCGACGGCACCTTGTTGAGCGTGTCGGCCACCGTGTCGTTGGTCGAGGCGGCGTCGCTCTTGACGTCATACGCCTGGCGGTCGATCCGGTTCGACGAACGCGCGGCCGTCACGGCGACGGTGGAGGCGACGGGAACCTCGGCCCCCTGCAGCGTCGGGGCAGTCGGCGTCACGGCGCCGGTGACGGGTTCCGCCGGCCGGACGGCGGTTTCCTGGGCCAATGCGCAGACGGGTGCCAGCAGCGCGAATAACAGAGCGGAAGAACGGTGACGTGACATGAATACCTGGGTGACGGGACGTTTGGACGAGCGTGATTGTCGCACGCGTCATGCCCGGAATTTGTTAAGAAATGCTAAGACGGGCGAAATGTCACAGCATTGATCGGCGAACGGACGGCGCCGGGGCCAGCGCTCTACCGTGCGTTCGTCAGCAGTAGCGTAAACTGTATTGTTTACAACAAGGAGACTTCAGATGAATGCCTACGATTTCAACGCCACTGCCCTCGACGGCCAGCCGGTCGACCTGCAGCGCTACCGCGGCAAGGCACTCCTGATCGTCAATACGGCCAGCGCCTGCGGCTTCACGCCGCAATACCAGGGCCTCGAAGCGCTGCAGCGCCGCTATGCGGACCAGGGTCTCGTGGTGCTGGGCTTCCCGTGCAACCAGTTCGGGCACCAGGAACCGGGCGACGAAGCAGCGATTGGCGCCTTCTGCGAAAAGAACTACGGCGTGACGTTCCCGATGTTCGCCAAGGTCGACGTCAATGGCGACGACGCGCATCCGCTGTTTCGCTTCCTGAAGGGCGAAGCGCCCGGCGTGCTCGGCACTGAAGCGGTCAAATGGAACTTCACCAAATTCCTCGTCAACCGCGAAGGCGCGGTCGTCACGCGCTATGCGCCGACCACCAAGCCGGAAGATTTGGGCGGGGATATCGAGAAGGTGCTGGCGAACGGGGTCTGATTGCGCCAGCGCTCAAGGCGCAATGGCGATTACTTCATCACCGGGCTGCGGCTCGCAGCTTGCGCCCAGCGGCGTCCAGCCGCGCCGCACGACAATCCGGCGCTCGTCATGGCAGATTTCCACGCGCTGCGTCTCGGGCGCGCGACGCTGCACGAACGCCTCGATCGAGGCCGGCACGCTGACCTGCAGCGATAATGCGTGCAGGTCTTCCACCGGGTGGTCGTCCACGTGCACGAGCGGCACGAACTGCCCGGCGAACATCGTGAAGTGCGATGGCACCTTGACCGGACCGGGGACGTAATCGTTCGCGCGCAGCCAGGCCTGTGCTTTTTTCCGCGCGTTGCCTTCACCGGCCGCGCCGCCCCAGGCGCTGGCCATCAGCTCGGCCACCCACTGGTTGCAGTTCTGGTACTTGGTGCCGTAGGCATAGGCGTTGGCACTGTATTGACCGGCCAGCAGGGCCAGCGCCAGCGCCTTGTCACGGGCGGCGCGTTCGAGCGATGCGCTGTCGTCATCCGGCAGGAACATCAAGGCAATATGGCCCTTGCCCGGTGCGTCGGCGCCCAGCGCGAAGCCAGCGATGCCCTGGTCGAAGATGTACGGACGCGCCTCGTCGCACTCGTAGTACAGCTGGCGCACGGCCCACGGGCTGTCCGGCGTGTCGCGTAGTGCGACGCCGGCGTGTGAATACACCAGATCGAAGCGGCTCAGGTCCGTGCCGGCGCGCGCGATCAGGGCGACCTTGCCGTTCGAACGCGCCAGCTCCTGCTTGACCACGCCGGCAAAGCGCAGCACGCGGTCCTGCTCGGTCGCGTTGAGGTCGCGCGAGCGGTCGCAGAAGGTGGGAAAGCCAGCCCAGGCACTGCCGCTCGCACACAACAGCAGCGCCAGCGCAGCCTGGCGCACGAGCATCAGATCGTGACTTTGCGCGAGCCCAGTTCGCGGTACCACTCATCCTGCAGTGCCAGGAAGAATGGCCGCTGGGTGTCGGCGTAGGCGAATTCGTAGCCGTAGGCGCGCTCATTGACCTGGACCACGTCGCCCGCGATCACGGTGCGCGTCGCGAGGGCGCGGTTGGGCACATCGAGCTCGAACGAACGGGCCTGGCCTGCAGCGGTTGCGCGCAGCGTCAGCCGGGTGGTGTCGGGCTTGTTCGGGGCGTGCGCGATATTGATCACGCGGTACTGGCCGGCGGCGACCTTGTCATTGTCGCTCGAGCTGTTGCTGGAACCGCTGACCGAATCGGAAATGCTGGCCGACGACGCCGAGCCGGCGCTGGACGCGGACGACGCGAAGCTGTCAGCCTGCGCGGGCGCATTGCAGGCCGCAGCGAACAGGGTCAGGCACAGCGTGCGGGAGAGGATAGGCAAGGTCATAAAACTCTTTCATTTGGCGAGCTGAACGCTCCTATGGTACAAGCCCTTGCCCCGAATGACCATAGGGCAATCTTATCGCGTCTGAATGCGTGCCGCGCCGTGGGTGATGCAGCCGCGCGTGACGTTGTCCAGGAAGCGGATCGCCACATCCATCGACAGGCCGGGTGGCAGCAGGTTGGCAAGCCCGGGGTCGTCGTTCAGCCGGTCGACGCCATACGCCAGCCGACGCGAGACGTCGCGCGCCAGCTGGCCATCGCTGTTGTAAAGCGCGTCGTAGACGCCGGCGGCCTCCCATACCGGCACGAGGCCCGGGGTGCTGCTGTCTTCGAAGACGATGGCGCGCGGACTGTCTTCGTCCTCGCGCACGAGTTGAAAGGTAAAGCTCAAGATCGTTCCTGCTGGTGTTCGTTGCTGGGGTCGGGGCGATGCTACCACGCTCGCCGCCTTGCTGCAGTGACCCGATGTCCGGCGGACGTTCCCGAATCAGTTTGCCGTACCCTGCCGGCATTCGGTGGCGTAGGCGATCTTGTACGGTTTGTCAAAACAGCGCTGCAGGGCTTCGACCACATCGATATTCATGGGCCAGCGCATTTTGAGTGTCGTGCCGTCAGCCGTGGGCACTTCGATAAAGCCATCCACCAGGGCTGGCACATCCTCGCCCGTCATCGGCGGTACGGCGGCAAGCTTTCGGTGTGCATCATCCAGGGCGATCCTGTCCTTGCGCAGGAAGGCGATCGATGCGTCTACATAGAAATTCCATCCCGAAGGATCATCTTCCACCGGCACGCGCGAATGTTCCATCAATTCTGCGGCAGGTGCAGATTGGCCGGCAATGGCGCGCATCTGCCCTTCGTGCCAGTACAACATGCTGGATTTGTTGCCGTGGGCCTGGCGATAGTCACGCAGCAAATCGGCCGCCACGAGCTCGCAGCCCGGCGTATCGCCGAGCGGGCGCCAGCCACCACGCGTGTCCTGGTCAAACTTTGCTTCATCCAGGGCGAGCAGGCGGCTGCGATCATGACTGCATGATGTGCTCGTTGCATTTGTGGAGGGTGTGGCTGCCGCGGTGGCAGATAAAAACAGGAGCGTGCACGCCAGGGCAAGGGGCGAAATCGGTGAGGGCATGTGCAGGAGTGGTTAGTCAGCAACGTGCCAGATTAGCAAATTGCAGCAAACGAATAAGCGCGGATTCTCACTATCCTCGATGCGGAAACGCTTCCCTGAAACCGACTGCGAAGAGCATGACAACCGGTAGGTCGTTGCCATAGCCAATCCCGCTTGCCACTCCGAAACCATCAGTAGTGGTAACGACAAGAGATGACGATCAGTTCCACGTCATTCACCATGTAGACAAACCGATTGGATTCATCGATGCGGCGCGACCAGCATCCGCTCAAGCCATGCTTCAAGGGCTCTGGTTTCCCAATGCCAGCAAATGGATCTCGTTGCACGTCCTTCACAAGATCGTTGATGCGTTTGAGCGTCTTTCTGTCTTGCGTTTGCCAATATACGTAACTGTCCCAGCCCTCATCCGTGAACTTCAGCGTGCGCATTTTTCGATTCCTCGGCGCTGGATGGCGCTAACAACTCCCGCTGCTTTGCTTCACCTGCACGTGCTTGAGCAATCGACTTGGCCAAATGCGCTGCATTTGCCGGTGAGCTGAGCAAATGAACCGTCTCCATCAGGCTGCTGTAATACTCGAACGACATGACGACAGCGTCGGGCGCATCGCGCCTGGAAATAACAGTCACGTCAGCATCATCGACGACTTGGTCGATGACATTCCTGAGGCTGTTGCGGGCCTCAGAAAAATTGATGATTCTCATGCGCACCTCCTGTGCTGTTCTTAAAGGACCGGCGACATTGCTTAAACTTGTCCCATATGTCGTACAAGTATAGTGCAGGAATGAATATTAGCAAGTGCCATTCAATGAGAAATGGCAATCGAGCAGGTCAATTTCTGCTCCAGCAGTTCGATCCAGTGCGTCACAGGCGTCGCGGTCCCTCCCTGCAGGTGCGCGATGCACCCGATATTGGCCGACACGATGTGGTCGGCCCCTGTCGCGGCCAGGCTGGCCAGTTTGCGCTCGCGCAGCGCGAGCGAGATGGCCGGCTGCAGCACCGAATAGGTGCCGGCCGAACCGCAACACAGGTGGTTGTCGGCGCACAGCACCACGTCCACGCCGGCCGCCTGCAGCACGCCTTCGACCTTGCCCCGGATTTGCTGGCCATGCTGCAGCGTGCACGGCGGGTGGTATGCCACGGGCGGGCCGCCCTTTCCCTTTGCCAGTGCGACGATCCGGTCCTGGAATGGCGCCAGGACTTCCGACAGGTCGCGCGTGATCGCGCTGATTTGTTCGGCCTTGGCGGCGTACGCCGGATCGTGCGCCAGCAGGTGACCGTATTCCTTGACAGTGACGCCGCAGCCCGACGCGGTCATGACGATCGCCTCGACCGCGCCGTTCTCGACGCTTGGCCACCAGGCATCGATATTGCGGCGCATGTCGTCCAGCCCGCCGTCCTGGTCGTTCATGTGATAGCGCAGCGCGCCGCAGCAGCCGGCCTTGGGCGCCACGGTCAGCTGCACGCCCAGTGCATCAAGCACGCGCGCTGCGGCGGCATTGATGTTGGGCGCCATCCCGGGCTGCACGCAGCCATCGAGCACCAGCATCTTGCGCGGGTGGATGCGCGTCGGCCAGCGACCCGCCGCGCGCACGGGCGGCAATTTGGCTTGCAGCTTCTCCGGCAACAGGGGCCGCAGCAGGCGCCCTGCCCTGAATGCGGGCGTGGCCAGTCCCGCATGCGGCAGGCAGGCCTTGAGCGTCGTGCGCGTGAGCCGCTCGCCCAGAGGCCGCGCCACGCGCTCGTCAACCAGCTTGCGGCCGATGTCGAGCAGTCGCCCGTACTTCACGCCCGACGGGCACGTGGTTTCGCAGTTCAGGCACGTCAGGCAGCGGTCCAGATGCAGCTGGGTCTTGCGGGTTGGTTCGGCGCCTTCGAGCACGTTCTTGATCAGGTAGATGCGCCCGCGCGGGCCATCGAGTTCGTCGCCCAGCAATTGGTACGTCGGGCAGGTGGCGGTGCAAAAGCCGCAGTGCACACAGGATCGCAGGATCGCTTCGGCCTCGGTGCCCTCGCGCGTGCCCTTGATGAAATCGGCCAACGTGGTTTGCATGTCTTGTGCGCCTTATGGGTACATGCGGCCGGGGTTGAAGATATGCGCGGGATCGAACGCGTCTTTCATGCGCGCGTGGATGTGCGCCAGCGCTGGCGCCAGTGGCTGGAACACGCCGGTCGACTTGTCGCCGCCCCGGAACAGCGTCGCATGGCCGCCGCAGGCCTGCGCGGTGCGCCGGATCGCCTGCACGGTACCCGCGTCACCATCGGCGCGCAACCAGCGCTGGGCGCCGCCCCATTCGATCATCTGCGCGCCGCCCAGCACCAGCGCGCCGGTGGTGGATGGCACCGACAGGCGCCACAGCGCACCGTCGCCGTCAAAGAATGACGTGCGTTGCTCGCGCACGGCGCGCCAGAATGCATCGGGCTCCGGCATCACCTCGCCACCCAGACTTCGCACGGCGGCATCGACCGCTGCCTCGGCGCCCGACAAACGCAGCGCCAGCGCGCCGTCGACCCAGGCACTGGCCGAGATGGGCAAGGGCTGGCCGCCCCACATGTTCAGGGATCGCAGCGCATCGATCTCGTCCAGTGCAAACCGCAGCGTCGTTTCGGCAAAGGGCCGTGGCAGCACCTTGACCGAGACTTCCAGCAGCACGCCCAGCGTACCGAGCGAGCCGGCCAGCATGCGCGAGACGTCGTAGCCGGCCACGTTCTTCATGACGCGCCCGCCGAAGGCCAGCACGTCGCCGCGGCCATCGAGCAGCGTCGCGCCCAGCACGAAGTCGCGCGCGGCGCCGCTCGTCGCGCGGCGCGGGCCGCACAAGCCGCCCGCAATCACGCCGCCCAGCGTGGCGTGCGGGCCGAAATGCGGCGGCTCGAACGCCAGCATCTGGTTGCGTTCGGCCAGCGCGGCTTCGATCTCGGCCAGCGGCGTGCCGCAGCGCGCCGTGATCACCAGTTCGGTCGGCTCGTAGTCGACGATGCCCGCATGGGCGCGCGTGTCGAGGATGGCCCCGGCCGGCGCGCCGCCGTACCAGTCCTTGGTGCCGCCGCCACGGATGCGCAGCGCCTGCCCGCTGGCGGCGGCCGCCCTGACCTGCTGCTGGAAGTGTTCGATGGTGTTCATCAGAAGCGCGGCAATTCTGGAAACGGCACCTGCCCGTGGTGCACGTGCAGCTTGCCGAATTCGGCGCAGCGGTGCGGCGTGGGGATGGCCTTGTCGGGATTGAGCAGCGCGCACGGATCGAACGCGTGCTTGACGGCGAAGAAGGCGTCGAGCTCCTTGCGCCCGAACTGCACGCACATCGAGCCGATCTTTTCCATGCCCACGCCATGCTCGCCCGTGATGGTGCCGCCCACCTCGACGCACAGCGCCAGGATGGCGGCGCCGAAGGCTTCGGCGCGATCGAATTCGCCCGGCACGCTGGCGTCGAACAGGATCAGCGGATGCATATTGCCATCGCCCGCGTGGAACACGTTCGAGCAGCGCAGGCCGTACGTGACTTCCATCGCCGCGATACCGGCCAGCACGCGCGCAAGCTGCTTGCGTGGGATGGTGCCGTCCATGCAGTAGTAATCGGGCGAGATGCGCCCCGCCGCCGGAAACGCATTCTTGCGGCCCGACCAGAAGCGTCCGCGCTCCGCTTCGCTCTGCGAGACGGTAATGGCAGTGGCGCCAGCGCGCGCCAGCACTGCGCTCATGCGGCTGATTTCTTCGGCCACTTCAAGCGCGGTGCCATCGGCTTCGCACAGCAGGATTGCGGCGGCGTCCAGGTCGTAGCCGGCCTTGACGAACGGTTCGACCATGCGCACCGAGGTGCGGTCCATCATCTCGAGGCCGGCCGGGATAATGCCGGCGGCGATGACGTCGGCCACCGCATTGCCGGCCGTGACCACGTCGGCAAACGAGGCCATGATGACCTGCGCCAGCGCCGGCTTGGGCACCAGCTTCACGGTCACCTCGACAACGATGCCCAGCATGCCCTCCGAGCCGATGAACACGGCCAGCAGATCGAGGCCCGGCGCATCGAGCGCGCCCCCGCCCAGTTCGACGATGTCGCCCTCGATCGTGGCAACGCGCACGCGCAGCACGTTGTGGATCGTCAGGCCGTATTTGAGGCAATGCACGCCGCCCGCGTTTTCGGCCACGTTGCCGCCGATCGTGCAAGCGATCTGCGACGACGGGTCGGGCGCGTAATACAGGCCGTGGATCGCAGCCGCTTCGGAGATGGCCAGGTTACGCACGCCCGGCTGCACGACGGCGGTACGCGCCAAATGGTCGACCCGTTTAATGGCGTTCATGCGCGCGGTCGAGAGCACGACGCCATCGTGGATCGGCAGCGCGCCGCCCGACAGGCCGGTGCCGGCGCCGCGCGGGACCACCGGCACGTTCAATGCGCGGCACACGGCCAGGATGGCCAGCACCTGCGCTTCGTCGGTCGGCAACGTCACGACCATGGGCAACTGGCGGTAGGCGGCCAGACCATCGCATTCGTAGGGCCGCGTGTCTTCGGGCGCAAACAGGACGCATGCGGCGGGCACACGCGCCAGGAGCGCGGCGACGACCTGCGCACGTCGGTCAGGCAAGGCTGGATTGGACGAAGACATGGGTCGATTGTAAGCAAATCGACAGGTTTTGTCGTATCCTCATGCCATCGTATTTTCACCCTACTGCATAAGAGAACATCATGGGCAACCGCCTCTCAAAAATAGCAACCCGCACCGGCGACGATGGCAGCACGGGCCTCGGCGACGGCAGCCGCACCGGCAAGGACAGCGCGCGCATCCACGCGCTGGGCGAAGTCGACGAACTCAATTCCTTTGTCGGCCTGCTACTGTGCGAAGACATGCCGGCGGATCTGCGCGACGAACTGGTGGGCATCCAGCACGACCTGTTCGACCTGGGCGGCGAACTGTGCATCCCGGGCTACCAGATGATCAAGGAAGAACACGTGCTGCGCCTGGACACCATGCTCGAGAAATACAACGCCGACCTGCCGGTGCTGAAGGAATTCATCCTGCCGGCCGGTTCGCGCGCGGCGTCCACGGCGCACCTGTGCCGCACGGTATGCCGGCGCGCCGAACGCGCAATCGTCGCGCTGTCGAAGGCAGAAGAGATCCACGCGCACCCGCGCCAATACGTCAATCGCCTGTCCGACCTGATGTTCGTGCTGGCGCGCGTACTGAACCGCTTCGCGGGTGGCAGTGACGTGCTGTGGAACCACGAGCGCAAGGCCAGATAAGTCATGGACGACTTCATCGGCGTCTACGACGACGCGCTCACCGCGCAGCAGTGCGAAGCGCTCATCAAGCGCTTCGACGCCAGCGACAAGGTGGTGCGCGGGCAGACGGGCAACGGCGTCGATGTCGTCAAGAAGGACAGCTACGACATCACGATCAACCAGCATCCCGAGTGGGCCGACGCCACTGGCCTGCTGGTGGACACGATGGCGCGCCACCTGGCTGCCTACGCCGAACGCTACCGGATGCTGCTGATGGGGTCACTCTCGCCCACGCTCGAGCATCCCGTGACGGGCGTGCCGACCGTGCTGTCGATGGCCAACTTCGACGAACTGGGGCAGCCCAACATCGATGAGTTGCTGCGCGTGCTGTACCGGCCCGGCACGATCAACCTGCAAAAATACCTGCGCGGCAGCGGCGGCTATCATCACTGGCATTCCGAGATCTATCCGCAAAATGCCAGTGGCGAGTCGCTCCATCGGGTGCTGCTGTGGATGGTCTACCTGAACGATGTGGCCGAGGGCGGCGAGACCGAGTTCCTGTACCAGGGCCGCAAGATCGCCCCCAAACAAGGCCGCCTGGTCATCGCACCGGCGGGCTTCACGCACACGCACCGGGGCAATGTGGCGGTCAGTGGCGACAAATACATCGCCACATCCTGGATCCTCTACCAGCGCGCCGAAGCGCTGTTCGCATAAATCACCTTGATCCGAGAAGGCAAGCATGGACACCAACACAAGTAAAGTCGCCATCGTCACGGGCGCCTCGCGCGGCATCGGCCGCGCGATCGCACTGCGCCTGGCGCAAGACAATATCGCCGTTGTCGTCAACTATGCCCACCGTGCCAGCGATGCCGACGACGTCGTGCAGGCCATCGAGGCTGCCGGCGGCAAGGCCATCGCGCTGCAGGGCGATGTGGCCAACGCAAGCGATTGCGCACGGTTGTTCGATGCGACCGAGGCGGAGTATGGCGGTGTCGACATCGTCATCAACAACGCGGGCGTCATCCAGCCCGGCACGACCATGCTGGCCGATACCGACGACGCCCTGTACGAGCGCATCTTCGCCATCAACACGCGCGGCACGTTCAACATGCTGCGCCTGGCCGCCACACGCATGCGCGCCAACGGCCGCATCGTCAATTTTTCCAGCAGCGTGATCGGCCTGGCGCTGCCCGGCTACGCCATCTATGCCGGTTCGAAAGCAGCGGTTGAAACGTTCACCAATATCTTTGCCAAGGAATTGCGTGGCAAGGGGATCTCGGTGACGGCCGTGGCCCCGGGTCCGACGGCGACCGACCTGTTCATGGAAGGCAAGACACCCGAGCTGGTCGAGCACCTGGGCAAGATGGCGCCGCTCGAACGGCTCGGCACGCCGGACGATATCGCCGATACGGTGGCGTTCCTGGTCGGTCCGCAGGGCGCCTGGGTCAATGGCCAGACGTTGCGGGTCAATGGCGGGATCGTCTAACGGCTTGCAGGGCGGCGAAGGAACGCATCCCAGGGCGGATGCTCGCCGAAGTGCTCGAGCACGAAGTCGATGAACACCCTGACCTTCTGCGGCAGGAAGCGGTTTTCACGGTACACCGCCAGCACGTGCGTGCCGAACATGCCCACCGGCGCAAGCGCCGGCAGCACATGGACGGCGCGCCCGGCGCACATATCCTCGCCCACGACGAAGGTCGGCAACAGCGCGATGCCGGCACCGCCAAGCATCGCCTCGCGCAAGGCCTGGCTGCTGTTGATGGCCAGCGCAGCGGCGGGCTTGAACTGCTCGCGCGCGCCTGCCACGTCGAATTGCCAGCCGCCGGCGGCGCCGCTGTCGCCGAAGGTCAGGCAGCGGTGCTCATGCAGCGCGGCGAGATCGGCGGGCACACCATACTGTTCGAGGTAGCCCGGTGACGCGGCCAGCACATAGTTCAGCGGTGCGACCGGCCGCGCGACAGCGCTCATCAGATCGACCTTTGGGCTCAGCCGCAGGGCAACATCGATGCCCTCTTCGACCAGGTCGACATACCGGTCCTGCAGTTGCAGGACCACGCGCACAGCCGGGTAACGTGCCATGAATGCCGGCAGCAGCGCAGCCAGTTGCGCATTCCCGAATGCCATCGACGTGGACACGCGCAGCGTGCCGCCCGGCCCGGACTGCTGACCTGCAGCGGTGGACTCGATGGCGCGGGCCTCCTCAACCATCCGCAGCGCATGCTGGTGGATGTCACGCCCCGCTTCGCTCAGGCCGATGCGGCGCGTCGACCGGTTCAGCAGCTTGACCTCCAACGCCGCTTCCAGCCGCGCGACCGCCTTGCTGATGCTGGCTTTGGTGGTGCTCATCTGGCGCGCTGCTTCCGAAAAGCTGCCGGCATCGACGACCCGCACGAAGGCCCAGATATCCGAAAAGTCGCGTGGCGTTAAACCGGGCATGCGTATCCCTGTTGGAAACAATGTGTTGTAATTACAGAGGATTGTATCGGTAAACAGGGGGTCGTATGCTGTCTTCTCACCACCGGAGACCATCATGACCACGTTGCGTACTGCCCTTCCCGTCAGCCTGGCGCCACCCGTGCTTGTACTGCCCATGCTATTCATCCTGATGTGGAGTTCCGGCTACGTTGTCGGCAAGCTGGCCCTGCCCTTCGCCGGCCCGTTCACATTGCTGGTGCTGCGCTTTGGCCTGGCGGCGCTGGTGCTGCTGCTCGTGGCCATCGTCACCCGCGCGCCGTGGCCACGCCAGCGCGCACAGTACGCGCACCTCGTCGTCGTCGGGCTGCTGGTCCAGGCGCTGCAGTTCGGTGGCCTGTACACGGGCCTGAAACTGGGCGTGAGCGCAGGCGTTTCGGCGCTGATCATCGGCGCGATGCCCCTCTGTACCGCATTCGGGGCGGGCGTGTTCCTGCACGAACGCGTTGGCGTGCGCCAATGGATGGGCCTCATCGCAGGCATTGCCGGCGTGCTGCTGGTGGCGCTTGGCAAGGGGGTCGCCTGGGGCACGGGCGCCGCCGGAATCGGCGCCGTGCTGCTGGCCCTGGCCGGCATCACACTCGGCACGCTGTACCAGAAGATGTACTGCACCGGCCTCGATCTGCGCACCGGCGGCTGCATCCAGCTGGCGGTGGCCACCGCCGTCGCGTTGCCGCTGGCACTGGGTCTGGAAGGCTGGCAGGTGGCATGGACGCCGACGCTGATCCTGGCGTCCGGCTGGCTGTCGGTCGTCAATTCCATCGGCGCCGTCAGCCTGTTGTTCCTGATGATGCGGCGCGGCGACGCGAGCCGGGTCGCCAGCCTGTTCTACCTGATCCCGGGAACAACGGCGCTGATGGGCTTTGCGATCCTGGGCGAACAGCTTGGCCCCGTGTCGATCGCCGGCTTCGCCGTCACGGCCGGCGCTGTGTATCTGTGCACACGCACCGCCAAATCCTGAAAAAGCTGCACGTCCCCCTGCTGCTGTCAGTTAGCATGCAGCGTGCCCCCGTTCGACAATCGTGACGACGCCATGAACCTTTTCGGCGTGGCGGGGTATCTACCGTAGAAGAACGAGAGGATGTGCGTGGAACGACGATTTGACGCCAGACCGGCCACGCCGCGCACGGAGCACGACGAAGCGGAACTCATCGGGCGTGTCGCAACGGGCGACCGGCGCGCCTTCGAGACGCTGTACCGGGCCTACCACCCACGGCTGGCGCGCTTCCTGCAGCGCATGACGCGCAGCACGCCGCTGATCGAGGAAATCGTCAACGACACGCTCTTGGTGGTCTGGCGCAAGGCGGCGACATTCAATGGCAGCAGCAAGGTCTCGACGTGGATCTTTGCCATCGCCTACCGGCGTGCCTGCAAAAGCCTGCAGGCGCTGGACGAGCCGGTCGACGCCGGCAACGATGAACGCGAGGGCCTTGAGGCCGACCGGCCCGACTGGCAACTGGCGCAACTGCAGCTGACCGGTGCAGTCCACGCCGCGCTGGCCCAATTGCCGCTGGCGCAGCGCACCGCGTTCCAGCTGACTTTTTATCATGACATGAGTTACACAGAGATTGCCGAGATCATGGAGTGCCCAGTGAATACCATCAAAACCCGCCTGTTCCATGCCCGCAAGCGCCTGGCCGTGCTGCTGGAAGGCCAGATCGAGGTTCGGTCATGACCGAACTGTCTGATCGCGAGGCGGCGCACCGCGAGGCGCAGGACCTGCTGCCCTGGCTGGCCAACGGTCGCCTCGACGGCGCAGAGCTGCAGCGTGTCCAGGCGCACCTGGACACCTGCGCCACATGCCGCGCCGATCTCGATGCGCTGTACACGCTGCAGGATGTCGCCGACCTGCCGCCACCAGGCCTGGACGTGGACAAGGCGTTCGCGCGCCTGCTGCCGCAGCTCGATGCGGTGGCGCCGGCGGATGCGGCGCCCGTCATCCCCGGCTGGCGCACGCGCCTTGCCGCCAATGACGGGCGCTGGCTGCGCGCCGCCGTGGGCCTGCAGTTCTGCGCGATCGTCGTGCTGGGCGCACTGCTGCTGCGCCCGTCCGGCGAGACGCAGATGGCAGCACAGGATGGTGCCTACCGCGTGCTCGGCGCCGAGGCCGGCGCAGATGGCATCGTGGCCGTGACCTTCAAGCCGGACACGCCGGAACATGAACTGCGCCGCATCGTGACAGCCAGCGGCGCGCACATCGTCGGCGGCCCGACGGTCACGGGTGCGTGGATGCTGGGCAGCGCGCAAGCGCCAGCCGATGTCGCGGCGCGCCTGCGCACCGAATCGGCCGTCACGCTGGCCGAGCCGCTCGGCGTCCAGGCCGGCCCATGAACCGCCTGCTCGCCTGGGCGACCCTGATCGCCGCCCTGCTCGGCCTGGCCGGCGTGCCGGCGCACGCACAGGAATACGTACAGGACCGCGCCGACCCGCTGGTGCAAGCCGCGCGACGTCAGGTGCTCGTGATGCTGCGCCTGCCGGCCCAGCACTTTCGTCCCGATGCATCGTACGGCGGCGGTTACCTCAAGGATGGCGGCAGCGCCGCACGCCGCCGCGTGGCGAGCGACATCGCCGCCGCGCATGGTTTGCGCCTGCTCGACAGCTGGCCGATGCCGGCGATCGGCGTCGACTGCTTCGTGATGGAAGAACCTGATGATGCGCCGATCGGGCGCGTGGTGGCCGCGCTGTCGCACGATGGGCGCGTGGCATGGGCCCAGCCGCTGGCCGATTTCCAGGCGCAGGACGGCGGCGATCCGCTCTATCCGCTACAGCCGGCGGGCCACGACTGGCACCTGACCGACCTGCACCGCGTCAGCACGGGGCGCAACGTGAGCGTGGCCGTGATCGACAGTGGTGTCGATGCCGACCACCCCGACCTGGCCGGGCGCATCAAGGTGCGCCGCAACTTCGTCGACGACACCGGCGATGTCGCCGAGGTCCATGGCACGGCAGTCGCCGGCATCATCGGTGCACTGGCTGGTAACGGCGCAGGCATCGCCGGCGTGGCGCCGGGCGTCAAGCTGATGGCCCTGCGCGCCTGCTGGGAAACCGGTGCGCAGCCCGCGCGCTGCAACAGCCTCACGCTTGGCAAGGCGCTCAACTACGCGCTTGAAAACGGCGCCCGGATCATCAACCTGAGCCTGGCCGGGCCAGCCGACCGCCTGCTGCAAGCGTTGCTGCAGGCGGCACTGGCGCGCGGCGTCATCGTGGTGGCAGCAGCCGATCCGCGCCTGCCCGACGGCGGCTTCCCGGCCGCGCTGCCGGGGGTGATCGGGGTCGCGCGGCCAGGCGACCGCCACCCGGCGCCGTCGACGCTGGTGTACGCGCCCGGGACCGACATTCCAACCTGCGCGCCGGGCCGGCGCTGGCACATGGTGTCCGGCTCGTCGTATGCCGCGGCGCACGTGGCCGGCCTCGCGGCGCTGCTGGCCGAGCGTCAGCCGGAAACGGTCGCGCAGACCCTGCGGCGCCAGGCGGACGGCGCCATGACAGCGCGGACGGGTGGTAACATTGACGCATGTGCCGCCCTGTCACGGGCAGCTGACACCTGCGTCTGCCTATGTACTTCGACCGTCGCCACGGCACCATCCTCCTTGCGCTTGCGCTGACATTGCCGCTCTACCCCGGCACAGGCGCCCGGGCCCAGACCAGTGGCGACCTGACGCTGGTGTCCGAATATGCCGGCCGCGGCGTTGCGTTGTACACGCGCCCCGCGCTGCAATTGCGGCTCGAGCACGACACGGCCGCAGGCTGGTACGGGGGCGCCTTCGCGTCCCCCGTCACGCTCGACAACCGCACGCAGGGCCAGCTGACTGCCTATGCCGGCAGGGCCCACAGGCTGACGTCAACGCTGTCATGGGACGCGGGCGTCACGCGCAACAGCTACCTGCGCGACAAGCGCCGGAGTTACCACGAGTTCTATGCCGGCGTGGCACTGCAGCGCGCCAGCGTGCGCGTGTTCTACTCCCCTGCCTACTATGGCGAGGGGCGCAGCGTCTACCTCGACCTGAGCGGCGGCTATCCCCTGACCGACACAGTGCGCCTTGCCGCCCACGTCGGTGTGCTGCATCCGTTTGCCTATGACGGCGTCGCGGCCAAGGACAGCGCCGACGTGCGCATCGCGCTCGTGACCGACGTTGGGGATGTCACGCTGCAGGCCGGCTGGCAGGCGCGCTGGCGCACTTACCTGCCTGATTTCCCGAAGCCACGTGCGTTCACGGCCAGCGCCAGCTACCATTTCTGACACGCCCCCGCACCCGTATCGGGTTGAAAAAATTTGTTGATCTTCTTTGAACCCTGGCCGCGCGCCAGGGTATTAACGGTTCAGAACACCAGCGCATCGGGCGCCACGTTCCGACAACGGAGAACAGCATGAAAAATTGGATGGTGGCTTGCAGCATGGGCCTGTTGATGACTGCGCACGCTGCGTACGCAGCAGATTCGGCCGGCTGCGAGAGCGGCGGCTTCACGGTGCTGGGCAAACGCGGCGCGCAAACGGTGTCGGTCGCGCCGGGCGCCGTGACATCGGTGTTCCGGGTACAGGGCCGCTACGTCCAGTTCGACGTCGATGCCGCCTCGTTCGGCATCCTCAATTACACGCTGACCGGCGCTGCCAACAAGGAAGACATCACGGGCGGCAAGGCAACGCCCGTCTTCGACAGCAAGATGCCCGACCACCGGGGCCTGGTGCTGAACGGCGCCGTCAGCGTCGAATTGAGCAATTCGGCCGACATCGTGCTGACCCGCAGCGGGCCGGGCGTCACGATGAAGATCCAGGCCAAGGATTGCGCCACTGGGGGCCTGTTCCAGATGGAAGTCGAGCGCAGCGATGAAACCAAGACCGTCTTCACGCACAAGCTGGCGCCAAGCGCCTTCTACTTCGACAATCGCAATTTCCGCAACCGCGAAGGCGATACGGTGCCGTTCAAGGACACCACGCTGACCGTCACGCCGCGCATCAATTTCGGCAACGACTACGCCGCGAAATTCGTCGGTCGTGACAGCCCGCAGTTCGCCGACCGCATCGCCGAACCGCTGTGCACCAACAATATCGTCACCCGTACCGGCGGCGTGGCCAGGGTCCAGCATTGCGGCGGTGTGTCGCAATGGTCCGTCGCCAGCGGCGGGCGCATGGGCCAGGTGATGGGCGAGGATGCCGTCGAAGTGGCGCCACCGGCCACCGCCTGCACGCACAAGTGCCAGGCGCAGAACCGCACCCGCGGCGGCGCTGTTGTCCTCGGTGCGCCGTTCCCGGTGGCCGAAGCCGACCGTCTCAAGGCGCGCCTGGCGCAATAACCGTCAGACAGACGGGATAAAAAAAGGGCTGGCGTCGATCGCCAGCCCTTTTTTGCGTCACGCCGCGCGAGAAACGGCGCAGAAGCCGCGTCAGCCGTTGTTGACCACCAGGCGCGGTTCGCCGGACGCCGACAGGCGCGCGCGGATCGATGCCGCGATGCCCTTGGCGTCCAGGCCCACCGACGACAGCAGTGCCACCGGATCGCCCTGGTCGATGAAGGTATCCGGCAAGCCCAGATTGAGCACCGGCTTGGCGATGCCGGCAGCGGCCAGCGCTTCCATCACGGCAGCGCCCGCGCCACCCATGATGCAGCCCTCTTCCACCGTCACGATCAGGTCGTGCTCCTGCGCCAGGCGCTTGACCAGGTCGACGTCCAGCGGCTTCACGAAACGCATGTTCGCGACCGTCGCATCGAGTTCGTCGCCGGCCAGGATGCTGTGCGAGACCATCGAGCCGAAGGCCAGGATGGCGACCTTCTTGCCGCTGCGGCGCACTTCGCCCTTGCCGATCTCGATCGAGTTCAACGCTTCGACGATTGGCGTGCCGACACCGGCGCCGCGCGGATAGCGCACGGCCGCCGGGCCAGGATAGTGGTAAGCCGTGGTGAGCATCTGGCGGCATTCGTTTTCGTCCGACGCGGCCATGACGACCATGTTCGGGATGCAGCGCAGATAGGCCAGGTCGTAGTTGCCGGCGTGGGTTGCGCCATCGGCGCCGACCAGGCCCGCGCGGTCCAGCGCGAAGGTCACGTCGAGGTTCTGCAGCGCCACGTCGTGGATCAGCTGGTCGTAGCCGCGCTGCAGGAACGTCGAGTAGATCGCCAGCACGGGCTTGACGCCTTCGGTGGCCATGCCGGCGGCGAACGTCACCGAATGCTGCTCGGCGATGCCGACGTCGAAGTAGCGCTGCGGGTATTCCTGGTGGAAGCGGACCATGCCCGAGCCTTCGCGCATCGCCGGCGTGATGCCGACCAGGCGCTGGTCGGCCGCTGCCATGTCGCACAGCCAGTTGCCGAAAACTTCGGTGTAGGTGATCTTGCCCGGCGCGGTGGCCGGCTTGATGCCTTCGAGGTGATTGAACTTGCCGGTGCCGTGGTACAGGATCGGCTCGGCCTCGGCCAGCTTGTAGCCCTGGCCCTTCTTGGTCACCACGTGCAGGAACTGCGGGCCCTTGAGCTTCTTGATGTTTTCCAGCGTCGGGATCAGCGATTCGAGGTCATGGCCGTCGATCGGGCCGATGTAATTGAAGCCGAATTCCTCGAACATCGTGGCCGGGACCACCATGCCCTTGGCATGTTCTTCGAGCTTGCGCGCCAGGTCGAGCACGGGCGCCGGCAGCACGCTCTTGCCCACGTTCTTGGCGGCGGCGTAGAACTGGCCCGACAGCAGGCGCGCCAGGTAGCGATTGAGCGCGCCGACCGGCGGCGAGATCGACATGTCGTTGTCGTTCAGGATGACCAGGAGGTTCACGTCGTCTTCGACACCCGCATTGTTCAGGGCCTCGAACGCCATGCCGGCGGTCATGGAGCCGTCGCCGATGACGGCGATGGCGTGGCGGTCTTCACCCTTGATCTTGGCGGCTGCGGCCATACCGAGCGCCGCCGAGATCGAGGTCGACGAGTGGGCGGTGCCGAACGTGTCGTACTCGCTTTCGTCGCGTTTCGGGAAGCCCGACAGGCCGTTCAACTGGCGCAGCGACGGCATGCGGCCGCGGCGGCCCGTGAGGATCTTGTGCGAATAGGTCTGGTGACCGACGTCCCAGACGATGCGGTCGCGCGGCGTGTCGTACACATAGTGCAGCGCGATGGTCAGTTCGACCGTGCCCAGGTTGGACGACAGGTGGCCGCCCGTTTTCGAGACCGACTCGAGCAGGAACTGGCGCAGCTCCTTGGCCAGTGGCGTGAGCTGGGTGCGCGGCAGCTTGCGCAGGTCGGACGGGTCGTTGATATTGTCTAGCAGGTTCATTTAGGCCTTCCGCTGCACGATCAGGTCTGCCAGTTCACGCAGCCGCTGTGCTTGTTCTCCGAATGGCGCCAGCGCGTCATGCGCGTCACGCCGCAATTGCTCGGCCAGGTCGCGCGAAGGCGCCAGGCCGAGGATCGACACATAGGTCGGCTTGTTGTCGGCCGCATCCTTGCCGGCGGTCTTGCCCAGCGTAGCCGAGTCGGCGGTCGCATCAAGTACATCGTCGACCACCTGGAACGCCAGGCCAATCGCGGCCGAATAGGCGTTCAGGGCCTCGACTTCGAGTGGCGTCAGGTCGCGGCCCGCGAGCGCGCCCAGCAGCACCGACACGCGCAGCATGGCGCCCGTTTTCAGCTGGTGCATGCGTTCGAGTTCGTCGCGCGTCAGGGCCAGGCCCACGCTGTCGAGGTCAATGGCCTGGCCGCCGCACATGCCGTTCGAGCCGGCGGCCTGCGCCAGCAGGCGCACCATCGTCAACAGGCGCGCCGGCGGTACGGTGGCGCATTCGGCCAGCACGGTGAAGGCCTGCGCCTGCAGCGTGTCGCCCACCAGCAGCGCAGTCGCGTCGTCGTAGGCCACGTGCACCGTCGGTTTGCCGCGGCGCAGCGCGTCGTCGTCCATGCACGGCATGTCGTCGTGCACGAGCGAATACACGTGGATCATTTCGACGGCGCTCGCCACCCGCGCGAGCGCGGCCGGGTCGGCGTCGAACAGCGCGCCGGCGGCGTACGCCAGCAGCGGGCGCACGCGCTTGCCGCCGCCCAGCGTCGTGTAGCGCATCGCTTCGTGCAGCTTGTGCGGCACCTGGGTGGCCGCCGGCAGGAACGCGTCGAGCGCGCCCTCGATGTCGTGCTGGACCTGGCGGGTCCAGTCGGCGAACGCCAGCGCGCTCATTGCCCGCCCTCGTCGTCGCCCGAGAACGGCTTGAGCATGTCGCCTTCAAGTACCTTGACCTGCGACTCGACTTTCTCGAGCTGCCCTGCGCAGTACTTGACGAGTTCGGAGCCGCGCGCATACGCCGCGACCGAGGCGTCCAGCGGCAAGGCGCCGGACTCCATCTGTGTCACGAGCTGGGCCAGTTCGGCCATCGCCCCCTCGAAGGATTCGGGTGGCGCCGCCGCTGCTGCTGCGCTGCCCGCTGTCATATTCTTTGCCATAGGTCGGTATCGTAAGGGCGTCCAGTTGTGCGCCGTGGGTCAATCCAATCGCGTATTTTAGATCAATCCCACACCACGGGGGGCGCACATTGCACCATTCGCAACATGCAGCCCCGTCCATCGATTGGGCCACGCCCTCCCTCATCATGAAAATCATGCCACGAAGGCAATTTCCCCACCAGCGCACGCAACAGCCGCGCGCGGGACCGAGACGGTAGAGCTCGTTCCGAAGTATAATCGCCGGTTCTGTCCGAAATACCGTATTCCTTTACTTAAATACTGGTCTTTGGATTCTTTCTCTTCTTTGGATGCTTATTTAAGGGGGGTTGGGATGTCCGATCTGGCTACCCACGCCAAGCTGGCGCGATCCAACGCGCAGCTTCCGGTAACTGTGTATTTTGACGAGGCGCTGCTCAAACAAGAGATGCAGCAGCTGTTCGTGAATGGCCCGCGCTACGTCGGCCATGAATTGATGGTGCCCGAAACGGGCGACTTCGCCACGCTCGCTGCCGAGCACGAAGGCCGTATGCTGGTGCGTAATGCCAACGGCATCGAGGTGCTGTCCAACGTCTGCCGTCATCGCCAGGCGCTCATGTTCAATGGGCGCGGCAATGCGACGAACATCGTCTGCCCGCTGCACCGCTGGACCTATGACCTGAAGGGTGAACTGATCGGCGCGCCGCATTTTGCCGATACCCCGTGCCTGAACCTGTCCAAGACGCCGCTCCAGAACTGGAACGGGCTGCTGTTCGAACAGAACGGCTACAACGTGATGGACAAGCTCGGCCAGCTGTCGGTGACGAAAGACCTCGATTTTTCGGGCTATATGCTCGATCACGTCGAAGTGCACCAGTGCGACTACAACTGGAAGACCTTCATCGAGGTCTACCTCGAGGATTACCACGTCGAACCGTTCCACCCGGGCCTGGGCAACTTCGTCTCGTGCGATGACTTGAAATGGGAATTCGGCGCCGACTACAGCGTGCAGACCGTGGGCGTGAACCGCGCGCTGCAAAAGGCCGGCTCGCCTGCCTACAAACGCTGGCAGGAGCAGATCCTCAAGTTCAACAACGGTACGCCGCCGAAGTACGGTGCAATCTGGCTCACGCTCTACCCGAACATCATGGTCGAGTGGTATCCGCACGTGCTGGTGGTGTCGACGCTGTGGCCCGATGGTCCGGACAAGACGCGCAACGTGGTCGAGTTCTACTACCCCGAAGAGATCGTGCTGTTCGAGCGCGAATTCGTCGAGGCAGAACGCGCCGCGTACATGGAAACGGCGGTCGAGGACGATGAAATCGGCCTGCGCATGGATGCCGGCCGCAAGATCCTGGTGGCGCGCGGCGTCAACGAAGTCGGTCCGTACCAGTCGCCCATGGAAGACGGCATGCAGCACTTCCATGAGTGGTATCGCAGCAAGATGGCGCTTTAGGGGTGTCGTGACACACAGCGCTGCGGAGGGTGTGGCCAGTCGGCTGCCCCTCCTTTTTTTATTGGGAATACCATGGCTTCACTCTGGATGCTGTTCGCCAGCTTCGCGTTCGCCGCGATGGGCGCGGGCGTCAAGCTCGCCTCCGAGTTTTACTCCACGTCCGAACTGCTGATGTATCGGGGCCTGATCGGCACCGTCATCCTGCTGGCGATGGTGCGCCACCGTGGCGGCACGTTCAGGACGCCGTTCGCCAAATCGCACCTGATCCGCAGCTTCGTCGGCGTGACCGCCCTGTGGATGTGGTTCTTCGCCATTGGCCGCCTGCCGCTGGCCACGGCCATGACGCTCAATTACATGGCCCCAATCTGGATCGCGGCCTGGATGTTCGCGCTGGGCTGGTGGACCCGCACCAAGCACGCCGAATGGCCACTGGTCGTCGCCATCGGCATGAGCTTCTTTGGCGTGACGATGGTGCTGCAGCCGGCAGTCGAAAGCCAGCAGTGGCTGGGCGCGCTCGCCGGCGTGTGCTCGTCGGTGGTGTCGGCGGCGGCCTATATGCAGGTGCGCAAACTGGGCCTCTTGGGCGAGCCCGAATACCGCGTCGTGTTCTTCTTTTCGCTCACCACCGCAGTCGTGGGTCTGCTCGCGACGCTGGCCGGCGACGGACCACAGGGCGCCGTGTTCCACGCCCACACGCCATACAGCCTGCTGCTATTGGCCGGGATCGGCGGCGCGGCGCTGATGGCGCAGATGGCGATGACGCGCGCCTACCGCGTCGGCAAGGTGCTGGTGGTGGCCAATCTGCAGTACACCGGCATCGTGTTCTCGTGCCTGTGGGGCCTGCTGCTGTGGAATGACACGTTCGACTGGCACGTGTGGCTGGGCGTGGGCGTGATCCTGGTGTCGGGCGTGGCCGCGACGTTCTACAATACCCGCAAGACGGCGCGTGGCGCCGTCGTCAAGGACACCGATCCGATCGCCAGCGAAACGTAAAGGAACCGTCATGCACCAGACCCTGATCTCTGCCGCCGACCTGACTGCGCACATCGACGACCCGGCCTGGGTCGTCGTCGATTGCCGCCACGACCTGATGAACCTGGCCGCCGGCCGTGGCGCTTACGCGAGCGGCCACCTGCCGGGCGCGGTATTTGCCGATATCGAGACGGTGCTGTCGGGCGCCAGGAACGGCGCCGATGGCGTGTTCCTGGGCCGGCATCCGCTGCCCGACAAAGACGCGCTGGCCGAAGCCCTGCGCGACTTCGGCATCGACGACACCACGCAGGTAGTGGCGTATGACGCGCACGGCGGCATGTTCGCGGCGCGCCTGTGGTGGTTGCTGCGCTGGCTGGGACACGAGGCGGTGGCAGTGCTCGATGGCGGGATGGCTGCGTGGGAGGCCGCCGGGCAGCCGTTGACGACCGAAGTGCGCACCAGGCCACGTGGCGCCCTGAGCGTCCGGGCGCCGTTCGTGCCGACCGTGACGGTGCGCGAGGTGCTGGACAATCTGGAAAGCGGCAAACGGATCGTGATCGATGCCCGCGCGGCCGATCGCTATCGCGGCGAGAACGAGACCATCGATCCGGTGGGCGGGCATATTCCCGGCGCGAAGAACCGCTTCTTCAAGGATAACCTGGGACCTGACGGGCGTTTCAAGGAGGCCGCGCAGCTGCGCGAGGAATTGGGCGCATTGATCGACGATCCTGCCGCAGCCATCATGCAGTGCGGCTCGGGCGTGACCGCCTGCCACAATCTGCTGGCACTGGAAGTGGCGGGCTTGCCGGGCGCCGCGCTGTATCCGGGGTCGTGGAGCGAGTGGGTCGGCGATCCCGCGCGACCAGTCGCCAAAGGCGCGAATTAGTCAACCAACCTGGGTTCCAGCCTTCGCTGGAACGACGGTTTCCATGCAAGCAGCTAAAAGCGGCGATTGCGACACGCGACACAAACACGTCGTTCCAGCGGAGGCTGGAACCCAAGTCCGCAGCGCTGCCACTAATTCAACATCAAAACGCGTGCAACGCGACGACGATCGCCACGCCCAATCCGATCAGCACCACCTGCGGGATTGACTCGCGCATCGTCGAACGCCGCTGCATCTGCGGCATCAGGTCGCTCACCGCGATATAGATGAACCCTGACGACGCAAACACCAGCACATACGGAATCAGGCCGCTGGCCCGGTCCAGCGTGTAATACCCCAGCAAGCCCCCCGCCACCGCCATCAGGCTGCACAGCAGGTTGAACACATAGGCGCGCAGGCGCGAGAAGCCGGCATTGAGCAGCACGATGAAGTCGCCGATCTCCTGCGGGATTTCATGGGCGACGATCGCCAGTGCGGTAACGATGCCCAGCTCCGGATTGGCCAGAAAGGCTGCGGCGATCAGGATGCCGTCGGTGAAGTTGTGCATGCCGTCACCGAGCAGGATCATCCAGCCGGCCTTGCCCGCTTCACGCGCGTCGTGCCCGTGAGCGTGGTGGTGGCCGTCGCCTTCGTGATGATGCGAGTGGCGCAGCAGGGCCACCTTTTCCAGCAAAAAGAAGGCCAGCAGGCCGCCCAGCAGCGTGGCGAACAGGCTCCTGGTATCGGCACCCGAATCGAACGCTTCCGGCAGCGCGTGCAGCAGCGATGTGGCCAGCATGATGCCGACCGACAGGCTGACCATCTTTTCCACCACTTTCGACAGCAGGGCAAACGAGAAAATGGCAGCCCCGGAGATGCTGACGACGCCGGCGACGAGCGTCGCGAGCAGGATCGAGCGCAGGGTCGGGTCGATGAAGGGGGCTGAAAACGGGTCGATTTGAAGGCCTCTTGTTCTGTACGTGCGACGAGCCGCAAACCGGGCATTGTACCGCTCCCGGCCTGCCCTCGTCCAAGGCAAAGCCTGCCAGGGAAGCACTGATTCATTCTGGGGGATGGAATTGGCAGTTGAAAAAGTCAGCCTGCAAGGCGCAAAATCGAAGCAATAGCGAGCTATTGCGAGAATTTGCAACGCCTCAGGATGGCTCTTTTCAACGCCAAGTCCGCCGCCATGAATTAATCAGTGCTTCCGTAGATCAGGCGACGCCGTATTTGGCAAACCACGCCAGCGCGCGGTTCCAGCCATCCTGCGCGTCGGCCGCGTTGTACATCGGGCGGTAGTCGGCGTGGAAGGCGTGGCCCGACTCCGGGTACACGTGGATCGTCGAGCGGCTGTTGCCCTTGTCGAGCGCGGCCTGCATGCGCTGGACCGATTCGACCGGGATGCCGGTGTCCTTCGCGCCGTACAGGCCCAGTACCGGCACTTTCAGGTTCTGGGCAAAATCGATCGGGTGCTTGGGCGACGTGGCGGTTGCCTCGCCGACCAGACGACCATACCAGGCGACGCCCGCCTTGACGTTGAGGTTATGCGCCGCGTACAGCCAGGTGATGCGCCCGCCCCAGCAAAAACCGGTGATACCCAATTTTTCGGTGTCGCCGCCACGCTGCTTGGCCCATGCGACCACGCGGTCGAGGTCCGACATCACCTGTGCATCGGGCGTCTTCGAGACGATGTTCTTCATCAGCTCGGCCGTGCTCGGGGCCTTGGTCGCGTCGCCCTGGCGCACGAACAGGTCGGGCGCAATCGCCATATAACCCTGCTTGGCGAAGCGGCGCACGACGTCCTTGATGTATTCGTGCACACCGAAGATCTCGGAGATCACCAGGATCACCGGCACGCCCGTCTTGCCCTTGGGCTGGGCGCGATAGACCGGCACGTCCTGGCCATCGATGACGAGGATAGTATCGCTGGCGTCAAGGCCGTCGGTATCGGTCTGGATCTGGGTCTGCGCCATGACCGGCAGCGCGCTGGCGGCAAAGCCGGTGCCGATGGCGGCCCGGATGAAGTCGCGGCGGCCGACGCCATCGGTGTATGCGCTCGCGCCGAGCAGACTGCCGGCGTCGTTGACGAGGTCTTTCATGGTCATCCCTTCGATCAGTGGTGGACAGGCTTGCGAGTTTAGCATCGGTGCAGCCCGGCACACGCATACGCATACGCATACGCCCCGATGATGACGTGATAACACTTTCCAAATGAGAATGATTCGCATTATAATTTAGAGCATCTTGACAGGACCATCCCTTCAGCAACGCTGACGGGCGTGTCCAGTCATCGCTCATTCATTCATTCATACCGAGAAGACCTGCTCATGCTCCCGCCACGCTCCTTGCTGCCTCGCTGCCTCGTCCTTCGCACTTGCACCGCCACCATCCTCGGCATCCTGCCGTCCTGGCATGCCCAGGCCGAAGAGGCACCGGAAACCATCCCGACCACGCTGCAGGCGGTGACCATTACCGGCGCGCGCGACGCGACGACTGAAGGAAGTGGTTCGTACACGACGACCGGCCCTTTGACCACCGGGTCGCGCCTGAACCTGACGCCGCGCGAGACCCCGCAGTCGCTCTCGATCGTCACGCGCGAGCGCATGGAAGAGCAAGGCCTGCAGACGCTGGCCGACACCATGCAGCAGGTCACTGGCATCTACGTCAACTACAACGACACCGAACGCGTGACCTACAACGCGCGGGGCTACGCAGTGAACAACTTCCAGGTCGACGGCATGCTGAACCTGTTCGGCAGCTCGCTCAAGGCCAATGGCGACAACGTGGTCTACGACCGCATCGAGGTGGTACGGGGTGCCACTGGCTTGACCACCGGCGCGGGCGATCCATCGGCCACGATCAACCAGGTGCGCAAGCGCCCGACCAGAACCTTCCAGGCCAATGCCGCGCTGCGCATCGGTACACACGACCTGCGCCGCGCCGAGCTCGATGTGAGTGGCCCGCTCGCCTTCGACGGCAAACTGCGCGGACGCTTCGTCGTGGCCAAGCAAGAAGCCAAGTCGTTCCGCCCGCTGTATGAACAGGACCTGGGCGCCGTGTACGGCATCCTGGAGGCCGACCTGGGCCCGGCAACGGTACTGGCAATCGGCCACGAGCGTCAGAAGTCCGATCCGCGCGGTTCGACCTGGGGTACGGTCCCGTACTGGAACGCCGACGGCTCGCTGGCGAACATGCCGCATGACCTGAACCTGTCCACGCCGTGGGCGTCGTGGAATCTGCTGGAAGAAAAAACCTTCGCCACGCTCGAACATCGCTTCAACCGCAACTGGCGCCTGCGCGCCGGCTGGACCACGGCCGATCGCGAACAGGATGGCAGCCTGTATTTTGGCTATGGCGGCTACCCGCGGCCCGACGGCAGCGGCATCACGGTGGCCTACGGTCGCTTCCCGGCCGATGAAACGATGGACGTCCTCGAATGGAACATCGACGGCAAATTCAACCTGTTCGGTCGCCAGCACGACCTGGTCTTCGGCTGGGGAAAGGCCGAGCGCGAAACGGTCTCGCCGCGCATCACGCTCGGCGCGGTTCCGGCGGGCTACAGCGCGATCCCCGACTGGCGCAGCTGGAACGGCGACGTGCCTGAATTTCCGACCACGGTCGGCGCGGTCCCGACCAGCATCGGCCAGGTCGACCAGAAGGCGGCTTTCCTGGCCACGCGCCTGAATCTGTCCGATGCGCTGAAGGCCGTCGTCGGCGTGCGACATGGCAAGTACACGACCCATACCCGCAACTTCAGTGCCGCCGGCCCCGTCACGACCACCACCGGCTTTACCAACGACGATATCGTCACGCCGTATATTGGCCTGCTGTTCGACCTGAACCAGCAATGGACGGCCTACACCGCCTACACGAGCATCTTCCAGCCACAGAATTTCCGCGATGTGGGCAATGCACTCCTCGATCCGGTCGAGGGTAACAATATCGAGGCCGGGGTGAAGGCCGAACTGTTCGACCGGCGCATGAACTTCTCCGCAGCGATCTTCCGCAGCAAGAAGGACAACGTCGCCGAAATCGACGACAGCGTGCCGCCCAATTCGCTGCCGGGCGCCGTGCAGGCATACCGCACCACCGGCAAGGGCAATGTCATCGATGGCGTCGAGGTCGAAGCATCAGGCCAGATCGTACGGCAATGGAATCTGACGGCAGGCTACAGCCATACGCGCTCGCGTAACGCGCAGGGCGTGGCCATCAATACGGTCATTCCACGCAACCTGCTGCGGGTGTTTACCAGTTACCGCTTCGGCGCCGACGGCCAGTATGCACTCGGGGGCGGCGTGAACTGGCAGAGCAATCTGTGGAACACTGCGCAGAAGCCGACCGGCAGCTACAACGCCAGCGGGGCGCCGGTCACGAGCCTGTCGCGCATCGAACAAGGGTCGGTGTGGCTGGCCAACATTATGGCCAGCTACCGTATCAACAAGAACCTGACGGCCAGCGTCAATCTGAACAACGTCTTCAACAAGATCTACTACAACCGTGTGGGGTTCTATAACGGCCTGCACTACGCCGAGCCGCGCACGGCATCGGCCACGCTGCGCGCGACGTTCTAAGCACTGTCCCGCACGCGCGCAGAGCAGACTTCGCCCAGGATCGCGTACAGCTTCTGCATGTCGACCGGTTTGACCAGATGGTGGTTGAAGCCGGCGGCCGCAGTGCGCGCGCGATCCTGCTCCTGGCCGTAGCCGGTGATCGCCACCAGCACCGCTTGCTGCGCGTTGGCCCGGGCGCGCAGGCGCCGTGCCAGTTCGATGCCATCGAGGTCGGGCAGGCCGATATCGAGCAGATACACATGCGGCGCCGCGTGCTCGGCCGCGGCCAGCGCCGGCAACGCAGCATGCTCGACGCGCACCTCGTGCCCGTTCGATTCGAGCAGCAGCGCGAGCATCGTCGCGGCATCCACGTTGTCGTCCACCACCATGATACGAAGATGGTCTGACGGCGCCGGTGCGCTCACCGGGCCGGCGGCCAACGCGCCTGCGGCCGCAACCTCACTGTCCAGGCGCGGCAGGCACACCGTGAAGGTACTGCCCTTGCCCTGCCCCGCACTCTCGCAGGCGACGGTGCCGTGATGCAGGCCGACCAGGCTTTTCACCAGCGCCAGACCCAGTCCCAGCCCGCCCAGCGACCGGTCGGACGAGCGCTCGGCCTGCGAAAACAGCTCGAACGCACGCGCGACCAGTTCGGGCGCCATGCCGATGCCGTTGTCGGCCACCCGCAGCAGCACGTGCGTGGCGCGCACTTCGGTGCCCAAGGTGATGTGGCCACCTTCGGGCGTGTATTTCGCTGCATTGCTGAGCAGGTTGGCCAGCACCTGCACCAGGCGCTTGTGGTCGCCCTCGACCAGCGGCGCTTGCGGCGGCAATTCGAGCGCCAGGTGATGGCGGCGCGCGTGAATCAGGGGCGTGACCTGCTCGATCGCATCGTTCACGATATGCCGGATGTCCAGGCGCTCGGTGTGCAGCGCCACCAGGCCACGCGTGACGCGCGAGACGTCCAGCAGATCGTCGACGAGGCTCGTCATGTGGCGCACCTGGCGCCCGATGACCTGGCTGGTCTTGCGCACCTGCGCTTCATCGAGCCGCGCCCGTTGCAGCAGGTCGGCGGCCGCGCCGATGGGTGCGAGCGGATTGCGCAGTTCGTGCGCCAGCATCGCCAGGAATTCATCCTTGCGCCGGTCGGCGGCAGTGAGCTGCTCTTGCGCTTCGCGGCGCTCGGTGACATCGCGGAAGAAGAACGCGATGCCGCCATCGAGCGAGCGGTGGGTGCGCGTTTCGATCCAGGCCTGGCGCCCATCGGGCATGCGGTGGGCCAGCTCGAGAATCCCGGGCGCGCCGGTGCTCATCACGCGCCGGAACACCGCGTCGGCCGGGGTAGCGCGCAGTTCGGGCCAGACTTCCCAGTGGTTGTGGCCGATGACATCTTCGGCGCGGCGCTGGGTCAGGCGCAGGCCTTCGGCGTTCATGCGCAGGATGTTCCAGTCCTTGTCGAGCACCGCGAAGCCCTCGCCCATGCTGTCGAAGATGCTCTGGCTCTGGTCGCGTTCACGGCGCAGCGCGGCGTGCGCGCGCGCCGCTTCGACCGCCGACCAGGTGCGCTCGGCGGTCTCCTGCGCCATCCGTATCTCGGCCTCGCGCCACCGCCGCGGCGAAGCATTCTGCACCGTCAGCACGACCCGCATCTTTCCGGCCTTGATATACGGGACCAGCAGGTCGGCGCCGACGCCGATCTGCGCATAGATGCCGGTATTGCCCGCGGTCCGGCTGTCCCGCGCGACATCGTGGTTGACGACGGTCTGGCCGGCGCGCAACGCGGCGATCATCGGCGGGCCGAAATCGTCCATGACCATGGCCTTGCCGGCCAGGCTCGCCACGCCCTGGGCGGTCCAGTCGCGCACGATCGCAACGGTGCCGGCGGCGTCGTCGATCTGCGCATACAGCACGCGCGACACCTGCAGGGCGCGGCCCAGCAGCTCGCAGGCTGCCTCGGTCACGTCATCGGGGTCGGCGAGCTGCCGGCTGCGGTCGGCCAGTGTGAGCTGGAAGGTCTGGTTTTCGCGGACCTCTTCGAGCTGCTGGACTTTTTCGAACAGCGCCTGCGCCGCGTGATAGGCCTCGGTGACATCGCTGCCCTGGGCGAAGATGCCCGTCACCTGCCCGTCGTGGCCGAAGATCGGCTGGCACAGCAGATCGACGTAGCGTTGTTCCAGCGCGCCATCGGGCCGGCGCTGCAGCGAGATCAATGAATCGCGCAGCACAACCGGCTTGCCGCCCGCGAAGACGCCATCGAATACGCGGCGCACGCCCTGCGCCGCCAGCTCGGGCAATGCGTCGAGCAGGGGTTTTCCGATCAGCTCCCGGCGCCCGACCAGCTGGTAATACGCTTCGTTGGCCATCTCGAAGACGTGATCCGGGCCGGTGAGCACCGCGATGAAGCTCGGCGCCTGGTTGAACATTGTCTGCAACTGGCTGCGCTCCAGGCTCAGGATGCGCGTCATTGCCTCGTGCATCTGCGGCCGGGTCATCTGCGGCATGTCGGGCACCGCATGCGCGCCATGCCTGAGATGGTAGGCGCCGGTGGCGGCGTCGAAGCGGTACAGATCCGTGACATCGATGGCGTTTTGCGCCACGAAGGCGACCTCGCCGGCGGCATCGAACACCGGTGTATGGATCGCGCTCCAGTAACGCTCGCCGAACACGTGGCCGCCCGGCGTTTCGCGCGGTACCGCATAGCGCAGCAGCGCGCTGGTGTGCGGCTGCTTCGTCGCAAAAGCTTGTTCGATCGAGCGGCGTACCTCGTCGACGTTGGTCGATGCGGGGTCGTTTGGATCGGTCGGAAACGCTTCGAAGATGTGCTGGCCAACGATCTGCTGCGCCGTGCGCCCGGTCGATTCCAGATACGCGGGATTCGCACCAATGATGGTGAAATCCCGGTTGATGAGCAGGTAAGGATACGGCGAGGCCGCGAACAGTGCCGCGTAGTCAGGTTGCGTAAACATCACTTATTCTCACATATAAATTGCGAGAAAAATACGCGTTCTGTAACGGATTTTTGGGTCAACGCGTGGACAGCGTAGCCGTCCACCCTACGGTTAGTGCGCCTTTTCCCAGTTTGCGCCGACGCCCGTTTCGGCCACCAGCGGCACCTTCAGCGTTGCCACGCCAGCCATCAGTTCGGGCAGCTTCACGCGCACCAGTTCAAGCTCCGCCTGCGGCACTTCGAGCACCAGTTCATCGTGCACCTGCATGATCATGCGCGTGCCCAGCTGTTCGGTTTCGAGCCAACCCTGCACGGCGATCATCGCCAGCTTGATCAGGTCGGCGGCCGTGCCCTGCATTGGCGCATTGATTGCGGCCCGTTCGGCGCCGGCGCGGCGCGGGCCGTTCGGCGAATTGATCTCGGGCAGCCACAGCCGGCGGCCGAACACCGTTTCGACATAGCCGCGCGCCTTGGCCTGCAGGCGCGTCTCGTCCATGTACTGCTTCACGCCCGAGAAGCGCGCGAAATAGCGTTCAATATAATTGGCCGCTGCGCCCCGTTCGATGTTCAGGTTGGCCGCCAGGCCGAACGCGCTCATGCCGTAGATCAGACCAAAGTTGATGACCTTGGCGTAACGGCGCTGTTCGCTCTGCACGTCCGCGGGCGGGATGCCGAAGATCTCGGCGGCCGTCGCGCGGTGAATGTCTTCGCCATCGGCAAAGGCCTTGAGCATCGCGGCGTCGCCCGAGATATGCGCCATGATGCGCAGTTCGATCTGCGAATAGTCGGCCGAGACGATCACGCTGCCCGGCGGCGCGATGAAGGCTTCGCGGATACGGCGCCCTTCGGCGTTGCGCACCGGGATGTTCTGCAGGTTCGGCTCATTGGACGACAGGCGCCCCGTGATTGCCACCGCCTGCGAGTAATTGGTGTGCACACGTCCCGTGCTGGCGTTGACCATCTTCGGCAGCTTGTCGGTATAGGTCGACTTGAGCTTGGACATGCCGCGGTGCTCGAGCAGGATCTTCGGCAGCGGATAATCCTCGGCGAGCTTTTGCAGCACTTCTTCGTCGGTCGACGCCGCGCCGGTGGCGGTCTTCTTGATCACCGGCAGGCCGAGTTTGACGAAGAAGATCTCGCCGATCTGCTTCGGCGAACCCAGGTTGAACGGGCCGCCAGCCAGCTCGTAGGCCTGCTGCTCGAGTTCGAGCATGCGCTTGCCGAGTTCGTTCGATTGCACGCCCAGCAGCTCGCTGTCGATCAGCACGCCGTTGCGCTCGATCTTGTGCAGCACTTCCATCGTCGGCATCTCGATGTCGCGGTAGATGTACGTGAGGCCCTTGTCGGCTTCGACGTGCGGCAGCATCGACCCGTGCAGGCGCAGCGTGATGTCGGAATCCTCGGCTGCGTACTCGGTGGCGCGGCCCAGTTCGACCTGGTCGAAGCAGATCTGGTTGACGCCCTTGCCGCACACGTCCACGAACGGAATCGTCGTGTAGCCCAGGTGGCGCATGGCCATCGTGTCCATGTCGTGCGGCTTGTGCGACTCGAATACATACGACTGCAGCAGCGTGTCGTGCACGATGCCCTTCAGGGTGATGCCATGGTTGGCGAAGATGTGCATGTCGTACTTGAGGTTCTGGCCGAGCTTGGGCTTGGCCGGATTTTCCAGCCAGGCGCGCATCTTTTCCAGCACGTGTTCACGCTCGAGCTGGTCCGGTGCACCGGCGTAGCGGTGCGCCAGCGGGATGTAGGCGCCCTTGCCCGGTTCGACCGACAGCGAAATGCCCACCATCTGCGCCGTCATCGGATCGAGCGACGTCGTTTCGGTATCGACCGACGTGAGTGCAGCAGCATCGATCAGCGCCAGCCACGCGTCGAGCTGCGCGTCAGTCAGAATCGTTTCGTACTCGCCCTTGATGACCGGCATGCCATCGAGCGTGGCCTGCGCGCCTTCCGGCGAATTGAGCGGACCACCGCCCGGCGCGCTGCCGGCGGCCGGGCGCACGCTGCCGTCGCCGGCTTTGGCGCCGCCCAGGTCGCGCAGCATCGTCTTGAAGCCGTAGCGGCTGAAGAATTCGCGCAGCGCGTCGGCGTCTTCCGGTCGGCCAATGAGCGTTTCCTCGAACGACACCACGTGCTTGACCAGGTCGCAGTCGGTTTTCACGGTGATGAGTTCGCGGCCTTTCGGCAGCCAGTCGAGCGCCGCGCGCAGGTTCTCGCCCACGGCGCCACCGATACTGCCGGCGTTTTCCATCACGCCATCGAGCGAGCCGTGCAGCGTGAGCCACTTGACGGCCGTCTTCGGCCCGCACTTGGGCACGCCCGGGACGTTGTCGACGGTGTCGCCGACGAGGGTCAGGTAATCGATGATGCGGTTCGGCGGCACGCCGAACTTGGCCAGCACGCCGGCGTCGTCCAGGCGCTCGTTGCTCATCGTGTTGATCAGCATGACCTTGTCGTTGACGAGCTGGGCCAGATCCTTGTCGCCGGTGGAGACGACCGTGTTCATGCCGCGCGCGGTGGCTTGCACGGCCAGCGTGCCGATCACGTCGTCGGCCTCGACACCCTCGACCATCAGGATCGGCCAGCCCATGAGCCGCACCACTTCGTGGATCGGCTCGATCTGCTTGCCCAGGTCTTCCGGCATCGACGCCCGCGTGGCCTTGTATTCGGGATACAGGTCGTCGCGGAAGGTCTTGCCCTTGGCATCGAACACGCAGGCGATGTAGGCGGCCGGGAAGTCGGCGCGCAGGCGGCGCAGCATATTGACCATGCCGTGCATGGCGCCGGTCGGGAAGCCATCCGGGCTCCTCAGGTCGGGCAATGCATGGAAGGCGCGGTAGAGATAGCTGGAACCGTCGACGAGCAGAAGGGTATTGTCCATAGGGGGCGAAAATCAGGTAAGCATGCGGCGTCAGGGTGGCGCCAGGGTCGTCACCATTATCGCAGAATCCGCATGATGAGCAGCGCCCGCTCCAGCGTCTCAGTGCCTCGCAGCAATGATGGGATGTGGCATACGTTTCACAGGGAGGCGGTACTGTTTGCTACAATGGACTAAACGACATTAGGTGACCATCATGCTGCGCTCGACACCCCGCTTTGCCCTCCTGACGCTGTGCCTGTTCGCCCACGCGGGCCTGGCATCGGCGCAGCCGACCACACCACCGCAAACGCAGACCCAGCCGGCGCCACGCGCCACGACGCCAGCCCAGCCAGCGCAGCAGCAGCGCCCAAGCGACGCGCCGCCGCAGCTCGAGCGCATCGAGCCGGGCAGCGATGTGCCAGCCACGACGATTCCGCCGCGCAAAGGCACCGTCATTACCGAGAAACGCGGCAATGATGGCAAGATCAACGAAGTCGAAGTGCAAGCCGGCCCAAGCCGCTACACCATGAAGCCCAACGTTGCACCGGGAAATGCCCAACCAGGCGATATCTCGGGCAGCAGCATCCGCGCCCCACAATGGCAAGTGATGGAATTTGATTTTGGCAATCCCAAGAAGCAGAACACCGACGAGCAGCCAGCTGCCGCGGCGCCAGCCCGTGCCGGTGCAGCCGGGACGATCCCGGCGCGCGCCGATGTGCCGCCGCCACCTGCGCTCGAGCCGACCACCAAACAATGATCCCGCCTGCCGCGTTCGCGCGGCAGTGTCGCGGCCATCGTCCACTTCTCTTTCTTGCTAGCTCATGGCAGTTTTTACCGCGGTCTCACTGGATGACCTTCACCAGTGGATCAAGCAGTTCCCCCTCGGCCAGGCCATCGGGCTTGAAGGCATTTCCTCCGGCATCGACAACAGCAATTTCTTCTTGAATACTCAGCACGGTACGCAGTCTGGTCACTATGTGCTGACGATCTTCGAGAACCTGCGCTTCGATCAGCTCCCCTTCTATGTCAACCTGATGCGCCACCTGGCCGGGCGCGGCATTCCCGTGCCGGCGCCGGTGCCCAACAACGATGGCGAGCTGATCGTGAGCCTGCACGGCAAGCCGGCGATCATCGTCAGCCGCCTGAACGGCAGCTCGCAACTCGCTCCCCAGCCCGTGCATTGCGCCGAAGTGGGCCGCATGCTGGCGCGGATGCATCTGGCGGCGCAGGACTTTGCATTGCAGCAGCCGAACCTGCGCGGTATCGACTGGTGGACGGCAACCGCGCCCGAGGTCGCCCCGTTGCTGAGCGAAGCCGAAGCCACGCTGCTGCGTGACGAAGTCGCGTTCCAGGCCACATTCGCCGCAAGCGCTACCTATGCCAACCTGACCCGCGGCCCGGTGCACGCCGACCTGTTTCGCAATAACGTGATGTTCGAGGGCGAGCGCCTGAGCGGTTGCTTCGACTTTTACTTTGCCGGCATCGACACCTGGCTGTACGACGTGGCCGTTACCGTCAACGACTGGTGCGTCGACCTCGCCACGGGCGAGCTGGACGAAGCACGCGTGCGCGCCCTGCTCGACGCTTACCACGCGGTGCGCCCGTTCACCGACGACGAGCGCGACGCCTGGCAACCACTATTGCGCGCGGGCGCACTACGCTTCTGGCTGTCACGCCTGTATGATCTGCACCTTCCCCGCGCGGCCGAACTGTTGACGCCGCACGACCCCACCCATTTCGAACGTATTCTGCGCGAGCGCATTGCGCACCCCGCGCCGGGCTTGCCCACCACTGTCATTACATGAACAAACTACCTGCATCTACCGGCTGGACCTGGCTCAAAAATGGCGCCCTGCTGTTTCGTCAACAACCGGCGGCGCTGACCACGCTGCTGTTCGCCAATATCCTGGTCAGTATTCTGATCAGCGCCGTACCGGTGCTGGGCGCGATGGTGGCGGTGGTGCTGATTCCCTCGTTCTCGATGGCGTTCATGATGGCGTGCTCGATGATCGAAAACGGCCAGCGCGTCACGCCGGCCGTGGCGCTGACGGGTTTTCGCAAGCCGGTGCTGCGTGAGCTGTGCAAGGTCGGCATCGTCTACCTGGGCGTGTCGCTGATCCTGACACTGATCACGCGCTTTGCCGTGCAGCCGGACTTCTGGGAACAGGTGCAGGCCCAGAGCACCAGTGGCACCCCGGCCGTGCTGGCGGGCCAGGACGTGCTGGCGATGTTTCTGATTTTCGCGCTCGACGCGGTGGCACTGATTTCGCTGTGCTTTGCCGCGCCGCTGACCTACTGGCAGAAAATGCCGCCGTTCAAGGCCGTGTTCTACAGCTTTTTTGCCGTCAAACGCAGCGCCGGCATTTTCATCGTGATGCTGCTGGCGTGGTTCGGCATCTTCTTTACCGTGTGCATGGTCATCGCCGTCATTCTGGGTGGTAGCAGCATCGCCCGCGTCGTGATCATGTGGGTGATCTTCTTGTTCATCTTGCTGCTGCAGTGCGCGCTGTATGTGGGCTATCGCGAGATCTTCGGCAACCCACCGGCAGAGCCAGGCAACAAGGTCAGCCTCGACAAGCAGCGGTAATCAGGAACGATCAGCAGCAATCAGCAAACACTGGCGGCCATGCCGCCAGTGTTTGCTTTTCCCTTAGCGGCCCACCCGCTCCAGCTTCGCGATCGACAGATCCAGCACCTTCACCCCCGCCGAACCAAAGTTGATCTGGGCCCGCGCCGCGCCGGCGCCGCCCTCGATATTGACGATCACGCCTTCGCCGAATTTGGCGTGGACGACGCTCTCTCCCACGCGCCAGCCGGTGCCATTGCCCGCCTTTTGCGTGATCTGCTGCGCGATCTTGTTGTCGCTGCCGCCTTCGCGGAACTTGGCGTCGTCCCATGCCGTCGTCGACTTGCGCCCGCCAAACCAGTTGCCCTGCACGCGTGGCGACAGCCACTTGATCGATTCATCGGGCAGTTCGTCGAAGAAGCGCGATTTCATGTTGAAGCGGGTCTGGCCATGCAACATGCGCTGCTGCGTAAAGCTCATGTACAGACGGCGGCGCGCGCGCGTGATCGCCACGTACATCAGGCGCCGTTCTTCGTCGACGCCATCGGCCTCGCGCGCACTGCTCTCGTGCGGGAACAGGCCTTCTTCAAGGCCCGTGATGAACACGGCGTCGAATTCGAGGCCCTTGGCCGAGTGCACCGTCATCAGTTGCAGCGCCTCTTGCCCGGCCTGCGCCTGGGCGTCACCCGCTTCGAGCGATGCGTGCGACAGGAACGCCGACAGCGGCGACATCACGGTGGGCAGCGGCGCGCCGCCATCGAGGATCTCGATGCCATCCTGGAACACGACCGATTCGCCGGCCTGCGCCTGCGCCGGCGGGCCAAGGTGGGCCGGCGCCTGGGTGCCGAAGCCTTCTTCTTGCACGAACTGGGTCGCGGCGCTGACCATCTGCTCCAGGTTTTCGATGCGGTCGGCGCCTTCTTTTTCATTGCCGTAATGCGTCAGCAGCGTACTGCGCTCGAGCACCACGCGCACCAGTTCGGGCAGCGGCAATTGCTGGGTCTCGAAGCGCGCGCCTTCGATCAGCTTGACGAAGTTGCCCAGCACGGTGCCGGCCTTGCCCGTCATGTACGGCACCGCCGCGTACAGCGAAATGCCGTAACTGTCGGCCGCCATCTGCAATTGCTCGATCGAGCGCGCACCGATGCCGCGCGTGGGGAAATTCACCACACGCATGAAGGCCGAATCGTTGTGCGGATTGTCCATCAGCTGCAGATAGGCGATCGCGTGCTTGACCTCGGCGCGCTGGAAGTAGCGCAGGCCGCCATACACCGTATAGGGAATGCCGGCCGCAAACAGCGCATGCTCGATCACGCGGCTTTGCGCGTTGCTGCGGTACAGGATCGCGATCTCGTTGCGGCCCATGCCCTCGTTCATGAGGCTCTTGGATTCTTCGATGATCCACTGCGCTTCTTCGAGGTCTGATGAGGCCTCATACACCCGCACCTGCTCGCCCTGGCCGGCATCCGTGCGCAGGTTCTTGCCCAGGCGCTTGGCGTTGTTGGCGATCAGGAAGTTGGCGCTGTCGAGGATGTGGCCATGCGAGCGGTAGTTCTGCTCGAGCTTGATCAGGTTCTTGACCTGGTAGTCGCGTTCGAACGCCGACATATTGCCGACGTTGGCGCCGCGGAAGGCGTAGATGCTCTGGTCATCGTCGCCGACGGCAAAGATGGCGCCGCCGCCCGATTCGCCCTGCCCTGCCAGCAGCTTGAGCAGGTTGTATTGGAGGTCGTTGGTATCCTGGAACTCGTCGACCAGGATGTGGCGGAAGCGCATCTGGTAGTGGTGACGCAGCGGGGTGTTGCGCGACAACAGCTCGTACGAGCGCAGCAGCAGTTCGGCGAAATCGACGACGCCTTCGCGCTGGCATTGCTGGTCGTACAGTTCATACAGCTCGACCATGCGGCGCTCGATCGGGTCGTAGGCCTCGACCTGCGACGCGCGCAAGCCCTGGTCTTTCGCGTTGTTGATGAAGTACATCAGCGCCTTGGCCGGGTACTTTTCATCGTCGACGTTGTGCGCCTTGAGCATGCGCTTGATCAGCGAAAGCTGGTCTTGCGAATCGAGAATCTGGAACGTCTGCGGCAGCGCGGCGTCGCGGTAGTGCGTGCGCAGCAGCCGGTTGCACAGGCCGTGGAACGTGCCGATCCACATGCCCCGCGTGTTGATCGGCAACATCGACGACAGGCGCGTGAGCATTTCTTTCGCGGCCTTGTTCGTGAACGTCACCGCCATGATGCCGGCGGGCGAGACCTGATTGGTCTGGATCAGCCAGGCAATGCGCGTGGTCAGAACGCGCGTCTTGCCCGAGCCGGCGCCGGCCAGGATCAGGGCGCTTTGCGCCGGCAAGGTGACGGCGGCAAATTGTTCAGGATTCAGGGTGTCGAGTTTCAGCATCCGGCCATTATACCGCCGCCATATACTGTATGCCCATCCAGTTTCGTGGCGTACGCGTCACCACCGGCTGCGTCAAACGTTTTTAATTACCAGTGCCACATTCATCGCATCGTCGGCACGCACGACCACGCGCTGGCCGAAGTCGCTGGTGCGGACGGGGCCAGCCAGAACGTCAGCGCCGCTCATCAGCTTTGTGCTCACAAGCAGTTTTTCGCCATCTTTGAAGCGCGTGATGATGAATTCCAGATGCCATGGCGTGTCGCTGTGGCTGCCAGTGACCGTGACGCGTTCCGTGTTCCAGGCGCGAACCACATGCTTGCTCGACTCGCCGAACAGATCCACGCTGAGCGCCACGTCATAGCCACCGATACCCAGCATACGGGCGGGCGTGGTGCCCAGCAGCGATTGGGCCTGGGCGGCGGAGCTGGTTGCGCCGGCAAGAATGACCGCTGGCAAGGCAAAGCATAGGCGGCGCTGTTTAACGGTAGAGGACATTGGCATCGTACATTCCTTATGGGCGGGCAGCCCGCTGTAATGCCGGGATGGAATCATCGTCCCACTTTCTTGCAAGTATTTCAATGCGGAACGCATGAACTTCGTCATCACGGATTTCATTGAGGAAATCTCAATAACTTCGCACAATTTCTTTCAAATCCATCCCAACCGCGCGCCCCGCGATTGCCTTTTTGGCTTATGTTAAAGCCATCGTTGCGACAAGCTCGTGAAAATCTTAACAAGGAGAACGATCATGCTAGGACGCGTAGTGACCATGGCTGCACTGGCCGTCGGCGGTGTCATGCTGTCGAAAAAATTCAAGGGAAACAATGGCTTTGGCGCCAGCTCGGGAATCGTCGAGACCATCGAGATCAATGTACCCGTGAGCACCGCCTATAACCAGTTCACGCAGTTCGAAGACTTCCCGCAATTCATGAAGAGCGTGAAGGAAATCCGCCAGCTCGACGACACACACCTGCACTGGCGCGCCAACGTCGCCGGCGAAGAAAAAGAGTGGGATGCCGAGATCACCGAGCAGATCCCGGACAACCGCATCGCATGGCGCAGCGTCACCGGCGTGAAAAATGGCGGCGTCGTCACCTTCCACAAGATCTCGGACACCGTCACGCGCATCGCACTGCAGATGGATTACGAGCCCGAAGGCGCGCTGGAAACCCTGGGCGACGCCCTGGGCGCCGTACGCATGGAAGCGCGCGCCAACCTGGCCAACCTCAAGGAACTGCTCGAGCAGCGTGGCAGTGAAACCGGCGCCTGGCGCGGCAAGGTCGACCAGCATTGATCGAGCAGCATTGATCAGCCCGCGCTGACACAGGCACGCCGGCTACGGCCGGCGGCTGTTGACCGGCTTGATCGACGCCGGCAGTGCGACGCGCTCGACCGGCGTCGTCTGCGCGGCAATAAAACCTTCGAGCGCCAGCGACAGATCAGCCACGACCTGCACGCCGTATGCCGCTTCGATCAATTTGTACTGACGCTCGATGAGCGGCGCGATATCGTCGATCAGGCGGTCGCCCTTGGGCGCGAGGCGCACCCAGATGCGGCGCTGGTCGGCCGCCACACGCTGGCGCTCGATCAGCCCCAGCTCTTCCATCCGCGACAGCACGCCCGTCATGCTCGGGCTCAGGATCTGGCATAGTTCGCACATCTCCCGTGGCTCCAGTTGCTCATGCTCGTCCAGCACGCGCAGGATACGCCATTGCTGTTCGGTCACACCGAAGTGGTTGAGGATGGGACGGAAGTGCAGCAACAACGACTCTCGCGCCTTCAGAAAAAGCTGGGGAAGATTGCGGTGGGTGATCCGGCGGGCCAAGGAATGCTCCGTAATAGGTGATTCTGTCTCTGGTTCTGCATCGACCGCTGCGCAACGAGTGCAGCAGTCGTGCCTGGCTGACTAATATACTTGCCAGCCCGGTGGATTTCGCTTCACGCAGCCGATTCCATGCGAATTTTTTGTGAACAGATATTACCGCAGGCGTTCCGACGCACGAAACGGCGGTTCGATGGCCTGATGCTGTAGGGTGGGCGGCTCTGTCGCCCACGCGTTCAACCCGATCTCGCATACCACGGAGCGAGGGTGTTTGGACGCGTGGGCGGGATACCCGCCCACCCTACCTGGCGCCATCATCAACCCGCAACCGGCGCCGGTCGCGCCAGGCCCTTCGCCCGCGCATCGCGGATCAACGCGCGCACTGTTTTATCGGCGACTTTGCTTTCGCGCTCCATCTCCTTGCCCAGCATGCCCATCTGTTCGCCCAGCATATGCATCGGTTTGCCGGCCTCTTCCATCTGGCGGCCAATTGCCTCCATCGAGGCGTGTGACTTGCGTATCTGCGGCGAGTCGTAGGCCTGGCCAATCTGCCGGCCCGCAGCATTCATGCGCGCACCGGTCGCTGCCATCTCGCGGCTCAGGCGCTCGCGCTCGGCCTGGTCACGTGCCGTTTCCATCTGGCTGCTCAGGCGTTCCATGTGCTGGCTCAGGGCCTGCATGCCGCCATCGATTTCACGCATGTCGCGCTCGCTCGGCAGGTTGTCCTTGCTGACGGCAACCCGGTCCATCTGGCGCCCCAGCTCGTCCATTTTCTTGCTGTGGACATCCATCTCCTTGCTGTGCACGTCCATTCGGGCACTCAGCCGGTCCAGCGGCGCCCAGGCGGTACGCACTTTGGCCATGATTGCCGCATCCTGGATCACGTAGTCGCGTCCGCCTTCACGGAACCAGATGAACTCGCCGGGAATGGCGCGCTGGGCCGCCTTCACCGCCGGCCAGTCGTCGCTGCTGCCACTGATATTGAAGCTGCCTTCCTTGCCGCGCACCAGCGCGTACGGCTCGCCTTGCGTCACGCGCACCGCGCGTTTGGCCTCCTGCGCGCCAGCCTGCATGGGCACGGTCAATGCCAGCGACGCGGCGCACAGCGCCAGACCGATGAAGGGAACCGCCAGTCGGCGTGTGAGCGGTGAAGGATGCGGCATGATGTTCTCCTTGGGCCAGGGACAATGACAACGAACCGGACGCAGCCGGCGATGACATCACTCTAGCCGCCGCTCCCGCCACGAACCAGCGCGCTGCGACAGGCCGTCGAAATCGCGGCGCAGGCCGTCAATCGAGACTCAGAACGACAACGCGGCCCGAAGGCCGCGTTCAATTCATGCATACAACGCAAGCGGCGAGGCCTGCCTTGACTTAATACACGACCACCGAGCGGATCGACTCGCCCGACTTCATCAGGTCGAAGCCCTCATTGATACGGTCGAGCGGCAGATGGTGGGTGATCAGATCATCGATATTGATCTTGTTTTCCATATACCAGTCGACGATCTTCGGCACGTCGGTGCGCCCACGGGCGCCGCCAAAGGCCGAGCCTTTCCACTCGCGGCCGGTCACGAGCTGGAACGGACGGGTGGCAATTTCCTGGCCAGCAGCGGCCACGCCGATGATGATCGACTTGCCCCAGCCCTTGTGGCAGCACTCGAGCGCCTGGCGCATCGTGTTCACGTTGCCGATGCACTCGAAGCTGTAGTCGGCACCGCCATCGGTCAATTGAACAATAGCGTCGACCACGTTCTCGACCTGGGTCGGATTGATGAAATGGGTCATGCCGAACTTGCGCGCCATCGCTTCGCGTTCCGGGTTCAGGTCGACACCGATGATCTTGTCGGCGCCCACCATCCGGGCTGCCTGGATCACGTTCAGGCCAATGCCGCCCAGACCGAACACGACCACATTCGCCCCCGCCTCGACCTTGGCGGTGAAGATCACGGCGCCGATGCCGGTGGTCACACCGCAACCGATATAGCAGATCTTGTCGAATGGCGCGTCGTTGCGCACCTTCGCCAGGGCGATCTCGGGCACCACGATGTAGTTCGAGAAGGTCGACGTGCCCATGTAGTGATAGATCGGCTGGCCGTCGATCGAGAAGCGCGACGTCGCATCCGGCATCAGGCCGCGGCCCTGCGTCGAGCGGATTGCCTGGCATAGATTGGTCTTTTGCGACAGGCAGAATTTGCACTGGCGGCATTCCGGCGTGTATAGCGGAATCACGTGATCGTCTTTACGCAGGCTGGTCACGCCCGGGCCGACGTCCACCACCACGCCGGCGCCTTCATGGCCCAGAATCGACGGGAAGATGCCTTCCGGGTCGGCGCCCGACAGCGTGTAGTAATCGGTATGGCAAATGCCGGTGGCCTTGATCTCGACCAGCACTTCACCGGCCTTCGGGCCTTCGAGTTCCACTTCTTCGATCGTCAGCGGCTGACCCGCCTTCCACGCGATTGCTGCCTTGGTTTTCATGTCGTTTTCCCGTTGCTTGAATGGACCCGCGCGCGCAGGCGCGCTGCAAAACGTCATGATAACAAGCTTGGGGCATCAAGGACGCGCGTCCACCAGCAATGCGGGCTGCAGTGCGCGGATACGCCACTCGGTAAAGTAGCCGCCGGCTTCGTTGTAGCGCAGGTAAACCCGGCCACACGTCATGCAGCGCGCTACCGTGCAGCGGTTATACGGATAGAAGCGCGGGGCGATGGGGGCGTCCTCACTCTCGTAGCGCGTGCCCGCCGGATGGTATTCGGTGAACGTGGGCTCGTCATACGGATCATCGAGCAAGGTGCCGATGTCTTCAAAGCGGTCGAGTTCCAGCGTCAGCGGCTGCGCCATCCAGGCATTCAGGGGCACCTCGGTACAGGTGCATGGGATCGTGACTGCCGCCGACGCCTGCGCCAGGCGCATCAACATGGCGAACTCTATTTTCTGCATGGCCATCCAATCATGATCGGGTCCGTGCCAGCCACCGTGCCGGCACTGGCGTTTCATCGAAGACTATACCGCGCCCGGTTCATGCTGGCGAGGCCGCCTGTGCTTGATGCCAATCTGGGCTATGCTTACCGGTTGAATTAATCACGCAGACCGCACGATGCATATTTACTCGACTCATTCCGTGGGCGTCACGACGCCCCCATGCACTCCCTTGGCAACCGCAGGCCGCGTCACGGCACGAACGGAGCGCAGCTGATGTTTCATCTGATGTTCAGCCTTCCCTGCCTGCTGGTCCTGGTACGCTGGCTCTGGCCGCTGCCGTTGTCCACGAAATCCAAAGTGGCCAGCGCCGTCGTGCTGGTGCTGGTCTCGCAATACCACCTGTGGTCGCGCCTGTCGTCAGGCAGCGTGTTCTCGCCCGAATTCCCGAAAGGGCTGGTCATCCTGTTCAACTGGGGCTTCGGCGCGATCCTGCTGCTGGCCGTGTTCCAGTTGCTGGTCGATGCCGGCGCCCTGATCGCGATGGCAATCCGGCGCCGGCGCGTGGCGATTGCGCCGCGCCTGCGCTACGGCATTGCCATTGCGGCTGCGCTGCTGGCAGCCCTGGGCGTGAACCAAGCGATCAAGTCGCCGTCGCTCGAAGACGTGCTGATCGAGGTGAAGAACCTGCCGCACGAATTCGATGGCTACCAGGTCGTGCACTTGACCGACCTGCACATCAGCCGCCTGTTCGACGCGCCGTGGACGCGCAAGGTCGTCGCCGACGCCAATGCGCTGGACGCCGACCTGATCGTCATTACGGGCGATCTCATCGACGGCAATATCGCGCACCGCGAACGCGACGTGGCGCCGCTGCGCGACCTGCGCGCACCGGATGGCGTCTGGGTCATTCCTGGCAACCACGAGTACTTCTTCGGCCACAAGGCGTGGATGGCGTATTTCGCGGGGCTCAACATGACGCCGCTGGACAACAGCCATACCGTTCTCAAGCGTGGCACTGGTCAGTTGGTGCTGGCGGGTGTCAACGACGTGACCGCCCCGCAGACGGGCGCGGCGCCGCCCGACGTCGATGCAGCCTTGCGCGGCGCGCCGGCCGGCGCACCGGTGATCCTGCTCGACCATCAGCCGCGCAATGCGCGCCACGCCGCCAGCCGCGGCGTCGCGCTGCAACTATCCGGCCACACCCATGGCGGGATGATCGTCGGGCTCGATCAAGTGGTGGCGCGCGCCAACAATGGCTTCGTGTCGGGCCGCTATGATGTCGACGGAATGACGCTGTACCTGAACAACGGCACCGCATTGTGGCCGGGCTTCGCGCTGCGCCTGGGCGTGCCGTCCGAGCTGACCCGGATCACGCTGCGGCGCCAGACGGCGCGTTCATGATCCTGCGATGACCAGCCGCATGCGCTGTTCGACCTGATCCGACCCGGGCCGCATCGGCTCTTGCCATCCCGTGGCAACGAACCCGGCGCGCGTGTACAGGCGCACTGCCCCATCGTTGGCGCAATTGACACCAAGCTGCATCGCAGTGGCGCCGCGCGCCCGCGCCCAGCGCACCGCTTCGGCCAGCAAGCCTGCGGCCACACCCTGCCCGCGTGCTTCAGGCGCCACCCACATCTGGAACAGGTTCACGAGGGCCGGGTCGTCGGCGTCGACCTTCGCCCAGGCCAGCCCGGCGGGTTGGCCTGCGACGTGGGCCACGAGTGGATGGTCGATGCCGGACGTGGCCGCACGGGTCAGGCGCGCCGCCCATTCTTCGGACGGCCGCGTGGATTCGGCGGCCAGCGTACTGCCGAAGGCGTCGGGCGCGTCTTCCAGCGCGCGCAGGCGGAGCGCGCGATAGGCTGGCCATTCATCCGGCGTGAAACTGCGAATCGTGAAAGTAGCCAGTTGGTGCGCCATGCACGTGCTCCTGTTGGTTGTCGGAGGACGATTCTAGCAAGCAATTCTAGCGTTGTGGCTCAATCCTGTTCCCACTCTTCCAGCTTGCGCTTGCGTGCGCGGCCGACCTCGATCCGGTTGCGGGTCGTGAAGGCAATCAACCGTGCCACGACCACTGCCAGGTACATCAAACCGACCAGCATCTCGACGCTGGCCAGCGCCCGCGCCGGTGGCGTCAGCGGAATCACGTCGCCAATGCCCGTGCTCGACAGCAGCGCAAAGCTCAGGTAATTGAGTTCGGTCCAGGTGCGCGGCGCGCCCGCGTTGACGGCGGCGGCAAAGGTGCCGGGCTGGACTTCCTGCAGCAGGATGTACATGTGCGTGAAGGCCCAGGCCAGCAGCGTGAACGTGGCGCCGGCCGCAAACAGCTCGTCGGTCGTGGCCCGTTCGTCTTCCATCATATAGGCGATCAGGCTGCCAGCCGCGTAGAAGTAGAACAGCGCCTCCAGCCCGGACGACCAGGCCAGCAGGTGGTTATAGCCGAGCAGGATCTGCGCCAGCAGCAGGACGATGATCGGCACTGCCAGCGCCCAGCTCACGCGCACTTCGCCGGGCGTGCGCCGCACCATGCGGATGGCAAACGCCAGCACCACGATGCCGAAGCAGTTGAACGCCACCTGGCCGGCGCGGGTGCCTTCGATGAACGGATAGGACAGCATGCCGAGCAGCTGCACCAGCAACAGGATGGCGGACGGATGGCGGCGGGTGTGGATGAACAGGCGTGGAGCGATCATGGCGGCAGGACAAAGTCGTAAGTACTGCCATTGTAGGTTCAGCCGGCCGAAAACAGGCTCCCGAATGCGTGCGCTGCCGTGTGCGGGTCGGCCGCCCCGTACACGCTCGTGATTGCCGCGACCATGTCGGCGCCCCGCGCGACCAGCGGCGCGGCGTTGGCCGGCGTCATGCCGCCAATGACGACAAGTGGCAGCGTGAACTCGGCACGTGCCTGGTCGAGCAGTGCCGGCGGCGTCACGAATGTGTACTTCTTGACCGGAGACGGATAGAAGCCGCCAAAGGCAAGATAGCTGGCGCCGGCATCGCGCGCAGTGCGCGCCAGCGCCAGCTCGCCGTAGCACGAGGCGCCGACGATTTTGGCCGGGCCCAGCAGCGCGCGGGCAGCGGCGATCGCCCCATCCGTATGACCCAGGTGCACGCCATCGGCATCGATCGCCTGGCACAGGTCGAGATGGTCGTTGATGACGAGCGGGCAGCCGTGGCGGCGGCACAGCGCCAGCAGCGCCGTCGCCTGCTCGAGGCGCAGCAGCGCGCTCGCGTCCTTGTGCCGGTATTGCAGCAGCGCGGCGCCGGCGCGCAGTGCGGCGTCGGTGGCGGCCAGCAGCCGGTCGGTGTCGTTCCAGTTGGGTGTGACGAGATACAGGCCCTTCATATTGGCTCCTTCAATGTGGTTGAGGCAGGCGGCGTGGAATGCGCTGGCCCGGCGCGACTGCGAACGATTGCGCCAGCGTGGCGTGCGTGTAGGCCTGCGCGTGTTCGAGGGCGATGGCCATCGACTCGCCCAGCGCCAGGCGCGCCGCCAGTGCGGCAGCCAGCGTGCAGCCGCTGCCGTGGTAGGTGTCGGGCAGGCGCGGCCAGCGCCACTCGCGCAACATTTGACCGTCCTGCAGCCAGCGGTTGATGACCGTGTCGCCCGGCGCATGGCCGCCCGTGACGAGCATCTGCACCGTGCCTGGCATGCCCAGCGCAGCGTGCTCCGGCAGATTGGGCAGCACGATTGTCGCCAGCGTCAGCAAATCGGACAGGGCGGCGCTGGCGCTGCCTTGTCCCAGCGCATCGCCATGGCCGCTGGCCAGCACCGGGTCGAGCACCACCGGCAGATCCGGTTGCCGTGCGCGCAGCTCGCGAATGATGGCCGCGATTGCCGCTGCATTGGCCGCGTTGCCGGGGATGCCCAGCTTGACGGCGCGGATGTCGAAAGCCGCGACCAGCGGTGCGGCCTGGCGCGCGACCAGGCCGGCGTCGACCGGGTGCACCTCGAACACGCGGTTGTTGTCCTGGCAGGTCAGCGCCGTGGCCACCGGCAGCGCGTGGGCGCCCTGCGCGGCAATGGCCAGGATGTCGGCCGCCAGGCCCGCGCCGCCGCCGGGGTCGAGCCCGGCGAAGACCAGCACGCAGGGTGTCATGGGGTGACTTTGCCCTCGACCGGCGACGACGGCGAGGCCGCGAAACGCTTCGGCATGCGCCCCGCCAGGTACGCGTCGCGCCCGGCCAGCACCGCATGCTTCATCGCGCGCGCCATGCGCACCGGGTCGCGCGCGCCGGCGATCGCGGTGTTCATCAGCACGCCGTCGCAGCCGAGCTCCATCGCAATTGCCGCATCCGATGCCGTGCCCACGCCGGCATCGACCAGCACCGGCACCGTGGCCTGCTCGATGATCAGCGACAGGTTCCACGGGTTGAGGATGCCCATGCCCGAGCCGATCAGCGACGCCAGTGGCATCACGGCCACGCAGCCGATCTCCTGCAGGATGCGGGCCTGGATCGGATCGTCGCTGCAATAGACCATCACGTCGAAGCCGTCGCGCACTAGGGTTTCGGCGGCCTTGAGGGTTTCGGGCATGTGCGGGAACAGCGTGGTGGCGTCGCCCAGCACTTCGAGCTTGACGAGGTTGCGCCCGCCCAGCAGCTCGCGCGCCATCTGCAGCGTGTAGACCGCATCCTTGGCATTGAAGCAGCCGGCCGTGTTGGGCAGGATGGTGAACTCCGACGGCGGCAGCACGTCGAGCAGGCTGGGCGCATTCGGGTCCTGGCCGATGTTGACGCGGCGGATCGCCACCGTGATGATCTCGGCGCCGGCCGCCAGCGTGGCCTCGCGCGTTTGCGCCAGGTCGCGGTATTTGCCGCTGCCCACCAGCAGGCGCGAGTGGTAGGCGCGCCCGGCGATGGTGAGTACATCCGGTTGCCCGTCTGGTTTCATGTTTTCGTTCATGACATTCATCCTGTTCTCCTTTAACCGCCACCGATGGCGCGCACGATATCGACCCGGTCCTGCGCCTGCAGGCGGCGCGTGGGCCACTGCTGGCGCGGCACCACCTCGCGATTGACGGCCAGCGCCATCCCTTGCCCGCTCAGGTCCAGCTGTTCGAGCAGCCCGGCGAGCGTCTGGCCCGGCGGCACGCCGCACGGCGCGCCATTGACTTCGATGGACGTCATTCAGACCTCCCGGTACAGCCGGGCGCCGTCGCGCACGAACTCGATCGCTTTTTCCTGCATCCCCTGCTGCAAGGCTGTTTCGCCCTGGACACCATTGGCGGCGGCGTAGGCGCGCACTTCCTGCGTGATCTTCATCGAGCAGAAATGCGGGCCGCACATCGAGCAGAAATGGGCCACCTTGGCCGAATCCTTGGGCAGCGTCTCGTCGTGGAATTCACGCGCCTTGTCGGGATCCAGGCCCAGGTTGAACTGGTCGTCCCAGCGGAATTCGAAGCGCGCCTTCGACAGCGCGTTGTCGCGCAACTGCGCGCCCGGATGGCCCTTGGCCAGGTCGGCCGCGTGGGCGGCGATCTTGTACGTGATGATGCCGTCCTTGACGTCCTGCTTGTCGGGCAGGCCCAGGTGCTCCTTGGGCGTCACGTAGCACAGCATTGCCGTACCGTACCAGCCAATGGTGGCCGCGCCGATGCCGGACGTGATGTGATCGTACCCGGGTGCGATATCGGTCGTGAGCGGCCCGAGCGTGTAGAACGGCGCTTCATGGCACTGCTCGAGCTGCAGGTCCATGTTCTCTTTGATCAGGTGCAGCGGCACGTGGCCGGGGCCTTCGATGATCGTCTGTACGTCGTGCTTCCACGCGATCTGCGTGAGTTCGCCCAGCGTTTTCAGTTCGGCCAGCTGCGCTTCGTCGTTGGCGTCGTAGATCGAGCCGGGGCGCAGGCCGTCGCCCAGGCTGAAGGTCACGTCGTACGCCTTCATGATGGCGCAGATGTCTTCGAAATGGGTGTACAGGAACGATTCGCGGTGGTGCGCCAGGCACCACTTGGCCATGATCGAGCCGCCGCGCGAGACGATGCCCGTCAGGCGATTCGCCGTCATCGGCACGTAGCGCAGCAACACGCCGGCGTGGATTGTGAAGTAGTCGACGCCCTGCTCGGCCTGTTCGATCAGCGTGTCGCGGAAGATCTCCCAGGTCAGGTCCTCGGCCTTGCCATTGACCTTTTCCAGCGCCTGGTAGATCGGCACCGTGCCGATCGGGACCGGGCTGTTACGCAGGATCCATTCGCGTGTTTCGTGGATGTGCTTGCCGGTGGACAGGTCCATCACCGTGTCGGCGCCCCAGCGGATCGCCCACGTCATCTTTTCGACTTCCTCGCCAATCGACGAGGTCACGGCCGAATTACCGATATTGGCATTGACCTTGACCAGGAAGTTGCGGCCGATGATCATCGGCTCGATTTCGGGGTGGTTGATATTGAGCGGGATGACGGCGCGCCCGCGCGCGACTTCGGAGCGCACGAATTCGGGCGTAATCTCGGCGGGGATGCTGGCGCCGAACGACTGGCCCGGATGCTGGCGCCCCATCAGGTCGGCGACCCGCTTGCCCATCGGGCCGGACGCATGCAGCGACGCGATGTATTCCTTGCGCTGCATGTTTTCGCGCAGCGCGATGAATTCCATTTCGGGCGTGATGATGCCCTGGCGCGCGTAGTGCATCTGCGTGACATTCGCGCCGCTCTTCGCGCGACGGGGCGCGCGCTGCAGATCGAAGCGCAGCGCGCTCAAGGCCGGATCGTTCAGCCGCTGCTGGCCATACTGGGACGATGGCCCGGCCAGTTGCTCGGTGTCGCCGCGCCCGTCGATCCATGGTTGGCGCATCGGCGCCAGGCCGCTGCGGATATCGATCGCGGTAGCCGGTTCGGTGTACGGCCCCGACGTGTCGTAGACGAACAGCGGCGGATTGGGTTCGCCGCCAAAGCTGTCGGACGTGGCCGACTGGCTGATCGCGCGCATCGGCACGCGGATATCGGGCCGGCTGCCTTCGATGTAGACCTTGCGGGAATTGGGTAGCGATGCTATGGCTGCCTGGTCCACCGTGGCGGTGGCGGCATCGAACTGTTGCGAAGACTTCGGCGGTGCGTTCATGTGGCTCCCTTGCGTGCATGAGAGCCAGCAAAGGAGTTACCGGGTGCGGCAAGGTCAGGCGCAATGTGCGCACGCTTGCGGCGAATCGGCTGCTTCCCTTCGCTGGCATTATCCAGATCAGGTTCGGAGGGTATTTCTCACCCACGCATCGTTGTAAAAGCAACGACACGCAGGACCCCTAGCGTTTGCTGCCAGTGATGGCAGCGGGTGGATTATAGCCGAACAACTATTGAATGGGCCTCATGGTTACAACATCGGCGGCTCGGCCGGCAATGGCAGCACATGCAAAGCGCCGTCGATGAAACGCACTTCGACGAACGGCGTCTGCGCCGGCTCGACCGCCCGGCGCACCGTCGGCCCGCCCTGCACCGCCACCTCGAGCTGCACGCTGGGGCCGTCGACCGCCACATCGAACGAATCCGCACGCGAAATCGTCAGGTCGGTACTCACGTTCGGCCGGTCATAGACCTGCTTGCCGTCGACCCGCACGCTGACCGTATTGTCTTGAAACCCCTCGCCCAACCTCACGCGTAACGTCATCGCTTGCCTCGTTTTTCCATTGACTGCAACAGGTTTGCCGGACAAGCCGCCTGAAGGGCAAGCTTGTCCGGAACAGAGTAACGCCAGCACGACCAGCACGATTGTGCGGCGCAGCCCCTGCGATCCAGCATGGATCATGCCTTGCGGTGCGGCCGCGCGCCCGGCCCGGTCGCACCGGTCGCCGCAGTACCATCCTGGATCGTGGCCAGGCAGGTGAGCAACTCGCCCTGGGATACCGGATCGAGTACCTTGGCGTGGGTGGCGCTCGAGAGCAATGCAACACTCTCGTCGAGACGCGATGCGCGCACGAACAGCGGCTTGCCCTCGCCCGCGTTCACTGTCTTGAACGCGCGGGCGGCATTGACGCCCTTGACCATGCGCACATAGGCGGCCATCGGATGCATGTCGAAGCGGTCGAGGACCTCGTCGAAGGCGGCGTTACCCGAGCGCAGCGTTTCGTTATCCGACCCTTGCAGGTACAACAGCGCGCCCTGGTCCTCGCCCATGAACAGGTCGGCCAGCACGTTGTCGTCAGTGCTGACCGGATAGCGCACGCGCACCGTCAGGATATCGGACAGCACTTGCGATCCGTCGAGCGCCGCATACGCGGCCCGCACCCGGTACTGGCCCGGCTGGTCAAAATAGAAACCATCCTTGCCATAGCCGATATAGGCGCTGTCCTGGACCGGATTGTCCACCCCGAGCATGGTCTGGCGTTCGCCGACCAGGTGGTCGATCATCGGCTCGTAGGCGCAGAGGCGGCCGCCAGGTTGTTCGATGATGACCTTCACCAGCCCATAGTTCGGATGCAGCCACGTATGGGCGCGGCGCCCGCGCGTGTCGGTGGCGCGCAGCTTGAGTTGGAGCACCACCGGCTCGCCCAGCGCGAAGCTGCGCTGGTGGGTCGAGATATCGAGCACCAGGCCGGATTCGTCCGAGATCGGATCGGCCATCACGTCACGGCCAAGCGAGGCGCCGCTCGTGAAGCTGTTGCCGCCCATGATGACGTCGTTGCGGAAACCGTGGCGCAGGTGGATCAGCTCTTCGTCGTCGAAGCGGAAGTCGAAGCTGCTCCAGAAGCCGGGTGCGCCGCCATTCGGGTAGTACCACGGGTAGTTCATCCACGACAGCGCTTCGGGACGGTTGGGTTTGGGTGGATTGGCATACGATTTTTGCCACGAGTGCATCAGGTTGAAGCAATGCCCCAGTTCGTGCACGTAGGTGTAGAGCTGCAGTCGGTGTTGCTCGGCCGTGGCACCGCCGATCCCGGCGTGAAACACGGCGCAGCCCTGGCGCTGCTTGCCCTGCTGGTCGAACATGATGCCGTACAGGCCCGTGCCCAGGTCATGCTGCTGCGCCACCAGCTGCCAGACGCACCACTGCTGCAGGTCGCCCCACAGGGAAAAATGCTGCTGCATCGACGCGTGCAGCTCGGCATTGCTCCAGGTGGCGTTGGCCCCGGCCGCGCTGACATCGATGACGTTGTTGCCGGCGGTGGGCACCATGCCGATGCCCGCTTCACCAAAGGCGCTGACCACATTGACCGTGCGGGCGCTGCCACCCGAAGGCAGTGAGCCCGTGTTGTAGCTCGAAAACGGCGTGGTTTTCACGTCGGACACGCTGTCGGTTTCGATGCGCACCGTGCGGAAATGCAGTGACGAGAACGGGCAATGGTAGGACGCCCCCGGCGTATTGTTAACCGTGAAGAACTGCAGCGTGGCCGCGGCCTGCGGCTGGAAGATGTTGACGCGCGGGATCGTGACTTGTATCACCGGCGCCCCGGCCGAGAACGTGAAGCGGCCCATGCCTTTGACGACGATGCGGGTGGTCGACACGGTGACGGTCGGGCTGTCGACCACGAACGAGCCGAAGTACGACTTGGTCTTGCCGCTGGTTTGGTAAAAGTCGCCGCTGACCCGGCGCATTGGCCGGTTGCGGTCGACGTCGACCCGCAGATCGAGCTGGAAGCTGCCCAGCGAACTGGCGTAGCAACCGCTGACCGCCTTCTTGATGGCCGGTATGGACGGGATGGGAAGGGAGGAAATCGGCAAGGGCACCTGCGGGGCAGGCGCGATGCCCGGCCCCGCAGCAATCCCGGGCGCAGCGCCGGTGGGCCCGGTGTCGTACGGCTCGGGAATCCCCAGATCGCCATTGGACAGCCCGGACACTTCTTCATAGGTCATCACGCCGGTGTCGCCGATGGCGTCTTCGTTTGCATTATCGATCCCGGTTGGGTCGAGTTGTGACATGGTGTTCTCCTCATGGTCAAAAAGCCCTCGTTCGACCAGTGGAGTGGGGGTGATGGTTCGTCGAGGCTGCAGATATTCAGAGGAATCACTTGCACATTTGGAGGTAGATCAAGGAGCCCGGTCAAACAAAGAAGGATTCAAACGAGCTGGACAACGAGTGGCAATTCAGCGACGTTGCCAGGATAGGCTGGCGCTGGAAGGTGACCTATAATGGTTTCTTTCGCAAAATTCACACAGACCACATCATGGAATTAGCCAAGTCTTTCGAGCCAGCCGATATTGAACAGTTCTGGCGCGCCGAGTGGGAGCAGCGCGGCTACTTTGCCGCGACCATGGACGAGGGCAAGCCCTCCTTCAGCACCCAGCTGCCGCCGCCGAACGTCACCGGTACCCTGCACATGGGCCACGCGTTCAACCAGACGATCATGGATGGCCTGACGCGCTACTACCGCATGCGCGGCTACAACACCGCATGGGTTCCGGGCACCGACCACGCCGGCATCGCCACCCAGATCGTCGTCGAGCGCCAGCTGGACGCGCAAAAGATCTCGCGCCATGACCTGGGCCGCGACGCGTTCCTCGAAAAAGTCTGGGAGTGGAAGGAAAAATCGGGCAGCACGATCACCGGCCAGATGCGCCGCCTGGGCACGTCGCCTGACTGGCAGCGCGAATACTTCACGATGGACGAGCCACGCTCGAAATCGGTCGTCGAAGTCTTCGTGCGCCTGTACGAGCAGGGCCTGATCTACCGCGGCAAGCGCCTGGTGAACTGGGACCCGGTGCTGGGCACGGCCGTGTCCGACCTCGAAGTCGACTCGCAGGAAGAAGACGGCTTCATGTGGTACATCCAGTACCCGCTCACCGACGGCAGCGGCCACCTGACGGTCGCCACCACGCGTCCTGAAACGATGCTGGGCGACGTCGCTGTCGCGGTCGACCCGACCGATGAGCGCTACCTGCATTTGCACGGCAAGATGCTCACGCTGCCATTGACCGGCCGCGAAATCCCGATCATCGCCGACAGCTACGTCGACAAGGAATTCGGCACCGGCTGCGTGAAGATCACGCCGGCCCACGACTTCAACGATTACGCAGTCGGCCAGCGCGCCGGCCTCGCGCCGATCAGCATCTTCACGCTCGACGCCAAGATCAACGAAAACGGCCCGGCCCAGTACCAGGGCCTGGACCGCTTCGCCGCGCGCAAGCAGATCGTCGCCGACCTCGAAGCGCTGGGCCTGATGGAACAGATCAAGCCGCACAAGCTGATGGTCCCGCGGGGCGACCGCACCAACGTCGTGATCGAGCCGATGCTCACCGACCAGTGGTTCGTCGCGATGACCAAGCCGGCGCCGGAAGGCACGTTCAATCCGGGCAAGTCGATCACCGACGTGGCACTCGAAAAAGTTGCCAGCGGCGAGATCAAGTTCGTGCCAGACAACTGGAGCACGACCTACAACCAGTGGCTGGGCAACATCCAGGACTGGTGCATCTCGCGCCAGTTGTGGTGGGGCCACCGCATCCCGGCCTGGTTCGCCGAAGACGGCCAGATCGTCGTCGCGCGCGATGAAGCCGAAGCGCAGGCCAAGGCGGCAGCTGCCGGTATCACGGGCGCGCTGCGCCGCGACGACGACGTGCTCGACACGTGGTTCTCGTCGGCGCTGGTGCCCTTCTCGACCATGGGCTGGCCCGAAGAAACGCCGGACATGAAAATGTTCCTGCCGTCGTCGGTGCTGGTCACTGGCTTCGACATCATCTTCTTCTGGGTGGCGCGCATGGTCATGATGACCGCGCACTTCACCGGCAAGGTGCCGTTCGAGACCGTCTACGTGCACGGCCTGGTGCGCGACTCGCAAGGCCAGAAGATGTCGAAGTCGAAGGGCAACACGCTCGACCCGATCGACCTAATCGACGGCATCGACGTCGAGACGCTGGTGGCCAAGCGCACCACGGGCCTGATGGACCCGCGCGCCGCCGAGAAAATCGGCAAGGCCACGCGCCGTGAATTCCCGGATGGCATCCCGGCATTCGGCACCGACGCCGTGCGCTTCACGATGGCAAGCTACGCGTCGCTGGGCCGCAACATCAACTTCGACCTGGGCCGCGCCGAAGGCTACCGCAACTTCTGCAACAAGCTGTGGAACGCGACCCGCTTCGTGATGATGAACACGGAAGGCAAGGATTGCGGCGCGCCGGCACCGGAAGATTTGTCGCAGGCCGATCGCTGGATCATCTCGCTGATGAACCGCGTCGAGCAGGATGTCGCCAAGGGCTTTGCCGACTACCGCTTCGACAATATCGCGAACAGCATCTACAAGTTCGTCTGGGATGAATACTGCGACTGGTACCTTGAAGTGTCGAAGGTCCAGGTCCAGCAGGGCACCGAAGCGCAGCAACGCGCGACGCGCCACACGCTGCTGCGCGTGCTGGAAGTCATCCTGCGCCTGGCGCATCCGATCATCCCGTTCGTGACCGAAGCACTGTGGCAGAGCATCGCCCCTCTTAGCGGCAAGACCGGCCCGACGATCATGCTGCAACCGTATCCGCAGGCCGATGCGACGCAGATCGACGAAGGCGCCGAAGCCTGGATGGAGCAGTTGAAAGCGCTGGTCGACGCCACCCGCAACCTGCGCGGCGAGATGTCGCTGGCGCCGTCGCTGCGCGTGCCGCTGATCGTCGAACCATCGAGCGACGCCGAGCGCGCCGGTCTGGCGGTGTTCGCACCGTACATCCAGCTGCTGGGCAAACTGGCCGAAGTGCAGATCGTCGACGCACTGCCGGAATCGCCAGCGGCCGTGTCGATCGTCGGCACTACCAAGCTGATGCTCAAGGTCGAGATCGACGTCGCCGCCGAACGCGAGCGCCTGTCGAAAGAGATCGCGCGCGTGGCCGGTGAAATCGCCAGGGCCAACGGCAAGCTGTCGAACGAGAGCTTCGTTGCCCGTGCCCCGGCCGCCGTCGTGGCGCAGGAGCAGGAACGCGTGGCGAACTTCTCGGCCACGCTCAGCAAGATGCAGGAACAGCTGGAAAAGCTGGCAGCAGCGTAAGCAGCTGACGGTGTATGCGAACAACGCGGCCCGGTGGCCGCGTTGTTCGTTTACGCTGCCGTTTTTATGCGTGCGACATGTGTCACACAAACCCCTTGCGGAGCATGTGACAAGTGTCGCATAATCGCTCCTGACAAGGAGAATTCATGACTGCTGCGATTCCATCACCGACTGAACTATGCCTGCTCAAGGCGCTGTGGCGCGACGCACCGCTCAGTGCGCGCGCACTGCATGCACAGGTCGAGGATGAACTGGCCTGGTCGTTTTCATCGACCCGCAAAACGCTGGAGCGCATGCTCGACAAGGGCATGGTGGCGCAGGAGGCCAGCGGCGGCCTGCAGGTCTACCGCCCGCTGCTGGAAAAGGTCGGCACACTGGCAGCGTTCGCGCATGACTTCAGCCGGCGCGTGATGGAGATGGACGCGCCGCTGGCCGCGTCGATGTTCACCGGCAGCAAACTGGTCGACGAGCACGAACTTGAACGCCTCGACAGCCTGCTGCAGGACTGGCCCGAGGACGAAGCATGATGACCGGTTCGTGGCTGCTGGTGCACTTTGCCGTGGCTTGCGCAGGCAGCCTGGTGCTCGCGTTCGCCCTGTCGATGCTGCTGCGCCTGGCAGCACGGCGCTGGCCAGCGCTGCTGGCGCACCGCAGCGTGTGGCTGGGCGGCCAGGCGGCCGTGGTGCTGGTGTTCCTGCTGGCCGCTGCACCGCTGCCGCGCAGCGCGATTGCGCCAGCCTTGATCCTGCCAGCGCCAGCCCCCCAGCACGCCTTGACGGTCGAACCCGATGTGCTCCCGCCGCTGACGCAGGCAACCTTGGAGCTGTCCCCGGCGCCGGCGCAGGACCCGATCGACACCGTTTGGCGCTATCTGCCCGTCGCCTGGCTGGCCGCTTATCTGGCTGGACTGGCTTTTCACGCGGCGCAGCAACTGCGCATGCAGCGTTACTGGACGGTGCTGCTGCGCCAGACGCGCCGCGTTGGCGATGCCGAGCTGCGCGCCTGGCCTGGCATGACGCCGGCCCAGCGTACTGTTATCGCCGGTCGCCTCACAGTGCGTACGATCGACCTCCCGATTTCTCCGATGCTGCATGGCGTGCGGCGCCCATTCCTGCTGCTGCCGGCGCACGTGTCGGCGCTTGACGTCAGGCAGCAGCAAATGATCGTCGAGCATGAGCTGACCCACTGGCGCCGCGCCGATCCGTTGTGGCTCACGGTCTCGGGCATGCTCGCCCTGCTGTTCTGGTTCAACCGGCCGTATCAACGCCTGGACGGCGCGCTGCGCGAGGCGGTGGAACTGGGTTGCGACGATGCCGTGCTTTCCGGCGCATCGAACAGCGAACGCCAGGGCTACGCGGGCGCGCTGGTGGCGCAACTGCGGCGGCAAGCGGGCTGGCAGGCGGGCTGGAAGCCGGGCTGGCAACCCGGATGGCAAGCAGGTGCGGCATTCGGCAGTCCGGGCATCGTCGGTCGGGTGCAGCGGATGCAGGCCGCCCGGCCACCGCGCCTGTCGGCACAAGGCCGCCTGCTGGTCGGCGGCGGCGTTGCCGCGCTCGCGCTGCTCGGTGCAGCGCTGCAACCGGCCTTCTCGGCGAGCGCGCCTATCCTTGCCCCGGCGCCGCCGATCGCGCCGCACGCACCGCTTGCAACCTGGCGCTACCCGCTCGACCGGCCACGCATCACGAGCCTGTACGGCGTGGTCAGTCCGAGCGTGCCAAAGGGTCACCACGGCATCGACCTGGCGGCCCCGCGCGGCACACCGGTCCTGGCGGTCGCCGCCGGCACGGTACTGGAAGCGGCCTTCGATGCCGCCTGGGGCCACTATGTACGCGTCGATCATGGGGCCGACACCAGCTCGCTGCTGATTCATCTCGATCGCATCGACGTGGCTCCTGGCCAGCGCGTCAAGGCCGGCGACCTGCTTGGCACCTCGGGCGCCAGTGGCAAGGCCACCGGGCCGCACCTGCACCTGGAGTACTGGGAAGGCCGGCAGCGCCTCGATCCGGTGCAGATGCTTCCCGACCTGCTGCAGCACGCCACCAAAAAGGCCATCGCCCGGCGCGAGGCACAAGGCAACCCCGTCCCCACCGACCGGTAAGACATCCCATGCGAATCATCCGAAACGGCAGCGCCTGCGCGCTGCTGCTGGCGGCGCACGCCGCGACGCTGGCCCAGACCACGCCCGCACCGATGCAGCAGGTGATGGTCAAGGCCGACGCCGACACCTTGCGCACGCAGGCCACGACCACTGCGATCGTGATCCGGCACGACGACATCGTGCGCCATGGCGATACCAGCCTGGCCGATGTGCTCAAGCGCCAGCCCGGCATCACGCTCGGCGGCAGTCCCGGTGCGCCGCCCACCATCCGCATGCGCGGCCTGGGTGGAGACTACGTCGCCATCCTGCTGGATGGCGTGCCGGCACCGGCCGGCTTTTCGCTCGAGTCGCTCGAGCCCGGCATGATCGAGCGCATCGAGATCGGACGCGTGGCCACGGCCGAGACAAGCAGCCAGGCGATGGCAGGCTCCATCAATGTCATCCTGCGGCGTGCCAGCGCCGGCACGAACGAGATCAAAGCCGGCAGCGCGCTGATTGCCGGCTACGCCGCTCCGCAACTGTTGGTGCAGCACAGCGCCCGCCTCGGCCCGCTCGCGTACTCACTGTCGGCGACGCTCAGGCGCAACCGCAATCCGATCGAGGCGGCCACGCGCGAAGAAGGCACGCGCCCCATCCTGCTGCGCAACACCGACTGGTTCGAGCACCAGGTCGAAGACGTGCTGGAACTGGCGCCACGCCTGACCTGGCAACCGAATGGCCGCGACAGCATCACCTCGCAAAGCTATCTGCGCCGGCGCCGCATCGATAACGCCAAGCGCGAGCTGGAGTCGACCATGCTTGGCAACCCGACCGCCTATCCGCGTTCCGATCAGGGTTATCGGACCGACCCGCTGCATGGCTACGCCGACCTGGCCTGGAACCGCAAGTTCGATGCCGGCGCGCGGCTCGCGCTCAAGCTGTCCAGTTTTTATACAACGCGCGATGCCGATTTTGTCTATCGCGGCAGAAGTCTTGACGGGACGCTGCTGCGCACGAATGCAGTCGCCTCCGGCCCGACGGAACGCGAGTGGACTGGCAGCGGAAGCTGGCGCCGCCCGCTGTGGGGGAGCCACACACTGGCGGCCGGCTGGGAAATCGGCCGCAAGACGCGCACCGAGTACCGGCGCGAGCGCCAGGTCGATGGCAACGGCGCACAGTTGTTGACCAGCGACGAAGATTACCGCGCGCAGGTAACGCGCAGCACCTTCTTCATCCAGGACGAATGGGACATCACCCCGGCCTGGTCGGCCTACGCCGGCCTGCGCCGCGAAGAGGTGCGCACGACCGGCGAAGGCAATGCGGCAGCCCCCGTCGACGTCGATGCCGGGGCCTGGAGCCCGGTCTTCCAGACCCTGTACCGGCGCGCGCGCCCGGACGGCGACACGGGGCCCCGCGATGGTTTTCGGCTGGCCGTGAGCCGCACCTACAAGGCGCCGAACATTGTCCAGCTGATGCCGCGCCGCTACACGGTCGACAACAACAACAGCGCCACCAACCCCGACCAGCAGGGCAATCCGGGCCTGCGTCCGGAACTCGCACTTGGCGTCGACGTGGCCTGGGAGCGTACCTTCGGCAAGAACGGCATGACCAGCGTGAGCGCATTCCACAAACGCATCCGCGACATCACGCTCATCGATATCAGGCAGAACCTGGGTGTGTGGACCGCGACGCCGGTCAATGCAGGCATGGCGACCGTGCGTGGCATCGAATTCGAAGGCAAGGCCACGATCGGCCGACTGGCGGCACGCGTGAACCTGGCGCGCAACTGGTCGCGTGTCGACAATGTGCCGGGGCCAGATAACCGCATCGCCGGGCAGCCGGCGTACAGCGGCAATCTGGGTCTGGACTACAGCACAGCGAGCGGGCGCATCGACGTCGGCGGCAGCTATACCCACACCAGCCGCGTTGTCAGCCGCAGCAGCGCATCGATCGTCGATGCAGACAGCATGAAACGCCAGCTTGACCTTTACGCACTATGGAAGCGTGATGCAAGATCGCGCCTGCGGCTGTCGGTCTCGGACCTGCTGCAGCAAGACGTTCGCGAACGGCGCACGTTCGAAGGCAACGCGCCGTTGCTGCGCGCAACGACATATCGGGTGCGCGCAACCTGGCGCCTGGTATGGGAGCACTCCCTGTAGACAATGGCAGCAATCACCATGGAAAGCACCGCATGACGACTTCCCTTCCCCACTGGCACGCCGCGCGGCGCAACGTCGGCATCGATTGCCTGCGTGGCCTGGCGATCCTGCTCGTGATCGTGCACCATCTGGCCTTGCCGTTTCGCCTGCCGCTGGGTCCAAGCCTGCTTGGCCAGTGGCTGCCCAAGCGACTGATCGACGCCATCAGCTTCAACGGCTACGAAGCAGTCTTCATCTTCTTCACGTTGTCGGGCTTTCTGATCACGCTGCGCATCATCGAACGCGATGGCGACATTGGACGGGTCGACCTGCGCCGCTTCTACCGCGCCCGCGCACGGCGCATCCTGCCCCTGCTCGGCCTGGCCCTGACGCTGCTCTCGCTGCTGGCCGTGTGCCAGGTGCCGGGATTCATGCCAGAGACCGACCGCCACTCGCTGGCCGGCTTGCTCGGTTCGGCGCTGACGTTCACGTTTAACTGGTACGAAGGCCGCACTGGCTGGGCGCCGGCGGGCTGGGATGTCCTGTGGTCGCTGTCGATCGAAGAGGTGTTCTACGTGGGCTTTCCACTCCTGTGCCTATGGCTACCGCGCCGTGTCCTGATCGGCATGCTCGTCGTGCTGGCGCTGGGACTGCAACCGTTGCGCGCGCTGGTGCCGATGAGCGATGAGGTCTGGTGGGAAAAAGCATACCTGCCCGGGATGGCGGCGCTGGCCTGGGGCGTGCTCGCTGCACTGCTGGCGCGCCGGTGGAGGCCAGGCAAGCGAGGGGCCCGCATCATGGGTCTGGCTGGTGCGTTGTGCCTCGTGCTGGTATTGGGCTGGTCGGACGTGGTCTACCGTCATCTGTTCAAGTCGAACCTGTATGTGATTTGCGTCGGCGCCTGCCTGCTGCTGCTGGCCTTTCACGCGCAACCACCTGCGCCGCGCCGTGGTCTGGGATGGCTGGCGCGCATGGGAAGCCTCAGTTATGAGCTGTACCTGTTCCACATGTTCATCGTGCTTGCCACCGCGGGCCTGTACCGCGCGGTGATGGGCAATGTGCAAACCTGGACCTTCGTCGTCTACGTGCCGGTGCTGCTGTGCTGTTACGCGCTGGCGCGCCTGCTCGAACACGGCGCCGTGCATCTGGGTTTGCAGCGCAGACCATCCGTGGGCCAGGCGCCCGTCAAAGGCGTGTGATGCGACGACGAACCCGTTGGCTGTCGATCCTGCCCGCGATGGTGGCGGGCTATCTGCTCCTTGTCGTCATCTGGGCCTGGGCCACCTTTGACACTGTCACTGCGCACATGCCTGCAATCGCTGACGCGCCCCTGTCCGCGCGGCAGACGCAGATCCTGCTGCGCGTCGAAGATCCTGCCTTCTTCGTACACCACGGCGTGAGCCTGACCAGCGGCCAGGGCTTTGCGACGATCTCGGGCGCGGTCGCGCGCGACCTCTACCTGGAAGGTGTGGACCTGGGCGGGGCTGGCGGCGCGTTGCAGGCGCTGTACCGCAGCGTCTTCGCATGCTGCAAACGGATCGATCTGGGCCGTGATGCGATGGCCGTGGTGCTCGACGCCAGGCTATCCAAGGCGCGACAACTGGCGCTGTACACCACCCATGTCTATTTGGGAAAGCACAACGGCAGGCAGATCATGGGCTTGTCAGCGGCGTCCCGGAATTATCTCGGCAAGTCGCTGGAACAGACCAGCGAAGAAGAATTCATTGGCCTGGTTGCCATGATCAAGGCACCCAACGCGTACCATCCTGTCAGGCAGCCCGCAGCGTATGCGACGCGCGTGGCACGGGTGCGTGCGCTGGTGCAGGGCACCTGCAAGGCTCACGGCTGGTTTGATACAACACTGGCGCACTGCGCGTGATCACCTGAGGCCATGCCACCAGCGCCCGCTGGCATGCGGCTGCGTCAGGTTCAGTGCTTCGCCCATCTCCGGCGTGGCCAGCTTGATGCCACGATCATCAGCCAGCGTCTCGATCCGGTCGAGCGGCTCCTGCCAGCGGTGCAGCGCCAGGTCGAACGTCCCGTTATGCATCGGCAGCAGCCAGGCTGCATTCAGGTCGACAAATGCCTGCAGCGTTTCTTCCGGCTGCATGTGGATGTCCGGCCAGAGCTTGTCGTAGGCGCCGGTTTCGATCAGCGCCATGTCGAATGGTCCGTACCTGGCGCCGATCTCCTTGAAGCCCTTGAAATAGCCGGTGTCCCCGCTGAAGAACAGGCGCAGGTCATCGTGCCGGATCACCCATGACGCCCACAGCGTCGAGTTGCCGTCGAGCGGCCCGCGCCCCGAGAAGTGCTGGGCCGGCGTCGCGACGAAGTGCACGCCGTCGATCTCGGCGTCCTGCCACCAGTCGAACTGGCGCACTTTGGCGCGATCGATGCCCCAGTCGACCAGCCGGTCGCCCACGCCCAAGGGCGTGAGAAACACCGACGTCTTCGGCGCCAGCGCCATGATCGCCGCGTAGTCGAGGTGATCGTAATGGTCGTGCGACAGGATGATCGCCTTGATGGGCGGCAGTTCATCGATCGAGATGGGCGGCGCATGAAAGCGCGCCGGGCCGAACCACTGCACGGGCGATGCACGCTGCGAGAACACGGGGTCGGTCAGGTAGAACTCACCGGCGAGCTTGATCAGCATCGTCGAGTGACCGAGGCGGTACAGCGTGTTGTCGGGTGCCGCCAGCAGCGCCGCCCGGGTCAGCGGCTGCACGGGCACCGCCTGCTGGGGCGTGGTCCCGGCCCGCTTGTCGAACAGGAAAGCCCACCACAGCTTGGCAATCCCGCCGGCACCCAGCTTGTGCATGGCGACCGGATTGCGGTATTTGCCGTCATGGTATTGCGGCGAGGTTGGCGCGGTCGTCGTTGCCGAGACAGGGGTGCAGATTGCCATGGTAGCGAGAGCTCCCAGAAAGATGATGCCGATGAGTAGGCGCATGAGATCGTCGATTCAATAAAAGTATACCGTCTACAACCACTTCGCCAGCAAGTGACACTTGTTCGGCGAAACCGTGATGACCATGTTCATGCCTGCCTTGCAGCGGACTAGAAACTGATCACGAAGCGGGCGCCTGGCCCGACCGACTTCGCATACCGCACGGCGCCGCCATTTTCATGGATCAGGTGCCGCACCATCGCCAGCCCGATGCCCCCGCCCTGCTTTTTGGTCGTGAAGAACGGCGTGAAGATATGCGCGACCAGCGCATCGGGCACGCCCGGACCGTCGTCGCGCACGGTGATATGCAGGCGGCTACCTCGCACCAGGCGCGCCTCGACCCAGGCGCTGCCTCCGTTCGATGCGGTCGCCTCGAATGCATTCTTGAGCAGGTTGATGAGGGCCTGTTCCAGCTGCCCCGGATCGGCCATCATCTCCAGTGACGCTGGCAGGGCCGAGAACACGAGCGTGCCGCCGCGCGCGCGCCAGGCCGGTGCCACCAGCGCGGCGACGCGCGCGAACAGGTCCTCGATGCGCACGCGCTCGGGCCGCGCGGGCGGTACGTTCGACAGGCTGCGGTAGCTGGCGACAAACGTCACCAGGCTGTCTGCACGCCGGTTGATCGCGTCGAGCGCCGTCGTCAGATCGGCGCCAACGTCGGCCGGCAGACTGGCCTGACATTCAGCCACCAGATCGTGCGCGGTGCGCGACAGCGAGGCGATCGGCGTGAGCGAATTCATGATCTCGTGGGTCAGCACGTGCACCAGCTGGCGCCAGGCGCCCAGCGCCTCGGCTTCCAGTTCGCTCTCCACCGGCATCAGGGCGGCCAGGCGCTGCGGCGTGCCGTGCAGCGTCAGCATCGACACGGCAACCAATGCCCGCTCGACGCCGCGTTCGGTGTCGAAGTCGATCAAACGCCGTCCATCCGCCTGCGCGGCCAGCTGCCCATACAACGCGCCCGGATCGGCGGCCCGGCCCGGCGCGACCAGCTTGCGTGCGCTGGCATTGAGGGGCGCGACCTGGACGCCATCGATGCAGAACAATGCAATGGGCGCGTGCTCGAGCCGCGCCTCGAACGCCAGCGCATTGGCCAGCAACGCGCGCTGCTCGATGCCGATTGCCGGCGGCGCCTCGGTCACCGGCAGGCGCCCGGCGCGTGCCAGTCGATCGATGCAGCACCACAGCAGCGCCAGCAAGGGCACGCCGGCCAGTGCGCACAGCACCAGCACACGCGGCGAGTCCAGCGACATGCCGGCGCCAAACGCCAGCGCCAGCATCCCGGCCAGAGCGATCGCGATGGCCGTGTGCAGGCGGGTATCAGATGCCATGCTTACCCAGCTTGCGGTACAGCGCCGCGCGGCTCAGGCCCAGCAGGCGCGCGGCCAGGCTGATATTGCCGCCGGCCTGCGCCATGGCAGCGGCGATGGTGTCGCGTTCCAGCGCGCCGAGCTTGAAGTCCGCGCCGCCTGACGGCGCCACCGCGCTCGCCGGTGCGACCAGCCCGAAGTCGTCGACGTGATAGTCGGGCCGGCTGCCGAGAATCACGGCGCGCTCGCAGGCATGGCGCAGTGCGCGCACATTGCCGGGCCAGTCGTACGCAACCAGGCGGTCGAGCGCGCCGGGCGCCAGTTCGCGCACGGGCCGGCCGTACTGCTGCTCATACAGCGACAGGTAGTGATGCAGCAGTCCCGGAATATCGCCCTGGCGCTCGCGCAGCGACGGCACGCGGATCACGATGGTATTCAGGCGAAACAGCAGATCGGTGCGAAATACGGCTGCGTCGAACATGCGCGCTTCGTCGAGATTGGTGGCGCTGACGATGCGCACATCGATTGGCTCGGGACGGTCGGCGCCCAGCGGCGTTACCTGGCGCCGTTCGAGCACCGTCAACAGCTTGGCCTGCGCGCCAAGCGCCAGATTGCCGATCTCGTCGAGGAACAGCGTGCCGCCCTGCGCGGCCTGGAAGCGGCCGGCGCGGTCGGCCTTCGCATCGGTGAACGACCCGCGCCGGTGGCCGAACAACTCGCTTTCGAACGTCGCTTCCGGCAACGCGCCCATATCCACCGCCAGGAAAGTCGCGGCGGCGCGGCGCGAGGCGGCGTGGATGGCGCGCGCCACCAGTTCCTTGCCCACGCCGTTCTCGCCCAGCACCATCACGTTGGCCTCGGTCGGCGCCACGCTGGCGATCATCGCTTTCACGTCGCGCATCGCGGGCGAATCGCCCATCAGGCAGTCCGTCGATGCTGCAGGTTTGCTGCCCGCGCGGCGCGCGAGTGCCGCATCCACTGCCGCCAGCAGACGCGCATTGTCCCAAGGCTTGGTGATGAAATCCGTCGCGCCGCGCTTGAGCGCTTCGACCGCCAGCGGCACGTCGGCGTATGCAGTCAACACGATGACCGCTGGCGGCTGCGCCAGGGCGCGCAGGCGGTCCAGCACGGCCAGGCCTTCGCCGCCATCGATGCGCCCTGGCGTGAAGTTCAGGTCGAGCAACACCACGTCGGGCACACCCGCGGCCAGCGCGGGCGCCAGGCGCGCCGGATCGTCCAGCGTGGTCACCGCCCCGTGGCGCCGGCGCAGCAGCATCTGTGCGGCGCAGGCGACGTCAGGGTCGTCGTCGAGAATGAGGATGCGCGCGGTGGAGTCAGGCATGGAGTCGGGGTGGGCAGGTCAACGGGCATTCTAGCAGCGTCGATCGTGCCCGTGCGGGTCCATCCGGCCACCTGTCCGGATACGCACACCGCCACTGTCCGGAACCGGACAGTTCTGACTGAAACACGGCCGGAGGGGCCGAAAAAACACCATGGCACGGCGTTTGCAATGAGGCTGGCATGGACCACATTTCCCACCCCGCCGTCACCGGCGTCGCCATGGACACCCCGCTCCCGCAACGTCTGGGGCTGCGGGCAGCACGCTTTGCCCTGCTGCTTGCCCTGCCGCTTGCCGGCTGCTTTGTCGCCGGGCTGCTGTGGCAGCTGCTGCCGCGCGGCCTGGAAGTCGAAACGCGCGACGTGCGCATTGCCAGCGTCGCTGCCGGCGTGTTTCGCGACGAGATCGTCGTGCGCGCGCTGGCCGAACCACTCAATTCGATCATGCTCGATGCGGTCGAATCGGGGCGGGTCGAAGAAGTGTTTGCGCGCGACGGCCAGGCCGTCAAGAAAGGCGACCTGCTGTTTCGCCTGTCGAACCCGCAGCGCAACCTTGACTTGCTGGCGCGCCAGGCGGAGCACGCGCAGCAAATTTCCAACCTGGCCAATCTGCAGGTAGCGCAAGAGGCGGTGCGCCTCGACTACGGGCGGCGCCTGAGCGAACTGACGTTCGCGCTCACGCAGGCCGAGAAGCAGTACGCGCGCAGCAGCCAGCTTGCCGGCAAGGGGTTCATCTCGGCGGTGGCGCTGGAAGAATCGCACGACAAGCTCACGCAGGCGCGTCATCTGCTGGCCCAGGAACGGCGCGGCATCGACCTCGAACAAAGCGTGCGCCGGCGCGCGTTGACGCAGATGGAGGGGGCGATCGATGGCCTGGCCTCGGGCCTGGCGCTGGTGAGCGCGACGGTCGATGCACTGGCTGTGCGCGCGCCCAGCGCCGGCGTGCTGACCGACTTTCGCCTGCTGGTCGGGCAAGCCGTGCGCCAGGACCAGGCCATCGGCCGCATCGACGATCCGAACCGCTTCAAGCTGCGCGCGCAGGTCGACGAGTTTTACATGAGCCGCATTGCACCCGGCCGCCAGGGCCGACTGGTGCAGGATGGCCAGAGCTGGCCGCTGGAGGTGCTGACCGTCTATCCGCAGATCAAGGAAGGCCGCTTCACCGCCGAACTGGCGTTCGTGAGCGGCCAGCCGGCCGTGATCAGCCCCGGCCAGGGCATGGACGTGCAGCTCACGCTCGGCCAGTCGGCCAGGGCCCTGCTGCTGCCCAACGGCGCGTTTGCCAACGACGGCGGCGGTGCCTGGGTGTTCGTGGTCGCGCCCGATGGCGGCCATGCCGAACGACGCGCCGTGCGCCTGGGGCGCCGCAGCAATACGCAGGTCGAAGTACTCGCCGGCCTGGCAGCAGGCGAACAGGTCATCGTGTCCGGCTACGACGCATTCGGCAAGACCGGGCGGCTGCGGCTGACGCAGTAGTCCAGCGTTTATCATCCCCACCATCAACCAGGAATTTACATGCTCAAGCTCTCAGGCGTCACCAAGATCCACGTGGCCGGCGAAGTCCGCACCACGGCCCTGGACCGCATCGATCTCGAGATCGGCGCCGGCGAATACGTCGCGATCACCGGTCCGTCCGGCTGCGGCAAATCTACCCTGCTTGGCGTGCTCGGACTGCTCGATGTGCCGACGTCGGGCGACTACTGGTTCGATGGCCAGAATGTCGCCGGCTGGAGCGAGGCGCGCCTGAACGCGCTGCGCCGCGGCGCGGTCGGTTTCATCTTCCAGAGCTTCAACCTGATCGAAGAACTGAGCGTGTTCGAGAATGTCGAACTGGCGCTCGAATACACGGGCACCCCGGCCGCCGAACGGCGCCGCCGCGTGGGCGCGATGCTCGAACGCCTTGGCATCAGCCACCGCAGCGGGCACCGGCCGTCGCAATTGTCGGGCGGCCAGCAGCAGCGCGTGGCGATCGCGCGCGCACTGGTAGCCAGGCCGTCGATGCTGCTGGCCGATGAACCGACGGGCAATCTCGATACCGCGCACGGCGATGAGGTGATGCGCCTGCTGCGCACCATCAATGCCGAAGGCACGACGGTTGTCATGGTGACCCACTCGCCCGCCCACGCGGCCCAGGCCTCGCGCACGCTGCACCTGCTCGACGGGCGCATCGTGGTCGACGCGCTGCGCGCGGCGTAAGGAGACCGGCATGCTGCGTGACTTTCGTATCGGCTGGCGTCTGCTGGCCAAGGACCGCTCGTATTCGGCCGTCGTCATCCTGGGACTGGCGGTGGGCATCGCGACCTGCTTCCTGCTGCTTGGGCTGGTGCGCCATGCGTTTTCGTATGACCGGCACGTGCCGCAACACGAACGCGTCTACCAGCTGCTGGAACACTGGAACCTGCCGCTGCTGGGCGACGGGTGGGCCACGGCCAGCATGCCGGCGCGCGACGCGGCGCTGGCCAGCGGCCAGCCGGTGCTGGCCACGGCCTTCATGCAGCGCGGGCTCGATGCGCGGGTCGGCAAGGACGTGCGCGCCTTCGGCCTGACCCTGGTCGATCCGGCGTTCGAGCAGATCTTTCAACCGAAGGTGCTGGCCGGCGACCTGACGCTGGCCCTGAGCCGGCCCGGCGCGCTGGCCCTGACGCGCGCCACCGCCATCAAGCTGTTCGGCCGCGTCGACGTGGTCGGCGCGACCTTGCAGGGCGATGGCGCGACCTACAGCGTGGCGGCGGTGCTGGCCGACCAGCCGGCGGCAACCACCACACCCTACGAGGCGCTGTCCGGCATCAAGGGGCCATTCCTGAAGGAGGCGTCGCGAAGCAGCATGGAAGGGTCGTGGGGCTTCACGGCCGGCAACGTCTACCTCAAGCTGCTGCCGGGGGCTGATCCGCAAGCAGTGCTGGACAACGTACGGCGCGGCTTGCGCCAGTCATCCCTGGTGCGGCGCGAATATGCCGAGCAGGTCGCCGCGCTGGGCGGCCGCGACTTCATCGAGTATCGCCTGAGCCCACTTGCGGATGCCTATCTCGATCCCGATCTGGACAGCACGTTTGCACTGCGCGGCAATCGCCAGGGGATGTTCGGACTAGCCGCGGTGGCCGGCCTGATCCTGCTGCTGGCGGCGACCAACTATGTCAACCTGGCCACCGTGCGCACCCTGGCGCGCCAGCGTGAAATCGCCGTGCGCAAGGTGCTGGGCGCCTCGGCGCCGGCCGTGGCGCGCCAGTTCCTGGCCGAATCGGTGCTGGTGTGCCTGGTGGCGACGCTGCTTGGCCTGTTGCTGGCGTGGCTGCTGCTGCCGGTGTTTTCCGACCTTGTGCAGCGCGAACTGGACCGCATGTTCAGCCCCGGCGCGCTGGCGGCCACGCTGGCGCTTGGCCTGGTGCTCGGCCTGTTGGCTGGCGCCTGGCCCACCTGGTCGGCGCTGCGTGTGCGCGCCAGCGCGGCGCTGGCCGGCCGCGGCAACAGCGAAACGGCGCGCGGGCTGTGGGCGCGGCGCGCGCTCACCGTGGTGCAGCTGGCCACCGCCATGGGCCTGATTGCAACCACGCTTGCCGTGGCCTGGCAGACGCGCCATGCAAGCACCCTCGATCCCGGCTTCGACATGACGCCCCTGTTGATGGCGCCAGCCGCGAACGATGCGCGCGACCCGCGCATCCGCGCCTTGCGGGACGAGATCGCGCGCCTGCCGGACGTTGCCGGCGTGGCGCTGTCGCACATGCCCTTCAGCGTCGGCCACAATATCGTCAGCCTGCGCCGTGAAGGGGGCATCGCCGCCGACCTCGGACTGTACGCCGTCAGCCCCGAATTCTTCGGGGTGCTGGGAATCAAGCCGGTGGCAGGCCGCCTGTACGATCCGGCACTCGACCGGCAGAACGAGCCGGGGCGCGTGGTGATCAATGCGTCCGCAGCCCGCAAGCTGGGCTACGCCAGCCCGGAGGATGCCATTGGCAAGACCCTCGTCAGGCCGGGCGGATCGGGCAACGGCATGCAGATCGTCGGGGTGGCACCGGACCTGCGCCACCGCTCGGCGCGCGACGCCCAACCGCCGATTGCCTACTATGTGCGCGACCAGGTGGGCATGTTCATCGTGCGCGCCCGCCGTGATCCGGATGCGGCGGCGCGGGCCATCGAAGCGCTGTGGCCGCGCCACTTCCCGAACGAGACATTGTCGGTGATGCGCATGCAGAAAGTGGCGTCCGACCTGTTCTACGCCGATGACCTGCGCCTGGCCAAGCTCCTGGGCGCGGCCAGCGTGATTGCCAGCGCCATCGCCGCCTTTGGCATCTATGTGCTGGCTGCCTACAGCGTGCAGCGCCGGACGCGCGAAATCGTGCTGCGCAAGCTGTACGGCGCGGGCAACGGCGCCATCGGCCTGCTGGTGGCGCGCGAGTTCGCGCTGCTGGTGGGCGCCGGCGCGGCCATCGGTCTGCCGCTGGCGTACCTGGCGATCCGGCGCTATCTGGGCGGCTTTGCCGAACAGGCGCCGGTGGGTGGCTGGACGCTGGCGATCGGTCTCGCGCTGGCCTGCATCGTGGTGCTGGCAGCAGCGCTGCGGCACGCACTGGCGGCAATGCGCATGCGGCCAGTGCTGGCGCTGCGCGACTAGCGCGCGACGTCTGCGGGCGCGCTGGCCGGCTGGGCCTTCAGCGCGCTCGCACGCCCTTCCCAGTAATGCGCATTCTTGATCCCCAGCGCAACCGGGTCGAACTCGGGTTCCTTGCCGGCCTTCTTCTGCGCTTCGTAGTCGCGCAGGCACTTGAAGGCGTCCTTGCGTAGCAAGAAGATCGCGACGATGTTCAGCCAGGCCATCAGGCCGACGCCGATGTCGCCCAGGCCCCAGGCCACGTCGGCGGTCTTGACCGCGCCGTAGATCGTGGCCGAGACGATGCACAGCTTGAGGAGCACACCCAGCCACGGATGGCGGTTATGGCGGTCCATGTAGGCGATATTGGTCTCGGCGATGTAGTAGTAGGCGACGATGGTCGTGAACGCGAAGAACAGCAGCGCGATCGCGACGAACAGTGCGCCGAAGCCCGGCAGCACGTTCTCGAGCGCAGTCTGCACATAGCCAGGGCCCGACGCCACGCCCTGAACGCCGATGAAGCGCGCCGTGCCGTCAGTATTTTCGACGTTGTACTGACCCGTGACCAGGAGCATGAAGGCGGTGGCCGAGCACACGAACAGCGTGTCGATGTACACCGAGAAGCCCTGCACCAGACCCTGCTTGGCCGGGTGACTCACTTCGGCCGCCGACGACGCGTGCGGGCCGGTGCCCTGCCCGGCTTCGTTCGAATAGATGCCGCGTTTGACGCCCCACTGGATCGCCATGCCAAGCATGGCGCCGAAGCCCGCGTCCAGGCCGAAGGCCGAGCTGACGATCAGGCGCAGCACGCCCGGCAGCGCTTCGATGTTCATCGCCACCACCACCACGGCCACGAGGATGTAGGCGGCCGCCATGAACGGCACGACGATCTCGGCGAAATGGGCGATGCGCTTGACGCCGCCGAAGATGATCGCGGCCAGCACCACGGCCAGGCCAATGCCGGTGTAGAGCGGATCGATGCCGGCGGCGGTCTTGAGGCCTTCGGCGATCGAGTTGGCCTGCACGCCCGGCAGCAGCAGGCCCGTGGCGAACAGCGTGGCGATGGCGAAGGTCCAGGCGTAGCGCTTCATGCCCAGGCCTTTTTCGATGTAGAAAGCCGGGCCGCCGCGGTACTGGTTGCCGATCTGCTCCTTGTAGACCTGGCCCAGCGTCGACTCGACGAAGGCCGAACTGGCGCCCAGGAAGGCCACGGCCCACATCCAGAACACGGCGCCCGGGCCACCGAACGTGATGGCGGTTGCCACGCCCGCGATATTGCCAGTACCGACGCGGCCGGCCAGCGTCATGGCCAGCGCCTGGAACGACGACACGCCCTGCTCCGAGCTCTTCCCTTCACGCATCAGGCGCAGCATTTCGCGGATGTGCCGCACCTGCAGGAAGCGGCCGCGGATCGAGAAATACAAGCCCGCCCCGAGGCACAGGGCGATCATGATGGGGCTCCAGATGATACCGTTGACTGCGTTGACCAGGTCGAGCATGGGGGTGCGACTCCTGCGTTGAGGGGTTCCGGAAGAGCGGCATGTGGCCGCCGTGACGTCGCACAAGTTACATGATTCCGTAGGGAATTAACATCATTTTTTCGGCCCTGTGGCGCCATGCGCCGGGCTGGCTCAGGATGGACGGAAAATGGGCGCTGCTGGTGCAGGCGTGCCCAATCGGCGCACCAATTGCTGGCGATCTAAAGCGTGGTGGACATGATACGATCCCACCATGGACCGACGAAGCGATTACAAGACCTCCCTCCTCATCGACGCCGTGCTGCACGACGTGTCGATCGAGGCCCGCCCTGCGGCGCGCGAACTGGCCACGCTGGGCGTGCCGCTCGAAGTGAGCCTGCGCGTGCTCACGCGCCCGGCCGAACGGCGCCACCAGGTCACACCGGAAGACGTGCGCAACGCGCCATAACCGCGTGCTGCGCGATTGGAAGACATCCTCGGGCGTCAACCTGTCACACGGGCGAAGCGGTAGGCTACACTGGCGCCGTACCTACAACAACACTGGAGACACCACCATGCGCCACCTGATCCAAGCAAGCCTGATCGCCGCCACCATGCTCGCCCTGCCCGCCGCTGCGTGGGCACAGGCCACCTCGCCTGTCGGCACCTGGAAAACCATCGATGACAAGACCGGCAAGCCAAAAGCGCTGGTGCGGATCACCGAAGAAGGCGGCGTCCTGACCGGCAAGATCGAAAAGCTGTACCGCGCGCCATCCGAAGAGCAGAACCCGCTGTGCGGGAAATGCAGCGACGCGCGCAAGGACCAGCCGATCATCGGCATGACGATCCTGTCGGGCCTGAAGAAGGACGGCGGCGACTACACCGGCGGCGAAATCCTCGACCCGGCCGCCGGCAAGACCTACAAGAGCAAGGCCACGCTGGCCGACAACGGCAACAAGCTCGAAGTGCGCGGCTACATTGGCGCGCCGATGTTCGGGCGCACCCAGACCTGGCAGCGCGAGCAGTAATCATTACAACGGCCCGGCGACGGGCCGTTTTTATTGTCCATGACCCTCAACCTCGCTTACCTCTATCTCGGATTTGCCATCGTGGCCGAAGTGATCGGCACCACGGCCCTCAAAGCCTCCGACAGCTTCACCCGCCCCCTGCCCAGCCTGATCACGGTCGGCTGCTACGCCCTGTCGTTCTACCTGCTCACCTTCAGCCTGCGCGTGCTGCCAACCGGCATCGCCTACGCGATCTGGTCGGGCGTGGGCATCGTGCTCATTTCGATCGTCAGCTGGTTGTATTTCAAGCAAAGCCTGGACCTGGCGGCCATCGCCGGCCTAGCGCTGATCATCGCCGGCGTGCTGGTCATCAACCTGTTTTCAAAAAGCGTCGGCCACTGACCATGTCAACCGCACCGTGCGCTTGGACGTTACATCCGGCCCCATCCCGATCCTTCGCACCATGACACCCATCCCAATCACGCGTACTGCCCGCCCCGTCTTTCGCGGGCGCGAAATGCGCGTGCTGCGGCTTCTGAGCATGGCGGCCGGCGTGTTCGCCATTCTGCTGCCGGCTGCGCTGCTGGCCTCGACGGCGCATGGCATCCCCGACTGGCTCGAACCGTATATCGTGCTGGTGGGCGTGGCGCTGGGTTCGGGCGGGTTTTTCCTGGTGGCGATGGCGGGGCATCGCATGGGGCGCGACGCCATGCTGCGCTCGTTCGCGGCGCTGCTGCTGATGGTGCCGTTCGGCGCCAGTGGTATCGTCATCTGGCACGGCAGTAATATGCTGATGGTCTACCTGTGCACGTTCTTCCTGGTGCACACGGTTCTGCTCTATTGCAGTTTCATCTATCCGCTGATGCACGTGCCGCAGCCACCAGCGCCGCCCCGGCGCGGCGGTAAAACACCCGCCTGGAACCAGCTAAGCCGGCCGCGCGGCGACTTTCGTTCGAAATCATAGAGTGCGCCGAATTTCTCGAATTGACAGGCGGTATGCGCTATCGCTGGCCGCGGCAGGCAAACTGCCAGGTACAAAGGTCGGGCGAGCTTCGGCATTCCTCGCCGATGATCTCGTAGCGTATCTGCGCAAGCGGACGTACTCAACGAGGCGATGTAACTTTCTGGAATAGATGCGACGAAAGGTACTGCGGCGCCGGGCTGCGCCCACCAGATTTTGCTAATAGCTGCGACGAATTTTCGCTGAATGGCTGCGACCGACCTTTAGGGATACCGAAATAGCTGCGACTCGCTGCATCCCTAACCTCACAACGTCGTGACGCCACCAACAGAGGCAGGGACCGGAACCGGCTGCTTCCGACCCATTTCAGACCTTCGCGCGGACCTTTCTAATAGAAACGGGGGTACGTCTCGCACTACGAGTTCACATCAGTTCGCAGCATCGAATCTGCATCGTGTCGCTAATGGTTGCTCTGATCTTGTGGTCCATGTGGAGGCCGCTAGTGTCGATCCAGATGTGTACGGTGCCGTGCAGGAAGTCGACAGATTCATAACGAAGGTATTCGCCAAGAAAGCCATCCTCTGCATCAACCCATTCGTTACCTAAGACTGAGTCCCAAACGTCGTCCCAGATAAGGTCATAGTTCTGGATTTCATGCTCCACGGAAAGCTTAAATTCGGAATCGTTCTCGCTCAACCAAGCTATAAACGCCGACGTTTTTTCTAAGCCTTCCTCGAACTCTTCAGCGGAAATAGTTGATTTCAGCGACCCGATGTGGGGAACTTCAAGTTCCGTTTCATACTTACCTCCCGCCGAGACGTAAGTGATAGCACCGAACTTATCAGTGAGCTTCTGATCAGACATTGGGTTACTTGGCGAAATTGTTGAGTGTGTAGGTAAGTGCTGCCTAACGACCGCTTTTGGCCGAACCCGGCCGTTCAGCTGAGCATGTCAGTTCATGAAGGCTGAAAAGGCGCGGACTGTCACGAAAAGCAGACATCGACCCAAAGCAGCCATTCCCCAAAACTGTTACAGGACAGGAGCACGCATCAGTGAAGCACTGGCCGCGCCTGATAAATACTTAAAAGAGCTTTGACAGCTAACTGAACGACGAGCGCGGATGTCAGCGCAATTAGAAACGCAACCCCGATAGTTTGTTCTTCCAACAGCACTGAAATAAGCAAGCAAAACGTGGCGAACGCGAAATAGCCATAGATCATCCCGCGTAGAAGGGCGACCGCAAATGCTCGGCCCGAATGACGATGCGAAAATCCGACAAGCACCGTGCTCATGATGGGAAACATGGCAAGGAAGCCGCTCATCCTCGCGCCAAGCCGAGAGGCCGAAAATGTGACGAACAGCACGAGTAGTGCGGCAGCGAGCATGCGCCAGGAAAGGTCACTTGAGCTCGACTTGGTCGGCGCGATAGGGTCTGGCGCAACTGCGGGAAAGCACAAGGGCGTTATCAGAAGCGATGCGATGACGAACACAAAGCTGAGCATGATGCTTATTTGCGTTGATTGCAGAACGACAAGCGCGACGCCATACATAACGAGTGCACACAGCATCGATCCAAAAACATTAAATCGACGCGAGGCCCACACATAGGCGAGCGTAAACACGAGAATAGCGATCACTGCGAGCAGAGTGCCCTGGGCGGCAGCGGCCGCAAATGGTGCGCCTTGTTCGAGCGACAGTATCAGCAAGATCGGCCCGGCAACGATCGGAAAGGCGGATAACCATCCCGCCACCGCTGGCCCCCAGCGACGACCGGCAAGCGTCACGCCGAGAATCAATAAGGGCACAAACAACAGCTTGAGAAAGAAAATTGAATTAATCATGTCTTGTTTGAGTATTTTTAAGCGAAGCTGCGAACGGCCGCTTTTGGCCTTGGATTCAACCGGTCGATGCAACAAGTTTGCTGAATCGTTCAGCGGGTGTTTGGTATTCTAAAGTCTTCCTTGGCCGTTCGTTCAATTTGCGAGCTACTTCGTTAAGTTGAGCCTGCG